>Ga0210046_1000135_pt1 | contig 79138 bp, 76 predicted proteins | sample CryGeyCG2114_250_FD_185461 | JGI IMG/M metagenome (GOLD analysis project Ga0210046, IMG submission 185461) | Groundwater microbial communities from aquifer - Crystal Geyser CG18_big_fil_WC_8/21/14_2.50 (SPAdes) (version 2) | ecosystem: Environmental > Aquatic > Deep subsurface > Groundwater ...
CAGATGGAAATTAACCTCTCAATCGAACCAAAGCGGAATTGAAACTTTGGTGCTGTATTTCCTTAATGTCGGCGCCAGCCTCTCTCAATCGAACCAAAGCGGAATTGAAACCTACAATCGGTCCCGATGTGCTGTTGGGTAAAAACCCTCTCAATCGAACCAAAGCGGAATTGAAACGAAGGTAAAAACGTTTTTATATCGGTTTTTTATCTCCTCTCAATCGAACCAAAGCGGAATTGAAACCCTGTAATGGTGCCGGCGCTAATGAAAGCATCGATCACTCTCAATCGAACCAAAGCGGAATTGAAACGCCGTGCAAGCCTTAGAAAATCGGAGGGCTTAGAGATCTCTCAATCGAACCAAAGCGGAATTGAAACCACCAAATTTGAATTTCCATACCCCGGCAGCGATTTCTCTCAATCGAACCAAAGCGGAATTGAAACACGCCTTCGACCCGGGATTACAAAGGAACGAACTCGCTCTCAATCGAACCAAAGCGGAATTGAAACCTTGAAATATTCAACACCTTAGCCGAAAAATCGGCACTCTCAATCGAACCAAAGCGGAATTGAAACTAACCAATAGCGATCCTTTTGCTTTTTCAAGGGCCTACTCTCAATCGAACCATAGCGGAATTGAAACACGTCTCCGAAAGTGGGATATTTAGCGCATTCGCACTCTCAATCGAACCAAAGCGGAATTGAAACACGATATTAGGGTCACTTGCCTTAAATGCGGGGCTCTCTCAATCGAACCAAAGCGGAATTGAAACCGTGATAGCTCACACATGCCAGACCTTGACCCTTCGCTCTCAATCGAACCAAAGCGGAATTGAAACTCAATAACACCAGATCGGTGTTTGCTTCAAAATCGGCTCTCAATCGAACCAAAGCGGAATTGAAACTCATAAACCGACTTATTAACGATCTGATAATCAGACTCTCAATCGAACCAAAGCGGAATTGAAACATATTATAACTTTGTCCTACTCTTTTGCAGCTTTCGCTCTCAATCGAACCAAAGCGGAATTGAAACTTGGAACACGGGTTTGCTGCCTGGCTTCTTTTTCACTCTCAATCGAACCAAAGCGGAATTGAAACGTAATATCCCCTGCTTCGTGCTGGTGCATCACCATTCTCTCAATCGAACCAAAGCGGAATTGAAACACAAACAAGCACAAGAACACAATGTTGTTTTTCCTGACTCTCAATCGAACCAAAGCGGAATTGAAACGTCGTAAGTGTGAACCCAGACAGGGGAAGATAAACGCTCTCAATCGAACCAAAGCGGAATTGAAACCTTACTAATATGTTAGAGGTGATACTCGAAGAAAACTCTCAATCGAACCAAAGCGGAATTGAAACATGGAAATTCATCATACTTCGTAATGAGAGTTTCAACTCTCAATCGAACCAAAGCGGAATTGAAACGCGGGATTAAGATCACTAACCTGGAGGACATGAAAGCTCTCAATCGAACCAAAGCGGAATTGAAACGTTGATACCCAAGCATTAGGTGTGCCTCCACCTATGCTCTCAATCGAACCAAAGCGGAATTGAAACTTTTACTGTTTACACTTTCACTAGCGGGGCAGGATACCTCTCAATCGAACCAAAGCGGAATTGAAACTGAAGCATTTGACAGACTTATTCAGCATTACACGGGCTCTCAATCGAACCAAAGCGGAATTGAAACAGCGGATCAAATACCGGGGATCAGATTTTAACCGTCTCTCAATCGAACCAAAGCGGAATTGAAATTCGTTAAAACTAACAGTAAAGGCTTCGTTTTCCTCCCTCTCAATCGAACCAAAGCGGAATTGAAATATGTTGCCCGAATTCCCCCACACGTCCTCTTTTCCCCACTCTCAATCGAACCAAAGCGGAATTGAAATGTATCACCGTCTCGTTAAACGGGTATGAATTGAACGCTCTCAATCGAACCAAAGCGGAATTGAAATAACTTCTGGCCTTGTTACCCGATGAATTTGAACTTGCTCTCAATCGAACCAAAGCGGAATTGAAATAGTTTATTAAAAACATTCATTTTCTTGAAACAGATGCTCTCAATCGAACCAAAGCGGAATTGAAATATCGGCCGCGCGGCGCATAAGCCCGGCCAGTTTGTCGCTCTCAATCGAACCAAAGCGGAATTGAAATTAGTTTGTTCATACGAAGTCGCTGTAAACCGCGCATCTCTCAATCGAACCAAAGCGGAATTGAAATAAAAAGAAAGATATAACGGTTGTAAATGCTGAAATCACTCTCAATCGAACCAAAGCGGAATTGAAATACCGATAATTCGGTAATGGTGTATTGATTGGCGGTCTCTCAATCGAACCAAAGCGGAATTGAAATGGTGATTTGGTTTTGCGATACACTGTCTTCCACCAACTCTCAATCGAACCAAAGCGGAATTGAAATGTGCTATTAATCCGGTTACGTCGTCGGTGTCGGTTCTCTCAATCGAACCAAAGCGGAATTGAAACTGTTCACCTCATTGTAATCTTCGAAGAATTCTAATGCTCTCAATCGAACCAAAGCGGAATTGAAACTCATTAATAAACTTGGAATAATCCATAATCATCCCTCATTCTTCATTGTATAAGCTCTGCCTGATGTGTCCATTAACCAACAATTGCTTGCCATTCAATTGAAACCATAACCATGACTCTCTGGAAATATTTTTATTAAAACAGCCAAAAGGTGAAGAGCTACTTTGCATATCTTTGATTTAAAGTCGTGAAATATTTCGTGGTTGGAGAGAGGGCTTTCAAAAGTGCAAATTGATATTGATATTGATATGGTTATCGAATAAAAACTGATTCGTTTATGCAGCAACATATTTTTATCCTTTCAGATGGGACAGGTCGGACTGCCCAGCAGGCATTAAAAGCTGCATTGGTTCAGTTTGAAGAAGCTGAGGTATCAACCTACTTGCGCCCCAATGTACGTACCAGGAATCAGGTACTGGAAATTATTGCCGAGGCGCATCGCGTTAAAGGTATGATTGTTCATACTCTTGTTTCGAAAAAGCTTCGCGACTTAATTCTTGAGCAAGGCAGGCTGCACGATATCGGCACCATCGATATCATGGGACCTTTACTGGCACAGCTATCCCACCATTTTGCCAACGCACCATCTGAAAAACCTGGGATTTTCGAGGTGCTTAACAAAGCCTATTTTCAACGCATCGAAGCCGTTGAATTTACATTGCGCCATGATGATGGGCAAAGAGTAGATGAACTTGAGAAAGCGGATATCGTTTTATTGGGCGTGTCACGCACTTTTAAAACTCCTTTAAGTGTGTATTTGGCCTACAAAGGCTGGCTGGTAGCCAATGTCCCTATTGTGTTGGGAATTAAGGTTCCCGATGCCATTTTTAAAATTAACCCCCACCGTGTTTTTTGTTTAACTACCTACCCCCATCGCCTGGCAGAGTTGCGTAAAATACGGGATCAATATCTGGGCGGAAATACAGGTAATTATTCTGATAGGACTTATATCCAGAAAGAGTTGAATTATGCTTCAGGCATTTATCGAACGCACCCCAAGTGGACAGTCATCAATGTAACCAACAAACCCATCGAAGAAATATCATCAGAAATCCTGTCTATCCTCAGAACCAAATAACTCGGCCACAAATTTAAGGCAATACGATTAACTTCCCTGTCTGTATCAAATTGTCTTTCTGGAAAACAAGTAAATATACCCCTTGTTTCAAAAATGAAATGTCCAATTCCAGCCTGCCCTCCTCTACTAAAGCAACTGAAAGAGGAAGTGTTTGACCCTGCATTGAAACCACGAAAACCTTATAAACCCCTGATTGAAAATCAACCCCGTCAAGTAAGACTGTGGATGTTGCCGGGTTAGGCCTGATTATCAACTGCGCCCTGGTTTGTGATGGAGAAATTCGGGAAAGCACACCTGCATTTCCATTAAATAATTCCAATCCACCTGAATAATTACCAATCAACAGTTGCAACGTACCATCACCGCGAAGGGGTGCAATGGCAGCGGAGGTTCTGATGCCCCGGTCGAAATCCACTCCTGTGGTATCTAGCAAGGCATTGAGATTTGATGAAAGGGTATATTTACCGGTCAGATTTTCATCGATGTGGGTATAATAAAACAAATTTCCCTGTTCAGATCCCGAAATCAATCTGGTACTTCCATCGGTACCTCTATAAAAACAAGGCACACTATAACCATCGTACGACAGGCTGTAATCGGTCACATTTACTTTCCCCAGACTATCAGTAACATATTCAAATTGCGGATTTTGGAGCGTTCCAATGTTTTGGTAATAATTCAGGTTGCCCCCCTTTTCCCCAACCACCAGGTCTTTTAAACCATCTTTATTCAGGTCGAACAATTGTGGTGTGCTGAATTCACCCACATCAATTCCTGAGAATGCTTCATCTTCCACCGAAAAACTGTTGAACCCGGTGTTGATCATCAGCAATAAACGCCCATCTGCTTTTCCTACCAGCATATCAGGATCGCCATCCCCGTCCAGGTCATCAAAAGTGGGAACCAATCCGGTGAGGTGAAGCTGACCGAGGTTTCCAAAATCATCCTCCCAAAGTTGAAAAACGGGGTTCTGAAAAGTCCCTACATTTTTATAGTAACCAATCCGGGCGTGGTACACCGACCTTAAAAAATAATTTTCATAATAAGAATAGGCATAATAGCCATAGTTTCCGATGAACAAATCCAAAAGTCCATCTCCGTCGAAATCATAGAGCACGGGATATGCCCCGGAGCCTCTGTCGATCATGCTTTCCTGAAGAAATTGCCTGGATGCCAGCGAATATTCCGGTATTTCGGCGGTACCCGTGTTCATGTAGAGCCAGCTACTTAGTTTATTTTGTGAACTGGTCATCCCCGGATCAAACACTCCCACTAAAAGGTCTTTTAGCCCATCGTTGTCCACATCAATGATTGAAGCGGCAGGCATGGCAAATAAACGGATGGTTTCCGAATTGCGCGGGAAAAGAGTATCTACATGGCTGATGTGCGCCTGTTCCAGGGATCCATCATTATAAAGTGCAAATAATCCTGGAAAATCCACATCCCCCAACAGCAAATCCTGGTTGCCATCGCCATCCTGATCGGTAAACAACAGGGTTGAGCCTGTATGACGTTCGGTTTGGGGTAACCTGTCCACCAAAGTGGAGGCAAGTCCCAGACAGGTATCCAGATAAATCACATTCGATTCATCGCTTTCGGCAAACCGGCCCCAACAATAGTTGGTTTGCATAAAATCGAGCGAATCAGGAATACCGTATTTTTCCATCGACATATTTTGGTGCAATTCCAAAAATGAACCCATTCCCCAAAAGGTAAGAATATCCAGATCACCGTCACCGTCCACATCCACAATTCCCGGGTAATCAGCATTGGTTACCAGTATGTTCACGTATCCTCCTCCCTGAAAAGAAGTAAGATAGGGATAAACCACCCGCTGGAATTTAAGCTCGCCAGCCGAAATATTGTGGTAAACCATCATGCTGGAGTATCCGGGTGAATAAGTAAAAATATCCATTTTCCCATCCATATCATAGTCGGCAAACCGTGCCCATTCATATAGTGGTGGCAATAATTCAGCCAATGCAGGTGCATAATCGTATAGGATTTCGCCCGGTATGCCTTTATTTATGAAACACAATTTTCGGTTTCCACGTCGGTCGAAAACCAACAAATCCATGATGCCATCGAGATTCAGATCCACTTCATTGTACTGAGCGGCATCCAATCCACCAGTCCAAGGGAAGGCAAGTGGCTGGTTTAATTCACTAACGACAGCATTGGAATTGATGCTTTGCGCATTTGCTTTCCCTGACATGGCCACCACCATTGCCAGAATCAGCCAGTAGTATACAGCGGGTTGTTTTTTCATAAATTTGGATCTCGTAACTAATAGATTACAAATTTACACAAAAACCATTCCCGTCTTTTACAGCGTGTTGGTCGAATTTTTCGCATCTTTGTAATAGAATAAAATGACTTATGGCAAAAATCCTCGTAACGGACGATGAAAGCAACATCCGCCGGACATTAAAAGAAATTCTTCAATTCGAGAAACACGAAGTCGATCTGGCACCGGATGGCCCCACATGCATTGAATTAGCAAAAAGTACCACTTATGATGTCATTCTGCTCGACATTAAGATGCCAGAGATGGATGGAATGGAAGTTTTGGAAAAACTAATGACTTTTACCGATTCGCCTGTCATCATGATTTCGGGGCATGGAACCATACAAACGGCGGTGGAAGCCATTAAGAAAGGGGCTTACGACTTTATTGTGAAACCACCCGACCTGAATCGGTTGTTGATTTCGGTGAGAAATGCTGTTGATAAGCAGGACCTGGTGATTCAGACCCGCAGGCTTAAACGTGAAGTAGAAAAAAAATATGAAATTATTGGCGAATCGGCGGAAATACTTTCGATTTTTGAGATGATACAAAAGGTAGCTCCCACTACAGCCCGGGTGTTGATTACAGGTGAAAATGGTACCGGTAAAGAGCTGGTAGCACGTCAGTTACACGAGCTAAGCCCGCGATCGGCCTCACCATTCGTAGAAGTAAACTGTGCTGCGATACCTTCTGAACTGATAGAAAGCCAATTGTTTGGACACGAGAAGGGATCGTTTACATCCGCCATTAAACAGCGCAAGGGTGACTTTGAACTCGCCAATGGTGGCACATTGTTCCTGGATGAAATCGGGGATATGAGCCAATCGGCTCAAGCCAAGGTGTTGCGTGCCCTTCAGGAAAATAAAATCACCCGCGTAGGGGGCGAGAAAGAATTGTCGGTAGATGTACGCATCATTGCCGCCACCAACAAAAACCTGAAAGAAGAAATGGCTTCTGGTCGTTTTCGTGAGGATTTGTATCACCGCCTCAGCGTGATTGTCATTGAGGTGCCCCCCTTACGCGAACGCCAGGATGACATTGCTTTGCTCACACGAAGTTTTATTGAGGAAATTTGCAAGTTGCAGGGGCGTCCGGTTTCAAGCATTGAAGAAGAGGCACTTGAGGACTTAAAACAATTCAAATGGAGTGGAAATGTACGCGAACTACGCAACGTGGTGGAACGCCTGGTGATCCTTTGCGGGAATGTGATTACCAGAGAAGACGTGGAGAGATATGTAAAACCTGTGATGCTATAAGGATTGTAGCGATGAAATGGTGACAAGAAAAGACGTTTCTCAGTGAAAGGATTGTAGAATTGATTCGCTAAATATTTCTCATCATGCCAGAAAAAAAATAATCCTTTTTCGAGGTTGAGGTCAAGAATAAAATATTTTGTATCTTTGCAGCGTTTTTGGACCTGTAGCATAATTGGATAGTGCACCTGACTACGGATCAGGAGGTTAGGGGTTCGACTCCCTTCAGGTTCACAATAAAAGACAACATCGATTTTATTCTTTGTTGTCTTTTTTTTATACAGCTAATTACAAACATATTCTTCAATTAATGGATCCAATAAACAAGTCGATGAAATAACGACGTTTTGGGGATTTTGGTAAACATTATTGAAATTTTTAGATTTGATAATGGGTTTAAAAATGTTTAATATATATTTGATCCCGAATCTATTATTAACTAATCTTAAATCACATGAAAACAACTAAAATTGTCATCGGAGGTATCGTGGGTGGTATCTCTTTCTTTTTCCTGGGTTGGCTAATTTATGGCGTCTTATTGATGGATTTTATGTCAGAATTTTCTAATACAACCTTCAATAGACCCGAGGAAGAAATGGTCTGGTGGGCCATGATCTTATCTAACATGGCATCCGGATTTATTTTTTCAATAATTTTCGGCTGGTTAAACAACAAAACCATCATTGGCGGGGTAAAAATCGCAGCCATTATTGGTGGATTGTTCGCTCTCAGCATAGACCTTAGTTTTTACTCGATGACAACACTTTATTCCTCTTTCACTCCGATAATCGTTGATATCATTGCATTTACCATCATGAGTGCTATTACAGGTGGAATTATTGCATGGGTGATGAACATCGGTAAACCGGAAGCCTAGTCTTTCTTGTTTTCTTATCATTCAACTTCCTTTTTCCTTATCAACCGATTGAATGATAAGGAAAAAGGATTTTTTTTTCGATATGAGATCAAAATCCCCAATGAATCTTCATTAAACTATGAGATAGCCATCAGTGGTTTTCGACTGATGAAATTGTCGCAGCAAAGTTTAGCTTTTACTTAATCAACAACTGTATCGTTTCATTGATCCAAAAATCCAGTTCCTTGCGTTTGTATTGCATCACCCAACGTGGATGGGGTAAGGGTACAATCTTTTTGAAAAGGTGAAATTCATCGTTCAACATTTTGAGGTAATCAAAATTCTTGCCCTGGCCCATACAATAACAAGTGGTTGTTTCTACCCCAAAACTAATCTGACTTATTAAGCTGTTGATAATGTATGGCTTAAGACCTCTTTTAAGCTCCAACGAATCATAATAATTATAATTTTTACCGTCCTTTAAAAAGCCCAACGGACTGACCGATCCAATATAAAAATGGCGATAAAAATGAGCCGGGCCACCCATTTGGGCAATCAGCTTATAAACAAACTTCGATGACAACTCTCCTTTTTTAACAAAATCATTTGAGATGTCGCAGTCTTTCTCCAAACGGATTGGATCGGTGAACGGAATGCCTGTGATCCCTGCCCCCAACCTCCCCGGATTGATACCCAAAATGAGCTTTCTTTTTTTATTGTCCTGATAGTAGTTGGTATAAAATGCCTCCAATACATGTTGGACTTCAGGATTAGAATATGGGTTCATCACCTCCACTCCATCGGGCAATCCAACAGGAGAGTCCAAATATTCATAGTAGGCAAGTACTTTACGGCTGAAATACATTTTTCATTATTCTTATCAATGCGAATATCAGGTTCTGACAAAGTTGCAAAAAAAGTACGCGTGAAAAACAACCGGCAGGGAAAACAATTGATTGAGTAGATTTACCTTAATATCTCCATCGCGTAGTTGTGCCAGCTCATATCCCTGGAGGTAGCGGCTACATTTTGCCGGTCGATGGGATGTTCAATGGAACGCATCATCTGTAAAGCCATGGAATCCAAATCATTGGATTCGGCAAGATACCCATTGTAACCATCCTTCACCGTTTCAGGAAAATGGCCCACTTTGGTGGCCAGCATGGGCATATTAAAATTATAACCAATTGATTCTACCCCTGATGGCGTAGCCGTGAGATAATAAAGCATGATGCTGTCGCTCACCTGAAAATAATAGGGTACTTCTTCATTGGGAACAAAGTCGTTTCTTACAAAAACCTTGTCTCTTAAATTGAGTTCGTCCAGCAGGGCCAGCGGATTGTAGTCCTGTTCGTTGTCCTGCTGTTTCAGAAAAATCTTTTTGGCCAGGCCAAAGGTGGCATTTTTTACCCGGGTAGAAAATTTCCTGGTATCAAGTGTATTCCAGAACGATTCGCCAACAATCAAGAGACTCACATCATTACGTTGTTCTGCTACTTTGGCAAACGCCTGAATTACGTTGTGCAAGCCTTTGTATTTACGGATAAATCCAAAAAACAGAAAGACATGTTTTTTCAACCCCATCTCCTTTTTGGCGGTTTCCATATTGAAGTTCGGATCGGGTTTAAACATATCATAAACGGGGTGATACAGTTTCAGCACCTTATGACCCTCACCAATGAGGACATCGCCGCGCTCCAGAATTTCGAACCGTTTTTTGGGAAACAGCTTTTTAAGTTCTTCGGCTGTTTTAAAAGCATGAACGATGTACGAATCCGCGTATTTTATCCCAAGCATGGTCAGTTTCCTATCAAGCGAACTGCCCTCCTTCTGAATCACGAAATGAAGATCAAAATACACTTCCATGTCGCGGTTTTTCTTCAACCTTTTTGCAATATAGCCCAATGGAATTCCCTGGATGGCAATAGCCCACTGGAAAATAATTTTTGCAGGGTTAAGCCTTCTGATCAGGTTTACCGTTGCCTGCCACGAAGCTGGATTGTTGTAATTGGTAATGTAATGCACTTTGATATTGGTACCTTCCAGTTGATCGACCTTGCTCTTCCGATCGATAAAATCGCGTGGAATGATGGCGGGATATTGTTGTGTCCACGAAACGATATGAACTTCGGTATCTTTCATTTTGTCGAATGCCTTGGCAAGGGAGGTATTGTAATTGGCAATTCCGCCCTTAAACATTGGCCCGGGGCCAAAGCATACGATGGTCGTTTTCTTCTTTGTCATACCGTAGGTTTAGTGTTTAGTGTTTCAGGTTTAGTGTTTCAGGTTTAGTGTTTAGTGTTTGAATCCAACACTCAACTTTCCTGCCTACCGGCAGGCAGGTAACTTCTTCAACTGCGCCTCGTATACCCTGCGCATTCCTTCTTCGATGGTTATTTTAGGCATCCAACCGAATTTTTCCTGTACCAGACTCATGTCGGCATACCGTGAATGCACGCCAACGGGCTTGTCAAGCAAGGGTTTAACAGGTGGTTTGTATCCGGCAATATCAGTGAACACATCAATGAGTTCAAGAAATGAAGTAAGTTTACCCGAGCCAATATTGTAGGCCGATCCATCACTTACCTTGTCCATCAAAATCTGGATAAAGTCGATGATGTCGTCGATGTGGACAAAGTCGCGTCCCTGTTTGCCGGTTCCCCATACTTCAAAAGGACTTTCGCGTTTGGCGGCTCTTTCAGCGATGGCAGGCGTGGGATAGCTGGTTTCCTGGTCTTCTCCATATCCCGAAAAGGGACGGATACAAACAATGGAAATTCCATAATGTTTTGCCGCAATCTGTGCCAGGAATTCACCGGTGAGCTTGGTCCAGCCGTAAGTCATGTCGGGTGTACCCAGGTTTTTGGTAAAATCTATATCGCCTTCGCTGAGCGCGATGGCGCCTTCAGTTGTTTGCAGGCTGGTAGGATAAGCGGCGCTTGAGCTGGGATAGAGCACCCGTACAGGTTTATGACGGGTAATCCAATAGAAGAACTCAGCGTCAATGCTCAAGTCGAGAGCCACCATCAGGGGATCGCCATCTATTTTCAACCGGCCGCCTACGATGGCCGCAAAATGAAATACATCATTAAATTTTTCGAAATCAATACCATAGGTATGTTGAATATATTCGGGATCCTGCCTCATGTAAAACAACAGGTTTCTGAAATCACCATTCCAGAACAACAACCGCTCTTCCGAACCGATTACCTCCAAATCTTTATTCATTTTCGAGGTAAACTCGCCTTCAAACCATTCCTTAGGATGGCGTCCGATACTTAAATCATCGACAACAAAGATGGTATCTTCTGTTGTTTTTAACAGACGCTTCACTACATTTCTACCAACAAATCCACATCCTCCGGAAACCAAATGTATTTTCATTTATTCAACTATTTAAGATTAATTTTTTTTCTTATTTGATAATTGGTTCTTTCACGTGAACCGCGTGAGATCAGTTCTGCTAAAAAACCCGTCATAAAAAGCTGTGCACCTATAATCATGGCCAGCAGACCAAAGTAAAACAGAGGACGCTCAGTCATACGATATTCCGCCATAAAAAACTTCCCGTAGGCCAGGTAACTGGCGATAACAAATCCGGTAAAAAACACCAAACTGCCCAGGGCTCCAAAAAAGTGCATCGGACGCTGACCAAACCTGGTCACAAAGTTGATGGTCAACAAATCGAGATAGCCTTTGATAAAACGATCGAGGCCAAACTTGGTTACACCGTACTTACGTTTTTGATGCACAACTACCTTTTCATCAATTTTAGAAAATCCTGCGGCACGGGCAATGATGGGGATATAACGATGCATTTCGCCGTATACTTGTATGTTCTTCACCACGTCAAGCTTATAGGCCTTCAGTCCGCAATTCATATCGTGCAACTTCGACCTGAATAGTTTGCGTGATGTCCAATTAAATATTTTTGAAGGGACATTTTTTGTAAGTGTAGAATCGTATCTTTTTTTCTTCCACCCCGAAACGATGTCCAGGTTTTGCTCGGTAATCATGTTAAAAAGTCCGGGAATTTCTTCCGGACTATCTTGCAGATCTGAGTCCATGGTAATTACTACCTCACCCATGGCTGCTTTAAAACCTTCGTTTAGGGCAGCTGATTTCCCATAATTCCGCCGAAAACGGATGGCTTTAATTTCGGGGTGCTGACTGGCTAGTTGCTCAACTACAGCCCAGGATCCATCGCCCGAACCATCATCCACATAAATGAGTTCAAAAGAAAAATGATTGGATTGCATCACACGAAAAATCCAATCATTTAACTCCATCAGGGATTCTTCCTCGTTATAAAACGGGATTACTACCGAAATATCCATTCTGCAATTTTTTACTAGGCGATACTTCTGTCTTCTCGCTTGGCAAAAATAGCAATTATTAATGAAAATATAACAGAAATAACCAGGTTATAAACGAATCCCAAGACTGCCATCATCACAGGTGATGAAAATATTTTCACCATACTGAGTGCCTGGTCAAGTTGCTCATCCGTCATGTTGGGGTTTTGAGCCAACATACTTTCTTCGGCTTTGATCATTACTTGCCCTACCAGTGAGGTATCGATGTATTCAACAAAAAAATAGGTGAAGATGCCCATGATCAACGACGCGAATAATCCGATGGCAAATCCCGCTCCAAAAGCATTTCCATAACTGATCAAACCACCACGGTGTTTGTCACGAAAGCTAATAATCCCCAAGTAAAGCCCAATGGCCAACACAACGTATATTGTCCAGTTCAGATACGATTCCATCTCGACATCGAGTAGAAAAAGAATGAGACGAAAAACAATGAGTGCCACCCCCAGATAAATTCCTGGCATCACGGCAGCAGCAAACGAAGAAGTAGATTTCTGTTCCATAAGTGTTTTTTAAAATTTAAGTAAAAATACATTTTTTTTGTTGCCCGCTATCAAAGTATGACTATTTTTGCAGCGGGTAAGTCTTATACGATCAGCTCCTACTGAATTCCCCCAGGACCGGAAGGTAGCAAGGGTAGGTGGTTGTAGCGGTGCGATATAAGTAGCTTACCCTTTTTTTATGCTTTTTTTTTCGATGATCCTCTGCCGAATCAAACATTTGCTACCTTCGCATTCATTAAATACATACGGATATGATATTGTCTGTTCATCCTACTGACCCTGCACCACGACACATCAATATGATTGTTGATCTCTTAAAAAATGGAGGTGTGATTATTTTCCCGACGGATACCGTCTATGGGCTGGGATGTAGTATTGAACAACCAAAAGCGGTAGACAGGATTGCCCGCATCAAAGGGATTAAAAAGGAAAAAGCCAATTTCTCAGCTATTTTTAACACGCTGAGCATGATTTCTGAATATACCAGACCCATCGACAACCACGTTTATCGAATGGTTCGGCGCAATTTGCCTGGTCCGTTTACCTTTATCCTGAACGCGAATAACAACATTCCACGTATTTTCCAGAGCAAGAAAAAAACCATTGGTATCCGAATTCCTGAAAACCCCATTGTTATGGCAATCGTAGAGGCCCTGGGACAACCTTTACTGACCACATCCATACGCGATCAGGACACTATTGTTGAGTACACCACCGATCCACAAATAATTGACGATAATTTTGGAAAAATGGTTGACCTTGTGATTGATGGAGGACTTGGTGGCAATGAGCCTTCCACTGTAATTGATTGTACCTCAGACGCCATCGAAATAACCAGACAAGGAAAAGGACTCTTGCTGGAATAAAAAGGCAAAAAGATCATATAATTCTTTGTCGTTTTTAAAAAACCATTACTTTTGCACCCTCAAAACGGATGATTCGTTAGCTCAGCTGGTAGAGCATTTGCCTTTTAAGCAAAGGGTCCCGGGTTCGAGCCCCGGACGAGTCACAAGTCGCCTTCCACTCTGGAAGGCGACTTTTTTTTAGATTAACCTGATTGCAACAAGTAACAGAAATGGAATGGACTTTATTTGACTACCTGTTGTAAATACTTTTTCTACATTTGTGCTGCTTTAAATTACGAATGCAAAGAGAAAACCAATCCCAATCGCCCGGAATGATTACATGGATGCGTTTCAGGCGCAATTCCATCGGTATGGTTGCCCTTGCCATCATCATTTTTGCCATTCTTGTCAGCATCCTGGGTTATCTCATCACCCCTGACTCCACCCCTTACAGCAATACCCAGATTCTCGAAATCAGCACCCAAAAACCGGGGTTTTCGGTTGATATGTTGCTGGTTCAAAAAGATGAAATGCTGCCAAAGACCAACTTTTTCCATAAGATGCTGTTTGGAGCAAAAAGCAACTACACCTTCATTCCCGTGAGCAGCTATGGACTTCAGGGCGACAGCCTCATGGCTACTTTGTTCGATCCTGATGATATCGGTGAACCCATGAAACTTGCTCTGCCCGACATCATCTTTCCAGAGGTTAATAACGTTTTGCAAAACGGGGACCAGGTCAGTTTTGGATTTTTAAATCACACAGATACAACAGTTTCAGTAGAGAAACTTCAACAAACGGTTGAAAATAAACACATTAAAAAACAAACCTACTGGTTGGGCACGGACCAGTTTGGCAGGGATTTGCTTTCGCGGCTCATCATCGGAACGAGAGTTAGTCTGTCTGTTGGAGCCATTTCGGTATCCATATCATTGATATTAGGTATTTTACTTGGCGCTTTGGCCGGATATTTTGGCAAGCGGACCGACCAGATTATCATGTGGTTTATCAATGTGGTATGGTCCATCCCTACCCTGCTGCTGGTCATTGCGCTGACCTTTGCACTGGGACGTGGATTCTGGCAAATTTTCATCGCTGTAGGGCTTACCATGTGGGTTGAGGTAGCCCGCGTGGTGCGAGGCCAAATCCTCAGTATTCGGGAAAAAGAATTCATCGAAGCTGGCCGGGCACTGGGTTTTAGTCATTTCAGAATTTTAACCAGGCACATCATCCCCAACATTTTAAGTCCGGTGATTGTGATCTCGGCTGCCAATTTCGCATCGGCCATCCTCATCGAGGCAGGCTTGAGTTTCCTTGGAATTGGAGTCCAACCCCCCATGCCCTCCTGGGGCAGTATGGTAAAAGAATACTATAGCTTTATCATCCTCGATTCTGCCTACCTGGCCATCATACCCGGGCTTGCAATTGTGGTTTTGGTGCTGGCTTTTATGGCATTGGGCAATGCCCTTCAGGATGCGCTGGATGTGCGATTATAAATGAATTCTCAATCTTGTGTAAGCAACAAAGTTTTTGAAAAAATCCTGTATTCTTTATACAAATCAAAATTTTCCAGTCTTTCGATTTCCTTCCGCATCATAAAATTATCTTTCATAATCAAATGGCTGTCGATAGACGTAAAACCTTTGCTCACAGCCGATTTCAATAGTAAGTAACCCAGAATTGCATCCAACCCTTTACTCCGCATTTCGTCTGAAATGGCACCCAACAACAAAACCAGTCGTTTTGATTTTCTTCCTGCAAGTAAAATATGAACCCATCCAACGGGAAAAATTCTCCCTTTTGCTTTCCTCAAGCCATTGCTCAAATCGGCCATGGCCACCACGAACGCCATTACCTTGCCTTGTTCATTGGTAATCACTTTAATCAATCTTGGATCAAGCAATGGAAGAAACCGGGTAATAAACTCATCCATCTCAGCAATGGTGATCGTAGAAAACCCATAAATATCCACATAGGTTTTGTTTATCAGGTCGAACACCGGCTTAATAAAAGGTTTTATAGCACGGGTGGAGGTAAATTCATGAACCACCAACGCATGATTTCGTTGCGCCCGGATGGCAAAAGGCCGATACCTTTCAATAATATCTTCTGTCAGGCGAACAGCATACTGACATAAATCAATATGTGGGTGATAACCGGCCTGCTCAATAAAGGACACCATATAAGGAAAACTACAATTGGTCACCATCATGGTTTCCCTCTCAAAACCTTTGATCAGAAATCCCTGAGGCTCCTTATCTGAAAACCCCATGGGTCCAATTACTTCGGTGCAATTATTTGCAACGGCCCAATTTTCGATATGACTTATTAATGTGTCGAACACATGTTTGTCCTGATAACATTCAATAAACGCAAACCGTGCAGTTTTCAGTTGGTGCTTCTGATTATAGGGATGATGAATGATTCCCATAATCCGGCCAACTGGTTTTTCTCCTTCCAAAGCCAGCAGAAGAATGGTTTCACAATGCTTAAAAGCCGGATTTTTGGTTGCAGAAAACAGTTTCCATTCATCAAGGTATAACGGGGGGAGCCAATTTCGGTGGTGCTCATGTATCCTTTCTGGGAGATGGATAAACGTCTTCAGGTCACCTTTACATTTAACTTCGCGAATGGTTAGTTCCATGAACAGCAGGATTAGGATGAAAATTCAATTTTTTGTAGATAAACAGGTTCAATGACAGCACAATGGGCGCGCTTAACAGCCCTGCAAGCACATCCACCACATAGTGGGCTTTGATATAAACAGTAGAAAATAAAAGTAGGATTGAAAAGGGTATATAAATCCAAAAAAGTTTTTTATTCAGGGCAAAAAGCAAATATAATAAAATGAAGGTGATCCCCACGTGAGAGCTGGGAAACGCCCCTGTGGGTGCTTCACCAACCTGTTGTACAAACTTTACAAGATATGCCATCGGCCCCAGTGCGGAAATTTGATTAAAAGGAGGTTCATAATAATATTGAGGGCCCGCAGCCGGAAATAGGATAAACAACAAGTAATAAGTGAAATAGGCTGAAATCAATAAAAATACAAACCGGTTAAATTGGGCAGGCTTATTAATCCTCCTGCCTGCCATCCAGGCAGGGATGACAACAAGCGCAATCAAAGGCATGAGATAATACGAAAAATATCCAAAAAACATGAGCTCACTAAACAGCGAATTTCCATACACTTCCGAGAAGCGAATCGCTGGCTGATGACCAAATAACCACTGGTCGATTCCTGCAAGGACAGGGTCAATTTTTGAAAAAACCAAAGTGTTTAAAAAAGCCGTTTCTGTATAAAAAAACCCCAATAATAAATAGGCCAGGACAGCATCTGCCAGCGCGTTCAATTTTAGAAAAAAAGCAGATTTAGTGGTTAAACGGAAGGCCAGATAAACCATGATAATGACTCTTGGAATCAAAAAATCAAGGTGGTACAGGTAGGAAGGTTCGAACAAGGAGATTAAAGTACAGGTGGCTGCCTGATATACAATAATAACACACCAAAGTGGGGTTAAAAGGGCAATAATCTGCTTCAAATTTTGAACTATTTGGTAGTACCAAATGTAGGGATTATTTTTGCACCAGATTTGATTTGTACCTTTGTTACAAATAACTCATTCCGTTGACACTACAGAAATTTGCAGAAATTAATAATTGACAGCATGAATAAAAAAGCCGTACTTTTTTTCCTTATTCTTGTTCAAATAGTTGGTTACGCTCAGCACCTATCCGAAGATGAGCGGTATGTTTCCGAAACAAATCCAGCGGTCATCGATAAAATAAACCAATGGAAGAACCTCAAGTTTGGATTGCTCATGCATTGGGGAACATACAGCCAGTGGGGAATTGTGGAATCATGGTCACTTTGTCCTGAAGAATATGGTTGGTGCGAACGTAAATCAGGCAGCAATCCCGACAATTACCAAACTTACAGAAAGGAATATGAAGGGCTAAAAACCACATTTAACCCGGTAAAATTCAATCCTGAAATATGGGCCGAAGCCGCTAAAAATGCAGGAATGAAATATGTTGTTTTTACAACCAAGCACCATGACGGCTTTTGTATGTTCGACTCAAAATACACTAATTATAAGATAACCGATCCCGGATGTGCATTTTCTGCCAATCCACGCAGCAACATCACAAAAGAAATTTTTAATGCCTTTAGGGAACAAGGATTTTGGACAGGTGCGTATTTCTCGAAACCTGATTGGAATAACCGATTCTACTGGGATCCAAAATATCCTCCGCGCGATAGAAACGTAAATTATAATCCTGAAGAAGATACGGCGACATGGAATCATTTTGTCGATTTTACCCACAATCAATTGTTGGAATTGCTGAGTGATTATGGGAAAATTGACATCCTCTGGTTAGATGGCGGGTGGGTATCGAAAAAATCAAAGCAGGAGATTGACTTATGGTATGAAAAGGAACTGAATAACGCATCCAATGGTTATTTAAAACGCAGAGTGATAAACCAGGACATCAGGATGGATGAATTGGTGGAAAAAGCACGAGAAAAACAACCTGACCTGATTGTGGTGGACAGGGCAGTGTACGGGAAAAATCAAAATTACCTCACACCTGAAAACCGTGTACCGGAAAAGCCACTCCCCTATCCCTGGGAATCATGTATCATTTCCGGTGGTGGTTGGTCATATACTCCCGATGCGGAGTATATGAGTGGCAGGGAAGGAATCCAATTATTGGTGGATATTGTGGCAAAAGGAGGAAATCTGTTGCTCAATATTGCCCCATCACCTGAGGGTGAATGGCAACCCGGAGCCTATGAACTCCTAATGGATTTCGGCAACTGGATGAAAATAAACGGTGAAGGCATTTACAATAGCCACGTGCTGGCGCCTTACAAAGAGGACAACATTTGCATGACGGCTAATCCGGAGGGCAACGCCTATTTCTTTTATTTAGGTAAGGACAAAGAAGCTTCATTACCCTCGGAAGTGACAATAAAGTCGCATCGACCCGCAACGGGAGCTGTTGTCACCCTGTTGGGAACTCAGGAGCCTTTGGCCTGGATTCCGGAAGTCGTTGGATTTAAGGTGATGATTCCTGAACAAATAAGAAAAAATCTACCCTGCCAGCATGTTTGGACAATAAAAGTTTCACAGATTGAGTAAATTTTATTTTAAAAAGCCCAATCAACTACCTGATTTCGATCGTTTTTGTCATTTGAACATCCTGAGAAGAAGAACCGATATATAGGTGATACGTTCCCTTTGCAATTTGATAATCATTCAGTTGGCTATCCCATAATTTGAAATTATCCATTGGTATTAATAAGTCCGCCGACTGCAAGCTGTCCGGAAGGACTTCGATCCTGGCAAAGGCAACCAGTGATTTTTTTGGTATGGACTCTCCTGAAACAGGATAATCACAATAAACCTGAACTACCTCGGTGCCAACTACCTTACTCGTATTTTTTAATTTAACAGTCAGATGAATATTTTCGCCCTGGGAATAAACAGTTTGGTCAGTTAAGGCACTTTCATAGTTAAAATCAGCATACGACAATCCAAAACCGAAAGGAAAAAGGGCTTTCCCAGAAAAGTACCTGTAAGTACGGCTATTCATGGAATAGTCTTCATAAGGAGGAAGATCATCGACTGACTTGTAAATTGTTACCGGAAGTTTTCCCGAAGGATTTGCCTCTCCAAACAGGAGGTCAGCAATGGCATTTCCACCCTGTTCACCTGGGTACCAAGCCAATAGAATTGCGTCAGCGTATGGCTGAATAGAAGAAATATCGATGGCACTACCACCTGTTATTACTACAATTATTGGCTTTAAAGGGTAGGTTTTCCTCATCCGGTGAAGGAACTCGATTTGATTTCCGGGAAGTCCCAAATCAATTCGATCGCCCCCATGATTGCTGAGCATGGCATCTCCATCTTCTCCCTCCACAAGACGTGTGTAACCCATCGAAACGATGACTACATCCGAAAAACCTGCCTGCCAGAATCCATGAAACACCGAATCGCCGGACAACAGGCATCCACGGCTATAATCGGCCATTGTACCGGGATCGAGTCTGTTGGTGATCCCTTCCAGAATGGTAACTAAATTCCCTGAAAAGCCATTGTAATTTCCTAATAAGGCATCCACTTCAGCAGCTGTAGGCCCGGTAATGAAGATATTTTTCAATTTGGATTCATCCAGGGGAAGGACATGGTTTGTATTCTGTAACAATATGCACGACTCCAATGCCGCTTTATACGCCAATTGTCTGTGAATTAAGCAGTTTACCGTATCAGGGGACAGGTTGCGCCATGGTGAGACTGAATCGGGGTCAAACAATCCCAATTTAAAACGGGTTATCAATACCGGTTGAAGCAAGGTATCAACGGTTGCTTCCGTGATCAAGCCTTTTTCTACTGCCTCAGGCAAAAAATGGTAGATACTTCCACAATTCAGGTTCGTGCCGGCTCTGGCTGCCAGGGCCGCAGCCTCTATCTCAGAATTCACCACCTGATGACGCAGCCACATATCGTCCAATGCCCAGCAATCGCTTACAATGTGCCCTTTAAACCCCCATTTTGTACGGAGCAGGTCATGTAGCAAGGGTGAACTGCCACAACAGGGCTCATCCCAGGTTCTGTTGTAGGCACACATCACGCTTTCGATGCCAGCCTCCACTAACGCCTTAAAAGCAGGAGTATAGGTGTTATAAAAATCGGCTTCTGTTGGGTCGGCATTAAAATGGTGCCTCCCCGCCTCCGGACCACTGTGAACAATGAAATGCTTGGCGCATGCAGCGGTTTTTAAATGGCTGTCGTCATCACCTTGAAGACCTTTAACAAACGCCACTCCCATCAACGAAGTAAGTAAGGGATCCTCACCATAAGTTTCCTGCCCCCGACCCCACCGCGGATCACGAAAAATATTCACATTAGGAGTCCAGAAAGTGAGACCGGTATATTGGCTCAGATTATCTTTCCGGCGTGCAGCCATGTATTTGGCCCGAGCCTCGGTACTTATTGCATCCGCAACCTGAAATATCAATTCTGTATCAAAGGTGGCGGCGAGCCCGATTGCCTGTGGGAAAACAGTAGCTTTTCCTGCCCTGGCAACTCCATGCAGACATTCATTCCACCAGTTATACCCGGCAACTCCAAGTCGCGAAACAGAAGGTGAATTATACATGAGTAACGAACATTTTTCAGTCAGGGTCAGCCTTGAGCTTAAATCAAGAGCACGTAAATTCGGGCTGAGTGAAACATCCATAAACCGCCACGCTGTATCCTGCGCTACTAAAGCCGTTTGAAGCAAGGTAACAAGTATCAAGATTGGAATCTTCATAAACAAAGTGTTTGACTGACGAAAGTATAAAATTGTGGCTTATCTTTGTCCCTCTGTCACATCAAAAAAATCAGTCATTTCTTCAAAACGATAAACGGTTTTGTTTTGTCAGGCTATTTTAAATCGTAATTACTGAGCACATGAATCCTATTTTTCAATATATTATTGTCGAGAGCGTAAAGCATCAACAAAAAAACAAACGTAAAAAGCTGACTACCGAACAATTTGCTAAAAAAATAAATGAGGTTAACGTTGAATTCATCCAAGTGGTTCGTGACAGTTTTCTGATATTATCAGGCATCCTGTCTGCAAGTTTTGGTTTGACCGGATTTTTATTGCCCAACAGTTTTATTGACGGAGGAGTAACAGGTATTTCACTTATCGCCAACGAAATAAGTGGATTTTCATTCTCTATCTTATTGGTGATCATCAACATACCCTTTATGATCATGGCCTTTTCGACCATTAGCAGGCAATTTGCCATAAGGAGCATGGTGGCCATTGTTCTCCTGGCCATTTCGGTTCACCTGCTCGAATTTCCTGTAATAACCGATGACAAATTACTGATTTCCGTTTTTGGTGGTTTCTTTTTAGGGATGGGAATCGGGTTATCTATCCGTGGTGGCGCGGTGATTGATGGTACAGAGGTTCTTGCTGTATTTATCAATAGAAAGACCTCTCTTACGATTGGGGATGTCATTCTCATATTTAACATCCTCATTTTCATGGTGGCAGCAATTGTTTTCTCAATGGAGATTGCACTATATGCCATACTTACTTATTTATCCGCATCCAAAACCGTCGATTTTATTGTATCTGGAATAGAAGAATATATGGGTGTAACTATTATTTCTGATAAAAGTGAAGAAATAAGACTGGCCATAATCGAGAAAATAGGTCGCGGTTGTACCATTTATGATGGAAAAAAGGGATATGCCAAAAGAGGACAACCACTTAAGCATACTGAAATCGTTTTCACCCTGGTAACCAAACTGGAGTTGTCGAAGCTTCAAAATGAGATTGATAAAATTGACAAGGACGCTTTCATCATTATGCACAGCGTTAAAGATGCCAAAGGGGGCATGATAAAAAAACGGCCTCTGGAAAAATAAACTACGTACCTTAACGTGTTGATTAGAAAGAAGATCTTTTTAACGTTTTATTGCCAAAATTGGAATTGGAGCAGGCTCCTCCAAACAGGCTCCGGCAAGAGCCTTTACCTAAACTAAATTTAATGGAAAAATAAATATCCAATCCATTCATATCAGCCATGCCCAAATAGGTACCTAACCGCTCGGTACCAATAGTAAAAAAATAAAAACGAGCCGCCAATCCAACACGTGGATACTCATATTCATAAACTGAAAGTGGAACACTTAACTCAAAGAACCTGGTTTCGAACCTGGGAACAACTGCCAGTTGTGCAGGTCGCCTCAAAGAATTCATATTGAATCGAATGGGATGTATCCAGAAACCAGAAACATACAGTAGTTCTGTTACATGATAATCAGCCTGAATGCTCAAGGCTGTTGGCAAGCCAATTTTAAATGTATTACCTGAATAAGATGCGTTTGGATCTCCATACAGCACCGTACTCAGCTCAGTCATCAACTGGTTCATAGTGGTAAAGTTGAGTGTATCCACCTCGTCCCAGAATACACTCGCGTCTTGAACGGTATGCGTTTGGGCATTGTCTACGTAATTAATGCGCCCTATATCCAATATGGAAATCCCCAGGCGGTAGATGTAATCATCATAAACTTGCGAACACAATTTGCCTCCCCGCCACACGCGCGAACTCACTTGTTTCTTTTTGGTATAAACCAACCCCAGATCCAATCCAATTCCACTACCTTTAAAAGTTCGCCCCACTTGGTTAAAACCGGTTTCATCATAGTTCATTGGCAACGAAAAACCCACCTCAGCATTCAGGTTTCTTATACTGATCGTACTGTCGTTCAACACTATATAATCAACATTATTGGTCTTAACTGAAGCACCACCATATCCCCACAACTTTTTTACTGTAACCCCGAGTGTCAGTTTTTTATCTAAAAATTCATAAATATCATAATTATAGCTGAGACCAACTTCCATCCAGGCGGTAGAATTGAAGTCGAAATTGTAATCCATAAACCTGATGTTGTAAAGTGTATCATAGATTAATCCCTCATATCCAAAAACAGGTATTTCCCAAGGCAAACGACTTCCTGATGTAAAAAACCGAAACCCCGTCTGAAGTCCAAACCCGTGTTTTCCAACCTGAATCATGGCTGATGGGCCAAGTATACGAATGTTAATTGCTGCGTCTTTTATTTTCTCATCGGTATAATAGATGAAATTTTTGCTGTCTTCCCTATATGTCGGAAAAGTATAATTTGATTTGAACAAATCCGAGATAGTAAAATCAGCAGCAGGAATAAAAGCAAAATTATTCATAAAGAACACATCTGCCGAAACCAGGTGGATATCTAAAAAAGACTTGTTGTTGGTGATCATTGCCGGGTTGACCATTAAACCCGGCGTGCCACTATAATTGCCCAATGTAACGCCAAGCATTTCCTGTCCTTTGAGTTGTTTATTTAGGGATAAAAACAATATAACAAGGACAATACAGGAGAAAAGATTTTTAGAAAAACTATTTAGCATTAAAAGAGTGGACTTTAGTTGATAAATAAACAAACGGCAAAATTAGTTTTTTGGTGCATCCAGTCCGAATTTAACTTTAGTCCTGGCAATTTTTGGTGACGTTGAATAAAAAAAACGGCTTTTTACAAAAAGGCAAATTTTCAGGAAAGCATTAAAAAAATCGTATATTTGCACCCCGTTTTCAAGTAGTACGCATGCGGATGTGGCGAAATTGGTAGACGCGCTAGACTTAGGATCTGGTGCCGCAAGGCGTGGGGGTTCGATTCCCTTCATCCGTACAATTATTTTGAACCAATTACCTATTTTTAGATGAACATCTCTCAAGAATCAAACGGTGAATTAAACGCGATAATTCACCTGAATATCCAGGAAAGCGATTATATTGGCACTGTAAACAAACAACTTACAGATTATAGAAAAAAAACCAATATGCCGGGTTTCCGTCCCGGAAATGTGCCCATGGGTTTGATAAAAAAGAAATATGGCTCTGCTGTATTGGTAGAAGAAGTGAACAAAACCGTTTCGGACGCATTGAACAATTACCTGATTGAAAATAAGGTTCCGGTGCTTGGTAATCCACTACTAAACCTGGAAAAAAACAAACAAATTGACTTCGATACACAGAAGGAATTTGATTTTTTCTTTGATATCGGTCTGGCACCTGAGTTCACCCTCAATTTAGCTGATGAAGATTTGACCATTCCTTATTATACCGTTTTGGTTGATGATGATGAAATTAACAAGGCTGTTGAAGATGTAAAGGTTCGTTTTGGCACCGAAGAACATCCTGAAAACGCAGGCGAAACAGATGGCCTTCAAGGGCATTTTTTCAAACTTGATGCTGACGGAAATAGAAATGAAGGTGACCCGGGTAAAAAATCTTACCTTAAATTAGAGATCATTAAAAACGAGGATGTAAAAGCTGAATTGTTGGCCGCAACGAAAGGTGGGATCGTTACCCTCAACCTGATGGAAGCCATTCAGGATGAAACAAAAGTAAGATCGTTACTCGGTTTATCCGCTGACGAAACTGAAGGCTTGAACGCGACCTGGCAATTCGAGATTGATGAAATTATTCATCCCGTAGATGCCGTTTTAGGTGAAGAATTATATAAAAAGGTTTTCCCTGCAAAGGAAATCGATTCGGAAGAGGCCTTTCGTGAAGCACTGGCAGAAGACATCAGTAAACACTATACGCATGATTCGGATCAACAGTTCTTGGCCGATGCTGTTGCAGCCCTGATCAAAAAATCAGCTATCAATCTGCCGGACGCTTTTTTAAAACGATGGCTTCTCGAAAGCAACCAGGGTAAGATTACCGCAGAACAAATTGATACCCAATACGAAAACTATTCTCAGACCTTTAAATGGCAACTTATTGAAGGTAAACTAAGAGAAAAATATGGTGACCAATTGGTAGTAAAAGAGGAAGAAATACGTGGAAAAATTGGTGCCTACTTTCAATCGATCGGTGGTGGCACCGAGCTAAATCCTCAAATTGAAGGTATTATCGACCAGATTTTATCCAGCAAAGATGAAAAGAAACGAATGCATGATGAGATGCTCGATGGAAAATTCATTGAATTTTTCAAAAATAATTTAACAACACAACCTGAAGAAGTGACCAAAGAGAGATTTTTTGAAATCGCCTCTCAGGTAAAATAAATCACCTTATGGATAGCAGTAAAGAATTTAAAAAATACGCCGTAAAACACCTGGGAATCAGCAGCGTCTCCCTCGACAGGTATAGCTCAACTTACGATGGTTATTACATTTCGCCAACCATTATCGAGGAACGGCAACTCAATGTGGCACAAATGGATGTCTTTAGCCGCTTGATGATGGACCGCATCATCTTTTTAGGCGTTCCAATCGATGATTATGTTGCCAACATTATTCAGGCGCAATTGTTATTTCTCGAATCGAATGATGCCAACCGGGATATTCAGATATACCTGAACACACCCGGAGGTTCCGTTTATGCAGGATTGGGTATTTACGATACGATGCAATATATCAACCCCGATGTAGCCACCATTTGTACAGGAATGGCCGCTTCTATGGGTGCCGTACTGCTTTGTGCCGGTGCAAAAGGAAAACGAACCGCCTTAAAACATTCACGGGTTCTCATCCATCAACCCATGGGTGGCGCTCAAGGACAAGCCAGCGACATTGAAATTACGGCGCGTGAAATTCAAAAGCTTAAAAAAGAACTCTATGAAATTATTTCCAACCATTCAGGGCAAACCTACAAAAAGGTGTGGGCTGACTCCGACCGCGATTACTGGATGACTGCCACAGAGGCCAAAGATTATGGAATGATTGATGAGGTCTTAATTAAAAATAAAAAATAGCACCGGAAGCAGCGTTTAGTTGTACGATTAAATTGAACATGGCAAAAAAAAACACCCATTATTGCTCCTTTTGCGGAAGACCAGAGTCGGAAACCGACATGCTGATTTCCGGCATGGAGGCTAAAATTTGTAACCTCTGTGCCGATCAGGCCAACCTTATTATTAAGGAAGAGTTGGGTTCGAAAAAGAAACCAAGCGGGCCGCATCACCATAACGAACTAAAGCCCACTGAAATAAAAGCCTTTCTCGACACTTATGTCATTGGACAGGAAGATGCAAAAAAGGTGCTGGCCGTTGCTGTTTACAACCATTACAAACGCATTTCGCAGCTTTTCGACGAAAACGAGGTGGAGATTGAAAAATCGAATATCATCCTTGTTGGAGAAACAGGAACAGGTAAAACATTGCTGGCCAAGACCATTGCCCGCATGCTGCATGTGCCTTTTGCCATCGCCGATGCCACAGTACTCACAGAAGCCGGATACGTGGGCGAGGATGTTGAAAGCATTCTCACTCGTCTGTTGCAAGCCGCTGACTATGACGTACCTTCAGCCGAAAAAGGGATCATCTTTATCGATGAAATTGATAAAATCGCCCGTAAAAGTGACAATCCTTCCATCACACGTGATGTGTCGGGTGAAGGCGTTCAGCAAGCTTTGTTAAAATTGCTTGAAGGTACAGCAGTAAATGTCCCTCCTCAGGGAGGACGTAAGCACCCTGAACAAAAAATGATTTCGGTCGACACGAAAAATATTTTGTTTATCGCTGGAGGAGCCTTTCAGGGAATTGAACGAATCATCGCCAACAGGTTAAGGACCAATGTGGTAGGTTATTCCGTTGCAGGTTCAAAGGATGATGTGGTTGACAAAGAAAACCTGTTACAATATATTTCACCTCGCGACCTGAAAGGTTTTGGATTGATACCTGAAATTGTTGGCCGCATGCCGGTTCTTACCTATCTCGACCCTCTTGATAAAGAGGCGTTAAAGCGTATCCTTACAGAACCTAAAAATGCCATTACAAAACAATTTGAAAAGCTTTTCGGTATGGATAACGTTCAGCTCACTTTTGAAGATGGCGCTTTGGATCTGATTGTTGAAAAATCCATCGAGTTTAAGCTCGGTGCGCGTGGTTTACGTTCGATTATGGAAGGAATTCTTATTGATGCCATGTTTGAGCTTCCCGGAAAAAAACGCGTTAAAAGTTTAAATATCACACGTGATTACGCTGAAGAAAAATTCACACGTACCAATATCACCAAGCTGAAAGCAGCTGTTTAATCTGTAAGGGCATGCTATTTGTTGGTAATCTACCGATGAAGAAATGGCCAATATTCCTATTCATTTTTTTTTGTAGTTCCTATTTCGGAATTGCACAGCAAGTAAAACCTATGGTGGTGCGTGCTACCGTGGTTATTGGAGATACCATCCCTGTGGTCAGTTTACATGAAGTTGAAATTTTTTCTTTGCTTACCCCCACCACCCGGCGTGAGCAACGTCAATTAACCAAACTGATCAGGGATGTTAAAAAGGTATATCCATATGCGCGTTTGGCCGGTATGCAACTTCAAAAATACAACAAGCTCATTCTGGAAGCCAGAAATGAACGAGAGGCAAGACGCATCCTAAAGGAGGCCGAAAAGGAACTCAATGCGCGTTATGGTGACGACCTAAAAAACATGACCTTCTCACAGGGTAGAATCCTGATAAAATTGATAGACCGAGAAACCGGTGAGTGTTCATACAACCTGGTTGAAGAACTCAGAGGCAATTTTACCGCATTCTTTTATCAAGCATTTGCCCGACTTTGGGGTTACAACCTTAAAGTAAAATATGACCCCGAAGGAGAAGACAAACAAATAGAAACCATTGTGAAAATGATTGAACGTGGTCAAATATAGCATAAAATCTCTGATGTCTTAGAAGGCATTTTGCTACATTTGCCCAAAATTATCCCAAATACACGAATATGACCCTTATAAAATCCATTTCGGGAATACGAGGCACCATTGGTGGTTCACCCGGAGATAACCTCACTCCCATCGATGTTGTAAAATATACGGCTGCTTTTGCAACCACCATATTTGAAGTCACACCCAATAAAAAGCTGACTTTTGTTGTTGGTCGTGATGCCCGCATTTCAGGAAAGATGGTCGAGGACCTGGTTTGTACCACCCTGATTGGCATGGGAATAAACGTGATTAACACCGGACTTTCCACTACGCCTACCGTTGAGATGGCAGTGGTGTGCCATAAGGCTGATGGTGGAATTATCATTACAGCAAGTCACAATCCAAAACAATGGAATGCGCTAAAATTGCTGAACAGCAAAGGTGAATTTATTTCCGCCATCGAAGGAGAGAGGGTACTGAAGCTGGCTGAAGAAGAAGCCTTTCGCTTTGCAGAGGTAGACCATCTTGGAGAAATCACCACTAACACCACCACCATCGAAAAGCACATCGAAGCCATTTTAAAACTTTCCCTGGTAGATGTTAATTCGATTAAAGAATCAAACTTTAAAATTGCGGTGGATGCTGTAAACTCTACCGGTGGAATTGCCATTCCGAGGTTATTGAAGGCGCTGGGCGTTCAGGAGATCATCGAATTATACTGCGACCCGACAGGTGAGTTTCCGCACAACCCGGAGCCACTACCGGAGCATTTGACCATGATTTCTAAAACAGTATTGGAAAACAAGGCCGATATGGGCATTGTGGTTGACCCGGATGTAGACCGGTTGGCATTTGTAATGGAAAACGGGCACATGTTTGGTGAAGAATATACCCTGGTGGCGGTGGCAGATTATGTCCTGCAAAACCAGAAAGGAAACACAGTTTCAAATTTAAGCTCCACCAAAGCCTTGCGTGACGTAACTGAAAAAATGGGGGGAACCTATCAGGCATCAGCCGTTGGCGAGGTAAATGTGGTAGAAAAAATGAAGGAGGTGCAGGCCGTCATCGGTGGCGAAGGCAATGGAGGAGTAATTTATCCTGAACTTCATTATGGCCGCGATGCGCTGGTAGGCGTGGCTTTAATTCTTACTTATCTGGCCAAAACAAAACAAAGTCTATCGCAACTTCGGGCCACCTATCCTGACTATTTTGTTTCTAAAAACAAAGTACAGCTTACGCCTGAGACAGATGTAAAAGGACTTTACAAACATGTATTGGATAAATATAAGCACCTCCCCATCCTAACCATCGATGGTGTGAAAGTGGAATTCCCGGATGGTTGGCTTCATGTGCGTACTTCCAATACAGAACCCATCATGCGTGTATACGCCGAAGCACCAAGTCCTGAAAAGGCCCAGGCCTATGCAGATGAAGTAATGGAAATATTGAAAACCATGTAAAGGCACTTTTATTTAGAATAAAAATAAATAATATTGCCCATTGGTTAAAAATGCATTAATTTGCAGAACATTAATTTAACAGATTCAATGATGTATAATATAATTCAGAATGCCCATTCGGGATTCATGTGGTTGGCCGTAGCCATGCTGGCACTTAGCGTTGTGTTTAGCTTACTGAAAATGATTAAGAATGAAGAAACCATTTCAGTTCCTTTATTTAAACTCTACAATTACACCAAACAACTGCTGTATATTCAGTTTGTATTGGGAGTTATCTTACTCTTCATCAGTCCATTGGTGCATTACACCTCAGGGTTTATGAAAAACGAAGCACTCAGGTTCCAGGGATTGGAGCACCCTTTAATGATGTTGATTGCTATTGGTTTAGTAGCTATTGGGTTATTCAAATCAAAAACAAAAGCAACCTCCGGACAGAAAAATAAGATGGTTTTTATTTTCTATTCCATTGCATTGCTGGTCATTCTGTTGATGGTACCCTGGACAGCCGTATTGTCCTGATTTACCTCTTACCTGAATCAATTATTGTGAGTTAAAACATTCTGATAATTAAGAATGGTATTCGGCTGGCATGAATTCTAATTCATCAATATTGGATATTCAATTCTTTGGTTATCTTTGTCCAAACCAATACATTTCCGGTGATGAAGAAGCGGAAGAAAAAATTCAAATCGATCAGTTTAAAACTTTCGGCACGACAAATGCGTTCGCTGATGAACTATTGCGAAGCCCGGAAAATAACTCCCAACAAGTTGATTAAGAATAAAATAAAATATTATACTGATGGATTCGACAAGATAGTACCTCAGAAATTCTACGCCCAACATAACCAACTCGATCTGTTTGATAAAGCTTCCGAAACATTGGATATTTTCGGATAATCACCTGGTTTGGGCAAATGGCAATCGGTTTACAATCGACCTTCCCAACGTAATTTCGTCGGCATACTGCAATTCATCGCCAATGGCCACTCCCCGTGCAATGGTGGTAATCTTTGTTGTTAAGTGGCTGATCATCTTATAGATATAGTAATTGGTTGTATCGCCTTCGACGGTAGCAGGTAAGGCTAGAATCACCTCTTTAATCTGTTCCTCTGCAACACGTTTTATCAGGTGAGAAATGGTCAGGTCATTGGGTCCCAATCCTTCCATGGGATTAATCACACCTCCCAACACGTGGTATACACCACTAAACTGGGTGGTTTTCTCGATGGCAATCACATCCCTGGTATCTTCTACAACGCAGATTGTCAATTCATCGCGTTTGTGGTTGGAACAGATTTCGCAAAGATCGCTATCGGAAATATTGTGACACCGTTCACAAAAGCAAATGTCGTTTCTCAAGGTAACCAATGCCTTTGATAAGTTATCGGCATACAAACTATCCTCTTTCAGTATAAACAAGGCCATCCGCAAGGCGGTTCTTTTTCCAATTCCGGGCAACCGCGACAACTCATTCACAGCATTTTCCAATAATTTTGATGAATATTCGTTCAAACCAATGTAATTTTCACGCAAAGGTAGTATGTTTGAAAAACAATTCGTCCACAACATTAAAAATCATCCAATGAAAAAATCAGCCCTTCTAATCTTACTTTTTGTACTGGGCAGTACTCTGTTGTTTAGTCAGAATATGGATGAAAAAAACGGGCCCTGGCGCAGCACCTATCCTGATGGCAGTGTTAAAAGTACCGGTCAATTCAATCACAACATACCCTATGGTGAATTTATTCATTACTACAAAAGCGGGATTAAGCAGTCTGTTACCGTTTTTGATAACCAAGGAATACAGGCACGCAATAGTACATGGTACGAAAGCGGAAACCTGATGGCTGAAGGAAAATATATTAATAAACAAAAAGACAGTACCTGGTCGTACTATGGCGACAGTATTGATCAATTAATTGCTGTTGAACAGTATGCCAAGGGAAAATTGGAAGGCAAAAGCATCACCTATTATCCCGGGACAAAGCAGGCTACTGAGGTTATCCTATATCACAATGGAATAAAACAAGGTGATTTGCGTAAATATTTCCCCAACGGTCAGGTAATGACTGAAGGAACCTACCTGAATGGCAAATTGGAAGGGCTTTTTACCTTATATTACCCGGATGGTTCTACACAACTGAAGGGAATCTATAAAAATGGGGAACAAGCCGGTGAATGGAAATATTACAGCATTACCGGCAAAGAAATAACTTATGAAGAGTTTATTTATCAGCAGAGTACTTCTATTGAGGCAGATGATCCCGATAAAAGTGGTGAAAAAATTCAACCTTTTTAAATCAAGGTCAGATTGACCAATTGGTTAAGCGAATCAATTACCTGATTTCCACTACTCTCAAGCCGTCCTTTCGATTGATGCCCGTTGGCAATAAGTACCACATCAATTCCCAGGTACCCTGCAACCTCTTTGTCGTGTAACGTATCGCCGATGAGAACAAGCTCATTTAATGGCTGGTTAAGTTGTCTGATAAGGGCTCTCCCCATATCAATCTTACCATTGGCAAAGTGATCGTTTATACCAAAAACATAGTCAAAAAAATGATCGATTTTGTTTAATTTGAGGGATGCGTTCAGGCTACCTTGCTCCATGGCCGACAGGATTGTATGGCGAAAAGATAATCCGGAAAAATGTGATAAAATGGGTTCAACCTCCTTAAATAATAAAGCTTTGGGAAGTAATCGGTGGTAAAGTTCGATAAAATCCATTGCGGGTTTCTCAAAAGGCTCATTCTCAAAATCAAATCCAACCGCCCGATAGTAGTCAATTACCGGAAATGTAAATACCTGCCTATAATAATCCAAACTGATTTCCGACAGGTTTCTATGACGGAGCAACTGGTTGATACTACTTACGCAAATCGCAGCATCGTTGAGAAGGGTTCCATTCCAATCCCAAATGATGGTTTTTTTATTTTTCATCTTCAACCTTCAATTGATGGAAATCTTAAAATGGGTGGAAGAAACAAATGAAATGCCTTGAGTAACTATGCTGATTTTTCTTCTTTAGGAGGTTTTTCAGCTGCTTTCTTTTTAACTGCGGGCTTCTTCTCCATTTCTTTAGGCGTTTCGGCAACTACTTTTTCCGCCTTTTCGACGGCTACTTTTTCCACCTTTACGGCAACTGGTTTTTCAATTGCTTGAACTTCCTCCTTCTTTTTTAACGATTTTTCGGAAACAGGTTTTGTTTTCTTTGGTATTTCATCCGTTATTTTTGCTTCTTTAACCGAGGCGGGAATAAACGTTGCGGTTCTGTTTTTCTGACGTTTTGCACCATAAGAACCCATAATGATTTTTCCCCTGACTGTTTTCTTATCACCTTTTCCCATATCACAATCCTTTTATAGTTATTATTTTTCCGTAAAATTAAGAAAAAAGTTCAGTATCGGGGATTAAATATTGGTAATAATTTTATTGAGCAGTTCTTTTTCAAGGACTTCCCTGCCTATCGGCAGGCAGGTGACTTGTTGATGGTATTCCGCAACCACTGCAACATAATATCTGCTTTTTCATCCGGCGTTAATCTCCAGTTTATTTCTAAACGGTGAAGTCGTTGGGTAATGGTGTATAAACTCAGTGCAGCCGAAACAGAGATGTTGTAGCTCTCGGTAAAACCCACCATAGGAACCTGCATGTATTCATCGGCATTTTCGATGGCATAAGGAGTTAAGCCGGTAAGCTCTGTCCCAAAAACCAGGGCTATTTTTTCCTCCAATGCAATTTCGTCCGGGCTAACACTTTTAAGGTGCGGAGTTGTGGCCACAATTTTATATCCCCGCTTCCTGAGCGATGCATAAGTATCTGGTGTATTGTCGTCCGTTGTGTTATATTTCATAATAGAAAGCCACTTGGAAGCACCCAGGGCTACATCCTGGTTAACTGTGTAGGTATTGTAGTTTTCGATGACATGAACATCCTGGATACCGGTGAGATCGCAAGAACGAAGTACGGCACTGGCATTGTGCGGCTGGAAGATATTTTCGAGTACGATGGTTACATGGCGGGTTCTGAATTCGATTACCTGCTCAAATAATTGTTTGCGATGAGGAGTAACATACTCCGTCATTTTCTCTATTAACCTGATCTTTTCGTTGTAAGATAATTCCATCCTGTTTTAAACTTAGAAAAGCACAAGTTCGTGGATAAGCTCCCGGCCCAGGCGCTTATTCAATTCTTTTACCAGGCGTGTTCTAACCAAGTGAACCTCACTTCTGATCACTGAAGAATCAAAGGTCGCATACAATATGCCGTTTCGCACCTCCAGCTTTGAAGTATGTTTGGCTACAATTTTGCCAACCGCCTTCTCCCACCCTTCCATCAGGCGTACGGCATCAATGTGGTCCTTCCAGCCATAAATGCGCAACAACTCTTCAATCACTGCTTTTAGAGGTTTATCGGTTTCCTTTTTAATCATGATGCTTCCCGGGTTACGATACCGTTTACTACATTAAAAATCCGGTGATCGATATTGATTGTACTAAATATCTTCTCTATCCTATGTCGCTGTGTGTCAGTAATAAAAACCTGTCCAAAGTTGTCACCACTCACCATCTTCACTATTTGTTCCACCCTGCTGTCATCAAGTTTATCAAAAATATCATCGAACAGCAAGATGGGTTTAAAGCCTTTTATTTTCCGTGTAAACTCAAATTGAGCCAGTTTCAGCGCAATAACAAAGGTTTTCTGCTGTCCTTGTGATCCGAATTTCTTTAAAGGATATCCATTAATGGTGAAATCCAGGTCGTCTTTGTGAATTCCGGTCGATGTATATCGGAGTGCGCGGTCTTTCTCTGTTGACCCGGCAAACAGATCGCTCATCGATGTGGTGGTGAGCAGGCTATTATAATCGATACCCACCATTTCGGCGTTTCCAGAAAGAAACTGGTAATGTTGTTCAAAAAGCGGGTTAAATTCTGTGATAAAGGTTTGTCGTTTTTCAAAGATGGGTTTTCCGTGTGTTTGTAGCTTTTCGCTCCAAATACCCAACGAAACAGCATCAAAATATCGTTGTTCGGCCATTTGTTTTAACAAAGCATTGCGTTGTTGCAGCGCTTTGTTATAACTCAGTAATTGATCGAGGTAGTTATGATCGAACTGGGAAATGACGCTGTCCAAATATTTTCTACGAAGTTCACTGCCGTCGTTTATCAAATCGCGGTCGTAGGGCGAAATCATCACTAAGGGAAAATTCCCGATATGATCCGATAATCGCTCGTATTCTTTGGTGTTGGATTTAAATATCTTCCTGTGGTTGAGCCTCACCTGACAACTGATGTGGTCGGGTGTTTTTTCGGGGTAATGATAGTAACCATGCAAGGCAAAATAATCATGGTGATGGAGAATGTTTTGTGCATCCACTACATTAAAATAGCTTTTGCAAAAGGAAAGATAATACACAGCGTCAAGAATATTGGTTTTGCCAACGCCATTGTTGCCCGTAAAGCAATTGATTTTTTCACTAAACTCCAGTGTTGCCTCTGAATAATTTTTAAAATTGCTAATGATTAATTTTTGCAAAAACATAGTCTCTGTAAGGTTTGAAACGGACAACGGTATGCAAAGTTAATGTTTTTGCCGAATCACAGCAGCCACCTTTTCCATTAGCCACAAGGGGGTAGAAGTAGCACCGGTTATACCCAGGTGATCAATACCAATGAACCATTTATGGTTAATTTCCTCCAACTCAGAAATAAAATGGGTATTTGGATTAACGCTTTGGGCAGCATGAAAGAGTACTTTTCCATTGCTGGATGATTTTCCGGCCACAAATAGAATAAGTTGGTGGGATTTGGCGAAGTCTTTTATTCCTGGAATCCTGTTGCTGACTTGTTTACACACGCTTTTTGTGATGTGTAGCAATTGTTCAGGATCGCCACCAGAGGCAATAATTCGTTCACTAATAATCTGTTGGATCATCCTGTAATCGGATTCATCTTTAGTTGTCTGTGAGAAAAGATGAATCTTTTTGGTAAAATCTATGTTGTTGACTTCAGCGGGCGTATTGATGACAATAGCCCGGGCATTGGTTTGCCCTTTTAACCCCACTATTTCGGGATGTTGCTCTTTACCAAACAAAACCACTTGGCCGTCTTCGGCCATCAGCTCTCCGTAGGAACAAAACACACGACTCTGAAGCTTTTTTACAATAGGACAAGTGCTGTTTATCAGATGAAGGTTATTTTTTCTGGCCGTTTCAAAAGTTGAAGGAGGTTCTCCATGTGCCCTGATCATCACCGTTTCGTGGTGCAATTCCTCAAAATGGGTATAATCGATAACGATCAAACCCAACTTTTTCAGGCGCTCAATTTCTTCTTCATTGTGTACCAATTCACCAAGACAGAATAGTTTGTTTGATTGTCTGAGATGTTCTTCAGCCATAGAAATGGAGGCTTCCACTCCAAAACAAAACCCGGCGTCCGGGTCGATAACAACCTGCATCTAATTCAGAAATATCAACTACTTACCTACTTTAACAAAGTCCATCGTGTTGGCAAACTGTGGATTGATAATGTATTTTCCCGAAGGATCGATCCATCCCCACTCACCGGCTTTTCTAACCCTGGCCATTTGATTGTCGAAATTATTGATTTTTTCGTATTGAGGATTCACAATCCATGATCCTTTTTGGTCGATAAATCCCCATTCCTTTCCTATCCGGGCACCGGCAATCTTATTATTAAAATCCGTTACCTCTTCAAACTGAGGATTGATGGCGTACTTACCGGTTTTATCCACAAATCCCCATTCCTTACCTTTGCGAATCGCGGCCAGTCCGTTGGAAAAGCTGTTTGCCACGTCAAATTGTGGATTGATAATATAAGTTCCTTTCTCATCAACAAAACCCCATGAACCATCCTTTCTAACTGCCGCCAATCCATTACTAAAAGGGTGCATGTAATCAAATTGAGGGTTTATCAGGTAAGTTCCTTTGGAATCGATCACACCCCATTCGCCATTTTTCCTGACCATGGCAACCCCATCAGTAAATGGCATCGCCAGGTCAAATTGATTATTAATGGCCCACGATCCTTTTTTATCAATATAACCCCAAAACTTATCCTTTTTCACGGGAGCCAATCCCTCAGAAAAGTCCTCTGCATCGTTAAACTGAGGATTGATTATATATTTTCCTTCGTCGTTGATATAGCCCCATTCACCTCCTGATTTTACGCGCGCCAGTTTGTTGTTGAAGTTTGCGGCCGATTCAAATTGAGGGTTGATTACCCATTTACCATCTTTACCCACATAACCCCATTCTTTTTCTTTGCGGGCGCATGCAATATACTCCTGCGATACCAGATTAATCGAGAACAAGAGTAATGTGCTAATAAGCAGACTTGATTTCATAGCATAAAATTTGATTAAACAGGCTAATATAGATCAATTTTTATGACCATGAATGTTTAAAAGAAAAAAAATTCGAAAAAAGTAATTATTCCTATCGGGTTTTATCCGTTACTTTCGGGCGAACGAATCCAAGTCGAAAACCAGTGTCAGGTAATTGGGTGAGCCAACCAGATTGTAAGCAGATCTTGCATAATTGATTGTGAACTTCGAAATTCTCACCCCAAAACCCCAGCTAAAACCAACCATCCCCAGTTTGTCTTCAATTTTGCCTTCCTGGCGGCGACGGTAGTTGTAGCCTGCACGGAGGGTCAGGTTTTTGCCCAGGTAAAACTCACCACCCAGGATGATGTGGCGCATCAATTGATCACCAAATTTAGAAAAACCAGTTTTCGCTTGTGCTTCACCCGTAACCGGATCGATTCCTCCTGACGGGTTTAAAGGATCGTCATAAGTGAGGTCCCATTTCTCGATGTGATCATAAATAGCTAAAAACCTAAATGGTACATGATCAAGTCGTTTTGACATGACTGCCTGTAAACTAAAGGGCAATGGATCGCGCGAATTTCCGGTATAGGTAGTGAGCTGAGTCCCGAAATTTCTAGCTACCAACGACATGGTCCAACCCGTAGGGCTTTGATACGTTCCCGCAACATCTACTGCCACACCAAATGAGTTGTAAATTTCATAAGCCGAATAGATGCCCTTGACTGCGGCACCAATCGAAAAAACAGAATCCAGTTGACGCCCCCAACCAATGGTGACAGCCATATCGTATGCACTAAAAGTTCCTGCTAAATTACCTGCCTGGTCGGCATAATCCAGTTTACCATAATCCATATATTGCAAGGTAGCCATAAAGCTTCCTGCTTTTTCAAACGTGTTGGCAAACTGAACGCTGCCATAGTTAGTCCCTTCAAACCAATTCACATAATTCAAGGCCATGCTGTTGTCCATTCCTTTATTAATTAACGAAGGATTGACATAACCGATATTCAAATCGTTGTCGTTGATGGCAGCCACATTTCCGCCAAAGGCCGCAACACGGGCAGAGATAGGCTTTTCAAGAAATGAATAGGCGTATTTGCCGCCAATCTGGGCGGTCGCAACAAAGGTACCCGACAGGAGTAAAAACAGGAGGAGAATAGTTTTATTTTTCACAGGCTATGGCAAATGTTTTTCTGATAACGGTGTTTTAGATAAATTATTTCGCATTAATTTACTTTGGTAATCCGACCCGTTCCATCTATTTTAGCATCAAGCTGAGGATCACCCGAATAGAGTATTTCACCAGATCCATTCAAACGGACATTTAAATTTTTGAAAGCATTCACAGTAGCGCTACCCGAGCCTGTAAGTTCAAGGTCCATCTTAAATGTATTAAATCCCGCTCCCTCAAAAGCAGCATTGTTTTTCAATGTCAAATCTGCGTTTTGACAATTTCCTGAAATCGTCAATTGAGAATTATCTTCCAGTTTCACATCAATATCATTAACAAAGACATCTAATTTTAGGGTGGATGCCCCTTTTGAACGAATGGTTAATTCCTTGGCCGTAATCAGGTTAACAGAAGTAAGATTGACATTTCCTTTCAAGTCGATTTCTTCAAAAATCCTGGAATAGATGGTAATTTTAACTGGAGTATTTGGTTTAAAACAAGAAGTTGATTTAACAGTAAGCTTGTTGCTCTTAATAGTGACCGATATGGCAGCTCTGATATTTTGCTGTGCTTCAATAGTCACAGCGGGTTCACCTTTCATTAAAACCACAGTAGCATCAACATCAGCAATTAATTTCGCAAACGACTCAACATTAACAGTTTCAGTTGTAACTTCGCCCTCCCCTTCAATACATTGCTGACAGGAATTAACAACAAACATACTCAGGGCAATAATCAACAACCCACTGAATTTAATTAACTGGTTTTTCATCATTTTCCTTGTAATTTAATCAGGTTCAGTGCACTTCCTGCCATAAACCACTCAATCTGGTTTTGGTTATAGGTATGATTGGCGATGATTTTCTCCGATTTTCCATCAAGGTGGTGTATCACAACCGTCAGTGGTATACCGGGAGCAAAAGAAGTCAGTCCCAAAATATCAAATGTATCGTCTTCTTTGATCAGGTTATAATCGGACTTGTTAGCAAAAGTCAGGGCCAGCACTCCTTGCTTTTTCAGGTTGGTTTCGTGGATACGTGCAAATGAGCGCACCAGTACCACCTGAACGCCCAAAAAACGAGGCTCCATGGCGGCATGCTCACGCGATGATCCTTCTCCATAGTTTTCGTCGCCAACAATAACAGAGGCCAATCCGGCATCGCGAATGGCCTGGGCAGTTTCGGGAACAGGATAATAATGACCGTCCAACGGATTTTTTACATAGTTGGTTTTTTCGTTGAACTCGTTCAATGCGCCAATAAGCAGGTTTTGGGATATGTTTTCCAGATGTCCGCGGAAGCGCAACCAGGGTCCTGCCATGGAGATGTGGTCGGTGGTGCATTTGCCTTTGGCCTTGATCAACAGCTTTAACCCCTTATAATCTTTTCGATCCCATGCAGCAAAAGGTTCCAGCAATTGTAATCGGGATGAATCGGGTTTTACAACCACATCAATGGAGTTTCCATTTTCAGCAGGAGCCTGGTATCCGTCATCTTTCACATCAAAACCGTTGGGTGGATAAACAATCCCCTGAGGTGCCTCCAGTTTCACTTTTTCACCATCCTCATTTAGGAGGTAGTCCGTTAATGGATTAAAATCGAGCCTGCCGGCGATGGCGTAGGCCATTACCAAATCAGGTGAGGTAACGAAGGCGAATGTGTTGGGATTTCCATCATTGCGCTTGGCAAAGTTCCTGTTAAATGAAGTGACGATTGAATTTCTATGTCCATCCTTCACCTCATCACGTGACCATTGTCCGATACAAGGACCACAGGCATTGGCCAGGACGATACCACCCAATTTTTCAAAATCCTGTATCAACCCGTCACGTTCGATGGTATACCGCACTTTTTCTGAACCGGGCGTAATCAGCAAACTACTTTTAACTTTCAGTTTTTTTGACAACGCCTGACGTGCGATGGAGGCAGCTCTGGTAATGTCTTCATACGATGAGTTGGTACATGACCCGATCAAACTGGCTTCAATGTTTAAGGGCCAGTCATTTTTTTTGGCTGTTTCTGACATGTTGCCAACAGTTGTCCTTAGGTCAGGGGTAAAAGGGCCATTTAGTGCCGGTTCCAACTCGCTCAGGTTAATTTCAATCACCTGGTCGAAATATTTTTCAGGTGTCAGATAAACTTCAGGATCACCGGTTAAATGATTTGCAATGGCATCGGCCAACAAAGCAACATCCGCTCTTTGGGTTTGCCGCAGGTATTCGGCCATGCTTTCATCATAACCAAAAGTGGAGGTGGTAGCTCCAATTTCAGCACCCATGTTACAGATGGTACCTTTTCCTGTGGCTGATAAACTCTTTGCCCCTTCGCCAAAATATTCGACAATGGCACCGGTTCCACCTTTTACGGTTAAAATATCGGCTACCTTCAAAATAACATCCTTGGGTGAAGTCCAGCCACTGAGTTTACCTGTTAGCTTTACGCCGATAATTTTAGGGAATTTCAGTTCCCAAGGCATATCAGCCATTACATCTACAGCATCGGCACCTCCAACTCCTATGGCCAACATGCCAAGTCCTCCCGCGTTTGGGGTGTGCGAATCGGTTCCAATCATCATTCCTCCCGGGAAAGCATAGTTCTCCAGCACAACCTGATGGATAATACCAGCACCTGGTTTCCAAAAACCAATACCATATTTACTTGACACAGAAGCCAGAAAATCGTAAACCTCTTTATTCGTATAATCAGCTGTGGCCAGGTCCTTTACCGCTCCTTCTTTGGCCTGAATGAGATGATCGCAGTGAACACTCGAAGGCACGGAGGCGCTGGGTTTACCGGCCTGCATGAATTGCAACAAGGCCATTTGCGCTGTGGCATCCTGCATGGCTACCCGGTCGGGACGAAAATCGACATAAGAAATGCCACGTATAAAAGAGGTGGCTGGTACCGACTCATCCAGATGAGCATACAGGATTTTTTCTGTCAGCGTCATGGGTTTATTCAAAAGCTGGCGTGCAGCAGCCACTCTGGATGGAAATTTAGCATAAAGAGCCTTAATCATTTCAATATCGAAAGCCATAATAGTGTGTTTTTTAAAAATAATTCACTCGGGTTGATCCTTTTTTAAGGGTTTGCAAATGTACAAAAATCCATTGTTTAAAAATAACAGAGCACGAATATATAACACCCAACCTTTCAGGTTTTTTTCCAACCTGAAAGGTTGAAGAGTAGAAAACATAACCTTTCAGGTTTTTTCCAACCTGAAAGGTTGAAGGTTACTAAAAAAAATCTACCTTTAACCCAAACTTAAAAAAATGACCACCCATTTAAAAAGCACAAACAAACTGGAAAAACTTATTCCAGACCACACTTATCATATTTATAACAAAGCCATTGGAAGCGATAAACTGTTCACAACACATGAAGATTACCACTACTTTCTGCAAAAAATAAACAGGTTTTTATTGCCTGTAGTAGATTTAATTTCGTATTGCCTTATTCCCAATCACTTTCACATGCTGGTTGATATCAAAGCATACGACAAATTACCAATAAAATTACTAAGAAGATATACTGAAGAGCCTGAATTATATGTCAATCAAGTGTTTAGCAATTTCTTTAATAGTTACACCAAGTCGTTTAATAAGGCACATGAAAGAGCCGGAAGGCTATTTCTATACCCATTTAAAAGGATATCAGTGGAAGACGAGGACTACCTAACCTACCTGATAAACTATATTCACAGAAACCCTGTACATCATGGCTTAACAAAATCCTTTTGGGAATGGAGATATTCGTCGTATCAGGCTATCATCTCAGACAAACCTACAAAAGTTAACAGAGAACTTGCTTTGTCGCTGTTTGGCTCAAAAAGTGAATTCATTTCATTTCACAAAGAAAATGTAACCAAGCCTGAAATGAGGAGCTATTTATTAGAGTAATACCTACTTTAACCTTTCAGGTTTTTTCCAACCTGAAAGGTTAAAGAGCAGAACACCCAACCTTTCAGGTTTTTCCCAACCTGAAAGGTTGAAGAGCATAACACCTAACCTTTCAGGTTTTTTCCAACCTGAAAGGTTAAAGAGCAGAACACCTAACCTTTCAGGTTTTTCCCAACCTGAAAGGTTGAAGAGCATAACACCTAACCTTTCAGGTTTTTTCCAACCTGAAAGGTTAAAGAGCAGAACACCTAACCTTTCAGGTTTTTTCCAACCTGAAAGGTTAAAGAGCAGAACACCTAACCTTTCAGGTTTTTCCCAACCTGAAAGGTTAAAGAGCAGAACACCTAACCTTTCAGGTTTTTTCCAACCTGAAAGGTTAAAGAGCAGAACACCTAACCTTTCAGGTTTTTTCCAACCTGAAAGGTTGAAAAGCAGAACACCCAACCTTTCAGGTTTTTTCCAACCTGAAAGGTTAAAGCCTACTCCACCAGGCCCCGGCCTATTTTTTTGATTTTACCTTCTTCTTTAAATTCCCGGATAAGGCGATCGAGGACGCCATTGACAAAAGTCTTGCTGTTGGGAGTGCTGAAATATTTTGCCAGTTCGATGTATTCATTCAAGGTAACCTTTACTGGAACGGTTTCCATTTCCTGGAACTCAATGATGGCCATTTTAAGCAGGATGATATCCATCATCGGGACACGATCATAATCCCAATTGTTGGTTTTAAGCTTTAGAATCTCCGTGAGTTCTTCATCACGAGTAATCACATGCCGGTAAAGCCTTTTAAGGAACTGCATGTCCTCTTCACCGGAACCATTTTCCGATTTGTAAATATCGGGAAGCAACGAACCACTGATAAAACCCGTGGAGAATGTATCTATAAATTTGATTAATAGAATGTTAACCAAATCGTAACCATCCGTGTAATGAACATTTTTTTCTTCGTAAAACGACTTCAATAAGTCAAAATCGGCCAGGAGCAAATCAACGAGTTTTATTAAGAAATGTTTGTCGTCTTCCAGGCTCAGCTTTTCGTTAAGCAGGTAGGCATTATAAAAATCCTTTTCTTTGAGTTCGTTAAAAAACTTCCTCACAATTCCTTCCTCGCTTCCCCAATTGGTTTTAAAAGCGGCATCTTTTCGCTTAAAATCGAGGTTTTGCTCAAGCTCTAACAATACTTGGTTTTGGATAAAGTTCAATCTCGGTTTCAGGTCATCATCCGTGGGATAGAATTTTTGCTTGTTTTCCTCCATCCGAACATCGGCAAAACGTCGCAGTTCCAAAATAAACGACAATTGCCAGATAAACAGTTCATATATCTTGTTCACACTTTGAAGCAATTGTTTTTCTCCTGACCCCAGGTCATCGGTGCTTCCTGTATACCATGAATAAAGTGCCTGAAGCACTTTGATTCTCAGATGTCTGCGATATAACATAAACTAATAATCGATAAATGAACTTAAATTGAAGCCGCAAAAATACGCTAATTTTGGCTGGTTTTGTCTTTTTGCCACAATTCTATCCTGACTGCGGCAACTTTATCTGGCCGACTGTCCTGGCCATTTAAAGCAATCGTTTGTAATCTATTTTCCCAAATCGCGAAAAGCGTAAACAATGATGTTCAGGTCTTTCCATATCTTGTAATCGCGAGCATAAAGCAGGTTCAGATTGGTTCTGATTTGAGGTGAATGCAGTTTGTGTTGCATGGCATCAATCGGGTTAAGCACCCCGGTTCTGATCTGTGGAAGGTGAACCGAAGGTGGTTCAATAGGACAAAAACCAACCCAGCTTTTTTTACCAAAAAACACTTTAATACAATTGGATAAAAACCCAGTTGGGGATCTCATCACCCACAAGATTACCGGGCTGCCCACCATAAATGCCAGGCTCAAAATGATATCGACCAGGCGTTTGTTTCGGCGGTTGGCGGCACTATCAACAGCATGTATGTCAATGGTATATAAATCTCCTTGCGTATGGATACTATTACTTCCAATAATCGACAGACTGTCTTCCGGAGCAATTTTGTAGGCGACTTGGGCACTTTTCCATTCAGTCATTTTATTGATAATAACCTGGTGGGTGATGCTCTTTGAACAAAACACTACTTCATTAATGCGATAGATGCGAATGATGTCGACTACTTGTGAGATGTTTCCCACAAAAGACTTGTCGTTGCCTGGTTTTTCGTCAGGGGAAACCCATCCCACGAAGGTTGGCCTGATATAAGATGCATAAAGCAGTTCGGATACCCGTTTTGCCTCTGCTTTGTCACCAATCACCAAAAAACGCTTGGTCAGGTTTTCACCAATTTGAACCCAGGAAACATGAAAAGCGGCCAGTGCCAATCTAATCAAAGGTAAAGCCAGTATTCCCCATAATGTACTTAACAGAATGAGCGCCCTTGAAAACCGCAGCCGTTCAGGTAATAAAGCATACAGAACCAAAATAATGATGGTCCCAGCCAACATGCCCTTGACAGAATTGCTCATGCGAACGGGCCGATCGTAGCCACCCATAAAAAATACGGAAAGCAACCACATCAATACATAAGAGGGTATAACGAAATACAAAAAAGTGACAGGATAATCGCCACCATCGGCATAAATCATTCCCCTCCCCCATATTTCTTTTATTAACAGTGTGCCCCCGAATAACACCAATGCATCAAGTACCGGCAACAAAAGTATGTTCCATAAGCGTGATATCAATGAAAGAAAAGCCCTGAAATAAATAGCCATGTTTATTAATGCAGTATATAAGCGTGCGTTTTTTTGAGAAAAATGCTTGTTGGCAAAAATGACCATGGCATGATAAAATACCAACACATAATTTACGCTGCCTTTTTTTGTGCTTTCACCTTTATAATGTATGATGCGGGTTTCGGGAAAATAATAGTTTTTATATCCGGCTTTGATCACCCGATAGCTCAGGTCGATATCTTCACCATACATAAAAAAAGCTTCATCCAGCAATCCAATTTCATCCAGTACAGTTCGCCTGAGTAACATAAAAGCCCCTGCAAGGATTTCCACCTCATGTATTTTATCCTTATCCAGGTGTCCAAGGTGATAATGTGCGAAACGCCTGCTGTGCGGAAAAAGCGAGCTTAGGCCAAACATTTTATAAAAAGAGGTAATGGGTGTAGGAAGTCCACGCTTTGACTCAGGTAGAAAATTACCGGCTCCATCCACCATTTTCACACCCAACGCTCCGGCTTTAGGGTGACTGTCCATGAATTGGATAACCTTGCTAAAGGTATCATCTTCTACAACAGTGTCGGGATTCAACAACAAAATGTACTCACCGTGAGAAATATCAATGCCCTGGTTGTTTGCTCTTGAGAAACCCCGGTTGTCTTTGTTGGCGATGAGCCTGACTTCAGGAAATTTTTTCGCAACCATCCTGTTTGATCCGTCAATGCTGTTATTGTCTACAACAATAACCTCACCCTCAATTCCTTTCATGGCCTTGCGCACAGAATAAAGGCATTGTTCCAAAAAATACTCAACATTATAATTAACTACGACAACAGAAAGTTTCATCAACAGTATCGGATTTAAAACCCATAAATAGTGCCACGGGCGATGTAAAGAGCAAAATTAACAAAGTAACGGATTGTGATAATGTTTATTTTTGCTTTTATTGGTTTATGATAAATAAGATACTTGGAACTGCAGGAACCAGAGTCTTGAATGCAATATTCAATCTGGTAATACTCATTGTGCTAACGCGTGAGCTGGGCAGTGCAGGGTTTGGCATTATCACACTCGTTATTCTGGCCATCACCATCTTGCAACTGGTTATCGATCTGGTGGCAGGAAGTGCGGTCATCTATTTCACAACCAGAAAGCCAATAAGTCAACTGGTCATACCGGCTTATGGTTGGATCATCTTTATCCTGGCCATTTACGCCGGAGTAACTTATTTTGCTCCGATATACTTTCCTGAAGCTTTTTATCTGATTGTACCACAAGGATTTGAATATCATGTATTGTTTCTTACCTTTCTTAACGCTTTCATGCTGACACATTACAATGTGCTCATCGGACAAACCCGCATCAGAACCTACAATCAGATCTTTGTCGTACAAATTTCCGCTTTGATTGTTTCCGTTCTGGTTAGCTATTATCTGCTTGGTGACAAGTCGGTATTTTCGTTCATTTATAGTTTATACATGGCTTATGGGATAGGTGGACTGCTTGGCTTTATCGCGATTTTCAAAAGTATGAAAGGATCATCCATTGATGGCTGGATTGCAACAACACGGTCGGTTGTGAACTATGGATTTACCAGTCAGGCAGCCAATATCCTGCACATTGGAAACAAACGAATTTCTATTTGGATACTCAAGTATTTTTCAGGACTTTCGTCCGTTGGGTTGTATGGCGCCGGCGTGCAGCTTACCGAAGGATTAAGGTTAATTGGTCAGAGCATCTCTCTGGTGCAGTTTTCCTCTATCGCCAGTCAGGACAGTGAAGAATATTCGCGGCAGCTTACCATCCGGTTAATGAAACTTTCGCTGGCGGTAACCCTGGTGGCTCTTTTGTTGCTTTTATTGATTCCTTCATCCGTTTATGTGCATATATTCAAAAAGGATTTCTCAGATCTTAAGCTGATCATAGCTGCTTTAAGTCCCGGCGTTCTGGCTTTAGCCGCCAACACCATTTTTAGCGGTTATTTTTCAGGGATTGGTCAACCCAAAATAAGTTTGCAGGTCAATGCCATCGGTTTCGTGGTCACCTTGCTGGCTGCCTGGTTCCTGATTCCTTTACTAGGTTACATCGGTGCGGCACTTACCGCCTCATTCAGCTACAGCAGTTCCGTCATTGCTCAATATTTTATCTTTAAACGCCAAACAGGCACCCTTTTTAGGGAATGGATGCCTGACAAATCTGATTATTTATTCCTTGTTTCAATGGTCCGTAAATTCATTAAAGAAACAACCACAAAAATTGATGGCCAAAAATAACCTGGCAATATAGTATTAGACCCTCGCGATCGAGCGTCTAAGGTGACAATAATCCAGGTTTTAGCCTGCTATATTCCAAAACAGGCTACGATTTAAAGTCACCCTTCCTGGTTCCAGTCACTAAAATGAATATATTTCCGGAATTTTAGCGACCTGTGAAATCATGGTTTGATTTGTCGATGGCGTTTCTCACAGAGGCTATAGCTAACAAAATAGAAACTTAATTTAAAACGAATGCTGATATTCAGTGCTTTGTTACTATATTTGCAGGAGCGGGTTGAATAAAACGCTATATGTTAATAGCAATTTAATAAGCATTGCGGTTCTATAATGGCTAACCATCAAACGTCGATAATGTGAAAGTGAAAATCGACATTAAAGAATAGAGTAACCAGTTTCAATTTCTGAATAATTGACGAACTTGCCGAAAATCGTTAAGAGTAAGCATAACTAGAACGAATATAAAATGAAAACAATAATTAAGCTTGGTATTATTGCACTAGTATTGATTCTAAGCATTTATAGCTTCAATAGATGCTCTAAAAGTCCTGAGAATGCTAATTCAAATTCTATGAATCCAGAGGTCACTCTTAAACAAGAGGTGTATAAAAGTGGACTTATTGATTTATATATTGAGTTTTGGTCCAATCTTTCATCAAGGCCATTATCAGAGATCCAAATAGCTTGCGATGAAAGAGATTTTGTGAAATTATTAGAATTAGCAAATTACAATGACGAGCAAATTTTAGAATTCTATGACAAAGTATATCTGTATTCACCGCAAATAATTAAAGATAGCCTGAATGTTTAACTTGCAATTGCGAAAAAGAGATTAATTTTCAAAACATTGTGAATTTTATAGATGAGATTCAGAAAAATGGTGGAGCGGACGTATTCTTTAATGATCTGGAGTTAAGAGCTCCGGGTATTGATTGGAATAAAGTTGCTCAATGTTTAGCAGCATGTTCTTTAACTTGTTTACCATTGGGCTGGAATCCTCCTGCCTGGGCGGCTTGTTATGCTGCATTCACTGCACTATGCTATTATTTACCATATTAGGTTAATCTAATAAGCTACTTCAGAGAAATCTGTAGTAGCTTATTACTAAAATAAATCCACATTGGAATGAAATTAAACTACTTCAAAAAGAAAAATCGACAAAGAATCAGGAAAGAACTTACCGAAGGATTCGGTCAGGTCTCAACAAAAAACAGAGACATCTCATTAATTAGAGAGTCTAGAAAATTATATATAGATGGGCCTGATATTGTGGATGAAAGGACATGGAACGACTTAAATATGGATGATCTATTTTGCTTTATTGACAGAACAATATCTAAAACCGGAGAGCAGTATTTATACAGTTTACTCAACAAGAGACAATCACCCATAGCCGCATCAAATTTAAATTCAAAGGTTAATTTCTATCAGCAGAATTTTAATCATTTAATTAGTAACTGTGTTACCCTGAAAGCATATGATTCATTCTCAACGTATAATTTGCCCTCTTTTATATTTGGTAATCAATTCATGCGAATACCTTTCTGGACTAAATTACTTGGCCTTCTTGCCCTATTCCTTGGTATTACAAGTTTATTCGTGACCGCATTCATACACATTTTTATAATTAGCATTTTTATCAACACGCTCTTGCATTATTACATGAAGCGCAGAATTAATGTGTTTCATTATGACTTCATGAATATTAAAACATTTTACAGGACATGTTCGTTGTTATTAAAATTTGATAATGTACCAGATTTCTTTTCAAAAATTGAAATTAAGAAGCTAAAAACGATTTCAAATAATAGCTTTTATTTATCCCATAATATTGAATATGCAGATGAATTGTCAGCATTAATGTATTATGTAATTGAAATGATAAAAGGGTTTTTTCTTTTTGATTCAATGCTTTATAATCATACCATAAGCTTGATAGAATCCAATTTGCCGTTACTACAAAAAGCATATCAATACATTGGAATTGTTGACGCATCAATTTCTATTGCATCACTAAAAAAAGGAACCCAGGGCTGCGAGCCTGTGATTAGCCTAAAAAAGGAACTGGTGCTGAAAAACGCCTACCATCCATTGGTCAATAATTGTATAAAAAACAGCATTACTATAAAAGATTCCAGTATTGTTATTACAGGAAGCAATATGTCAGGCAAGACAACATTTTTAAAGACCATAGGTATAAATGTTATTTTGTCTCAAACAATTAACTATTCATTTTGTGACTATATCGAAAACCCTTATTCAAATGTATTCACCTCGATCGTCAAAGAAGACAATATTGAGCAAGGAAATAGTTATTTTATGGATGAGCTACTTAGGGCAAACCAAATATTTAAGGTTCTTGATTCAACAAGTTTGCCTCAAATCATATTATTTGATGAAATTTTTAAAGGAACGAACTCGAAAGACAGGATTGCGTTGGCTTCGGCCCTCCTCTTATATTTAAGTAAAATGAACTGTATCGTTATTGTTACTACACATGACCTGGACATTATTGATCTTGTGTATGAAAAATATGCTACGTATTTTTTTGATAATTCATTGTTTGACAATATATTATACTTTGATTACAAAATTAAACATGGAATTCAGAGTAAAACGAATGTCCTTGAATTGGTAAAATCCCTAAACTTTCCACCTGCTATTATCTCAGACACGATCAAACTTAAGCAAACAGTAAAACTGCCCATAATCAAGTAGATCGCTAAATCACAGGAAATTGAATGTGTGTAGATTGGTAGTGATTTGCCGGTAAACACTAATGAAAGATACTTATCCCCGCTTGATTAGAGGTCCCACTGCAAAGGGAGTGCCTGACACAAGACGTTGGACTACTGCCCACAAGCAAGCTAATAAATTATGCTTCAGCCCGAAAGCCTCAGAAACGCCAAAAGGTAAATCCAAAAGAGATCAGTTAGGTTAACTTTTGTTAAACCCCGTATAAATTTCAAATTTTTATTCCAGAATTGTTTGATAATTATTATGTTTGTGCATCTCTAATAAGTTACTGCTATGATAAATAATGTTGGAACAGTTGACAAAGTAATTCGCATTCTGCTGGCATTGGTAATTGCAGCACTTGGATGGTATTATCAAACATGGTGGGGTCTGGTGGCTCTTTTGCCGCTTGTAACCGCCTTTGTTGGGTTCTGTCCTGCCTACTTCCCATTTAAAATCAATACGGCCAAAAAGAAAAGCTAGTTTTACTTTGAAACAAAGAAAGAGCAGTCGAAAGGCTGCTTTTTTAGTTGGCTGAATGTTAAGCCTGTGCGTTTTTCAACAACCAATGTTTGGTAACTTCCCACCCAAAGCCCACAAAGCGTTTGATTAAGTTTCTACTTTTGCCGGCAAACTGGAGAAATATGTCCGCGGAATATACAGACGATAGCATACGGTCATTAGATTGGAAAGAACATATCCGGCTGCGACCGGGAATGTACATTGGGAAATTGGGAGATGGAAGCTCACATGACGACGGGATTTATGTCCTTTTAAAAGAAATTATCGACAATTCGATCGATGAATTTGTCATGGGACATGGCAATTTAATTGAAGTTACCGTCACCGATAAGGAAGTAACCATCAGGGATTATGGCCGTGGAATGCCACTGGGCAAGGTGATAGAATGTGTGAGCAAAATAAACACGGGTGCCAAATACGATTCAAAGGTTTTTAAAAAAGCAGTTGGTTTAAACGGGGTTGGGTCGAAAGCCGTCAATGCCCTCTCCTATCAATTTCTTGCTCAGTCGGTACGTGATGGAAAAACAAAAAAAGTCACTTTTAAACGAGGAGAAATAGTAAACGATGAGCCTTTGCAGGATACTCCGTTAAAGCAGGGAACCATCATCACTTTCACGCCCGACCAGGACCTGTTTGGCAACTTTCATTATCTGTTCGATTACATCGAGGAAATGTTGTGGAATTACGTGTTCCTTAACAATGGGTTGACCATTAATTTTAACGGGCATAAGATGTTTGCTAAAAATGGCCTAGTCGATCTGCTGGAGCACAACATCAATGGAAATGGTCCGGTACTTTATCCCATTATCCAAATTAAAGAAGGGGATTTTGAATGTGCCTTCTCACATAGTTCAAAATCGTATAGCGAGGAATATTTTTCATTTGTCAATGGACAACATACGACCCAGGGAGGTACGCACCAAAATGCTTTTAGAGAAGCCATCGTAAAGACTATCCGCGATTTTTACAAAAAAGATTTCGACACCAGCGACATCCGTACCTCTATCATGGCTGCCATCAGCATTAAAATACAAGAGCCTGTTTTTGAATCTCAAACCAAAACTAAACTGGGCTCTCAGCACATCGAAGAAGGCGGCCAGACTGTTCGCAACTACATCCACGACATCATCACCCGCAACCTGGACGACTACCTGCACATCCACACCGAAACAGCCGATGCGCTTTACCGAAAACTGCTGCAATCGGAAAAGGAAAGAAAAGACATGGCCGGCATAAAAAAACTGGCCAAGGAAAGTGTGAAGAAAGCCAGTCTGCACAACAAAAAACTCCGCGACTGCAGGATTCACTATAACACCAACCACGAAAACCGCCTCGACTCTACCCTTTTTATTACCGAAGGAGATTCGGCCAGCGGATCGATTACCAAATCGCGTGATGTACAAACTCAGGCGGTTTTTAGCCTAAAAGGAAAACCACTGAACTGTTTTGGATTAAGCAAAAAAATTGTGTACCAAAACGAAGAGTTTAACCTCTTGCAGTCAGCGCTAAATATCGACGAAGACCTTGAAAACCTGCGCTATAACAACATTGTAATAGCCACCGATGCCGATGTGGACGGAATGCACATCCGTTTGTTGTTGCTTACCTTCTTTCTTCAGTTTTATCCCGACCTGGTAAAAACAGGGCATGTCTACATCCTGCAGACACCTTTATTCAGGGTTCGCAACAAGCAAAAAACACACTACTGTTATACCGATGAAGAACGTTTTTCAGCCATCAACGAGTTAAAACCAAATCCTGAAATAACCCGGTTTAAAGGACTGGGAGAAATTTCCCCCAGTGAGTTCAAACATTTTATTGGTCAGTCCATCCGGCTCGAGCCGGTGATCCTGCGCCGTGAATCGTCCATAGATGGCACACTCTCGTTTTACATGGGGAAAAACACGCCCGAACGCCAGAATTTCATCATCGACAACCTGAGGATTGAAAACGACATGGAACTGGAGTTGGAGACAAAAGTAGCTTGAGGAAAGAAGCAAGGAGCAGGGAGCAAGGATCAGGGAAAAAGGAGCAGAAGATATTTTAATAATTTTAGAAATCTCCCATGCCCCACGCGCCAAGCACCACGCCCTTATGGGATTTAGAAGGCGAAAGCGTGTCCGGGAGCAAGGAGCAGAAGATACCTTAATAATTTTAGGAACCACCTCCCCGCCCCACGCCCCACGCTCCATGCTCCACCCCGAAAGCTTTCAGGGCCATGCCCTCCCGGGATTCACAAGAATCTAAAAACAAGATCATTCTCTTTAATTTCAATCACAGAGAATCCACTCCAACAATTTCCTTAATTTTGGCGCACTGAAATTAGTATGGACAATAAGATTAAAATAAAGAATAAACGTGCTTCTTGGGAATATTTTCTCATCGAGCGACTGGTGGCTGGTATCGTGCTCACTGGTACCGAGATTAAATCGTTGCGTAATGGGAAGGCTAACCTGGCAGATTCATTTTGTGTTTTTGAAGGTGGAGAATTGTTCGTCAGGGGAATGCACATCTCCGAATACAGCTATGGAACCTACAATAACCACCTGGCCAAACGCGATAGAAAACTCCTGCTTACTGCGCGCGAGTTGAAAAAACTAAACATCAAAGTGAAAGAAAAAAGCATGACCATCGTTCCCGTTACCTTGTTTATCAACGAAAAGGGATTGGCCAAGCTGGAAATTGCCCTGGCCAAAGGAAAGCACTTTTACGACAAACGCGAAAACCTGAAGGAAAAAGACGATAAGCGAGAGATGGACAGGCATTTGAAGAAGTAGCGGGGAGCGGGGAGCGGGAGTCGGGAGCGGGGAGCAGGAAGTCGTTTTTCTTCGATGAAAAGAATAAGACCCAATAATCTTTTGATTCACCCCCCGTGCTTGAGGGTAATCGGATTTATTTCAGAGGATTTTTTCTGGAAATTCTAATGTTCACCAGAATTATTTCATTCTTAATTGGTTTATATTGATATGTCAATATGGTTAATCTATTAATTGGTCCACGATACAAATTTCTATGACTCATCGATTTTTGAAGCATATATAGGATTCTTCTTTAGCAATTCAAAAAAATGACTGGTTTCCCTAAGAAATTTACTGACTTCCTTTTCTGTCCATTCTTCTTCAAGATAGGAAACGATATTGGCATAACCTTGTTCAGCACTTTTTGACCAGCGTATTTTTAAAGCCATTTTTTATATTTTTCCATTACTTCTTCATGCGGGATAACCTCTCCCCTTTCAGCTTCGTTGATACCTTGCTCTATTTCAGCCCGCTCAGTTTCATTTATAGTTTCCCACCAGTCAGTCTGATTTAAATTATTGCTTGACAATAAGGTTTTAACTGCTAGTAAAATGTTGCTGTCAGATATTTTATCAATCATATTGTGTAAGTCGGTTCTTAATTCTATAACATCCATGACCTTTAAGATTTTAATATTTACAAATATAAAGCAAATTCGACGTCATTTGATTTAATATGGGTTTTTAATCGTTCGATTCAGGCTTGTTTGCAATCAGGAAGATTTCACCTGAGTCTTACTTAAGCAGCTCGGTTCAGGTTGTACTTGTCCTTTGAGCGTAGTGGTAAGGAGCACGGGAGCAGGGAGCGGAAATACTTTAATAATTTTAGGAACCACCTCCCCGCTCCATGCCCCATGCCCCATGCCCTCCCGGGACTTAGAAGGTGAAAGCATGTCTGGGAGCAGGGAGCAGGAAGTCGCCTGCTGTTGATGCCTAAATAGCGTTGACCGTTTTCACTTACTTATCATCATCAAACAAAATCCCAATTCCCAAAATCAGATTTATCTGTTTCAAATTTGGAAAACTGACGTGTAAAAATCCATCAAATATAACATATTCTATTGATTATCTTTCCTATACAATTTTTGGCCTTGGTTTGGTATGTCACCATTTAACCTTACATAATGATAACCAATTTATAAGTCATGATTACCAGGATAGTCCCTCACCCATGTTTAAGCAAAACCATCGATTACTACTGGATTGAGAAAAACGGGGTCAGCAGTATTAAAATTTTACCCGATGGTACCACCAGCATCCTTTTTAATATCGGAAGCCCCATCAGCATTTCAGACAACCAGGGCGAATACGCCGAACTGTCTGACAACCTTATTGTTGGTGCACATAAAAAATACTACAGTCTTAAAGAAACCACCGAAACGCATATCATTGGCATCAAGTTTAAACAAGGCGGGGCTTATCATCTTTTCAAATCACCCATGATGGAGTTCACCGATAAAATCATCAACCTGCACGATGTGTTGAATGGCGAATCGGAACGATTGAGGGAATTGCTCATCCAATCAAAAAGTGAAAACGAGATCAGGATTTTACTGAACCAGTATTTTTTTAAGAAGGTAGAAATAAAAAGCAAATCTTCACGGATTGTTGACTTCGCCATTGCAAGCGTAAAAGTAAACGGATCGCCCACCTCCATAAAACACCTGTGCGAAAGTGTCAACATCTCCAATAAGCACCTCATTTGGCTGTTTAACCAAAAAGTAGGTTTGCCGCCGAAGTTGATCCACAGGCTCAATAAATTCACAAAAGTCATCGACCTGCTACAGGAAAAAAAACCAATTGTCTGGCCCGAAATTGCTTACGAGTGTCATTATTACGACCAGGCACATTTGATCAACGATTTCAAAGGTTTTTCGGGTTTATCGCCAAAAAATTATTATGAGAATGAAAATGCCAATGGATTACGCGTGGTATTTGGTTAATAAATCAGTCTTATCTGAAATAAAAAATGCCAATTTCTTTCATCATAAGCACGATGATAAATATCTATCAATCATTTGCTTGGTTAATTTTTTCCAATACTTTTTACAACCTATGATTATATTTGTGCCGTAAACCTGAAAAAGGTGTTGAAAAAATGTTGTTATGAATTTGATTTTAAATAAAATATGTTTTATATTTGGCGAGTTTAAATAAATGTATTTGAAATAAAAATTATCATAAATCTATGAATACAATCTACGCTAAAATTCTTTTTGTTTTTTTCATCATTATGATCTCTTTTGATATAAGTTCGCCACTATGCGGACAAGAAATGAGTCAAAAAGGAAACGGCGGAAAAAATCCTTTTCAATATGAATCGCGGTATATGCAGATTCAAAAGGAATACATGCAGAAGTTCGATCCAATTAATTGTATGGCTGTTTCTGAAAAGAAAAATGTGGAAAATGATTGGATATACTTAATTGATGTGGCAATTAACTATCCAATTTCAGACGACCCGGAAAGAGTGTCCTATACCTATTCTCCACAGGGATATCGGTTAACTTCTTTATTTGAAAAACTTGCAAATGGAAATTGGGAAGTTTCTAGTGATGAAACCTGTACTTATGATGCGGTAGGAAATCAGATAACCTCTCTTGAGCGCGTTTGGATAAATGGAAGTCTGCAAAATAGCACTTATAACACTTTTACCTATGACGAAAATAATAATATGCTTACCTACCTTAGTCAATCATGGGGAAGCGGAGCATGGGTAAATGTGAACCAGGGTACATACGTGTACAACTCCGATGGTAATGTGTTGTCATTTCTTAGTGAAGTATGGGTTGATAGTGGATGGGTAAATTATTCGTATGAATTATATAGCTACGATGCATCGGGTAACATGGTTACCGCTACAGGTAGTCTATGGGTTGACAATGAGTGGATAAACGATCGGCAAACGGCTTATACCTACGATGACAATCATAATTTAATTAATGGACTTACCAAAAGTTGGGATGGTATAGCCTGGGTAAATTACTATCAGGAAATGTACACCTACAACCTGGCAAATAAAAGAATCACATTTAATGGACAAATTTGGATTGACAGTGCATGGGTAAACAGCAGTAACATAGATTATACTTACGATAATTTGGATTTCCTGACCATCCTTGTTGAACAAAGCTGGACAAATAACAATTGGTTAAATGAAACAAAAGAACAGTTCTTCTATCATCAGTACGGCGGTCTTGAAACAGTGCTAACCGAAATTTGGGATACTGGCGCATGGGTAAACTCATCTCTTCTTCAAAATACCTATGATGACTTTGGTAATACAACCAATGGCGAGTTTTTTAATTGGCTAGATGGTAACTGGGAGCATACATTAGATGGGTTGATTACAATCTACTACGACTACAGCATCAGAACAGCTTATTTCACAGGTTATCTTACAGAGGTAAGTTATATAGCGTTGTTAGTTGATGTAAACAATAAAATTGCCGATGATGTCAATAGTTTTAGCTGTAGCCCCAATCCCGCAAAGGATTTGTCAACCATTCAGATAATTTTGCCTCATGAATCCTATATCGATATGAATGTTTACAATAGTACCGGTGATAAAATTCAAACAGTTTATCAAGGCATTTTAAGTGGTGGAATTCATTATTTCAAATTAACCACCAATTCATTGCCCGCCGGAATCTATATAATTAATATGGACTCTGATCATAAAACAAAATCAATAAAACTCATTGTCACGAAATAATATATTTATAAATTAAAATCACTCAATGTCAACTAAATACTTTTAATGTCATGAAAAAATCAATTTATTTACTTAGTACAACATTCCTGGCGATCATTTTGTTCATGAATGTAAACGTAATGGGGCAAAATCCCTTTTATGTTGATCTTGTACAGCCTAATCACACCAATATAAAATGGGTTGTAGGAGAATCATATACAGTATCGTGGGAGGATAATCTTAGCGGCCCTATTGAAGTATGGCTGTATAATCCCAACGCATCTGGTTGGGTAGAACTCACTCCAGATGGTGGTGTAACAGGTACCACTTGGGTTTGGGAAATCCCTAATAATACCTATCCAGCTGGTGCGGGATATAAAATTAAAGTGCAAAGCACAGTAAACCCTTCTGCCTATTATGATGAAGGAATTGCTTTTGATTTAGTATATGCCCTTCCAAACTCCATTACTTTGCTTCAACCTAGTGTTAATAATATTTCATGGGCATGGAATACTATCCACCTTATTTCATGGAAGGACGAAATCAATGAAAATGTTGAAGTTTGGTTGTGGGATCCGAATGGTTCAGGATGGGTAGAACTTACGCCCGATGGAGGTGTTACAGGAACCACATGGGAATGGACAATTACGGATGCAAGAGTTGCTAGTGGTGGTTATTTTATCAGGGTAAAGAGCACCGATTTTACAGACCAATTGTATGATGATGGTGATCATACCTTTACTATTACCAAGACATCAGGTACCTTTAAACAAATTTACCAGCCTAACAGCGAGAGTATTGTATGGAGCAAATCTTCCACTCACCTTATTTCATGGCGAGACGAAATTAATGAACCCGTTGACATTTTTGTTTATGACTTTACGACTCCTGCTGGTGAGTTTCCAATTGGCACAGATGTGGAAGGGAGTACCTTTTTATGGAATTTAGAGACTAATTTTGGGGCTGCCTTTGTACACGGTCATCAGTATAAAATTGTTTTAAAAAGCAGTGTAGATCCAAATGTAAAGATTGAAAGTAAATTCTTTACCGTTAATAATACTGTAGGTAGCATTTCCAAAATATATCAACCAAAAAACAACTCAAGTTGGACGGTCGGAACATCCCATTTGATTTCCTGGCTTGACAACCTGGAGGAACCGGTAGACGTTTTCTATACCAATAATGGTGGTACTACCTGGATTTCAATAGCTTCAGATGTTACTGGTACAACTTGTTACTGGGATATTCCTGAAACAGGTATGACAACAGGTAACGATGTTGTTAAGATCAAGGTTGTAAGTACTGAGGATCCAGCTCATACATACCTTGAAAGTTACCCATTTGACTTAACCCTTTCTTCAGGTACTGATATTGATGTTATACAACCAAGCGTAAGCGGCATTTCCTGGGCTTTGGATACTGAACACCTGATTTCATGGGATGATGATTTCCCTGAAAATGTAAAAATAGAACTAGTCAGGTATGATAATGCTACAACTATCTCAGATCAAGTCACCAATCCCCCAAAAACCATTATTGCAAGTACAGAAGGAAGCACTTATGTGTGGGAAGTTAGCGCTGCTACCAGTTTTGGTGCATGGGATTACAATAAAGTAAGAATTACAAGTGTAGATGATCAATTTCTGACAGATATGAGCAATAAAACATTTGCAATAACTGCCTCATCAGGTACTTTTGTAAACATTATCCAGCCAAACGGCGGAGAAGATTGGATGGACCAAATGGACTACCTGGTATCATGGAATGATGATTGCCCGGAGAATTTCAAGATCGATTTAATAGAATATGAAGCGGCCAATACTGCAAACACCATTACTTATCCTATAGTTGATGATTCACCTGGTGAGCCCGGCAGTACCTGGACATGGTCTATTGATCAGCCAAACGATCATCTGTCACCTACTTACAAATTCAAAATGCGGATTACGAGTATTGTTGATAACACTATTACCGACATTAGCAGCAATTATTTCTATATCTGGCCTTATGGTAAATCACCAAGCACAATTACAGGTATAGGTGGAGTTAATGCATCGGAAGTGGTTATTTATCCTAATCCTGCAATCGCACAGTTTACAATAACTGCCCCGGGCACAATCAACCGGGTAGAAGTACGTAACATGCTTGGCCAGGTATTGTATAGCAACAATGTAGAAGCTGCCGCTCAAACCAATGTAGATATTTCCGGCTTCAATGCAGGCATCTATATTGTAGGTATAATAGTTGAGGGTCAATCAATTACTAAGAAACTGTTTATTCAGTAACCTTATTTTGAGTGAGCGATAAAATCGGTCACTTAAATAGTGATAACATTTAGTATTTAGTTTAAAGAGCTGTTAACCATTCAGGTTGGCAGCTCTTTTTTTTTCCATTCTGGTATATTTTTACTGCCGCTTTCAGGAATAACAACTCCCTCAGGAAAAAAGATCGTCATTTCAAACCAGTACTGACCCCAAAACAAAAACCTGTCATATCGAAATCCGCCTCAAGCGGATGAGATATCCCCCAGAAAGGATATACGCTCAATCCGGGGGGATTCCTACCTACCGGCAGGCAGGCCTCCCATCCGGTCGGAATGACATACAGGTGCATTGGTAACAACCAGGTGCTCATTGACTGCCAAAAGCAAAATGAGGAAGTCCTGTTTTAGAGGTTTTACTATATTTGTTAAATGTCGCAAAATCATAACTACTTCGTTTACATCATGACAAATAAACACAAAAACGTGCTTTATGTCGGAGTTACCAATGACCTTGAAAGAAGGGTATATGAGCATGAAACAGGTGAAGCAAAAGGCTTTACCAAAAAATATAATTGTCACTACCTTGTTTATTATGAGTACTTTACTCATATAGAGTATGCCATCGTCAGGGAGAAGGAAATTAAGAAGTGGCGACGAGAAAAGAAAGACTTGCTGATTTCTTCGTTTAATCCGGATTGGCATTTTATGAACGATGAGATTCAGAATCTTTAACAGGCTGGAATTAACAAACAGGCAACATTTATCTGTAACAAAAACCAAGAGATAACCCTGTCATTTCGATAGAGTCAGCCGGAGCGACAGCGGAGGCTGGCGAAAGAGACTTGCCTACCATTCCTCCATACCTTCTCGGTAGGTTCACCTACCTAAGGTGGGTAAATCGGCAGAAAATCCGGCAGGCAGGAATCCTCCGGGAAAAAGGTCGTTATTCCATGCCTGTACAATCCCAAAAGCAAAACCCTGTCATTTCGATTTCCGATTGCTATCGGAATGCGCTGAGACTTGCCTACCGGCAGGCAGGAATCCCCCGGGGATGAGATAATCCCGTCCCTGGGGGATTCCTCCCATCTGGTCGGAATGACAGACAGGTCCCTGGGTGATTCCTGCCTACGGTAGGTAGGTCTCCCTGCGGTCGAAATGACAACAAAGTGCCTTGGGGATACCTGCCGTAGGCAGGTCTCCCTGCGGTCGGAATGAACAAGCATGTTCATTGGCATTTCAACCTCCCATCCAACCTCACCCGCTTATTAACCTCTTCTTGTAAATAACTTTATTCAAAGCCTGCCGGCGAAAGAAATAATTACTTATTTTTGTTTTACCGCCTATATAAAGGCCGGTTGATAACACCATAACCAAATTAAATGGTATGAAGAATACAATTCTAGTGATTGATGATGAAATGAGTATCCGGTTGTTACTCGACAATTACCTCAGCAAAAAGTTTACCGTGGTTACCCGAAACGATGGATTTGAGGGACTTAAGTACCTTGAAGAAGGCAATATGCCGGACGTAATTGTAGCCGATATTCAAATGCCAAACATGGATGGTTACGAATTTATTGACGAAGTAAGAGCGAGCGGGTTTTTTAAACACATCCCAATGATCATGCTCTCGGGTATAGAAAGTAGCAAGGAGCGCGTTAAATGTCTGAAGTCAGGAGCCGATGATTACCTGGTAAAACCTTTCAACCCGGAAGAATTGGCTATCAGGATAGAAAACCTGATCATCAGAAGACGTTTATAACTAAAATAAAACCATTCGTTGCTTAACCTACTCTATATAGGATCAAATCCTGAAGCATTGGAGGCCTTTAAAAACCATCCCGATGAGTTCAATGTAACCCAATTGAACAGCGGACTCAAGGCCATGGAATACATACAACACACGGTACCTGATGTGATTGTATGTGAAGCACTAATGCCCGGGATGAATGGCATGGAGGTTGGCAAAATGATCAAAAGCCTGCCCAATCAAACCCGAACCCCATTCATCTTGTTTCTCTTTGAAAAGGAGGATAGCGTCATCAGGAAGGCTTTTAAGGAAAAAAGCATTGTTGACGATATCTATGTCTTCCCATTCAACATCCGCAATATCATAACACGGGTCAGGTTTTTTAAGCGTTTTTATGCCGAGATCGATTCAGGTAAAAAGCCGGATGCCGCTTTTAAAGAATATAAAATCCCTTTTGTCAAGCGCGCGTTTGATATCGCGGTCTCGTTAACCGCCCTTCTTTTCCTTTCCCCCTTGTTTATCATCGTGATGATTGCCATCCGACTCGAATCGAAAGGTCCGGTTATTTACAAATCGCAAAGGGTAGGAACGGCCTATAAAATTTTTGGGTTCCTTAAATTCAGAAGCATGGGCCTGGATGCCGACGCCAGATTAAAAGATTTGGCTCATCTGAGCCAATATAAGGTTAATGAGGCGAAAGCGGAGGATGATATTGAAATAACCGCATGCCCTCGGTGTGCAAAACTACCTGAAGGTGAATATTGCTCCTCATTGCTTTATTATAAAGGAGCCAGAATTTGCGAATATTGGTATCATAAAGAGAAGAAAAAGCAGGCTGTTTCCACCTTTATCAAAATTAAAAACGACCCAAGGGTTACCAAAGTGGGGAATTTCATCAGAAATACTTCAATTGATGAACTACCTCAATTGATTAATGTATTAAAAGGAGACATGTCCATTGTAGGCAACCGTCCTCTTCCCCTGTATGAAGCAGAGTTGCTTACTTCGGATGATTGGAGTGCGCGGTTTATGGGGCCTGCCGGAATTACCGGCTTATGGCAGGTAGAGCTCAGAGGTAAAAAAGGGGTGATGTCGGAGGATGAACGGAAGGCCCTGGACAATCAATATGCCAACACCTATTCGTTTTGGGGAGATATCAAGCTAATTCTCAGAACTATACCTGCATTACTTCAGAAAGAAAATGTTTAAATTAATTGTTTAAAAAAAAAGGATAACTCAAAATCGCACCATTTGAATTAATAAAAAAAAATCGTAGTTTGCGCAATTTAAGGAACATATCATCAAAAAACAGGGGTAAAAAAATGAATAGTAAAATAATGTCCATCGGTATGACATTACTCATTTATCTGTTATTTAATACGGCAGGCTTATTTGCACAAAAAAGCAAAGACGATAGTTCAAGATATTTTAACCCAATAACGGACGACATTACCAAACGATTGCCTCCCTTAAGGGTGATGGTAGATTCGGCAGGCTATAACTCACCAGATCTGAAATATGAGGATTTGAAGGCAGATTACTATTATTATGAGCAAATATCGGCAGCGCGTGAATGGATGGAAGCCTTAAGTTTGAACGTGGATGTGAATTTAGGTAAATGGGATTATTGGGACAAGGATGAGATCACCCGGGTCGACAGGTATTATAATTCGCAATCCATACGCGACAACTACGCTGTTGGCTTTTACGTACGTATGCCCATTGCCACACTGGTCGACAGAAGAAACCGCATAAAAAAGCAGAAAAAATGGATTGAAATATCGCTTACACAAAAAGAAATAAACCGCAGATTCCTACAGGAAAGGGTGATCACCGTGTATAACGATTTGGTAAGTGCCCAAAATCAGATCAGAATATACAATGATTACCAGTCGTTTACCATGACACAGATGCAAATGGCTCAAAATGAGTTCCTAAACGGTGAAATAACCACAGCTGAATACACCCGTTTAAAAGAAATTCAAACCCGTGGAGCAGTTGAATACCAACAGGTTATTGCTGAGTTTAACAAGCTCTATCAAATCCTGGAGGTCATTACCGGAATCCGGTTTAACTTAATTAATGTACTAAGGTAATTGATATAAAATGGATTTAGCTCAAATATTAACACTTTTTAAGCGCAACATGTTGATGTTAATTGCTGTACCCATTTTATTGGCGTCATTTACTTATTATTTTACAAGGAACCAGGCCAAAGTTTACCAATCAGAAGCCGTGATTTACACCGGGATTACCACCGGATATTCCATCGAGTCGACCACCCAACGACCCACTGACTTTTTTAGTACCAGTGCCCAATTCGATAACATGATCAACCTGCTTAAGTCGAGACAGACCATTATTGAAACCTCTCTGCGGTTACTTTCTCAGGATTTATCCCTTGAACACCACAATGCCCAATACATCAGCAACCAAAACTACGACAGGCTACAGTTGTATATGCCAAAGCGGATCAAAGACCTGGTTATTAAAAACAATAAATCTGGTGTTGAACGCGAAAAAGAAGAACAAATCCGTTCGCTTGAACGCGAAATCAATACACTTGAAAAAGAAATCAGCAAAAAAAGGAATTACGCGGCACAAGAAAAAATCAGAAGTAATGTACCCATCGACAACCCGACTGAGGTAAACTCAGGTATTGAAAAAGAGGAAATGCCAGTTGAACCCGATGACAATAAAGATTTCAAGAGCCATCTGGTACAACCCGGTGAAAATCTCTATTCCATTGCAAAAAAGTATGGCCTCAACATTACAAAGCTCCGCGAAATCAATAACCTCACCAACCGTGCATTAATACCTGGTGAAACCTTACTCATCGAAGAAACACTGATGAGCAATGCTGACAGTTATTCGTATGACTACGCGGTGAAACAAGTATCTCCCAGCCTCATGTCGAGCACTACTACCGATCAACCCGTGACCACCAATGAAGTGACAACTGTGGATTACGACAACTTCAACTTAAATTCCACCCTTTCAGTTTTTGAAAAAGACCCCATTGTGCCTCCTGGCGTTGATGCGGAAGATTATGAAAAAACCGTGATCAATATGACCAGGTACTATACCTCAAGCGATACAAATTTTATTTATGGGCTGTTACATTACGGGGAGAATAAACATTATAGTGAAAGCAGTATTGCCCAAATCCAGATTTACCGCATCAACAACAGTGACCTGGTAAGACTTATCTATACTTCAGACGATCCCGGCATTTGCCAGCAAACTTTAAAGATACTTTCAAAGGTATTCATGAAAAACTACAAATCGTTGCGTGCCAACGAAACCGATTTGGTAGTTAAATACTTCGAGCGCCAGGTAGATTCGGCTGACAGGAAACTACAGGCGGCAGAAGACAGGTTATTGAAATTCAACAAGAAAAACAACATCATCAATTACAACGAACAAAGTAAGTTCATTGCTGAACAAAAGGAAGATTTGGATTTGTTCTATCAAAATGAGCAAATCAGACTTTCCGCTTCAAGCGCATCGCTCCGCGAACTGGAACTTAATCTCACCGCCCGCGATAGTATTTACCTCAAGAGCGATGAAATTAATCAAATGAAAAAAGAACTCTCAGACGTAACTGAAAAAATTATTATTAATGAGTTAGCCGCCGATTACGATGAGCGTATCACCGATAAAATTGAGAGCCTGAAGCAACGCCAATTAAAACTTCGCAACGACTTAAAACTTTATGTCGACCAACTTTTCTTGTACGGTCATTCCACACAAGGAATGCCCATTAAGTCGTTGCTCGATGAATGGTTGCAAAACACACTGGGCTATGTGGAAGCACGTGCTGCACTTGTTGTATTGGCACAGCGGAAGCTTGACTTTGTAAGAACTTATCAAAAGTTCGCCCCGTTGGGAGCCATGCTGACCCGCATAGAACGCGAGATAAAAGTAGCCGAACAATCGTATCTTGAACTGTTAAGAAGTTTGAACATTGCCAAGATGAAACAACAAAACGAAGAAATGGCAACCAATATAAAAATTGTAGATGCTCCTTTCTTCCCCATCCAGGCAAATCCTTCCAAATCGAAAGTTATCGTGCTGGCAGCTGCTGTATTTGGATTTCTTTTAGTAGTCTTTATCATCCTTGTACTTGAATATTTCGATTCTTCGATGAAGAATCCGTCCCGGGTAGTAAAAGAAACAAACATGAAACTGGCCGGGGCTTTCCCGTTGATCACTTCAAAAGGCAAAGCGCATGAGCTTGTGTTTATCAACAACCGTTTAATCGATATCATCATTCAAAATATCAAGCTTTTCTTAAATAAACAGGTCATAAAAACCGATCAATCGCCCTTTTTAATATTGGTTTACAGTACGCAGGATAAAGTAGGTAAAACTCTGCTTTCGCAAAAAATCATTAACCGGCTGAGGGAAATTGGTGACAAGGTACTCTATCTGAATTATAGCGATGCCGATGTAGATACCGAGGTGTTGGATTTCAATTATTTCTATAAATATGATATCAATGAGAACTTCATTGAAGTGGAGAACCTTCAGCAATTAATTAGCTCAAGGTATCTGAGAAAAGAAAACCAAACCTACAGGTACATTTTTCTGGAATTGCCCTCCCTGGTGTTAAACACCTACCCTATTAAATTGATTGAAGAGGTTGATCTGGCCCTGTATGTCATGGCAGCCAGCAGTAAACTAAATAAAGCGGATATCACAGCTCAGGAAACTTTTAGCCAGTTGGTTAAAAATAAGCCCATGGTTATTTTAAATGAAGTAGAACTGTATAATCTTGAAGAACTGCTGACAGATATCCCAAAACGTACCAAACCGGACGTTTATCATAAAATTAGAGAAATCCTCGCTTATCCATTAAAATATAGAATTAGAATTAATAAAGAAGCGTAAAGCAGTGTGGCAAATCTTTTGGCTAAAATACTCAGGAACAATAATTTTTTATCGCTAGCCAACAATGGTTTAGTCGCGGTTCTTGGTTTTTTCTCCTTTATTTTACTGGTTCGAATTTTACCAACCAATGATTTTGGTGAGTGGGTACTTTTTATTACGACCCTTAATTTTATCGACATGCTTAGGTTCGGTATTACCAGAACTGCCATCGTCAGGTTCTTAAGCGGTGCCGATACCATCCAGGGCAAACAATTAATTGGTTCCAATTACGCAATTAATCTCACCAGCACACTATTTCTCATTATTTTAGTGTTGGTGGTAAACTACTATGCACATGAGGCCATTGCCGATTCCGGTTTCTCCTTGTTCTTTACCTGGTTCCCGGTTGTAGCACTCATCAGCCTGCCTTTTAACAATGCCTTGTCGGTGTTGCAGGCACGTTTACGTTTTGACCTGATATTGTTGCTACGCATGTTTAATGTTGGCTCGTTCATGATTTATCTGGTACTGAATTATTACTTTTTTCATTCAGGACTGTTGGAGATTACCTGGTACTACATCATTACAAACCTGGCCACCAGCATGATAGCCAGTATTTTTAACTGGGATGGAATCCGTTATATAGGAAAAGCAAGTTCAAAGACCAATCGAATTATATTGGATTTCGGCAAATATACTTCAGGTACATTAATCGGCTCAAACTTGCTAAAAAGTGCTGACACCTTTATTATTGGGTTGAGTCCATTTTTAGGAACCACCGGTGTTGCCTTGTACAGCATTCCATTAAAATTGACTGAAATTATCGAAATCCCCATACGCAGCTTTGCTATGACGGCATTTCCAACCATGTCGAAAGCCAGTATTGAAGGAAATAAAGAATGGGTAAAACATATATTTTATCGCAATGCCGGTGGGATGTTTTTAATGATGGTTCCCGTGATGCTATTTTGTTTCATCTTCTCGAAAGAATTTGTTACCATTCTGGGAGGACCGGAATATACACAGACCTCCGGAATTTTTCAGATTTTTTGTCTATATGGACTCTTACTGCCTATCGACAGGTTCATCGGTGTGGCACTGGATAGTGTAAATAGACCTAAACAAAATTTTTTCAAAGTCGTGTACATGACCTTGTCCAATATTATTGGCGATTCCATTGTTGTTTTCGGACTAACCTATATCATTTTGATGTCGTCTGTAGTTACACTTTTGTTGTCGGGAGTATACGAATCGTCCGTTTTGGTGCTTGTTTCTACCACTTTCACCACGATTACCATACTCGAATTGGTGGCCATTATCACAATTTTGTTTACAATTATTGGCATTATGGTAGGGTTTTATTATTTGAACCAGGAGATGAAGATTCGCTACAGAATGATACTTATAGAAGGATTTCTCTTCTACTGGGAATTTTTTAAGAGGCTAATCCACCCGGGTGATAAACAAAAGTTGTACTTTTAGCCAACATGTTTACACGTTTAAAAAATATGGTCGGGGCTAGTAAGCTGCAACATCCGTTGGTGGTGATTACCCTGTTGTTAATGACCGTACTTTTCGCTTTGATCATTGCCAGGGGTGGATTAATTGTGGCTGTTGCCCTGGTGGCGCTTATTCCTGCCCTCCTTTTCCTCAACAGGTTGTTCAACAGTCCTCAGATTGGAATTTTCACACTACTTGTCATGTCGTTTCTGGCCATTGGGTTAACGAGATACATCATGAACGTACCTTTGGGGCTGAGTATTGATGGATTGATTGTGATCACCTATTTAGCCTTGTTTTTTAAAAAGTTTTATTCCAAAATCAATTTCGATCAGGCCAACCGCGACATCAGCTATCTACTTGCTTTTTGGTTCGCCTATGGTGTTCTGGAACTTGCTAATCCCCAGGCACTAAGTCGGGCCGCCTGGTTTTATGCTATGCGCGGGATGTCGTTGTATCCGTTCTTGATAGTTCCATTAGGACTGATGCTTTTTAACCGGCTGCGATACCTGTATTACTTTTTATATATCTGGGGAGCCTTTACCATTTTGGCCACCTTAAAAGGACTTCAACAACTGTATCTTGGCCTTGATTATGCTGAACAGTTTTGGATTGATACCATTGGTGGTATCACCCACATCGTTTTGGGCCGGCTTCGTATTTTTTCGTTTTTTAGTGATGCAGGTCAATTTGGAGCAGCACAGGGAGCGGCGGGCGTTGTTGGAATACTCATTGCTACAACCATGAAAGGCAGGTTCAATAAAATATTCTTCTTTCTGATGGGATTCATGGGACTATGGGGAATGATGATTTCCGGGACCAGGGGTGCCATGATTGTGCCCATGATTGGTGGCATTACCTACCTGGTGCTGAGTAAAAATGTCCGGGTTTTGTTGATTGGAGGTTTTGTCATGTCGGTGATGTACGTTTTTTTCGCCATGACATACATTGGAGAAAGCAACTACCAGATAGCCCGTATGCGTACGGCGTTTCGTCCTACAGATGATGCTTCCTACCAGGTTCGGCTACAAAACAGGGCCATCCTTAAGACTTATCTGGCCGACAAACCTTTTGGTGGTGGAATAGGAAGTGCGGGAAACTGGGGACAACGATTTTCACCTGAGGGATTTCTTGCCAACGTAGCTACCGACAGCTGGTACGTGCAAGTTTGGGCTGAACAAGGCATTGTCGGGCTGTTTATTCACTTGTTTATCTTGTCGTTCATTGCTTTAAAAGGCTTTTACCTGGTTATGGTGCGAATAAAAAACAGGGAACTAATTGGAATACTGGGTGCCCTGCTTGCAGGGTACATCGGAGTAATGGGTGCCAGTTACGGCAATGGGGTCTTGGGTCAGATGCCCACCGGGGCTCTGGTATATTTTAGCTGGGTATTTATTTTTATTGCACAACAGCTTGATAGGGAATATACTTATCTGGAGTCTAAAGGGCTATCTCCCAGATCTTTTCATAAACAGGTGGATTAATTTTTGCATATGTCGATTACTCACACAGAACACAACACATTTCCATTGGTTTCGGTTGTCACGGTCAACTTTAACCAATCGGGAGCTACTTGTGAATTTTTAAATTCCTTTCAACAAATAAGCTATCCAAACTACGAGGTTTTTGTTGTGGATAATGCTTCTCCAAACGACAATCCTGAGATAATAAAACAAAATTTCCCATGGGTAACGTTGATGAAAACAAGTCAAAATCTTGGCTTTGCAGGTGGAAACAATGCTGCCTTGCCCTTCTGCAAGGGTAAATACGTCCTGTTTATCAACAACGATACAGAAGTAGAACCCGGTTTCCTGGAGCCCTTGGTTAACCTGCTGGAATCGAATAAAAAGATTGGGATGGTCAGCCCGCGGATACAATACTTTCATTCGGAGAAGGTGTTGCAATTTGCCGGTTTTACACCTTTTAGCATGATAACCACCCGCAATTTCGCCATCGGATTTGGCGAAAAAGATACTGGTCAATTCAACGATACCCGCGAAACGGGATCCATTTTTGGCGCTGCCATGCTGGTTCCGATGAAAGTAATTGAAGAAGTAGGCATGATGGCCGAGGTGTTTTTTTTGTACTATGAGGAACACGATTGGGCATCCCACGTTAAAAACGCAGGATATCAAATTTACTATTGCGGTAGTTCACTTGTTCTTCATAAAGAAAGTATTTCTACTGTAAAGAACAGCCCTTTTCAAATTTACTACCTCACCCGTGGACGAATTCTGTTTGCCAGAAGGAACACACACGGCTATAAAAAAATATTAAGCTTTCTTTACCTAAATTTTATAACTTTACCTAAAATTACGTTCAGCTTTCTCATCAAACGCCGCCCCGATTTGGTGTGGGCGTTCTGGAAAGCAGTTGGATGGAACATAACGCATCAAAAAGGAATCGTATTCGAAATGCCAAAACTTATTAAAAGATAATTATGGAAATCATTCTTCGCCTCATCCATCTGATTGAATATGTTCTTTTTGCTTATCTTGTATTGGCTACCGCCTATATTTTTATTTATGCAACAGCAGGATTGTATTACAAACAAGTTCGTGCCGGTTCAACGGTATCGAAACTGCGGAAGTTCGCGGTACTCATTCCCGGGTACAAAGAGGATGCCGTGATTGTGAATGTGGCCAAACAGGCATTAAAACAAAATTACCCGGCAGATCATTATGAAGTTATTGTGATTGCCGATCATTTTTCAAAAGAAACCATAGATCAGTTAAACAAATTGCCTATTCGGGTGATAGAAGTCGTTTTTGAAGTAAGCAAAAAATCAAAAGCACTCAATAAATGTATGGAAGTAATTGGTGACAATTATGATGTTGCTTTTATCCTGGATGCCGATAATATCATGGAACCAGATGTGCTTTCAATTATCAATTCGGCCTTCGACCGGGGATTTATGGCCGTACAGGGTCATCGCACCGCGTTAAATCTCAACGCCAGCTTCGCCATATTGGATGGTTTGAGCGAGGAGATAAACAACCATATATTCAGAAAAGGACACCGCGTACTCGGCATGTCATCAGCATTGATAGGTTCAGGTATGGGGCTTGATTACCAATTGTTTAAAACTACTATGGCTACAGTAGACTCGGTTGGTGAAGACAAAGAGGTAGAATTGAAAATTATTCGCCGGGGCATTAAAATTGAATACGCTGATGATGCAATCATTTATGATGAAAAAACACAGAAGTCAGATGTATTTGTAAACCAACGGCGCCGATGGATAGCTGCGCAACTCGACTATTTTAAAAGTCATTTCTTCGACGGATTATCTCAATTGATTACCAAAGGTAACTTCGACTACTTCGATAAGGTGCTGCAAATGATACAACCGCCACGGATATTGCTTACAGGGGTACTGTTCATATTAACAGTCATTATTGCAGCCGTTCAATGGCTCGCCCCTGCTTCTGTCAGCCAATTTTTTGTTCCGGGTACTTTTGCCTGGTTATTGTTGTTTTTATTTACAGTACTCGCGCTCCTATTTTCAATTCCAAAAAAATTCTACAATCAACGCACCTACCGTGCCTTGTTGCGGGTACCACAAGGATTTATTTTGATGGTGATCAGCCTGTTAAAAATTAAAGGTGCAAGTAAAAAGTTCCTTCATACAAGTCATGGTCATGCCGATAGTTCGCCCCCTTCATCCAACAAGGGTCAATAATGGCTGCAAGTAGAAAATATTATCCACTGGTATCCATCATCACGGTAAACTTCAATCAATCGGAAGTTACTTGTGCCTTGATTGCGTCACTCAACAAAATTACTTACCCAAACTTTGAAGTGATTGTAGTGGACAACAATTCTACCGAAGACGACCCCGACATCATCAAACAGCGATTTCCTAATATTGTATTCATCAAAAACCCAATCAATTATGGATTTGCCGCGGGCAATAATTTTGGATTGATGCGGGCAAAAGGTGATTATGTGATGTTGCTCAATAACGACATTGAGGTGCCGGCAGGTTTTATTGAACCTCTTGTTGATAAACTGGAAAACAACCAGGGAATTGGTGCAGTAAGTCCAAAAATAAAATTCTATTATCAGCCCGATACTTTGCAGTTTGCCGGTTTTACCCCTTTTAACCCGGTAACCATGCGGAATGCAGCCATCGGTTATTGGGAAAAAGACAAAGGACAATATGATCTGGATAGGGAAACCCCTTTTACCCATGGGGCGGCCATGATGGTACCCATGCGCGTTGTTAGGGAGATTGGGCTGATGTCGTATATTTTTTTTCTTTATTATGAAGAAGCTGATTGGTGCGCTCGTATTCGCAAGGCCGGATACAAAATGTTTTATGTACACAACTCATATGTGTTGCACAAAGAGTCAGTATCTACCGGACGGTTAAGTGTGATGAAAATATATTATCAAAACCGAAACCGTTTGGTTTATCTACGAAGAAATATTCATGGAAAAGAATTTATCTACGCGCTTTTCTATCAATTATTGATCGCCATACCAAAAAATGCTTTCAAATTCCTGATAAAAGGTAAACTTCAACTTTTTCTTGCTTATTACCAGGCCATCGGCTGGAATATCAAAAATGCGTTTTCGTCAGAAATTCATGAAAACCCAAGCCTTTAATTTATGGGAACAATTCTGTTAATCATTCAAATAGTGCTGTTTATATATGTTACTGGAACCATATTGATGCTGCTCCTTTTCTCTTTTGCAAGCCTGTTTACCTATAGCCCTCCAAAGGCAAAAGATCAAGTACAACGCAAGTTTGTTGTGCTAATACCAGCATATCAGGAAGATGACGTAATCATGGAAGTTGTAACGGATGCACTGAAACAACAATATCCGACCGAAAAATTTGATGTGGTGGTTATCGCAGACAAGTTTCGACCTGAAACCATACAGCTGTTAAAAATGACAAAGGCCATCGTGCTGGCAAAGGATTTCGAAATCAGCACCAAATCCAGGGCATTGAAATATGCCTTCGAACAGCTAACAGGCGATTATGATGTTGCCTGCATACTGGATGCCGACAACCTCATGGCTCCCGACTTTTTACAACAACTTAACGTTTCATTCAGCAATGGATTTATTGCTGTTCAGGGACATAGGACAGCCAAAAATACCAACACCAACTTTGCCATTCTGGATGCCATTAGTGAGGAAATAAACAACCATATTTTCAGGTACGGACAACGCGTTCTGGGATTTTCTTCTACCTTGATTGGCAGTGCCATGGCATTTGATTTTTCATTTTTTAAAGAGATGATTGCCGAAGTTGAAGTGGTGGGTGGTTTTGATAAGGAAATAGAAATGAGGATTTTTTCGAAAAAACTGACCATCGAATACCTTCCCGATGCCCTTGTTTATGACGAAAAAGTGCAAAATGCCCAGGTTTTTGGTAAACAACGCCGCCGTTGGCTTTCTGCTCAATTTCATTTTTTTGGAAAGAATCTGCTTCCTTCATTTAAGATGATGGTTAGGGAAAATAATTATGAATACTTTTTTAAATCGCTACAATACATGCAATTACCCAGGATATTGTTACTTGGATTGCTCTTTTTCCTCACGTTCACTAGCTGGATATTTAACTTCTACCCGTGGAATTTATTCTGGTCATTTGACTTCGTTTTGTTAATTTTAGTATTTGCGTTCGCCATACCCGGGAAATTTTATACTTTTAGGACATTAAATGCCTTATGGGCGCTTCCCATTGGATTCATGTCGATGGTCGGTTCATTATTGAAAATGCACAAGGCTAACGAACGCTTTATTCACACAAAGCACACGTACAATGCCTTTCAAATTAAAAAGAAAAGAAAATAATACCAAAACCAATGAAAATAGGGATCGAAGGACAACGGTTGTTAAGAACAAAAAAACATGGTATGGACATGGTTGTACTGGAGTTAATTAATGAACTTCAGAAACTTGACCATGAAAACGAGTATGTTGTGTTTGTAAAACCTGACGAAGATACAGCCACTTTAAAGGCTACTTCCAATTTCAAGATTGTAGAATTAAATGGAGGACCTTACCCCACCTGGGAACAATGGGCGCTCCCAAAAGCCGCAAAACAAGAGGGTTGCCACATACTGCATTGTACCAGCAATACAGCTCCTGTTTGTTCCGACATTCCACTGATTGTAACCCTGCACGACATTATTTACATGGAAAGCATTAGTCTGTTCAAGAAATCAGGAACATGGTACCAGAAAACAGGCAATATGTACCGAAGGTTTGTTGTACCCTCCATTGTGAAAAAAAGTGATAAAATCATTACCGTCTCCAAGTTTGAAAAAAATCGAATCGCTGATTTTTTTGGTATTTCTCATGATGATAACCGGCTCGTTGCCATATACAACGGAGTAAGCGAACATTTTATTCCTATCACCAATCAAAATGAACTTCAACGTGTAAAAACCAAATACCACCTCCCCGACCGGTTTCTGTTCTTTTTAGGAAATACCGACCCCAAGAAAAACACCCCGGGTACTTTAAAAGCGTTTTCTGATTACTTAAAAAAGACCAGGGATACTGATCTCTATCTCGTTATGTTGGATTACGAGCGAACCTCTCTTGAAAAAATCCTATCAGATATTGGTGACAAGGCGTTGATTGACAGAATTATCCTTACCGGATACGTTATAAATACTGATTTACCTGCTATATACAACCTCTGTAAAGTTTTCTTATATCCCTCATTGCGTGAAAGTTTTGGTATACCCATGTTGGAAGCCATGCGGTGTGGAACTCCCGTGATTACCTCCAACACCTCCTCCATGCCCGAAGTCTCGGGTAATGCTGCCTACATTGTGAATCCATACAAACCAGAAGAAATTACGGCAGGTATTGAAAAACTATTGTCCGACAGCATTTTAAGAGATGATTTAAGAAAAAAGGGCCTCTTGCAGGCAGAAAAGTTTTCGTGGAAGCACATGGCTGAAAATGTGTTAAAATTATATCATGAAGTATACCACAATCATTACTAATAAGTTTGAAAAATGATAAAGAACAGAGATATTGTCGTCGTAGGCCTTGCTGCGCTGGACAGCCGAATTGGGAGCAATGTAATCAACCTGGCCCATGAATTTGCGAAAAACAACCGGGTTCTCTATGTGAATTATCCCATCGACAGGTTTACCATGTGGCGCGATAAAAATGATTCTGTCGTGCAAAACAGGGTACAAAGAATGAAAAGCGATGAGCCCAACCTGGTGAAACTGGAAGATAATTTCTGGACATTGTATCCTGCAACCGTCCTCGAATCCATCAGTCAACTTCCTGCAAATTGGCTATTCGACATCCTGAACAAAATCAACAATAAACGACTCGCCAGGGAAGTCAATAAAGCCATCAAACGACTTGTTTTTACTGACATAATCGTTTTTAACGATACCGATATGTTTCGTAGTTTCTACCTTAAAGAAAACATAGGAGCCAAAACTTATGTCTATTATACACGAGATAATATGATCGCCGTTGATTTTTGGAAAACTCAGGGCATCAGAATAGAGGCTGCGCTCATGGCTAAATCCGATCTGGTGGTTGCCAACTCAACTTATCTGGCTGAATTGGCACAACAATTTAACCCAAACTCCTTTTATGTGGGGCAGGGTTGCGATGTCAGCATTTTCGACAAGAAACTGATTGCTACACCACCTGTAGATATGGAACCCATATTGGCATTAAAAAAACCCATTGTTGGCTATATTGGTGTCCTATTTAACCTTCGACTAGACATAGAAGTGCTTGAATTTCTTGCCAAAAGCCGTCCCGATTATAGTTTCGTTTTTGTTGGTCCTGAAGATGAAGCCTTTTCTGCCAGTGAATTGCACCAACAGTCCAACGTATTTTTTCTTGGCAGCAAGCAAATGGAAGAACTACCGGCCTATCTGAATTATTTTGATGTGGCGCTAAACCCACAAAAGCTGAACGAAGTAACCATTGGAAATTATCCACGCAAAATAGATGAATACCTTGCTATGGGCAAACCAACGGTTGCAACCAAGACTGAAGCCATGAGCGTTTTTGCAGAATATACCTATTTGGCTGTCACTAAAGAAGATTATCTCGCACTGGTGGACTTAGCCCTAAAAGAAAACTCGCCTGAAAAGGAAAAAGCCAGAGAAAAATTTGCACGTGGACATACATGGGAAGCCAATGTTAATGAGATTTATAAAAGAATTGAACAGATTGAAAAAGCATAAAAACCATGGAAATCGTTTCAAAAATAAAATCAAATCCAAAGCTAAAGAAACTGGCTCTGTATTTGTTAATGCCTAAAAATCAGGCCAGGCCCAGGTTATGGGTAAAACTATTGATTAATCCGTTCAAGCACCATAAAGGAAAAGGATCGCTCATTCGACATAGTGTGCGCATGGATGTAATGCCGTTTAATTATTTTTCATTGGGTGATAATTCAACCATCGAAGATTTTTCCACCATTAACAATGGTGTTGGAGCCGTGCTGATTGGAGATCGCGTCAGGATTGGGCTCGGGAATACACTTATTGGCCCGATAACCATCGGTAACGATATCATGTTCGCTCAAAACATCGTGCTTTCGGGGTTAAATCATGGCTACGAAGATATCAGCTTGCCCATTAGCGACCAGGCCATTTCGACTAAACCAATCGTGGTGGAAGATGAGGTTTGGATTGGCGCCAATGCCGTTATTACTGCCGGAGTAACCATCGGTAAACACAGCATTGTGGCTGCCGGATCGGTTGTGGTAAAATCTGTACCGCCCTACTCTATCGTGGGCGGAAATCCTGCCAAATTACTTAAGCAATATAATCAAACAACTAAACTATGGGAAAGGGTCAGGGACTAATTCCCAGCCCTTTTACTCACTAACCAAACCTCTATGAACAAACTATTTACTTATCTGCGATATTTTTTCGATTTCATCAAACATAACGAGTTCAGGTTCTTATATTACTCAATTGCTTATGTTGTTAACGGAAGTACACCACGTAAATCAAGGAATTATAAAAGTAGCCTGGGAAAATTCTTTGTAAGAAAGGGAACCCTTGACTTTCAATTTGGCAATTTTGCTTACGAATGGGAAGTAAAGAAGTTCGTCTATCAACATGTGGATAAATATGATGTTTTCCTTGATATAGGGGCCAACATCGGCACTTATTCCATTTTATTTGCAGGAAAAGGACTCACCGGATTTGCTTTCGAACCGGTTAAAAGTAACCTGATGGCTTTATCCAAAAACATTGAACTTAACCACTTGCAAGACAAAGTAAAAATAATGCCATTTGCGCTTGGAAGTGTTAATCGCACCGCCAACTTTACATTCGATCCGGTAAACACGGGTGCTTCTCATTTAACTGACGATCACATCGCGGCAGAAGAAATTGCCAATCCTGAATTTGAAGATTCTCAGATTGTGACACTCGACAGCCTGATAGATGAAATGAACATAGACCCTTCCAAAAAAATTCTGATCAAAATAGATGTAGAAGGGATGGAAATAGACGTATTAAAAGGAGCTGCCAGGTTTATTCAAAAATACCCGCATTTGCTCATCGTCATGGAATCAATACACAGCGGAAAAGAAAAACTGACCATGGAGTTGCTTTCGGTATGCAATTTTGAAATATTAAATGTCGATTCATTAAACATGGCCGCCAGGAAAAAATAAAACAGGATTATGGAAACAATTAAGATCTTATTTTGGGTGCTGTTATTCATCGTATTCTACGCCTATTTCGGATATGGCATTGTACTCTATGGATTGGTTTTAATAAAAAGAGCCATTCCGGGAAAAAAGACTCATTTCGATCCCAAAGCAGCGTATGAGCCTGAGGTAACCCTGTTTGTTGCGGCTTACAATGAAAAGAATTATGTAGATGCCAAGGTTGAAAACTCGTTTAGCCTTGATTACCCAAAAGAAAAAGTCAAACAAGTTTGGGTAACCGATGGTTCGGATGACGGAACACCCGACATTCTTAACAAGTACAAACACCAGGGTGTTGAGGTATTTCATGAAAATAAAAGAGGAGGCAAGATTGGTGCCATGAACAGAGGTATGGCCTTTGTAAAAACGCCCATCGTTATCTTTTCGGATGGCAATACCATGTTGGGAAAAGAATCGATCAGAAGAATCGTTAACCTGTTTAAAAACCCTAAAGTAGGCTGTGTATCAGGTGAGAAAAGGATTTTCAGCAAAGAATCGGATACGGCAGTAGGCTCGGAAGGTATTTATTGGAAATACGAATCTACCCTTAAAAAATGGGATGCAGAACTCTATTCTGTTGTTGGTGCCGCAGGCGAATTGTTTGCCATCAGGACCCATTTGTTTCAGGAGGTCGAAAAAGACACCTTGCTGGATGACTTTATCATTTCGCTGCGCATTGCCATGAACGGATATACCATCCAATACGACCCCGAAGCCTACGCCATAGAAAGTGCCTCAGCCAACGTAAAAGAAGAGTTAAAACGCAAAATCAGAATTGCAGCAGGCGGTATCCAAAGTATATTCAGGTTAAGTCCGTTATTAAATCCATTCAAACACAGTGTGTTGAGCTTTCAGTTTATTTCTCACCGGGTACTGCGATGGACCCTTGCCCCACTTTCGTTGCCACTTATTCTGGTGTTTAATTTCTTTTTGGCCGCGTTGGCCGGATGGACCAATTTTTCAAACATCTATACCTGGCTTTTCTACCTTCAGCTCTTGTTTTATATCATGGCATTTATAGGATGGTCGCTGGAAAACAGAAAGTTAAAATCGAAAATATTCTTCGTGCCTTATTACTTTTTTATCATGAATTATGCGGTGGTACTGGGAATCAACCGCTATTTTAAAGGACAACAATCGGTTAACTGGGAAAGAGCAAAACGTGGATCATGAAAAAACTACTCATCATCGGCTTACTTGTCATTTTTGCAGGCTACATGGAGGGTATAGCCCAATGTGATACCCTCATCCCTGCTGATGTTTTTTTCATTGATGGAACTCCTCAACAGTTTCAACCTGGTAGTACTGTTTGTCTTCAAGGTGGGAGTAAAGATTATTTGTATCTTAAAAACATTCATGGAACCGCAGATAACCCCATCACCTTCATCAACAGCGGAGGTGCAATTACCATTGAAACGAACCATTATTATGGGATAAAAATTGCCAATTGCTCCTTTATCAGGTTAACAGGCAGCGGCGATAACGAAATCTCCTATGGGATACAAGTGCTTAGGGTGGACAACGGAGCCGGAATATCTGTTACCGAGCTTAGCACTGATGTGGAAATTGACTACGTAGAGATTGCAAATACTGACATTGCCGGAGTTTATGCCAAATCTGAACCCGATTGTTTGTTTAATTCTACCCGTGATAAATTTACCATGTATAATTTTTGGCTGCACGATTGTTATTTACACGACATTGCCGATGAAGGCTTATATATTGGCAGCTCAAAATACACAGGACAAACCATTAACTGCAATGGAAAAGACACCACTATTTTTCCACATGTGATAATTGGTGCCCGCATCTATAACAATATCGTTGAAAATACCGGATGGGATGGCATTCAGGTTAGCTCGGCTCAAAGCAACTGTCAGGTATTTGGCAATACCATCAAAAACGACTCCTACAAAGGATATCAATACCAGATGTCTGGCATATTAATCGGTGGTGGAAGTAGTTGCGATTGCTATAACAACCAGATATTTGATGGTAAAGGCGATGGGATCGATATTCTTGGCCTTGGCAATATGAAAGTGTACAACAACCTGATAGTGAATGCGGGAAGGACATTCAAACCCGATGATCCATTGGCTTTTAAACATGGAATTTATGTGGGTCAAACGGTTACCAATCCCAATGCTACATTCGACTTTTTCAACAATACCATCGTAAGTCCTAAATCGAATGGGATTAAATACTCAAACGATGAAGCGATCAGAGCCAGTTTCATCAATAATCTGATCACCAATCCGGGCCGGTTATTGGTCGAAGGAGATCAAGCCTATATCAACGGGACACAACCCACCATCCAGAAAAGCACCAATTTTTTCACTCCTGAAAATGGTTCTGCACGCTTCATCGGACAAAACCCCAACCCGTACGATTTATTACCCAATTCACCGGCTGTTAATGCCGGAACTAACCTCAGCGGAGTGGGTGTTACGTTCGATATTATCAACCGCGAACGTCCATTTCATACCTATTTTGATAT
>Ga0210046_1000138_pt1 | contig 77465 bp, 75 predicted proteins | sample CryGeyCG2114_250_FD_185461 | JGI IMG/M metagenome (GOLD analysis project Ga0210046, IMG submission 185461) | Groundwater microbial communities from aquifer - Crystal Geyser CG18_big_fil_WC_8/21/14_2.50 (SPAdes) (version 2) | ecosystem: Environmental > Aquatic > Deep subsurface > Groundwater ...
CGTCGTCGGGATGAATCCCGACCTTAGGCCGTTTTGCGGGCCATGGTTCTGGCCGGAAATGAACTTTGGTTCGACGATTATGTCTGGTACGATGCCTTCCCTATCCGCTTGGCTGCGGGGTCTGCCGCCGCCAGTATTGCCACCAAGTTAGGTACTGAGAGGTTGATACCCTCCTCTGTCGCCGATCAACGCATTGGATGAAAACCGATGAATCCCTCCTCGTCTGTATCGCTGTTCTGGGTTGTGGCTGCGCTGTTCGTGCTGGTCGCCATGGCCTTTGTTTTATTCCCCTTATTGAGCCGCAAAAAGTCGACGCGGGTCAATGCCGACCGCCGGGCGGTCAATATCGCCGTGTGCCGCGATCAGTTGCAGGAGATGGAGGCGGACCGCGCCAATGGCCTGCTGTCAAATGAGCAGTTCGAGATCGCCAAGCTGGAGCTTGAGAACCGGCTGGCCGAGGATGCCCTGGGCCAGGAAAACGCTCCCCAGGTCGCCCACGCTGGCAGCCGCACGCTGGGCTATGTCATCGCTGTTGTGCTGCCGGTCGCGGCCTTTGGTTTGTATTATTTTTCGGGCAGTCCGGCGCTGTTGAACCCGGCGGCCGTGGCGCCACCCACGGTTGAAGCCATGCCCAGCGGGCATGATATCGAGAAGATGGTCGAGCAGGCCGAGGCCAAGGTCAAGGCTAATCCGGCGGACGGTGAGAGTTGGGCGATGCTGGGCCGCAGCTATGCCGCTATGCAACGCTGGCCGGAGGCCTGGAAGGCGTATCAGTTCGCGGCCGACCGGCTGCCTGAGGATGCCTCGTTGCTGTCTGGCCAGGCCGAGGCGCTGGCGATCATCAAGGGCGGCGCGCTGCAAGGCGAGCCAATGAAGCTGGTGGAAAAGGCGCTGATGATCGATGCCAACGATTTTAAGGCACTGGAACTGGCGGCCGCCAGCGCATTCCAGGAAAAGAATTACGCCCAGGCTGCGGTCTTTCTCAAGCGTTTGGGCGAGCAATTACCGCCCAGCGACCCGTATAGCCAGAAGGTGAAAACCGCATTGGCGCGGGCCGAGCAACTGGCCCAAGGCGGTGGCCTGGATAACCTGAGCCAGCCGGCCGCCACGCCGCCGCCTTCGACCGCCGCGCTGATTCGCGGCAGCATCGATGTCGCCGCTGCGCTCAAGCCCAGGATCGGCGCCCAGGATACGATCTTTCTGTTCGCCCGCGCGGCCGAGGGCGGGCCGCCGGTGGCCGTGGTGCGCGGTCCGGCAACGCGCTTCCCGATGGATTTCGAACTCAGCGACAGCGCGGCCATGACCCCAGGTGACCTATTGTCGGGGCACAAGCAAGTGACTCTGGTGGCGCGGATATCCAAATCCGGCAATGCCCAGCCACAGCCGGGCGATATCGAAGGCAGCGTGGCAGCCGTCAAGGTCGGCGCCCAAGGCGTGCATCTGGTCATCGACAAGGCGATCTAAAGAGTCATCGCCAGGTCAGCGACAGATCAAACCGGACATGAGAGCACACATAAGGAAAAGCATCAGCAGCATCGTACTGTCGGTGTTCATCCTGGTCTTTACCGGGGTGTTGGCGGTCGGCGGCGCGTCCATGTTCCTGGCTTGGCGGATGTTGGGGCAAACCCATGCCATCGCGGAGGAGAGCCGCGATGTGAATTTCGTCAACCAGTTGCAAAACAAGATTTCCAAGCTGATCCTGCTGCTGCATGAATGGATCGATCACTCCGGCGACGAATATAGAGTCGAGGCCGCGCATCTGACCGTCGAGATCGATACCGATATCAGGCATTACCTTGAGCACGAAACTGAATCGCGCAACCAAGAAAAGACGGCGGAGATACAACTACTCAACAATCTGCAGGCGGAACTGCCGCTGCTGAGCGAGACCACGAATCGGATACAACGCTTGCCAGGCTCCAGCAACGCGGGTTCAGACACCCAGGCCTACTGGGAGGAAGTGATGGAGCAGCACGCCTATCGGGTGCATGCGATCATTTCCGACATCAACCAGATCCATTTCAAGATCATCAGCCGTAAAGTGACGCAGTCGGGCGACGCCGTAGCCCTGGTATTTTTTCTCTACATACTGTTCTCGCTAGTCGGCATCGTCTTGGTCTATATCGGTTATCGCCTGCATTCCCGGTTTATCGTCAAACCAGTCGTCAATCTAGCCAAGGCCACCGAGCGAATATCGCAAGGTGATCTGAGCCTGCGACTTAACGACAAATCCAAGACCGAGATCGGACTGCTCTACCGCAGCTTCAACGCCATGGTCGAACAGCTTCAGTCCAACAAGGAGGAAATACTCGCCTTCAATCGCGATTTGTCGCTCAAGGTCGAGGAGCGTAGCCGCGAGCTTAATGCCGCCCACAACAAGATGATGGGTATGGAAAAGATGGCCATGCTGGGCCAGATCGCCACCAGCGTGAACCATGAAATTCGCACCCCGCTCAATGCCCTGTATATGAACGTGCAATTGATCCGTAAGGAAATCAGCGGCGGTAGTAATGCCACGGTTCCCGACCGCCGCCTGCAACAGCGACACACCCTGGATCGCATCGATCAGGTGGAGCAGGAAGTGATGAGGATCAGCAGCATGCTGGAGGAGTTTGTCCATTACGCCCGCCTTGCGCCGCCGGAGATGAAGCCGGTCGATGTCGACAAGCTGATCCGCTATGTGGCCGACTTGCTCAATGAAAAAGCGACGCAATCCGGCGTCACGCTGGGCCTGGACCTGGCCGAGCCGGCGCCTTATATCCTGGCCGACGAGAAGAAGCTGATCCAGACCCTGATGAACCTGGGCATGAACGCGATGCATGCCATGCCTGAAGGCGGCGCCTTGAAGCTGTCGGTAAGGGCGCCGGGCGACCAGGTCGAGATCGCCGTGGCCGATACCGGCACGGGCATCGCTGCGGAAAACCTGGAAAAGATATTCCAGCCCTTCTTTACCACCAAGCCATCCGGCCTTGGCTTCGGCCTGGCCATCGTGCAGCGCATCGTTGAGGGTCATGGCGGCAAGATCGACTGTCAAAGCAAGCTCGGCGAGGGCACCGTGTTCACCATCCGCCTGCCGCGCATCGATGCCCCCACCGGCGACGCGCAAACATGAAATCGACCCTACTGGTCGTCGATGACGACAGACTGACGCGGGAAACCCTCGCCAGCGCCCTGGACGAGACCTATAACGTCCTGACGGCGGGTGACGGCCACGAGGCGCTGGCCGTTCTGGAGCGGAAACGGGTCGATATCGTCCTGTCCGATATGACCATGCCCGGTTTGAATGGCCTAGGCCTGCTCGAAGCGATCAACTCCCTGGAAGACAAGCCGGCACTGATCTTCATCACCGGCAACGCCACAGTGGAGACGGCCGTGCAGGCCATGAAGCTGGGCGCACAAGACTACATCACCAAACCGGTCAACCTGGGACACCTCGACCTAGTGCTGGAAAAGACCCTGGAGACGCGCAACCTTCGGGCCGAAAACGCCGAGCTCAAGAACAGCTTGCGCGAGTCCAATACCTCCGCCGAACTGATCCAGAACTCGCCCGCCATGAAGAAGGTGATCGACCTGGCCTTGCAGGTCTCCGGCACCGACGCCAGCGTGCTAATCAATGGCGAGAGCGGCACCGGCAAGGAGTTGATCGCCAACCTCATCCACTACAACAGCCCGCGCGCCGCCAGGCCGTTCATCAAGGTGAACTGCGCCGCCTTTTCTGAGGGGGTGCTGGAATCCGAACTGTTCGGCCACGAAAAAGGCGCCTTCACCGGCGCGCTCGCCAGCCGCAAGGGACGCTTCGAGATGGCCGATGGCGGCACCCTGTTTCTGGACGAGATTGGCGACCTGCCGCCGCCAACCCAGGTCAAGCTGCTGCGTTTCCTTCAGGAGCGCACCTTCGAGCGGGTGGGCGGCAACGAGACCATCAAGGTCAATATCCGGCTTATCGCCGCCACCAACCGGAACCTGCCGCAACGGATCAAGACCGGTGCCTTTCGCGAAGACCTCTATTACCGCCTGCGGGTGGTGCATATCGTCATCCCGCCGCTCAGGGAGCGGCCCGAGGACATCGACCCATTGATCGATCATTTTCTCAAGCGCTTCAGCCTGATCCACCACCGCCCGGCGGAGGCCGTCAGCCCGGAGGTCCACTCGATGCTGAAGACCCATACCTGGCCGGGCAACGTGCGGGAACTCATCAACTGTATCGAGAGTATGGTGGTCATGGCCAAAGGCAGCCTGATAACCATGGACGATATACCAGACCATCTGCTGGCGACCTTCGATTCCGTGCAACTGGAATCGTCGGATGCCGGCGCCCTAGCCGACATGGAACGACTAGCCATCGTCAATGCCATGGACAAGGCCAAAGGCAACAAAACGGAGGCGGCAAAGGCCCTTGGAATCGGCTTGCGCACCCTGTATCGGAAGGTCGAGAAATGGGGGTTGTGATTCGCCCTCATGTAGGTCGGGTTTCAACCCGACCTACCACCGCCCATGGAACCCGCATCGTCGGGATAAATCCCGACCTACAACACACGACCCCGTCGGACTGAACATCAACAAACTCACCTTAAACGAGGAAATACCATGAAATCCACCAGACTAATCGCCAGCCTCGGTCTGGCATTGTGCCTCGGCGCGGTAGCCGCCTCGGTGGCTGCCGCGCCGCTCAAGGGCGATCCAGCCAAGGCTGCGCCTATGGTTGAGGAAAAATGCGCCGGCTGCCACGGCCCGGACGGCAACAGCCCGGCGCCGAATTTCCCGAGCCTGGCCGGCCAGAACGCCAACTATCTGCTGCAAGAAATGCAGGCCTACAAGTCGCTACGGCGCAGCAACGACATGATGACCCCGCCGCTGGAAGGCCTCACCGATCAGGACCTGATTAATATCGCGCTGTTCTTCGCCAAGCAAAAACCCACCCCCGGCACGGTCGGCAACCCCGACCTGTTGAAGCTCGGTGGCAAGCTATATCTGCAAGGTAATCCCGCCAGCGGCGTACCGGCGTGTGACATCTGCCATGGCGGCGACGGCCATGGTCGGTCGATCTTTCCGCGAGTAGCGGCCCAGGGCGTCGATTATTCCATCGATCAATTCAACCAATATGCTCACGACGACCGCAAGTCGGGCAAGAAGATCATGCGTAGCGTAGCAAAACGGCTGACCGAAGCGGAAATCAAGGCTCTCGCCGAATACATGGCCAGCCTGGCACCCTGACATTCAAATCGCCAGGTGGCGGGCAATGAATTCGCGCACGTAGTGTTCGGGCTTGGCGCCGTGGAAGCGGTCCAGCAGCTCGCCATTGGCGAACAGCAGCACCGTCGGAAAACCCCGCGCGCCGTAGCGACCGGCGATCTTCATGTTGTCGTCCTCATCCACTTCGACCTTGGCCAGCACTACCCTGCCGCCGTATTCCGCAATCAACTTGGTCAGCACCGGCGAGATGGTATGACAGGGGCCGCACCAGTCGGCCCACAGGTCAACCAGGACCAGACGGTCCTTCGATGCAGCGATGACGTCATGGTCGAAATGAGCGGTGTCGGTGGCGAAGATGCACTGCTCGCAGGCCGCGTCGCGGCGGCCGCGGTCATGAAGCTGCATGGTCATTCGTGTGCTCCAAACGTCTCAGCGGGTCTTGCTTGTAGAACCACCTCATCTGTTCATACACCGCCGGATAGTCACCGTTCAGGACCTCCGGCTGCTCGAAAAAGTATTCTGACAACACGGCGAAAAATTCGGCCGGACTGTCCGCCGCATAGGGATCAATGACGGTCTCCTCGCCGCCATCGACGCGCCGGCAGAAGTCGTCATAGGCCCGGTTGAATGCCGCCGCCCATACGCCCACGGTAAGGCCGGAATGGAGCGGCGGCAGGCCATCGACGGCGCCGTTTTGCATGTCCAGCTTGTGGGCGAATTCATGGATAACGACGTTATAGCCCTGGCCCCCGCCGGAATGCAGCACGTCATCCCAGGACAGCACCAGCGGGCCGCCGGGCCAGGCCTCGCCGCTCAATGGCTGGCGCACCCGGTGGACGACGCCGAAGTCGTCCATCACCTCGCGCTCGGGCACGAACTCGGCCGGGTAAACGACGATCTCGTTCCAGCCCTTGTAGCGCTCATAACCGAGATTCAATATTGGTAAGGCCGCGAAGGCGGCGATGCGGGTGGCCATGGCGGCATCGACCTCGTGACCGGCGACACCGGTGCAGGTCTTGTCGGCGATGAGTCGTCTGGCCAGGTCTTCCAGCCGGGCCGCCTCGTCGCCGCTGAGGCCGGCGAATACCGGCAGCGCAAGGGCTTCGGCCCACGCCACCGGGTCCAGGGTCAACGGCGCCGGTCGGCCAAACAGTGAGGTCAGTAGGCCAGCCACCGTGCGCTCGGCGCAAGCGCCGTTTACAACCCGCGCAAGGACCGCTTGCGGTCGTTCTCGGTGAGATAACGCTTGCGGATGCGGATCGACTTTGGCGTGATCTCGACCAACTCATCGTCGGCGATGAATTCCACCGCCCGCTCCAGGTTCATCTCGACCGCCGGCACCAGGCGCACCGCTTCGTCGGTGCCGGAGGCGCGGACGTTGGTGAGTTGTTTGCCCTTGATTGGGTTGACGACCAGGTCGTTGTCGCGGCTATGGACGCCGATAATCATGCCCTCGTACAGCGGGTCGCCATGCTTGACGAACATCCGGCCGCGGTCCTGCAACTTCCATAAGGCGTAGGCCACGGCCTCGCCGCCCTCGGCCGAGATCAGCACGCCGTTGCGCCGTCCCGGCATATCGGGACGAGCCGGCCCCCAATCGTCGAAGACATGGCTTATCAGACCAGTGCCCCGGGTCATGGTCATGAACTCACCCTGAAAACCGATCAGGCCACGCGCCGGTATGCGGTATTCCAGGCGCACCCGGCCATGACCGTCGGGCACCATGTCGAGCAGATCGCCCCGCCTGAGGCCGATCTCTTCCATGACCGCGCCCTGGTTGGTCTCTTCCACGTCGATGGTCAGCAGTTCGTAAGGCTCCTGGCGCTCGCCGTCGCGCTCGCGGGTCACGACCTGGGGCCGCGAGACGGCCAGCTCGTAGCCTTCGCGACGCATGGTTTCGAGCAGGATGGTCAGGTGCAATTCGCCACGTCCGGAGACCTTAAAGACATCGGCATCCTTGGTGTCCTCGACGCGCAGTGCGACGTTGACGTTGAGTTCCTTTTGCAGACGGTCGCGGATGTTGCGGCTGGTGACGTACTTGCCCTCACGGCCGGCGAATGGCGAGGTGTTGACCTGGAAATTCATGCTCAAGGTCGGCTCGTCGACGACGATCATCGGCAGCGCATCGGGTTGCTCGGCGTCAGCAATGGTGGCGCCGATGGCCACATGGTCGACGCCGCTGATGATGACGATGTCGCCGGCCAGGGCCTCTTCGACCGGCACCCGGTCCAGGCCCTTGAAGCCAAGTATCTGGCCAATCCTGGCCTTTTCCCTGAACTCGTCGCCGACCATGACCATGACTTCCTGGCCGGTCTTCATGCGGCCACGGCTGATACGACCGACGCCCAGACGGCCCAGATAATTGGAATAGTCGAGCGCCGCGATCTGCATCTGCAACGGTTCGTCGCTATTATCCTTGGGCGCGGTCACATGGGCCAGAATGGCCTCGTAGATCGCCGTCATGTTGTCGGTGGGCTGGGCCAGGTCCATGGTCGCCCAACCCTGTAGGGCCGAGGCATAGACCACCGTGAAATCAAGCTGTTCCTCGGTCGCACCGAGCTTGTCGAATAGATCAAAGGTTTGATCGATGACCCAGTCCGGACGGCTGCCGGGACGATCAACCTTGTTAATAACGACGATAGGCTTGAGACCATGCTGCAATGCCTTGCGGGTAACGAAGCGGGTCTGCGGCATCGGGCCTTCGACCGCATCGATCAGCAACAGGCAACCGTCCACCATGCCCAGTACCCGTTCCACTTCGCCGCCGAAGTCGGCGTGGCCGGGGGTATCGACGATATTGATGCGGGTGCCGTGGTAATCGATGGCCGTATTCTTGGCCAGGATGGTGATGCCCCGCTCCTTCTCCAGGTCGTTGGAGTCCATCACCCGTTCGGTAACTTGCTGGTAGGCGGCGAAGGTGCCGGATTGTTGTAGTAGTTTGTCCACCAGGGTGGTCTTGCCGTGATCGACGTGGGCGATGATGGCAATATTGCGGAGCGCGCGAGACATAGATTTACCAGAAGCTGCTAAAAGGGCGGCATTTTAGCACGCCGCACCTTTCAGACCGGTTACGGACTTGATGGTCGATGGTTTATTTGGCACGCCAAGGCGATAGCAAGGCGTTGATATGCCTATACCACTGCCGGCGCGCGCTTGTGCCTTTACAATGTTTAATGCGTTGATAAAAAAACCAACGCCATCTATTCGAGACAAGGATCGACCATGCGCTGCCAGTCACTATTCCTACTCGTTGCCCTGAGCCAGACCGCCGTAGCGGCGGATTGGCTCTATCTCACCTACCCCGGCGACACGCCGCTCGGGATCGGCCGCGATTACCTGAAAAACCCAACCGACTGGCCGAAGATTCTCAAGCTCAACCACGTCGCCAATCCCAGGGTGCTGCCGGTCAACAGCCGCATCCGTATCCCGGTCGAGCTGCTCAAGGTGACGCCGGCCCCGGTTCTGGTCACTCATATCACCGGCAACGTCAGGGTCAAACCCGAGGGCGGTGTCTTTCGCACCCTGGTCGTAGGCGACAAACTCGGCGGCGGCGAGACCGTGCTGACCGGCCCGAGCAGCTTCGTCGGCTTCAAGCTGGCCGACGGCTCGATGCTGTCGGAGCAGGCTTCGTCGAAACTCAAGTTCGGCCGCCTAGCCGCCTATGGCAAGACCGGCATGGTCTCGACCGAACTCAATCTCGAAGGCGGTCGTCTGGAGGCCGGCGCCAGCAAGCAGGTCGGTCCGGCCGGCGGCTTCCGGGTCGTCACCCCGGTGGCGGTGGCTGGACTGCGCGGCACCGCCTTCCGGCTCAACGTCAGCGAGGATGGCAAGACCCTGCGCAACGAGGTATTGCAAGGCGCGGTCGGGGTCTCGGCGCAAGGCCAGGAAGTCCTGGTGGCCAAGGCGCAAGGCACCGTCGCCGAACAGGGCAAGCCGCCCGAGCCGCCCCGCCCGCTGCTGCCGGCGCCCTCGACCGAAGGTCTGCCGGAGCGGGTGGTCGATCTGCCGCTGGCCTTCGCCTGGCCGGCCATGGCCAATGCCAAGGGCTGGCGCGCCCAGGTCGCAGCCGATGCCGATTTCCGCGACATCCTGCTCGACAGCGCCAGCGACTCGCCCAAGGTCGCCTGGGAGCCGACGTTGCCCGATGGCCGTTATTTCCTGCGCATCCGGGCCATCGACGGCGCCGGTTTGGAGGGCCTTAACAGCGACCACCCCTTCGAACTGGATGCCCACCCGCTGCCGCCTAACCTATCCGATCCGGCGCCGGGTGGCCGCGCCTATCGAGAAAGTGTCAAGTTCGTCTGGGCCGCCGCTCAGGATGCCCAGGGCTATCGCTTGCAGATCGCGCCGACCGCCGATTTCCCGGCCACCACGACCATTGAGCGCAAACTGGACAGTGTCGCTCCGGAGACCGTCAAACTAGCGACCGGCACCCATTTCTGGCGCATGGCCAGCATTGACGACAAAGGTCCACATGGCTGGAGCGCGGTTCGCTCGTTCCGGGTGCAACCCCTGCCGGCCATGCCGCAGGGAGAGGCCAAAACCACAATCAAGATAGATAATGGCCAGGTCGGCTTTGCCTGGCCGGCCATGGTTGGGGTGACGAGCTATGACCTCGAAGTCGCCCGCAAGGCCGATTTCGCGGCACCCGAGGTCCAGCAGCACCTGACCGATACCAAGGCCACGGCGAGTCTAAAACCGGGCCGACATTTATGGCGGATTCGGGGTGTCGAGACCGATGCCCAGGCCGGCGAATGGAGCAAACCCGAACCATTATTCGTCATGCCCCCAGAAACGCCCGGCAATGTTCAGGTCAACGTCGCGGACGGCATCCTCCACATCAACTGGCAAGGCACAGCCCGCGCCTACCGGCTGGAATTCGCCCGCGACCCCGGTTTCAAGGTGCCCTTGTTCAACCACCGCCAAGATGGCCATGCCGTCCATCTGTCGGCGCCCGAACCTGGCCAATACTGGCTACGAGTCGTCGCCCTGGGCGAGGACAATGCGCGTAGCGGCGAGAGCCGGCCGGTCAAGTTTTCGGTATTCGGCTGGTAAGTCGCGCTTGCTAGGAGTCTGTCGGGATGAATCCCAAGTATCTACAACACCCGCAATCGACCGCGTCGGGCATGGCCCGATCGATGGGCCGTTAGTTGAGTTGTATCCGCGCGCCGAACGGCACCGGGGCCTTGCCCTTGACCAGCCAGATCGTGGCAAAGCTCGGCTCTGTTTCTGGGAACCGGCCTTCGGCGTCGGTGAAGTAGACCAGCAGATCGGGCTCGATCCGGTCCGCTTCCAGCCAGTCGAATACCGGCCGGAAATCGGTGCCGCCACCACCCGAAATACTGTCGGGCAACTCCAGCGACTGCCACATGGCGAAGCGCCATGGCCCGTCTTCGGCCAGCTTGTTGTCGCAGGCGTGCAGGGTCACCTCGGCGCGTACCTGGGCCTTGAGCGCATCAACCTCGGTAAGGAATTCCCGCATCTCGTCATCGGTCACCGAACCGCTGGTATCGAGCGCCACCGCCACCCGCACACCCTGGCTGTATAGGCGCGGCATCATGGCCTCGCCTTCGCGCCTGGAGGTGCGCTGAAAGCTGTAATCGTCGCGCGCCACGTTCATCATGTAGCGGGCCAGCAAGGCGCGCCAGGGCAACCTGGGGGCCAGCAACTGGTCAACCAGGCGCAGCATCGAGGCCGACAGCTTGCCGGCCTGACGGGCGGCTTGAGCGGCGGCGGCCAGCCGGCCCTGCCATTGTTCGTCAAGCTGGTCGCTATCCATCGGCGGCGGCGGGGCATCCTGGCCACCCGCTTCGGACTGCTCGGCCGAATCGGACTCGGTCGGCTCCGACTGACCGTCACCCCCGCTCTGCTCGCCCTCGCCGCCAGCACCCGGTTCGCTGTCGTTTTCTTCCGGTTCGCCCTCGCCGCCCTGACCGCTGCCCGTGTCGTCAAACAGATGCTGGTCCATGGTCTCCTCCGGCGGATCTTCGTGCAGCACCGGGTATATCTCCTCGGCGGTGAGGCCGCGGTAGGTGGCGTTCATCAAGCTGTTTTCCGGCCCGGCCATGCGTTCGTCGTCGAGGATCATGTTGACCGCGTAATCGCAGGCCACGTCCCAACGGTGTTTCTGGCGGTGGTTGCGGCGGTTGAAGTGCGATAACGCGCAGTGCATGGCCTCGTGAGCCAGCACGAACTGGGTCTGATCGAGGGTCAGGCGGGCGATGTAGTCCGGGTTGTAATAGAAATTCCGGGCATCGGTGGCCATGGTCGCGCACCACTTGGCATTGGCCGCCTTGAGCGACAGGTGCATCACCAGCGAACCGAGAAACGGCTTGTCCAGGATCAGCCGGGTACGGGCAGCGGCGAGTTTGGTCTCAATGGGGTTCATTTACAGAAATGCGTGATCTGAAAGGCGTCACGCCTTATCAGATGGTTTGAAGTCATACAGCATCAGTTCCGCCACGCTGTTGGCCCAGGCCACGAATTCGGGCACCTTGAATAGCGGCTGGCCGACGGCGCGGTGCAGGTCGGTGACCAGCATGACGCCCATCTCGCGCTGGGGAAAGTTGCGCGCGTACTTGAGCACATTGCCTAATTTTTCAATATCGCCCGCCGCTTCCCGCGCCCGCCGCACCAGGGCTGCGGCGACGCCATATTGCAGGTCGATGCTGTGCGGTACGGCCACCTCCTTGCCGCTGAGGATGGCGTCGATGTCGGGCAGGTTTTCCAGGTTGTCGATGTAGGCCTTCAATTCGACGCCACAGGCCTGGCCAACACAGGCCTGAAGGGCTGCAGAGATGAGATCGGGGCGGTCGCCGAACTTGGCCAGCGCCCGGTGGGCGTATTCCCAGGAGCGCGGGCTGGGGAAGGCCATCGGGTTATGCGCGGCATCGTAGCTAAATAACTGGTCAGGACGAAAGCGCAGGAAACCCAGGATGCGTTCGTCGATGCCGTGCTTCAGCGCCCAGGCTATCCAGTCGTCCAGATAGGGTTCGACATCGAAATGAGTAAAGCGGTTGGCCAATGGCGCCGGCATGGCGTAGGTCACGCCCCGGTCACCCTGGCGGTTGCCGGCGGCGAAGATGGCCCAGCCGCCGGGGATGACATATTCGCCCAGCTTGCGGTCGAGGATTAGCTGGTAGGCGGCGGCCGACACGGTCGGCGGCGCAGCGTTGATCTCGTCCAGGAACAGGACGCCGCGCTGACCGTGCCGTTCGGCGTCCGGCAGCATGGCCGGCACCGACCACTCGACGTTCTCGCCCTTGCGGAACGGGATGCCGCGCAGGTCGGTCGGCTCCATCTGCGACAGGCGGATGTCGATCAACGGCACACCATGCCGGGCGGCGATGCCGGCGATGATCTGCGACTTGCCTACGCCGGGCGGTCCCCAGAGCATCACCGGGGTGTGCTGGCCGGCGGCGCAGCTCTCGAACTCCCGATCCAGGATGGTTTCGATGTGGGATGGACGCATATCTATTCTCTATCCAAACAATTCATGGTTGGCGCCGCCAGTGGCCTGTTCCAGCCGGGCGGCTACCAGCGCGGCATTGCAGCCAGCCTGGTCGAGCACCTTGGGCAACAGACGGTATACCTGGTTCAGCCACCGGGGTCGGCGCCAGGCCATCGCCTCCAGTCCAGCCCGGGCGGCATCAGACAAACCTGGCCAGCACAACAGAAACGGCGACAGCCAGGCATGATAATCGGAAATAACCGACTGTTCCAGTTGGTTATGCCAGGCATCACTCACTAATAGAGTCGGAAAAAGCTGACCCGCCAGCGCCCTGCCCTGCCAGCCCGGCGCCAGCCTATAACCGCTCAAGCCTACACCCGCGCCATCCGCTTGGCGCCGAAACCACTGGGCAGCGGCATAGGGACGAGCGCGCTCGTTGACCTGGCGATCGATAAAGTCGCGATGCCGAGGTGCATCGGGGCCATCGGTTACGGCCGCCGCCAAGGTCGGCGAATGGAAACCCCGATAGGTCAGCGCGAACGGCAGCCACTCCAGTTCCGGCAGGGCATGGCGATGATCGCCGGGACGATTGGCGGCGAGCAGGGCCAGCGGCAGGCCGGTGGCCTTGTCGAGCAGCCAGAGTTCAACTGTGTCGGCCAGGGCAAACGGCAAAGCAGGTCTATGCTCCAAGGCCGCCAACAAACCGGGATAGCGCTCGCCGACGCCAGCCTTGAGTCCTTCGCCTTCGACCCAGATACCGACCGGGCGCACCCAGCCCATGCCGTCGTCAGCGCGCAAATACCAGGTCATGCCATCCTGGCTGCGGGCCTCGGCGGCGCCAGCGGCGACGATCTGGACCACGCCGCGATAGGGATTGAGACGGCGTAGGGCATAGTATTGGGCAGTCATGCGACGATTATCGCCCAAGCCGATCCGGATTTGCTCGCCTATCCTGAGAATCATGAACATCGAAACCATTACCGCCGACGCCATCCGCCCATGGCTCAAGCCACGCGCGCGCGATAGCCACAAGGGCGATTTCGGCAACGTCGGCATCCTAGGCGGCGCGCCAGGCATGGCCGGGGCGGCCATCTTGGCCGGGCGCGCGGCCTTGCGGTTGGGCGCCGGACGGGTCTATTGCGGCCTCATGGACGACCGGCTGGCGCTCGACCTTGCTGCGCCGGAGTTGATGCTGACCACGCCAGAGCGGGCGCTGGCCATCGCCGCGCCCGCTTGTCTGGCGGTCGGCCCCGGTCTGGGCCAGTCGGCCGCCGCCCACGACTGGCTGGCACAGGCCATGAGCACCCCCCTGCCGCTGTTGCTCGACGCCGATGCGCTGAACCTGATCGCCACCGATTCGGCGCTAGCCGAGGCGGTTTGCAGCCGCGCTTCGGCCACCCTGCTCACCCCCCACCCCGGCGAGGCCGGACGGTTATTGGGGCTGAGCGCGACAGCGGTGCAAGGCGACCGGCTGGCGGCCAACGCGGCCATGGTCGCCCGCTACCGGTGCGGCGTGGTGCTGAAAGGCGCTGGCAGCTTGATTCATTTCCCTGGCAGCCCGGTCTGGCGCAACGACACCGGACATCCGGGCATGGCCGCGCCGGGCATGGGCGACGTGCTGGCCGGCATGATCGCCGCCTTGGTCGCGCAAGGATTAACCTTGGAGCAGGCCGCCGTGTTCGGCGTTCATCTGCATGGCGCGGCCGGTGATTGGGTCGCGCAAAACGGCGCCGGGCCAGTCGGCCTAACGGCCAGCGAGGTCAGCCTGGCCAGCCGAACCATACTCAACCGATGGCTTTACCCCCGCCGCATTTGCACGGCTCGCAAAAACGGTTCTTGAGATACTCGGCGAACGCCTCGGCCACTTCTGGGTGTTTGAGCGCATATTCCACCGTGGCCTCAAGGTAGCCGATCTTTGAACCGCAATCGTAACGAGTGCCTTCGAAGGTATAGGCCAGCACCTGTTGCTCCTTCAACAAGGACCCGATCGCGTCGGTCAGTTGCAGCTCGCCGCCGGCGCCCCGCTCGATCCGGCGCAGGTGATCGAAGATGCGCGGCGTCAGCACATAACGACCAACCACGGCCAGATTGGACGGCGCATCCTCCGGCTTGGGTTTTTCGATGATGTTGGTCACCCGGCTCAAACGCTCGGACAGGGGCTCGCTGGCAACGATGCCATAGGAGCCGGTGTCTTGCGGGTCGACGTTCTGGACGCCGATGATCGGGCACTGATACTGGTCATACTGGTCGCACATCTGCCGGACCACGCTGGGCTCGGCGTCGATCAGGTCATCCGCCAATATCACCACGAACGGCTCGTCGTTGATCGCCGGCTGAGCGCACAACACGGCATGGCCCAACCCCAGCGCCTCGGCCTGACGGACATAGATGCAATTGACATTGCTGGGCAACATGTTGCGCAGGTCTTCCAGCTCCTCCAGCTTGCCGCGTGACTCCAGCTCGACCTCAAGTTCGTAGGCCTTGTCGAAGTGATCGGCGATGGCCCTTTTGGTGCGGCCGATAATGAAGATCAAGTCGGTAATGCCGGCCGCCACGGCCTCCTCGGCCGCATACTGGATCAGCGGTTTGTCAACGATCGGCAGCATCTCCTTGGGGCTTGCCTTGGTGGCCGGCAAGAATCGGGTGCCCATGCCGGCGGCCGGAAATACTGCTTTTGTGACTCTTTTCAATTTAATGACTCCCTTGTTGCAGCAGCACTAATAAGCCGTCTTCATCTAGTACGGTAATACCAAATTCTAGCGCCTTTGTGAGTTTTGATCCCGGCTCGTCCCCGGCAACGACAAAATCGGTCTTTTTCGAGACACTGCCAGCCACCTTGCCACCGGCCACTTCGATCATCGCCTTGGCCCGGTCGCGGGTCAGAGTGGGCAGCGTGCCGGTCAACACGAAGGTCTTGCCAGCCAGATGGCCGGCCACGGTGGGCCGCGCCGCGCCATCCTGCCAGGCGCCCGCTGTGCGCAGTCGTTCGATGACCGCGCGGTTATGTGACTCGCGGAAAAAGGCCAGGATCGATTCGGCGATGACCGGACCAACCTCATCGACCCGCAACAACTCGGCCTCGTCAGCCGCCATCAAGGCATCCAGGTTGCCGAAATAGCGGGCCAGGTCCTTGGCGGTCTGCTCACCGACGTTGCGGATACCCAAGGCGAATATGAAACGGTGCAGCTCGCGGCCCCGGCTGGCCGCAATGGCCGCCAGCAGGTTGGCGGCGGATTTTTTCGCCATGCGTTCCAGGCCGGCCAGCGCATCCAGCTCCAGGGCGTAGAGGTCGGCCGGGGTTCGCGCCAGACCCTTGTCGACCAACTGGTCGGTCAGTTTGTCGCCCAGGCCCTCGATGTCCATGGCGCGGCGGCTGGCAAAGTGGGTAATGGCCTGCTTGCGCTGGGCCGGACAGCTCAAACCATTGGTGCAGCGGGCCGCCGCCTCGCCCTCGATGCGCACCACCGGCGCGCCGCATTCCGGGCAACTTGTGGGCATCGCAAAAGACTCGTTGAGTGGCGTGACTAGGTCGCGCATGGGCCGCCGTTCCAGCACCACCGAGACCACCTCCGGGATGACATCGCCGGCCCGGCGAACGATGACCGTATCGCCCACCCGCACGTCCTTGCGCCGCACCTCATCGGCGTTGTGCAGGGTGGCGTTGGTGACCGTGACGCCACCGACGAAGACCGGTTTCAGACGCGCCACCGGTGTAATGGCGCCGGTGCGGCCAACTTGGACCTCGATGGCCTCGACCTGGGTCATCTCCTCCTGGGCGGGGTATTTGTGGGCCACCGCCCAGCGCGGTTCGCGGGCGACGAAGCCGAGCCGTTGTTGCAGATCAAGCCGGTTGACCTTGTAGACCACGCCGTCGATATCAAACGGCAGACTGTCGCGGCGCGCCGCGACGTCGCGGTGAAAGGCAATCAGCGTGGCGCCGCCGGGGCCGACCACTCGCTCCTGGCTGACCGGCAAGCCCAACTCGGCCAGCGCGTCCAGCACCTCGCCGTGGCTAGCGGGCAGGTTCCAGCCGACCGTCTCGCCGATGCCGTAGCAGTAGAACGACAATGGCCGCCGCGCAGCAACGGCCGGGTCCAGTTGACGTATGCTGCCAGCGGCGCCGTTGCGCGGATTGACCAGGGTCGGTTTGTTTTGCGCCCGCTGCCTTTCGTTATACCGCTCGAAATCGGCGCGACGCATAAACACCTCGCCGCGCGCTTCCAGCACCGTCGGCGGGTATTCAGTCAGCAAGCGCAGTGGGATGGCCTGGACGGTGCGGACGTTCTGGGTCACGTCCTCGCCAGTCTCGCCGTCACCGCGAGTGGCGGCCTGGACCAGGATGCCGTGCTCGTAACGAAGCGACATGGCCAGGCCGTCGAATTTCAGTTCGGCTGCATATTCGACCGGCGGTTCGGCCCCGGTCAGGCCCAGTTCCTTGCGCACCCGGGCGTCGAAGGCGAGCGCCCCGGCCGGCGTGGTATCGGTCTCGGTGTGGATGGACAGCATGGGCACCCGGTGGCGCACTGGCGCGAAGGCTGCCAGCGGCCGGCCGCCGACCCGCCGGGTAGGTGAGTCGGGCGTTGTTAAATCGGGAAATTCAGCCTCAATGGCCTGCAATTCGCGGAACAGCCGGTCATATTCGGCATCGGGGACGACCGGGTTATCGAGTACGTAGTAATTGAAGTTGTGGCCTTCGATCTCGGCCCGGAGCTGGCGCAACCGGGCCTCGGCGCCGGCGCGGTTCATACGAACAAGCGCAGTGCCCGCTCGCCGCCGCCTGGGATGCCTCTCTGGACCATGTGATCGTAGATCATCTCCAGGTATTTGCGGTCTTTGGCCAGGCTTTCGCGGCTAACTCGCCGGCCGCCGTCGTCGACCAGTTGGCCACCCAGGTGCTGGGCTAGATCGAAACCGAGACTTGCCATGCGGTCGAACGCATCCAGACCATGCGCCACTCGGGGCACGTCGAACAACAGGCCCAGGCCGACAACGCCCTGTCGGTCGTTCTCGGCGGGATTCGGCTGTTCATCGTGGAGCGCCAGCGTGAACAATAGCTGGCCGGCTTCATCGCGCAGGCCATAACGGCCATCAGCGCCCTGGACGAGGCCGGCGGCGCCGACCTGTTCCTGAATGGCGTGGCTGGAAAAATCGAGTCCAGATTCGGAAATTATGTTCAGGCCAATGAGCATATCAACCTCGGCGCAGAAGGCATCCAGCGCCTTGGCCCGCGCCAGCGCCGCTGGTTTGTCCTGGCAAGACACGGCGCCGCCATGCTCGGCGGCGAACTCATACAAGCGACGGCAAAAGGTATCGAGTTGCACTTCGCTGGCGGGGCCGGTACGGTCGGCCAGCAATAGGCCCAGCTCAACGGTGTCATAGGTCCGGCTGGCATGGGCCAGCACCGGCTCCCAGTCGCCATCGGCGCGCCGGCCGAGCAGCCGAATCGGCTTGCTGATCCGGCGCAGGTTATCTTGTAGCGCAGCGAAGGTCAGCGCCATCGGCTGGCTATAGCGCAGTCGGGCGATATATTCGATCTCGCTATCGAGTGGGCTTTCCGGTTCCAGGTCGGTCCGTTGCCCGGTCGTCTCCGGCGCTGGGCGCGCCGGCTCGGCGGCGGTGATCGGTTCTTCCGACCCCGACTCGACCGGCGAGCTATCGCGATCCGCCACCAGCGCCTCATCGTCGGCCAGGTTGATGCGCGGCTCGATGCGCGTATCGCCATGGCGCACATACAGCGATCCATCGGTTAATGAAATCGGGTCAGCGATGGCCGCTTCCGTGGCGAGGGGCTGGTGGCGCAGTTCCCCGCCATGGAACCCGAATATCCGCTCCGCCTGCTTACGCGAACGGTGTTCCTGGTAGGCGTTGTAGATGAACACGGCAACCACCAGGCAGACACCCAGGACGATCAGTGTGTAATGCAACGAGGTCACGGCTTGGCCTCCTGGTTTATCGCCGGGTTGTTGGTTGGTTCTGTGGTCTGGAAGAAGGTCTCGTCCTGGCGAATCATGCCCAACTCATAACGGGCGCGCGACTCGATGGCCCCGTAACCGGTCTTCAAATCGCCAACCTCGGCCGCCAACTGGTCGTTACGAGCCAGCAGAATGCCATTGGCAATCTGCTGCTCGGCGATCTGTCGGCGCAAGTCCCATACCTTCAGCCAGCTCCCCTTACCCAACCAAAGGGGATACTGCAAAGATAGTATCAATAACGCGAGCACCCAGGTCAGGGTCTTCATCTCACCTCAGTTGGTAAAAGGCCCCCAGCCCCGGATAGTCGGCCATATCACCTAGTTCTTCCTCAATGCGTAAAAGCTGGTTGTACTTGGCGATACGATCCGAACGGGACATGGAGCCGCTCTTTATCTGCATGACGTTGCTGCCCACCGCCAGGTCGGCGATGAAACTGTCCTCGGTTTCGCCGGAACGGTGGGAAATGACGTTGGTCCAGCCGGCCCGTTTGGCCATCTCGATGGCGGCGAAGGTCTCGGACAAGGTGCCGATCTGGTTGACCTTGATGAGGACGGAGTTGGCGACGCCCCTTTCGATGCCCTGTTTCAGTATCTTGGTGTTGGTCACAAAGATGTCGTCACCGACCAACTGGATGCGCTTGCCCAGCTTGGCGTTGAGCGTTGCCCAACCGTCCCAGTCCTGCTCGGCCATACCGTCCTCGATGCTGATGATCGGGTACTTATCGACCCAGGCGGCCAGGTAGTCGGTGAACTCGGCTGAGGTCAGTTGCAGACCCTCGGCCCGGATGTGGTATTTGCCGTCTTCGTAAAACTCCGAGCTGGCGCAATCCATGCCGATCAGCACGTCCTTGCCCGGCTCGTAGCCGGCCCCGGCGATGGCCTCGATGATGAACTTGAGCGCCTCTTCGTTGGACTTGAGTTTGGGCGCGAAGCCGCCTTCGTCGCCGACGCTGGTGGTGTAGCCAGCCTTGGCGAGCAGTTTCTTCAGGGTATGGAAGACCTCGGCACTGGCGCGCAGAGCCTCGCGGAAGCTGGCCAAGCCAGCCGGGATAATCATGAATTCCTGGACGTCGATACCGCTGTCGGCGTGCGCCCCGCCGTTGATGATGTTCATTTGCGGCACAGGCAGGCTCATCGGCGCCGCGCCGCCCAGATAGCGGTATAGCGGCAGACCGGCCTCCTCGGCGGCGGCGCGGGCGCAGGCCAGCGACACCGAAAGCAGGGCGTTGGCGCCCAGCCGGGATTTGTTTTCGGTACCGTCGAGATCGATCAGGGTGCGGTCGATGAACGATTGCTCTTCGACATCGAGGCCCATGACCGCCTCGGCGATCTCGGTGTTTACATGTTCGACGGCATTCAGCACGCCCTTGCCGAGATAGCGGGATTTATCGCCATCACGCAACTCGATGGCCTCACGGCTGCCGGTGGAGGCGCCCGACGGCACGGCGGCGCGACCGAGCACGCCAGATTCCAGCAGGACATCGGCCTCGACCGTGGGGTTGCCGCGCGAGTCGAGAATTTCGCGGGCAATGACGTCAACAATAGCGCTCATGATTTTCCTCAATAGCAGGGCGGCGGGTTACCGCCCGGTTCATAAACGGGCTTCGATAAAGCCCCTCTGCTTCACCAAGGCATCGATTTCCTTCAGGGTGAAGAGTAATTCTTTCATCATCGCCAGCGGCCAGGCATTGGGGCCGTCGGACAAGGCCTTGTCCGGATCAGGGTGGGTCTCGGCAAAAAGGCCGGATACCCCGCTGGCCACCGCCGCGCGGGCCAATACCGGGATGTATTCGCGCTGGCCGCCGGAATGACTGCCCTGGCCGCCCGGCTGCTGCACCGAATGGGTGGCGTCGAAGACTACCGGACAGCCGGTCTCGCGCATCGCGGCCAGGCCGCGCATATCCGAGACCAGCGTGTTGTAGCCGAACGAGACGCCCCGTTCGCAGACCATGATGGTGTCGGCGCCGCCGTTGGCCTGCTTGGCCTTGTCGACCACGTTCTTCATGTCCCAGGGCGCCAGGAATTGACCCTTCTTGATATTCACCGGCCGGCCGGAGGCGGCGCAGGCCTGGATGAAATCGGTCTGCCGACATAGAAAAGCCGGGGTTTGCAGCACGTCGACCACCTCGGCCACGGCCGCGATTTCGGCTTCGGTATGGACGTCGGTCAACACCGGCACGCCGATCTGTCGCTTTACCTCGGCCAGAATCGCCAGGCCGCCCTCCATGCCGAGACCACGGAACGAGGCGCCGGAAGAGCGGTTGGCCTTGTCGTAGGACGATTTGTAGATGAACGGAATATTCAGTTCGGCGCAGGTTTCTTTCAGTGCGCCGGCGGTATCGAGGGCCATCTGGCGCGACTCGATCACGCACGGTCCGGCAATCAGAAACAGGGGTCTGTCGAGGCCGACCTCGAAGCCGCACAGTTTCATCACGCCACCAACCTGTTCTGAGCGCGCAGCAAATCGACCTCGCCGGCTTCACCATTGTCGAAGGCGACATAGAGCCGGTATTGACCCCGATATCGAACTTCAGTGGTATGCAGAATCATCGTCATACTCCAGGGCGGGTCTTTTGCTGGGCGATAGCGGCCTCGACAAAGGCCTTGAACAGCGGGTGGCCGTCGCGCGGATTGGAGGTGAACTCGGGGTGGAACTGGCAACCGATGAACCAAGGGTGCTGGTCTTGCGGCAATTCAACTATCTCGCACAGATCAGTGCCCGGCGCCCGACCGGAAACCTTTAGCCCCTTGGCCTCCAGCTCGGTCAGCAGGGTGTTGTTGACCTCGTAGCGATGCCGGTGACGTTCGATGATCTCGGCCTTGCCGTAAACCGCGCGGGCCAGGGAACCGTCCGCCAGTTTGCACAACTGGCCGCCCAGCCGCATGGTGCCGCCCAGGTCGGACTGTTGGTCGCGTTTTTCCACATGACCGTCGCGGTCCAGCCATTCGGTAATCAGGCCGATGACCGGATAGGGCGTGGTCGGATCGAATTCGGTGCTGTGCGCCTTGGCCATGTCGGCCACGTCGCGGGCGAACTCGACCACGGCCAGTTGCATACCCAGGCAGATGCCGAGATAGGGCAGCTTATGCTCGCGGGCGTAGCGGATAGCGGCAATCTTGCCCTCGGTGCCACGTTTACCGAAACCGCCCGGCACTAGGATGGCATCCATGCCATGTAAGGCCGATAGATCGCCCTTTTCCAGTTCTTCCGAATCCAGGTAGTGGACATTCACCTTGCTGTGGGTGTGCATCCCGGCATGGATCATCGCCTCGGTAAGCGACTTGTAGGACTCGGTCAGGTCGACGTACTTGCCGACGAAGGCGATGTCAACCTCGTGCTCGGGGTGTTCCAGGGCCGCCACCAGGCGCTTCCAGACCGACAGATCGGCGGCCCTGGCCAGGATACCGAGCTTGTGGCAGACGATCTCGTCCAGCATCTGGTCATGCAGCATGGCCGGTATCTTGTAGATCGAATCCGCATCCAGCGCCTCGATCACGGCTTCCGGCCGAACATTGGTGAACAGGGCGATCTTGCGCCGTTCCTCAGCCGGTATCGAACGGTCCGCGCGGCAGAGCAGGATGTCGGGCTGGATGCCGATCTCGCGTAGTTCCTTGACCGAGTGCTGGGTCGGCTTGGTCTTCAGCTCGCCGGCGGCGGGGATGTAGGGCAGCAAGGTCAGGTGGATGAAGCAGGTGCGCTCGTGACCTTCCTCGATACCCATCTGACGGATCGCCTCCAGGAACGGCAGCGACTCAATGTCGCCGACCGTGCCGCCGATCTCGACGATGGCCACCTCGGCGTCGCCCGCGCCCTGGCGGATATGCAGTTTGATCTCGTCGGTGATATGGGGAATGACCTGGACGGTCCGGCCCAGGTATTCGCCGCGCCGTTCCTTCTTGATGACCGACTCGTAGATCTGGCCGGTAGTGAAGTTGTTGCGCTTCGCCATCCGGGCGCGGGAAAACCGCTCATAGTGGCCCAGGTCCAGGTCGGTCTCGGCGCCATCCTCGGTGACGAACACCTCGCCATGCTGGAATGGCGACATGGTGCCGGGGTCGACGTTGATATAGGGGTCCAGCTTGAGCAGCGTGACGCGAATGCCGCGCGATTCCAGAATGGCGGCCAGGGAGGCGGCAGCGATACCCTTCCCGAGGGAAGAAACAACGCCGCCAGTAACGAAAATGAATCGGGTCATCTGGAGTATTTGTGCGGGTGACGACGAATTTTACCGGAACCGGGCTCGGACTGAAAACAACCAGTCCATTGCCCGGCAAAAATAACCCCAAAAGACGCAATGGCGCAGCGCCGGCAAACAGCGCCCCGTTCAGTGCATCCCGGTCATACCGCCCATGCCGCCGAACATTCCGGCCACCGCGCTGAGCACCAGCGACACCACGATCGCGCAGACCACCACGACCGCCGTATAGGCTACCGATTTATCCTCGGGCGCCTTCATCAGCGTCGGCAGACCAAGATAAAGCAGGTACAGGCCATAGAGCGAGGCCAGCAGCACCAGCATACCGAGCATGGGAATGACGTGCAGAACGCCCGCCAGCCAGGCCGGCGTATAGGCATAGGCCGATAGCTTGAGGGCCTGAATCTGGTTCTTCTCACCGCCGAAATTGGGCGCTAGGGCGTCGATGATGAGGGCGATGATGAAGACCCCCGCCAAGGCCATCACATACGACACTAGCGCCATTGAAAGTCCCGAAATAAAGGGCATCTTGATCGTTCCTACCATGGGCATACTGACCCCGACCAGAGACATGCCCAAAAACAGGGCAACAGGGCCGATGGCGGCCAGCGGGATAATGTAACCCTTGTACAATTCAGCAACGGAGGTTGATTCCCCAGCGATGACTGGCCATTCGCTTTTGGGTTGAAGGACGATGTTCTTGGCACGTTCGATCAAGTTCATGATTTCTCTCCCAGAAAAAACCCTAAAGACACCGCCGCCAGACAAAATTGGCTGGCTTGGCGGCGAAAGAATCATATGCCGTTCCGTCGAACCGGGAAACAATTCTTGCCCATGACGAATATAACGACGCCAATTTCTTATTTTTAGTCGCTCGCTCGCGAGCAGGAGCCTAGTCTAGTGTTGCACGTTGTTTGGCACATACGCGAACAAGGAAAGACCAATGCATCGGACGGAGGTCGGGATTCATCCCGACAACCCGGCCCATGGAACCCGCGTCGTCGGGATGAATCCCGACCTACAAAACCCCGCTGACATGCCCGGCTTGTCGGGATGAATCCCGACAAGGGCTTACATATAAGCATTCCAAAGAATGCGACACTACACTAACCCAGCCACTTCCGGGCATTGTGAAACAGCCTGAGCCAGGGGCCGTCTTCTTTCCAGCCGTCCGGCCGCCAGGAATGCTGAATAGCGCGGAATACCCGTTCCGGGTGCGGCATCATGATGGTGAAGCGGCCGTCTGCCGTGGTCAGGCCGGTGATGCCTTTGGCCGAGCCGTTGGGGTTGAACGGATAGGTCTCGGTCTTGCGGCCGCGATTATCGACATAACGCAGACAGACCTCGGCGCGTTTACGCTGCTCCTTGGCCGCGAATACCGCACGGCCCTCGCCGTGCGCGACCACCACCGGCATCCGCGAACCGGCCATGCCGTCGAACAGGATGGACGGGGTCTTGGCCACCTCGACCATAACGAAGCGGGCCTCGAACTGTTCCGATTGATTACGCTCGAAGCGCGGCCAGTCCTCGGCGCCGGGGATGATGGGCGCCAGGCGGCTCATCATCTGGCAACCGTTGCAGACGCCCAGCGCGAAGCTGTCGTCACGCTTGAAGAAGCCCTCGAATTGGTCTCCTGCCCGAGCGTTGTGCAGGATCGACGCGGCCCAGCCGCCGCCGGCGCCAAGCACATCGCCGTAGCTGAAACCACCGCAGGCGGCCAGGCCCTTGAAGTCGCGCAACTTCACCCGGCCGGATAGGATGTCGCTCATATGGACATCGACGGCGTTGAAGCCGGCCTTATGGAAGGCCGCCGCCATTTCGACCTCGCCGTTGACGCCCTGCTCGCGCAGAATGGCGACCTTGGGCCTGGCCTTGCGGGTCTTTACATAAGGCGCGACGATGTCCTCGTTGAGGTCGAAGCTCAGGTCCACATGCAGGCCAGGGTTCTTGGCCTTGGTCAGCCCTTCGAATGCCTGCCGGGCGCAGTCCGGATTGTCGCGTAGCGACTGCATCCGGTAGCTGGTCTCGGACCAGGCCGCCAACAGATCGGCGCGCTTTTCGTCGAATACTCGACGACCTTCGCGCAGGATGCGGATGCGGTCTTTACGATTGATGCGGCCGATGACGTGGAACTCGTCACGCAAGCCCGACTGGAAGAAGGCGTCCATGACCGCCGTGGTGTCGGCGCGGTGCACCTGGAGGACGGCGCCCAGCTCCTCGTTGAACAGGATGCCGAACAGGCGGCTGGTATAGGGTTTGTGCGGCTCGGGTGCGCCTTCGATGTCCAGCACGAGGTCTTCACGCAGACGCTGGTAGCGCAATTCGTCGGCGTCCAGGTCCAGGCCGGTGCGACCGGCAAAGGCCATCTCGCACAAGGTCGCGAACAGACCGCCATCGGAACGGTCATGATAGGCCAGCAGTTTGCCTTCCTGGTTCAGTTGCTGGACGACGGCAAAGAAGGCCTTGAGCCGCTGCGGCAGGTCGAGGTCGGGGCACTCATCGCCCATCTGGCCATAGCAGTTGGCCAACACCGAGCCGCCCAGGCGGTTGCCGCCGGCGCCCAGGTCGATCAGGATCAGGTCGGTGTCGCCACAGTCGGTCCTCAGTTGCGGCGTCAGGGTGCGGCGGGCGTCCGGCGTCGGCGCGAAGGCGGTGACGATCAACGACAGGGGCGAGACCACGGCCTTCTTATCCGCGCCGTCTTGCCAGGTGGTGCGCATGGACATGGAGTCCTTGCCGACCGGGATGCTGATGCCCAGCTCCGGGCACAACGCCTTGGCCACCGCCTTGACCGTGTCGAACAGGGCGGCATCCTCGCCTGGGTGGCCCGCTGCGGCCATCCAGTTGGCCGACAGGCGGATGTCGGAAATATCGTTCACCGCCGCTGCGGCCAGGTTCATCACCGCCTCGCCCACCGCCATGCGGCCAGAGGCGGCCGGGTCGATCAGCGCCAGCGGCGTGCGCTCGCCTATGGCCATGACCTCGCCCTGCTCGGTGTCGTAACCGAAGGTGGTCACGGCGCAATCGGCCACCGGCATCTGCCACGGCCCGACCATCTGGTCACGGGCGGTGTAGCCGCCCACGGTGCGGTCGCCGATGGTAATCAGGAACGACTTGCTGGCCACGGTGGGGTGACGCAGCACCCGGTAGGCGGCCTCCTTCAGGTCCAGCCCTTCGGCGCTGAAGGGCTTGAGGGTCGGGACGACATGCTTGACGTCGCGGGTCATCCTGGGCGGCTTGCCGAGCAGCACCGCCATCGGCATATCGACCGGCACATTCCCGAAATGGCGGTCGGTGACGATCAGTTGACCTTTCCGGGTAGCCTTGCCGAGCACGGCATACGGGCAGCGCTCGCGTTCGCACAGGGCGGCAAACAAGGTCAGGCTGTCCGGGGCGATGGCCAGGACATAGCGTTCCTGGGCCTCGTTCGACCAGATCTCGCGCGGCGCCATGCCTGGTTCCTCGCTGGGCACGTCGCGCAGCTCGAACTTGGCGCCCAGACCGGCGCCGTGGGCCAGTTCCGGCATAGCGTTGGAGATACCTCCGGCGCCGACGTCGTGGATGGACAGGATGGGGTTCGCCGCGCCCATCTGCCAGCAGCGGTCGATGACCTCCTGGGCCCGGCGTTGCATCTCCGGGTTGCCGCGCTGCACCGAGTCGAAGTCCAGCGCCTCGGTATTGGCGCCCGAACCCAGGCTGGAAGCGGCGCCGCCGCCCAGACCGATCAACATGCCCGGCCCGCCCAACTGGATCAGCAGCGTGCCCGGCTTGAATGTCTGCTTGAAGACATGGTCCTCACGGATGTTGCCGACCCCGCCGGCCAGCATGATCGGCTTGTGATAGCCGCGCACCTGACCGTCCGGCGTGGCCAACTCGAAGGCGCGGAAATAACCGGCGATGTTGGGCCGGCCGAATTCGTTGTTGAAGGCGGCCGCGCCGATGGGGCCTTCGAGCATGATGTCGAGGGCCGAGACGATGCGCTCAGGCTTGCCGTAATCGGTCTCCCAGGGCTGTTCAAAACCAGGGATGCGCAGGTTGGAGACGCTGAAACCGGCGAGGCCGGCCTTGGGCTTGGAACCGGCGCCGGTGGCGCCCTCGTCACGAATCTCGCCGCCGGAGCCGGTGGCCGCGCCGGGGAACGGGGCAATGGCGGTCGGGTGATTGTGGGTCTCTACCTTCATCAGGATGTGGGTCCGCTCGGTGTGGAAACCGTAGCGGCCCTTGCCGTCCGGGTAGAAGCGGCCGATGGTCGCGCCCTCGATCACCGAGGCGTTGTCGGAATAGGCCGACAGCGTGCCCTGCGGCCGCCGCTCGTGGGTGTGGCGGATCATGGCGAACAGTGATTCGGTCTGTTTATTACCGTCGATGACCCAATCGGCATTGAATATCTTGTGCCGGCAGTGTTCGGAATTCGCCTGGGCGAACATCATCAGCTCGACATCGGTGGGGTTGCGTTTGGCCGCCTTGAAATGGGCCAGCAGATAGTCGATCTCGTCCGCCGACAGCGCCAGACCCCAGTCGGCGTTGGCCTTCTCCAGCGCCTTGCGGCCACCCCGAAGCACGTTGACGGTATTAAGCGGCGGCGGCGCCACGTGCTGGAACAGGCGCACCGCCTCACGTTCGTCGAACAGCACGCTCTCGGTCATGCGGTCGTGCAGACAAGCCAGCACGGTTTCAGTTGTGGCCGATCTGCCCGGCTTGACCTCAATCTCATAGGCGATGCCGCGCTCGATCCGCTTGACCGCGCTCAGGCCGCCGTTGCGGGCGATGTCGGTGGCCTTGGACGACCAGGGCGACACCGTGCCCAGACGGGGGATTACCAGGACGGCCTTGGCCACTGGGTCGCTCGGCTCGGCCTTGAGTAGCTCGCCCAGGAAGGCCAGGTCACGCTCGGCCAACGGCGCCTCCAGTTCGACAAAGTAACGAAACGACGACTCGATGCCGGTCACCCCGTAGGGCTGCGTCTTGTCCAACAGTTTGGCGATGCGGAAATCAGAGAGGGCGGCGGTGCCGTGGAGGAAGAGCGTCTGGGTCATGGTCGCGTCGGCTGAAAACGGGTACCCGGATTTTACACTTCGCGCCTGGTTTTTAGCCGATGGACTTTGACGGCCGCCGGGGCTTTTTGCTACTGTCGGGCAGCCTTTCCAACAGGACCGCCATGAACTATTGCAGCCACTGCGGCGCCCCCGTCAGTCACCGGATACCGGACGGCGACAACCGCCACCGCTACGTCTGCGACGCCTGCGGCGCCATCCACTGCCAGAATCCGCGCATGGTGGTCGGCTGCCTGCCGGTCTGGGAAGACCAGGTGCTGCTCTGTCGCCGCGCCATCGAGCCGCGCTACGGCCTGTGGACTTTACCCGCCGGCTTCATGGAAAACGGCGAGACCACGGCCGAGGGCGCACGGCGGGAAACGCTGGAAGAGGCCGGTGCGCGGGTCGAGATCAACGCCCTCTACACCCTCATCAACGTGCCCGACATCGACCAGGTCTCCCTGTTGTTCCGGGCCAGGTTGCTCGACCTCGATTTCGCCGCCGGCGAGGAAAGCCTGGAGGTCGCACTGTTCGGCGAGGCCGACATTCCCTGGGATGAATTGGCCTTCCGCACCGTGCGAAATACCCTCGAACACTACTTTGAAGATCGCCGGTCAGGCCAATTTCCCCTGCACTTCGACGACCTGGACCGGCGGCAAAGCTGAGGCAGCGCTTTACCGATCCCGTCGCTCCCGCGAAGACGGGAGCCCAATCCACTCAAGGCACTGGATTCCCGCTTGCGCGGGAATCACGGTCACAATCAGGCCGCACCCAGCAGCGTGTTCATACGCTTCACGAAGCCGGCCGGGTCGGCCAACTGGCCGCCATCGAGCAGCACCGCCTGATCGAACACCAGCTTCGCCAGTGCACCGAAATGCTCGCCCTCTTCACCGTCCAGCCGCTTGATGAGGGCGTGGCCGACGTTGATCTCCAGGATCGGTTTGCTCTCCGGCGCGGTCTGGCCCATGGCCTTCATCATGCGGGCCAGGTGGCCGCTCATATCGTGCTCGCCGGTCACCAGACATGCGGGCGAATCGACCAGACGATGACTGACCCGGACCTCCTTGACGGCATCTTTCAGCGCCTCCTGGAGACGCTCGATCAGTGCCTTGGCCTCTTCCGCCTTGGGCGCTTCTTCCTCGGTCTTGTCGCCCTCATCCGACTTCACGGCGGATAGGTCGAGATCACCCTTGGCGACGCTGGCCAGCGGCTTGCCGTCGAACTCGAACAGGTGGGAGACCAGCCACTCATCGACCCGGTCGGTCAACAGCAGGACCTCGATGCCTTTCTTGCGGAAGATTTCCAGGTGTGGGCTGGCCTTGGCGGCGGCTAAGGTATCGGCGGTAACGTAGTAGATCGCGTCCTGGCCCGCCTTCATGCGACCGAGGTAGTCGGCCAGCGACACGGTCGGCTCGTCCGAGGTCGTGCTGCGGAAGCGCAGCAGTTTGGCGATGCGATCTTTATTCGCCATATCCTCGCCGACACCCTCCTTGAGCACCTCGCCGAAGTTCGCCCAGACCTTGGCATAGTCGTCCTGGCGGTTTTCGGCCAGGTCGTCCAAGAGGTCCAGGGCCTTCTTCACGCAGCCGGCGCGGATCATCTCCATGTCCTTGGTCTGCTGGAGGATTTCGCGCGAGACGTTGAGCGGCAGGTCGGCGGCGTCGATCACCCCGCGCATGAAGCGCAGGTAGGCCGGCATCAGCTTGCGCGCGTCTTCCATGATGAACACTCGCTTGACATAGAGTTTGACGCCGGTCTTGGCCTCGCGATCCCATAGGTCAAACGGGGCGTGAGTCGGCACATAGAGCAGCACGGTATAGTCCTGGCGGCCCTCGACGCGGGCGTGGGTCCAGGCCAGCGGGTCTTCGTAATCGTGACCGACATGCTGGTAGAAGGCCTTGTATTCGTCTTCCGTGATGTCGTTCTTGCTCCGGGCCCACAAGGCATTGGCCTTGTTGACCGTCTCTTCCTCTCCCTTGTCGTTAATGAAGACTATGGGGATGGCGATGTGGTCGGAGTATTGCCGGATGATGGTCTTGAGACGCCATTCCTCCAGGAACTCGGCCTCGTCCTCTTTCATGTGCAGCACGACCTCGGTGCCGCGCGTCGCCTTCTCGACCGTCTCGATGCTGTATTCGCCGGCGCCTTCCGATTCCCAGCGCACGCCATGTTCCTTGGCCAGACCGGCGCGGCGGGTGGTCAGGGTGACCCGATCGGCGACGATGAAACTGGAATAAAAACCAACCCCGAACTGGCCAATCAACTGGGCGTCCTTCTGCTGGTCGCCGGTCAGCTTGCCGAAGAACTCCTTAGTGCCGGATTTTGCAATCGTGCCGATGTGCTCGATCACCTCCTGGCGGTTCATGCCGATGCCGTTGTCGCGGATGGTCAGGGTCTTCGCTTCCTTGTCGGCCTTAATCCATATCTTCAGCTCGGGATCGTTCTCGTACAGCGCGCCGTCACCCAGCGCCTCAAAGCGCAGCTTGTCGGCCGCGTCGGCGGCATTCGAGCACAGCTCGCGGACAAATATCTCCTTGTGGCTGTACAAGGAATGGATCATCAGTTGTAAGAGTTGCTTGACCTCGGCCTGAAAGCCCAAGGTTTCTTTGACGTTATCGCTCATTGTTACAAGTCCTGAAAATGAAACCGCACCCGTAGTTGGGGCCGGCATGGCAATACTTCAAGAGGGGGAATCCAGTAAGGTGCAATAAGTAAAGCGCATTGCACCACACCAGCCGCGCTTACGTGTAGTCGTCTTCCAGTTGGTGCTTGATCGCCAAAATGGATACCGTATCGAGAGCAGGCTCAAAACGATACATCGCGAGATAACCACTCGCGCCGAATTCGATCACCAGTTCCCTGAGCCCGGGATGGTCTTCAACCGGCCGGCCTATCTCGGGCGACTGTCTGAGCGGGACAAGCGCATCGCGGATCGCAAGCACGGCCCGTTTCGCTGTTTGGATGTCCTTTTCAACCAGGAAACGGTGCAGCCGCCCAACATCCGCCTGTGCGCGGGCGGTCAATACTTACGTATGGCATTCGGGAATAGGTTGGTCAGGATCGCGCTGCACGGCGCCTACCCACGCGCTGAATTCGTCAAGGGTCAGGTGAAGACCCGTCTCTTTGTAATGAACGAAGGATTCTTCGGCCGCCTGGATGAAATTTTGCCGTGCCTCCTCGCGCCTGATGTACTCAAGAATGGCCTCCTTCATCAGATAGTGCGGCGTGCGCTTCTTCACCGCCGCCAAGGCCGCAATCCGTTTCCGGTCGGATGGATCGAGCTTGACCGTCACCGTGCCCGTAGATCGCAGATTTTCTTCAGTCGTCGTTTTCATGGTGTTACCAAGTAGCAACCGGTAACACTACCTTATGATAAATACGTTTAAAAAGTCAATCGATGGGGTCTGACCCGAATGGCCCATACACAGGAGGACGGGGTCACATCTTGTTATTTGACGACCTGCCAATGTTAGCCAATGTCCCGCCCACTAAGTGAATCTTGCGGCGCTTATTACCACGTCACCACCCGCCTTCGCGGGAATGACGGACAACTTACCTTAGCCCCAGTACGTCCTGCATGTCGTACAGCCCGCTCTTTTTGTCGGCCAGGAACCGGGCTGCACGCAGCGCGCCCAGGGCGAAGGTCAGCCGGCTGGAGGCCTTGTGGCTGATCTCGATCCGCTCGCCGACGCCGGCAAACAGGGCGGTGTGGTCGCCGACGATGTCGCCGCCGCGCACGGTGGCGAAGCCGATGGTGGATGGCTGCCGCTCGCCGGTGACGCCTTCGCGGCCATAGACGGCACAGTCCTTGAGGTCGCGGCCGAGGGCGCTGGCGATCACTTCGCCCATGCGCAGGGCGGTGCCGGACGGGGCATCGACCTTGTGCCGGTGATGGGCCTCGATAATCTCGATGTCGTAGCCTTCGTTAAGCACCCGGCTGGCCATATCGAGCAACTTGAATACCAGATTGACGCCGACGCTCATGTTGGGCGCAAAGACGATGGGGATGTCGCAGGCGGCCTCGGCGATGGCCGCCTTGCCGGTCGCATCGAAACCGGTCGTGCCGATCACCATGGCCACCTTGCGCTGACGACAGGCCTCGATATGGGCCAGGGTCGCCTCGGGCCGGGTGAAGTCGATCAGGACATGAGCGCCTGCCAGGGCCGCATCCAGGTCATCGGCAATCGCAACCTGCTGGGGCATCCCGACCATCTCGCCGGCATCGCGGCCGAGAAATGGGCTGCCCGAGCGCTCCAGCGCCGCATGCAAGCGCAGGTCCGAGGCGGTCGAGACGGCCTCCAGCAAGGCCCGGCCCATGCGCCCGGAGGCCCCGGCAATAGCGATGTTCTGGGTCATGGCTTGGCCTCGGCAGCCTTGGCAACGGGCTTAACGTCGCCCTCCAGGCCCTTGAACTTATCGGCCTCGAACAGCACGGTGATACGACGTTGCTCGACCACCTTGCCGCCCTTTTCGAGTCGATAGGCGTAATCCCAGCGTTCCTTGTGGAAGGGATCGACGATCAGCGGGGTGCCAAGTACGAAACGAACCTGGGACGGCGACATGCCCGGCTTGAGCCGATCCAGCATATCCTGAGTCACCAGGTTACCTTGCTGGACCTCGATGCGGTATGGATGCAGGCGGGAAACGGGGTTCCACCCGCCACAACCCGACAGCAGGACCGCCAACAGAACCAAAGACATTAAAGTTTTCATGGATGAATCACATGCTAAAGGCGCGCTATGATAGCGCGCCGGACTGCAACGAGTCACATTATGACCAGCTCAGATCAACTTAAAAGTTTGGGCCTCAAGATCACCGGCCCGCGCATGAAAATCCTGCGCCTGTTCGAGGATACCAACCAATCGCATTTTTCCGCCGAGGAAATCTATCGTCTGCTACTGGCCGAGAACGAGGATGTCGGTCTGGCCACCGTCTACCGCGTGCTGACCCAGTTTGAACAGGCTGGCATCCTGGTCCGGCACCATTTCGACAACGACAAGTCAGTTTACGAACTCAACAAGGGTAGTCATCACGATCACCTGCTATGCATCCAGTGCGGCAAGGTTGAGGAGTTTTACGACCCGGAAATCGAAAAACGGCAGCGGCAAATCGCCGCCGAACGCGGTTTCAAGATTCACGACCATTGTCTGTACCTCTATGTCGACTGTGTGAAAGACGATTGCCCAGCCAAACTCTCCGCAGGCGCGAAAGTAAACGACAAATAAGCAGGATGGACTTTATCTCGATAGGTGCATCCAACGCGGGTAAAGACATTTCAGCAATGGTTGGTGCCGGCACCCGGATTCGAACTGGGGACCTACCGCTTACAAGGCGGTTGCTCTACCAAACTGAGCTATGCCGGCAGCATATTACTTGACTACTCTGAGACTGGGTTTGCCTTTTGGCCGGTCGGGCGCCGGCGACGACTCGTCTGGCGTTGCCCCGGCCGGGTTGGCGTCGGCCGCCGAGTCGGCGTTGACGCCTGTGCCGAATGACATGCCATCTCCGCTTTCCTTGGCATAGATTGCCAGGACATTGCCCACCGGCACCTCGATTGTTTGCGATACGCCGCCAAAGCGGGCCGAAAAGCTCAACCAGTTATTGTCCAGATTTAAGTTGCGCACTGCGGATGGGCCAAGATTAAGTACGATCTGGCCGTCTTTCACATAGGCGGGCGGCACCTTGGTACCTTTGTCAACCTTGACCGTGACATAGGGCGTGTAGCCGTTATCCACACACCACTCATACATGGCGCGGAGAAAATACGGTTGCTGAGAGGTCGTTGCGGTGCTCATTTTCCGGGTAGCGAGAACAGCGATAAACACAGGCTCACTTGCGCATGGCCTTTTCGACCGGGGTCAGCGCGGCAATAAAGGCTGGGCGGCTGAAGATGCGCTCGGCGTATTTCAGCAACGGCGCGGCCGGCTTCGGCAGGTGGATGCCATAGTGGTCAAGCCGCCACAGCAAGGGGGCGATCGCCACGTCCAACATGCTGTATTCATCGCCCAACATATATTTTTGCTTGGCGAAGATCGGCGCAATCTGGGTCAGGTTGTCACAAATGACGGTCCGGGCCTTTTCCGCCACCTTACTGGCGCCATTGACGACATCGGGCAGGTGACTGAACAAATCACGCTCAATATTGAACAGGAACAATCGCGTGCGCGCCCGCATCACCGGATCGGCCGGCATCAGTTGCGGATGCGGAAACCGTTCGTCGATATATTCGTCGATGATATTGGACTCATACAACGTCAGATCGCGTTCGACCAGGACCGGCACTTGGCCGTAGGGATTCATTACCGCGATTTCCTCGGGCACCTCCCGGAGGTCAACATCCTTGATCTCGAAGTCCATGTCCTTCTCGTGCAGCACGATGCGGCAGCGATGGCTGAAAGGGCAGGAAGTCCCCGAATATAGAATCATCATTTGAGCAAGCCTCTAACATCCGGTCAGGCCGGATTAATGCACATCTTTCCAATATTCCTTCTTGAGATAGAAGGCCACAACCGCGAATACCGCCAGGAATAAGACCACGACCAGGCCAATATGCAACCTTTGGGACTTGGCCGGCTCGCCCATCCAGGCCAGATAATTGACCAGATCGGCCGCCGCGCCATTGTACTCTGCCAAGGTCATCTTGCCCGGCTTGACCAATGCCAGATGGTCTATGACCTGACGATCCTTGCCTTCTTCATCCTTCTCGGTCCGGTAGACCGGCGCCATCTCACCTTGCATCTCATGCAGCACATGGGGCATGGCGACCTTGTCAAACACGACGTTGTTCCAACCGGTCGGGCGACTGTCATCGCGGTAGAAACCGCGCAGATAGGTATAGACCCAGTTGGCGCCACGGGCGCGAGTAATCACGGTCAGATCGGGCGGTGCGGAGCCGAACCAGGCCTTGGCCAGGTCGGACGCCATGGCGACATGCATCGTGTCGCCCGGCTTGTCGCTAGTGAAGAGCAGGTTTTCCTTGATCTGCGGCTCAGTCAGGCCGATGTCTTGCAACCTGGAATAGCGCATGTAATTGGCACTATGGCAGGTCAGACAGTAGTTGACGAATAGACGCGCCCCACGTTGCAAAGACTCGTGATCGTCGACGTTGACCGGGGCGTGATCGAGGTTGATGGCTTCCTCGCCGGCAAGGACCGTCATGGGCAGGGCCAATAACAGCGTCAACAGCGCTTTAGCGAAGCTCAGTCGGCTCATTTTCATTTGTCGGTCACCCTTTCCGGTTCGGTCTTGTGGCTATCGTATTTGGTATACCAGGGCATCAACAGGAAGAACGCGAAATAGACAACGGACAACACCTGCGACAGCACGGTGTAGACTGGGGTCACCGGCTGAGTGCCTAAAAAACCGAGGCCCAAAAAGGCGACCACGAAGCAAGCCAGGGCGATCTTGAACTTGGGACCACGATAACGGATCGACTTGACCGGCGAGCGGTCCAACCAAGGCAGCGCACAGAAGATCATCACCGAAACACCCATGGCCGCCACGCCGGGAAAACCGGAACCGAACAACGGCGGGACAGCGCGCAAAATAGCGTAGAACGGCGTGAAGTACCAGACCGGGGCGATATGCATCGGGGTCTTGAGCGAATCAGCCGGGACGAAGTTGTTGGCCTCCAGGAAGTAGCCGCCCATCTCCGGCGCGAAGAACAGGATGGCGGTGAACACGATCAGGAAGACCGTTACACCCAGGATGTCCTTGACCGTGTAATAGGGGTGGAAGGGAATGCCATCCACTGGATGGCCATCCTTGCCCTTGTGCTTCTTGATCTCGATGCCGTCCGGATTATTGGAACCGACCTCGTGCAGCGCGACCAGGTGAGCCGCCACCAGACCGACCAGGATCAACGGAATGGCAATGACGTGCAGCGCGAAAAACCGATTCAGGGTGGCATCGGACACCACGAAGTCGCCCCGGATCAGGGTCGACAGGGTATCGCCGATAAAGGGTATGGCCGAGAACAGGTTGATGATCACCTGGGCGCCCCAATAGGACATCTGGCCCCAGGGCAGCAGGTAACCGAAGAAGGCCTCGGCCATCAAACACAGGTAGATCAACATACCCAATATCCAGACCAGCTCGCGCGGCTGCCGGAACGAGCCATAAATCAGGCCCCGGAACATATGCAGATAGACCACTATGAAGAAGGCCGAGGCGCCCGTCGAGTGAGCATAGCGGACCAACCAGCCGAGCGGCACGTCGCGCATGATGTACTCAACCGAGGCGAAGGCCTGTTGGCCATCCGGCTTGTAGTTCATGGTCAGAAAGATTCCGGTCACGATCTGGAGCACCAGAACCAAGAGCGCCAAGGAACCAAAGTAGTACCAGAAGTTGAAGTTTTTCGGCGCGTAATACTCGGACAGATGCGCCTTAAATGATGCGGTCAGCGGGAATCGCGCATCCAACCAGCTAATGACTTTCTCCATTTACCAATCTCCACCAGGAATCAGGCTTTATGGTCTTCGCCGACCAGGATTTTGCTGTCGCTAAGATATTTATAAGGCGGGACGAGCATGTTTTTAGGCGCTGGCGAACCCTTGAATACACGGGAGGCCAGATCGTAACGAGAGCCGTGACAGGGGCAGAAGAAGCCACCATGCCAATCCTGACCCAAATCGGCCGGACCGACTTCGGGACGGTAACTCGGCGCGCAGCCCAGGTGGGTGCAGACGCCCACGCCCACGAAAAATTCAGGCTTGATCGACCGATGGGGGTTCTTGCAGTATTCGGGCTGCTGATCGAGATCCGAGTTCGGATCGGTCAAGCGGTCGTTGTCCTTACCCAGCATGGCCAACATCTCCGGCGTGCGATTGACGATCCAGACCGGCTTGCCGCGCCACTCCACGGTCAACATCATGCCCGGCTCGATCTTGCTAATATCCACTTCAACCGGCGCCCCGGCAGCCAGCGCCCGCGCGCTGGGCATCATACTCATAACCAACGGCGTGGCGGCGCCGACTGCGGCCACGCCGCCCACCGCCGCGCTCATCGCCACCAGAAAACGGCGTTTCGAACCATCTACAGCCATCTCGCTCATATCCCATTCCCTACCTTTTAGGTCGGGTTCAACCCGACGGAAAATGTGGTCGTAAGCCCTTCGCCATCGAAACTCACCTGCGGTTCTAAAGTCCGATGGTGCGAGCATGGCGATCAAGCCTCGGCATTGTACATGAAAGCCCTTGCCGACTTAAACCGCCGCCGCTGTATGTATGCGTTAAAATTCTGAGTAATTTTCCTGGTCTTCGACTCGAGGGACACCCATGAAGAAATACTGGCTAGATTTCGCTCAAATCATTGCCGCATTGGCCATTGTTCTGGCCGCCGCCCTTGCTCTGGACAAGGCTTTTCCGGGCCTGCTGCCCTTGCGTCATGACAACGTGGTCATCCAGGAGGTCGCCCACGGCGGCTCGGCCACCAAGGTCGCCTCGTTCGCCGACGCGGCGCAAAAATCGCTGACCTCGGTGGTCAACGTATTTACCAGCAAGCAGGTCCGAACGCCGGCCAACCCGTTGATGAACGACCCGCTGTTCCGGCAATTTTTTGGCCAGGCCTTTGAAAATCAGTCACGCACCGTCACCAGCCTGGGCTCGGGTGTTATCGTCAGCCAGGATGGCTACATTTTGACTAACCATCATGTGGTCGAGGCGGCTGACGAAATCCAGGTCGCACTGCCCGATGGCCGCAAGGTCGAGGCCAAGGTGGTGGGCAGTGACCCGGATACCGACATCGCCGTCCTAAAGATCAAGCAAGACGGTCTGCATCCCATTATCCTGGCCAAGCCCGATACACTAAGGGTAGGCGATGTGGTGCTGGCGGTCGGCGACCCATTCGGGGTGGGTCAGACCGTGACCATGGGCATCGTCTCGGCACTGGGCCGGAATCATTTGGGCATCAACGCCTTCGAAAACTTCATCCAGACCGATGCGGCCATCAATCCCGGCAATTCCGGCGGCGCCCTGGTCGACTCGTCGGGCAACCTGGTCGGCCTGAATACCGCCATCTATTCCCGCACCGGCGGCAGCCTGGGCATCGGTTTCGCCATTCCGGTCTCGCTCTTGAGCAAGACCATGGAACAAATCATCCGCCATGGCGGCGTCGTTCGAGGCTGGATCGGGGTTGAGGTGCAGGACATCACGCCGGATATCGCCGAGTCTTTTAACCTGAAAACAGCCAAGGGCGCGCTGATCGCCGGCGTGTTACAGAATGGCCCCGCCTTCCGCGCGGGCATCCACCCTGGAGATGTACTGCTGGCGGTGAACGATCATGAGGTCGCCAACTCCAACTCCGTGCTAGAGCGGGTTTCCGCCTTACCGCCAGGAGAAAGCGCCAGTCTGAAGCTGTTACGCCAACAAACTGAGTTGACCCTCAATGTCAGGGTCGATCGGCGGCCACCGCAACAGCGGCAAGGACAAGCAGACTAGCGTAGTGTTGCACGTTGTTTGGCACCTATGCGAACAAGGAAAGACCAATACGCGGACGTAGGTCGGGATGCATCCCGACCTACAAAACCCCGTTGACGTGCCGTGCGGAGAACAGCGCGTTCACACACTGTTGCGCCACTCGGTATCCTCGGCGTCGAACAACCGGTTGGTCTCCAGCGGTCCCCAACTGCCAGCTGGGTAGGTGTGTATGAAGTCCCGTTCCTGAGCCCAGTATTTTAGGATCGGATCGACCACCCGCCAGGCCCATTCCACTTCGTCGAAACGCAGGAACAGGGTACGGTCGCCCTCAATCACGTCGAGCAGCAAGGCCTCATAGGCATCGAGCGGTAATGCGTCGGCATCGTTGCGGTAACTTGCGTTGAGCCGGACCACACGGGTTTCCATGCCCAGCCCTGGCTGCTTGGCATGAATCTCCATGTGCATGCTCTCCTCGGGCTGGATGGACAACACGATCCAGTTCGGCTCCAGGGTCTCCAGCGGCGTTTCGCGGAACAACTGCTGGGGCGGGTGACGCAGGCGGATAGCGATGCTGGACAATTGTTTTTCCAGCCGCTTGCCGGTGCGCAGATAAAACGGCACACCGCGCCAGCGCCAGTTGTCGATGTAAAACTTGGCGGCAGCGAAGGTCTCGGTCACCGAATCGAGCTCAACGCCCTGCTCTTCCTGATAGCCCGGCACCCGAGCGCCGTCAATCACGCCGGCCTTGTACTGGGCCCGAAAGGCATGGGCGTGGACCGATTGTTTGGCGATCGGCCGGATGGAGCGCAACACCTTGACCTTCTCATCGCGCAGTGCATCTGCTTCCAATGCCGGCGGCGGCTCCATGCCAACCAGGGTCAACAACTGCATCAGGTGGTTTTGCAACATGTCGCGCAACGCGCCAGCCCTGTCGTAATAGTCGGCCCGGTTGCCGATGCCGACCTGCTCGGCCACGGTAATCTGGACATGGTCGATGAAATTGCGGTTCCAGAGCGGCTCGATCAGGGTATTGGCGAAGCGGAACACCAGCAGGTTCTGCACGGTTTCCTTGCCCAGATAGTGATCGATACGGAAGATTTGCGACTCATCGAAATAGCGGTGTAGCAACTGGTTCAGCATCTGCGCCGACTCGATGTCGATGCCGAACGGCTTTTCCACCACGATGCGATGCAGGCCGCGCGGCTTAGACAGGCCGGCGCCGTCCAGATTCTTGATTACCGACTGGAAATCGTTGGGTTTGATGGCCAGGTAGAACACCACGTTTGAACACACGCCCAACTTGGGCTTGGCCAGGACCTCCTTCAAGCACTGATAGGCCGCCGGATCGTCCAGGTCGCCGCGCAGGTAATCGAAACGGCCGGCAAACTTATCCAGCGTCTCGCCGCTGGCCTTGATACCTTCGGCCAGGACGGTCTTGACGTTCTGGCGCCAACCGGCATCATCCCAGTCACGCCGGCCAAAGGCCACGAAGTTGAGTGAATCCGGCAGTTTTCCGGCCAATTCAAGACGGTACAGGGCCGGTAGCAGCTTGATGCTGGCGAGATTGCCGGCGGCGCCAAAAATCACGAAGTTGCACGGCGGCAGCGGCATTTCCTGGTCGAACATTCAGCCCTCCTTGACGGCGTGACCACCGAAACCCTTGCGCATCATGGCCAGCAGCCTGGCCGTGTAATCCGCCTTGCCCTGGCTGGCAAACCGCATCATCAGGGCCAACGACATGACCGGCGTCGGCACGCCTCGCTCGATTGCTTCAGCGGCGGTCCAGCGGCCCTCGCCCGAGTCCGCGACAAAAGGTTCGATGGCCGTCAGCGTCTGGTCATCCTTGAGGAAATCGGCGGTCAGGTCCAACAGCCAGGAGCGAACCACCGAACTGTGCCGCCAAAGTTCAGCGATGGCCGCCAGGTCGAGATCGAACTCGTCCTTGGCCTGCATGAGCGCGAAGCCTTCGGCCATGGCCTGCATCATGCCGTACTCGATACCGTTGTGAACCATCTTGGTGAAATGCCCGGCGCTAACTGGACCGACATGCGACCAGCCTTGGTCGGGCGCCGGCGCAAGCGCCTTGAGAAAGGGCGCAATGCGCGCCACTGCGGCCGCATCGCCGCCGGCCATCAGACAATAACCCTCGGCCAGGCCCCAGATGCCGCCAGAGACGCCGACATCGACAAAGGCGATGCCCCGTTCCGCCAGGGCCGCCGCACGCCGCTGGGCATCCTTGTAATAGCCGTTGGCGCCGTCGACGATCAGATCGCCCGGCGACAGTCGAGCCGCCAATGCCGCCAACGCCTGGTCGGTCGCCGCGCCGGCCGGCAGCATCAGCCAGACGCTGCGCGGCGCCGGCAGTTTGGCGACCAAATCGTCCAAGTCTGGGCAGGCGATCACGTTGGCCTCATCCCGCGCCAGTTTCACCGCCACCTCGGGACTGCGGTTCAGCGCCAGCACGCGCACCCCGCCGCGACTCAAACGGCGCACCATGTTGGCGCCCATCCGGCCCAATCCATACAAACCGATTTCCAACATAACGGCCTCCGCCAGATTTATCGTCTAGTGACGAATATCGACCTGAACGAGGAGAACCGCAAGCGCCCGTGCGGGGCCTAGGAGTCTGTCGGACTTAAAGGAAATCGGCTGCAAAACCGTCGGAACAGTCCATATTCCGCCGCTTTCTTGGGCAATAGAACGGCTATTGCCCGGCGAAATCGTCAAAATCTGTCCTCGTTCAGCCGATTTTTCGCTTCGATTCTTCAAGTCCGACAGGCTCCTAGGAGTATCTATTTCCAGGTGACGATGCGGTCGAACTCGTCGCCCGCCGCGATAGCGTGGGTCTGTTCGACGTTCCAGTAACCTCGTTCCGAATTGAATACCTTGAAATAGAAGTCCTGGTCGAGGCCCGGCCGTTCGCGTATATCGATCTTCCAGAACAGGTGGGCGAGGCCGCGCACCGCGCCCATGGCCAGGAAGGAGAGCTGCTTTTCCGTGGCCTGGGGGTAGAGGCGGCGATAGCCAATGCCCTCGTAAGAGTTGTAGATGCGAATCGCCAGCTCCTTGCCGGGAACGATCTTCTCAACCCGCCAGGCGCCCCAACCGAGGGCGTTGATGACCGCCACCATGCCATGTACCCAGTCCTCGGGGCTCTTGCACATGGGCACGACCAGGGCATGGAACTCGGGACTCTCCATGATGCCACCGAAGGTATTGAAGGCGCAGACATGGCCGCACTGTATAAAGGCCTCGCGGGTCATGTCGGCAGGCACGCCGGCGGCGATCATGCGGCGATAGGTTTCATAGCTGATGAGATTGTAGTAGTCGGCATAGTGGTTGGTGAGGACCACGCCGAAGGCCGGGATGAGACCATCGCCCTGCTCGCTTGGTGGCTTGCCGTAAAGCGGCAAGGTCGCGACGGTGGCGACGATCTTGTCCTCGTCGACCGGGCTCGACAATATCTCGCAGCCACGGAAACCGAAGCGAGCCGGCACCGGCACGAAGGGCGGCGGGTTGACCAGCGGGTCAGTCATGGCCGGTAGCGGCGCGCCAAACTCGAACACGTCGGTGCGGGCCTTCATGTGCCGGCAAGCGGTTTCAGTCACCGTCCGGTCGACCGCGCCCTGGAGGAAGCCGGCGTTGAAAAAGCAGGACTTTTCCGGCGAGCCGAGCAGGTAAGTGGACTGGCCGTAATGGGAGCCGGGCATCTCCACCTGGTTATCGGTCACCTCCTTGATGTAGCCGAAGCCGCACCAGGTAAACTCATCGAACAGATCCTGCTGGCTATACCCCCGCCGTTTAAGCGACTGCACCAGACGGGTAGCGCTGTCGCGCAGTAGATGGCGGGGGTCGAAACCCTCTTCCACGCCCTCCGCCAGCATCACCGACATCTGCAGGTGGGCATTGTAGTGATTGCAGTGATAGACATGGTTCAGCCCGCCTATGAAGGTCTGGCCATGCTTGAATTCCGGTGTTTCCCTCATGTCTCTTCCTTAAATAATCCCATGGCCATTTACGGTTTTTTATTCTTGCCCAGCAGATCGTCCAGGTCTTCGAACATGATCTCGAATTCACTACGGATGATCTCTGCGAAGGCATCAAGCTGCTCATGCTGCAATGCGATTCTGGGGTCGTCCATATCCACCTCCAGCTCCAGCTCGGCCGACAGCGCCTTGCCGCAACGGCTCCTCACCCTGTCCGGGGTGATGGGTTTGTGGCCCAGATAGGCGCGACGGGTAACGATAGCCAGCAACAGCGCGCTGGTATCCAGCGTGTAATGATGGGTGTCCTTGGCAACGACATGGTCGCCCTGTTTTCCGGACAGGCGGTTCATCAAACGCACCAGGAACCCCTCTGGCTTGGCGTCCGCCACTGCGGCATCGGCATCGGCCTTGGCGGGCTGTGGGCCGCTCGTCAACGACCGGCAGTGACTCAGCAAGCCATTCGGGACGACCACGTCGAATTGCTGCGCCACGATGTCGTCGAGCGCCTCCAGATCGGCCCGGTCAAGCAATAACTCATCGCCGCGGAAATTGAGCGCGCGCCGCCGCATGATGGAAAACTTGATGCCGGTACGCACCGAGATGACCGCTGGTTCGATCGGCCGCAGATTCTTGGCCCTGCGTTCCCGATTGATCGCGGCATAGAACTGGAACAGCGGCAGGCTGAACGTGGCACCGTCGCCGGCGCCTGCCGCGCTATCGAGCGGCAGTGCCGCCCGCGGCTCCGTGGCGGGCCCGGCCTGCGAGTCGTCCTCGTCATAGTGCAGATCGACATTGAACAGGTCGCCCAAGGTTTGGCAGAGGGCATCGGCATCGCCCTCGTCCATCTCCACCTCGCCCGTGTCTTCGTCTTTCAGATTCAATGGTTTTTGTCGGCGAATGGCGAACTTAATGCTGGCGCGGACCGCCATGACGGCCGGTTCCACGGGCGGCAGCCCTTGTTCCTTGCGGCGTTCGTTGACCCGCTCGAACAGGGTGGGTAGATTGATGCGGAAGGTCTTTTCTTGACTCATTATCCCTACTCCAAGATGGCGGCAATCTCGGTCAATAGACGCCTGCGTTCAGACTTCTCGGCAATCTGAAAAAAAGTAATCTTCATCTCCGGGAAACCCGGTACGGGAATCTGGAAAAATCCCCATGGACCTCTCACCGTGGTCACCCCGAAAGCGGTGTCCTGGCAAATACCCAAGGCGCGCAGGCGCTTCACCATCTCTTGCCAATGGGCCGTATCAAAGGCCGGCAAGGGGCAGACGTAAACAACGTAGTCTACGCAGGCCTGGCGCCAACGCCAATTACCGACAGCGACATCATCTCCGTCGCACTCCCCGATCGTCACGGAACACCTTTTGATTAACAGAGCGGATGGTAAAGCAAATCAAACTTGGTATATAAAGACTACCACAGCCGTTTGTGAACAGCGAAATTGGCAGCCGCTGAATTGTTTATCGTAATGCTTGGTGGCTACATTGTTTTCGAGAACGCCATCTATACTTCGTCTGTTTGTTGCCAACGGAAACCATACCATGACCTCGATTCTGTTCGCCACATCGGAAGCCCGCCCCCTGATCAAGACTGGCGGGCTGGCCGACGTTTCCGGCGCCCTGCCGGCCGCGCTCAGGGAGATCGGCGTCGATTGCCGTATCCTGCTGCCGGGCTACCGTCAGGTCATGGCGGCCTTGCCCGACCTGACCGAGATCGCCCGGTTCGACGAACTGCCCCACTTCGGCAATATCAGGCTACTTGAAGGTCGTGTCCCCGCCAGCGAGACGCCGGTCTATGTCATCGACTCGCCCTGGCATTACCTGCGCGACGGTGGCCCCTATCAGGATAAGCTAGGTCAGGACTTCCCCGATAACGCCTGGCGCTTCGGCCTGCTGTCCTACCTGGCGGCGCTGCTCGCCGGTCCGGACTCGCCGCTGCCATGGCGTCCCGACCTGCTGCACTGCAACGACTGGCAGACCGGCCTGGCGCCAGCCTACCTGCACTATGCCGGGCATCGCGTGCCCAGCGTCATGACCCTGCACAATCTCGCCCATCAGGGCATTTTTCCGCCCGCGCTGGTTGCGGAACTTGGCCTGCCGGCCGAGAGCTTCGCGGTCGATGGCGTGGAATATTACGGCAATCTATCCTTCCTCAAAGCCGGGCTCTTCTTCGCCGACTGGATCACCACGGTCAGCCCCAGTTACGCACTAGAGATACAGGGCGCCGACCTTGGCATGGGCATGCACGGCCTGCTGGCCAGCCGACGCGAACGACTGACCGGCATCCTGAACGGTATCGATACCGCCGACTGGAACCCGTCCAGCGACCTTAATCTGAAATGCGATTTCTCGGCCCGCGCTACATCCGGGAAGCGGCGTTGCAAGCAAGCGCTACAGATCGAAATGGGTCTGGCCGGCGAACCAAATGCGCCCTTGTTCGGTGTGGTATCGCGCCTGGTGCATCAGAAAGGCCTGGACTGGGTATTGGCGGTCGCAGCGGACATCTTGCGCCAGGGTGGCCAACTGATCGTGCTGGGCACGGGCGAGAAGGTCATCGAACAGGCCTTGCGCAATCTGGCCAGAAATCATCCGGGCCAGGTCGCCGCCTTCATCGGCTATGACGAATCGCTCTCACACCGCATCGAGGCGGGCATCGACATCTTCCTGATGCCGTCCCGCTTCGAACCCTGCGGCCTGAACCAGATGTACAGCCTGCGCTACGGCGCCGTGCCCATCGTTCATGCTACCGGCGGTCTCAAGGATACGGTGCGGGACGGCGTGACCGGCTTCGTCTACGACCAGGCCGACGCCGAAGGCCTGCGCCAGACCATCGCACGGGCGCTGGCGCTATTCGCCGACAAGCCGGCCTGGCGCAAGATGATGCTGGCCGGCATGAACCAGGATTTCAGTTGGGACAAGAGCGCCCGGCAATATGCCACGCTGTACGCCCGCCTGCTTGCCTGACATTCATAGCGTCGCGGCGGGCGTGACCCGCTATTCACCCGCCGCCATCCTATTTACAACCAGAGCATCAAACCCAGTTCGAAGCGGTGGGTCAGTAGCTCGTGGTGCGGGTAGACGCGGATACGGTAAACCAGGCGACCGCAGTATTCCGGGGTCATTTCCAGGGTGAATACGTTTTCCTTGCCGGCCATGGCGGTGGGGCTGAACGACAGCAGGCGCAGCTCATGTTCCTGGCCCTGCTTAGTGGCCCGCCCGACCAGCATTTCGACCCGAACGTCGGCCGGATTGAGGCCGTTCAGGTCCACCGCAACCTGGATTTCCACGTTCTCGCTGAAGGTAATCCGCTTGGTCGGCTCGTCCAGGCGACGGATGTGGACGCCGCTCCAGGCCTGCTGCACCCTGGCCTTCCAGTCAGCCAAGGTCCGCGCGGCGGCAAAGTCGTTGTTGTGATAACGGTGCCACTGGCGACTGGCCGGGCCATAGAACTTGTCCATGTATTCCCGCACCATCCGGTTGGAGTTGAACTGCGGCAGCAAGGTGGCGATGGAATGTTTGGCCATGCGCACCCACTCGGGTGAGAAGCCCAGCGCGCCGCGTCGGTAATACATGGGGATGACCTGGTCCTGGAGCAGTTCATACAAGGTCTGGCTATCTTCCCGATTGCGCCGCTCATCGTCGTAATACTCCGGCGCCGGTTTGATGGCCCAGCCGTTCGAACCGTCGTAGCCTTCATCCCACCAGCCGTCGGTCACCGACAGGTTCAGCACGCCGTTCATGGCCGCCTTCATGCCCGAGGTGCCCGACGCCTCCAATGGGTAGATGGGATTATTGAGCCAGATGTCGCAGCCGGAAACCAGCCGGCGCGACAGCCCCAGGTCATAACCCTCGACCATCATGAACTTGCCCTCGAATTCCGGCCAGCGCGAGATTTCATGGATACGCTTGATCAGCTCCTGACCTGGCTTGTCGGCCGGGTGGGCCTTGCCGGCGAAGATGAACAGCACCGGTCGGTCGGCATCGCCGATGATCTGGCGCAGCCAGTCCATGTTCTCGAATATCAGCGTGGCCCGCTTGTAGGTGGCGAAGCGGCGGGCGAAGCCGATGGTCAAGACATTCGGATCGAGCGGATTAGCCAGCTTGAGCATCCGGTCCAGGTGGGCCTCGGAGCCGTGGTTGCGCAGGTGTTGCAGGGTCACCCGGTGCTGAATCGAATGCAGCATCTGGGTCTTGAGCGCCTGGTGCACCGACCAGAAGTGATGGTCGGGGATGCTTTCCACCTTGCGCCAGAACGCCTCGTCGGTCAGCCGCCGGCGCCATTCATAACCCAGCTTGGTATCGAACAGGTCCTGCCACTCCTGGGCCAGGAAGGTGGAGACGTGCACGCCGTTGGTGATATAGCCCATCGGCGACTCTTCGGGCGCGATCTGCGGCCAACGGTCAGCGCAAATTTGCGAAGATACGCTGCCATGGATGCGGGATACGCCGTTATGGTGACGCGAACCGGCCAGGGCCAGCTTGGTCATGTTGAAGTCGTGGCCATGGCCGGCGCCGCCCATGCGCATGAATTCGTCCCGACCGATGCCCATCTCGTCGCAGCAATGGCTGAAATAATCCCAGATCATGGCCTCGGAAAAGTGGTCGTGGCCGGCCGGCACCGGGGTATGGGTGGTGAATACCGTGCTGGCTGCAACCGCCTCCAGCGCCGCCTGGCTGCTGAGGCCCCGCTGCTGGACCTTGCGCCGAGTCCGCTCCAATACCAAAAAGGCAGCATGGCCTTCGTTGATATGATAGACGGTCGGGTGGACATCCATTTCCTTAAGGGCACGGACGCCGCCCACGCCAAGGATGATCTCCTGCTGGATACGGGTCTGCTTGTCGCCGCCGTACAGTTGATGGGTGATGTGGCGATCCTCGGGATTGTTTTCCGGAAGATCGGTGTCCAGCAGCAGCATACGCACCATGCCGATCTGGGCCTCCCAGACCTTGACGATCACCTTGCGCCCCGGAAAGTCGATCTCGACATGGGCCTCGCTGCCGTCATGACGCATGGCCGGATGGATGGGTAGATCGTCGAAATCGGAATCGGCATAGGTGGCGATCTGGTTGCCGTCGTTGTCGATGCGCTGCGAGAAATAACCCTGACGGTAAAGCAGGCCGACCGCGACGAAGGGCAGACGAAGGTCCGACGCGGCCTTGCAGTGGTCGCCGGCCAGGATGCCCAGGCCGCCGGAATAGATCGGAAAGCTTTCGTGGAAGCCAAATTCGGCGCAGAAATAGGCCACCAGATCGCCGGCCACGAACGGCAGGGCGGCATCGCGGTGCAACGGCTCGTCCATGTAGGTATCGAAGGCCGACAGCACCCGGTTGTAACTGCCCATGAAGATATGATCGGCGGCGGCATCGACCAGGCGATCTTCGTCCACCCGCTTCAGAAAGGCCTTGGGATTGTTGCCGACCGCGCCCCACAGGCCGGGATGTAGACGGGCGAACAAGGTGCGGCTAGGCCGGTCCCAGCTATACCACAGGTTTTCGGATAGTTCCTTGAGACGCAGTAGACGATCCGGAATATGCGGATTGACTTCCATGGAGAATGGGGTGCCTGGTTTCATTGTTCGATTTCCATTGGTTTGGTGACAATTTTTAGGGTATAGCCATACAAAGGCGTTCCGGCGCCCGGACGCTCAATCGAGCCGAACGAAATGCTCGCGGTAGTACTTCAGTTCCTCGATGGACTCCAGGATATCCGACAGCGCGGTGTGATTATTCGCCTTCTTGAAGCCGGCCATGATCTGGGGTTTCCAGCGTTTGGCCAGTTCCTTGAAGGTGGACACGTCGAGATTGCGGTAATGGAAATAGGCCTCCATCTTGGGCAGGTAACGGGCCAGAAAGCGGCGATCCTGACAGATCGAATTACCGCACATGGGCGAGGTTCGCGCCGATACATGCTTCTTCATGAAGGCGATCATGGCGTCCTCGACATCGCCCTCGGTCAGCAGCGATGCCTTGACCTTGTCGATCAGACCGGACTTTCCATGGGTGCCCTGATTCCATTTATCCATGGCATCGAGCACCGCGTCCGGCTGATGGACCACCAGCACAGGACCCTCCTCGACCAGGTTCAAATCCTTGTCGGTCACCACCAGTGCGACCTCCAGGACGCGGTCATTGTCCGGGTCCAGACCCGACATTTCCATATCGATCCAAACCAGATGGGTATCATTCTTTGCCATGTGCGTTCCAGAATTGAGTAGCAGCCAATTGTGTCATAATCGGTCGCCCAGAGTCATTCAGCCAAGCTAATGCCTTCATTTTCAAGCGTTTTTATTGCCGCTTTCATACTCGCCTTCGGCCTCAAGCTGTGGCTCGCGCTGCGCCAGATGCGCCATGTCTGGCAACACCGGGGCCAAGTGCCGGTCGCCTTCGCCGCCAGCGTCAGCCTGGACCAGCACCGCAAGGCGGCCGATTACACCCTGGCCAAGGGCCGTCTGTCCCTGCTTAATCTGGCGCTGGAAGGCGGCCTGCTGCTGCTATTCACCTTGGGCGGTGGCCTGCAATGGTTGCAAGACCGGGCCGCCGACCTCACCGACAGCCCGATCTGGCAAGGTGTCCTGCTGCTGCTCGGACTGATGTTCGTTTCGTCGGCGGCGGAGTTGCCGCTGGCGATCTACCGTCAATTTCGCATCGAGGCCCGGTTCGGTTTCAACCGTCAGACCCTGGCCGGTTTCTTCGCCGACATCGCCAAACAGACCCTGCTCGGTCTAGCGATAGGCATACCGCTCATCCTGCTGACCCTGTGGCTGATGGCCCGCATGGGCGGTAACTGGTGGCTGTGGGTCTGGCTGACCTGGATGGCCTTCAACCTGCTGGCGCTGGCGGTGTATCCGACCTTTATCGCGCCGATTTTTAACCAGTTCACGCCCTTGCAGGACGCCAACCTGCGCGCCCGGATCGAGAAGCTATTGGACCGGGCCGGCTTCCGTTCCAGCGGCGTGTTCGTCATGGATGGCTCCAAGCGATCCAGCCATGGCAACGCCTATTTCACCGGCCTGGGCCAGGCCAAGCGCATCGTCTTCTTCGACACCCTGCTGGGACAGCTCGACCCGGACCAGACCGAGGCAGTGCTGGCCCACGAGCTCGGCCACTACAAACGCCGCCATGTACTGAAGCGCATCGTCCTGATGTTCGTCTTCAGTCTGGTACTGCTGCTCGCCCTGGCCTGGCTCAAGGACGCCGCCTGGTTCTACGCCGGACTCAACGTCGCCAGCCGGACCGACGCCACTGCCCTGGCCCTGTTCTTCCTGGTATTGCCGGTGTTCCTGTTCCCGGTGACGCCGCTGATGAGTTCGTATTCCCGTCGCCACGAATTCCAGGCCGACGCCTTCGCGGCCGAGCATAGCCACCCGGAACACCTGGTCTCGGCCCTGGTCAAACTGTATCGCGACAACGCCTCGACGCTGACGCCGGACCCGATCCACTCGGTCTTTTACGACAGCCATCCGCAGGCGGCGGAACGCATCGCCCGCCTGCAAGCCATGGTCGTTTAACCAGGAGAAAAACCATGAAATCGCCCACCCTATTGCTCGCCCTGACGATCCTGGCCGGCGCCGTCCAGGCCGCGCCCTTCGCCGATGGCAAGCCTGCCCATGGCAAGGCGCTGCACAACCAGGATTGCGTCGCCTGCCACGCCCGCCGCTACGGCGGCGACGGCTCGATCATGTACACCCGGCAAGATCACACGATCAAGAACCCCACCAGCCTGGCCCAGCGAATCAACACCTGCAACGCCAACCTGGGCAACAAGTTGTTCCCCGAGGATGAGGCCGACATCGGCGCCTACCTCAACCAGACCTATTACAAATTCAGATGAGACACGGCGGATGACGGCTCGGCAAGCGGGCCGCGTCGTCGCCATACACGGCAGCCATTTCCTGGTCGAGACGACTGCTGGCGTTTTCGACTGCGTCACCCGTGGCAAGAAGGGCGGCATCGCCTGCAACGACCAGGTCGAGATCAAACCCACCGGCGCCACTGGCGCGGTCATCGAACAGACCCTGCCGCGCACCAACCTGCTCTACCGCTCCGACCGCTTTCGGGTCAAATTGTTGGCCGCCAACGTCGATCGAATCTTCATCGTCACGGCGGCAGTCCCCAGCCCCAACCCCGATCTACTCAACCGCTGCCTGATTGCCGCCGAGGCCGCTGGCATTCCAGCCTGCATCGTGGTCAACAAGACCGACCTGCCTGAAACCGCTGCACTGCTGGCGCGCTTGCTGCCTTATGAGGCCCTGGGCTATCCGTTGCTCGCACTGGCCGCCAAACAGGATGTAACGGCCATGCTGCCCTGGCTGGCGGGCAAGACCTCGATCCTGATCGGCGCCTCCGGGGTCGGCAAAAGCACGCTAATCAACCGGTTGATACCCGAGGCGGAAATCGCCACCCGGGAAATCTCCGAGGCCCTGGACACCGGCAAGCACACCACCACCCATACTCGCCTCTACCACCTGCCGAACGGCGGCAACCTGATCGACTCCCCTGGGATGCAGGAATTCGGCCTCCAGCACCTGGACTCGGCCGGCTTACAGGCCGCCTTTCCCGAATTCCGGCCGCTCATCGGCCAATGCCGGTTTTACAATTGCCGCCACTTCAAGGAGCCTGGCTGCGCCATCCTGGCGGCGGTGGCGACGGGCCAAATTATGGCCGAACGCTGGCGCAGTTATGTCGCTTTGCTCCACGAGCTGGATGCGCCAAAATATTGATGGCCACAAAAGGGCAGTCGCCCATCCTAAGGAGGGGTTATGAATAATCGTATCCGTAGCACACTGGTCGTCGCTATCAGCGCCTTTTCCCTGCTTGCCACGGCCAATGCCGCCGACGTACCAAAGCGTAAATCCGGCCTGTGGGAGATCGCCATGCAGGCCAATGGTCAAGGCGGCATGACCATGCAAACCTGCGTCGACGAGAAGCAGGATGACCTCACCGCCCAGCAAAGCAAGGATGCCCAGAACGAGGCCCGCAAGCGCTGCACCAAGATGGACACGAAGCGGGTCGGCGGTGGCTTCGAGATCGACTCGGTGTGCCAATTCGACAAGGTCACGGCCACCAGCCACACCATCGTCACCGGCGACATGACCCGCCAATACAAGATGGATGCGACCACCCGCTTTACCCCACCCATGCAGGGCATGGCCCAAAGCCATACGGTTATGACCGGCAAGTGGCTCGGCCCCTGCAAACCTGGCCAAAAAACCGGCTCAGTAACCATGATGGGCATGTCTGGTGGCGGCCATGCCCGGATCACCCCGGAAATGATGCGTCAGATGGAGAAGATGAAGCAGCGTTATGGCCACTGACCGGATCAAGAAAATCCAGGCGGCGCAGTTGCGCCCCGGCATGTACGTCCACGATCTCAACTGCGGCTGGATGGACCACCCTTTCGCCGCCAGTCGATTCCTGGTCAAGGATGCCGGCGCGATCCGGAAGATTCACGCCCTTGGCGTCCATGAGATTTACATCGACACCAGTCGGGGCCACGACGTGGCCGCCGATGCGCCGACCCAGGACGAAGTGCAGGAAGACATTGCGCAACAGTTGTCGCGCATTGCCGATGAACCGGCGCAACCGGCCCGCGTCCCATTGGCCGAGGAGATGCAACGCGCCCGGCAGTTGCATGGCGAGGCCACCCAGATCACCCGCGACATCATCGGCGACATCCGCCTGGGCAAGCAGATCGAGCTGGAAAAGATCGAGCCACTGGTGGAAAACATGGTCGATTCAATCTTCCGCAACCCGGATGCGCTATTGCCGCTGGTGCGCCTGAAGGACCACGACCAATACACCTTCCAGCACTCGGTCTCGGTCTGCGCCTTGCTGATCGCCTTCGCCCGTTCACTGGAAATGGATCGCCCGACGATCAAGGAAATGGCCATCGGCGGACTGCTGCATGACGTCGGTAAAGCCAGGGTGCCGGATGAAATACTGAACAAGCCGGCCAAGCTGACCGACGCCGAGTTCACCAAGATGAAATCCCATGTGGTGCAGAGCATCGTCATTCTGCAGAACACGCCGGGCATCTCCCAGATCGCCCTCGATGTCGCCGGCCAGCACCATGAACGTCACGACGGCACCGGCTACCCCAACAAACTACAGGGCGACCAGATTTCGTTTTATGGCCAGATGGGCGCCATCGTCGATGTCTATGACGCGCTGACCTCGGAGCGAGTCTACAAAAAAGGGATGCCGCCCACCGATGCCTTGAGCAAACTCTTGGATTGGAGCAAGTTTCATTTCCATCCGGAGCGGGTGCGCCAGTTCATCAAGTCGGTCGGCATCTACCCAACCGGCTCGCTGGTCAGACTAGCAAGCGGCCGCCTGGGCGTGGTCCTGGAACAGCACCCCGACAAGCTCATGAACCCGGTACTCCAGGTCTTCTATCACGCCGAAAAGAAGTGCTACATCGAACCCGAGATTGTCGATCTGGCCTTGCCGGACTGTCACGACAAGGTCTCCGGCCACGAATCCTTCGACACCTGGGGCATCGATGCGAAAAAGTGGCTGTCCGCCTGAATCAGTCGTTCCACAGCCAGGCCGCACCCCGCACCCCACTGGAATCGCCGTGTTTTGGCGGCAACAACAGGGTGGCCACCGCATCCGAAAAAATATACTGCCCCCATAACCGAGGCACGTTGTCGTATAACCGGGCGATATTGGCCAGACCGCCACCCAGGACTATGGCCTCCGGGTCCAGGATGTTGATGACTTGAGCCAAGCCGCGCGCCAGACGGTCTTCATAACGCCGCAGCGCCGCCTCGCAATCGCCATCACCAGCGGCGGCCCGTTCGGCGATCGCCACCGCCGGCGAAACGATGCCCGTCGCCGCCTGCAAATCCCGGCTCAGGCCCGGCCCCGACAGCCAGGTTTCGATACAGCCAGTCTTACCGCAATAACAGGCCGGCCCTGGCCGCTCCTCATCGCGCGGCCAGGGCAGCGGGTTGTGGCCCCATTCCCCGGCGATGGCATTGGCCCCGGTCAGGATATGGCGATTCACCACCAGCCCGGCCCCGCAACCGGTGCCAAGGATAACCCCAAAGACCGCCGCCGCGTCGGCCGCCGCACCGTCGATGGCCTCGGACAGGGCGAAACAATTGGCGTCGTTGGCCAGACGCACCTCGCGCCCCAGCGCGGCCTGCAAATCCGCTGCCAGCGGCTGGCCATTGAGGCAGGTCGAATTGCAGTTCTTCATCCGCCCAGTGGCCCGCGACACCGCTCCCGGCGTGCCGATGCCGACTCTGCCGCGCCGGCCCAGCTCGGCCTCGGCCTGAGCGACCAGGTCAGCGATAGTGGACACGGTCGCCCGATAATCGCCCTGCGGCGTGGCCACCCGCCGGCGCAGCAACTCCCGGCCTGCGCCATCAAGGGCGATCAACTCGATCTTGCTGCCGCCCAGGTCGATTCCAATACGCATTTCCAAATTCCCCATGTCTCTGTCGAATGTTATTCTGACACCCTTTCTCGAAGGCCGACAACATGGATGCCACCTTATTCGAAGCGCGCAACGACCTGGAGCGACTGTTGCTGGACATGATGTCCCTGGATGTCGAGCCGGAGGTATTCGCCCACCGTATGCTCGGTTTGCAGGTCTTCATGCCGATCAAGGACGAGCGCCATCCGATCGCCGGTTTTCAACGCTCCACCCAGGCCGAACCCTTGATCCTGGAGGACGCCGAAGGCCAACGGGCGATGATCGTCTTCAGCGCCCCGGAACGGGCCAAGACCTTCCTGGCCGAGCACCCCGGCTATAGCGGCGGCCTGCTGACCGAGTTCGCCTGGCTTCTGCGCCGTATGAGCGAGAACCTGAGTATCGCCCTGAACCCCGGCCTGGATGTGGGCTTCGACTTCGACCCGCAGATGATCGCGATGATGGCGGCATTGCTGCCCGAAGAAACGATATGAGCGAGATACACACCTTTGTCCGGCCAGAAACGCCGTCCGATCTGGCCAAGGTCGGCGAGCACTATGCGCCGGGTTTCAACAAATTCGACCCAGGCGCGCGCTACGTCTACGCCAACGGCGCTCACCAACTAACCCTGTTCTGGAGCGCGCCCAGCCCAGCGGAGATCACCGGCCTGCGCGACCAGCCAGTCGCAGCGGGTCTGTTTATCAATGGCCCGGCCGCCTTTCTGCTCTACAAGATCGCGGATGTCTGCGAATGGTCCGACCTGGCCTTCAACATCCAGTTATTACCCGAGGCCGAGCGCGAGATTCCCGATGAAGCGCCCGGCGACCGCGCCCGTCTGGTCATCACCCTGGTTGACGCCGCCGACGGCATGGTCAAGGGCCGCCGCCTGGTGTCGCTGGACAAGGTCATGACCCAGGCCCTGCGCCATGTCATAACCGAGCAATTACAGGCCGGCTTCGTCCGCCCGCTGTACGACATCGCCGTCCAGGAAACCTACGCCCGTTTCCCCGATAGCGAGGCCATGGTTCAAGCCGCCGAAGTGGTCGAGGCCACCCTCGGCTGATGCTCACCGACCGTCTGCGCAAGGAGTTCGTCGCCCTCTTGGGCGCGGATCGGGTCTACACCGACCCGGCCACCCTGGCGCTCTACGCCAGCGACGAAACGCCGAAATCCTGTCCACCTGAAGCGGTATTGTTTCCGGCCAGCCACGACCATGTGCTCGGCATCGTCCGCATCGCCGGGCGGGAGAAGCTGCCACTCACGCCGCGCGGCGCCGGCTCCGGCAACGTCGGCGGCGCCCTACCGACGCCCGGCAGCCTGGTGGTCAGCTTCGAGTGCATGAACCACATACTCGAATTCGACCCGGACAACCGCCTCATGGTGGTGGAACCGGGCGTGGTCACCGGCGACATCGACGCGCTGGCCGCCACGGCCGGGCTGATGTACGCCCCCGACCCCGGCTCCGGCGCCTACAGCCGGATCGGCGGCAACCTGGCCATGAACGCCGCCGGGCCACGCACGGTGAAATACGGCGCCACCCGCGACCACGTGCTCGGCCTGCGCGCGGTGACCGGCGACGGTCGCGAGATTCGCACCGGCAGCCGGACCACCAAATACGCCACCGGCTATGACCTGACCCGTTTGCTGGTCGGTTCGGAAGGCACCCTGGCGCTGATTACCGAGGCCACCCTGAAGCTGATCCCGGCGCCCCGTCGGATCGCCAGCCTACGGGTCTGTTATGCCAACAACCGGAGCGCTTGTGAGGCGGTCATCCGGGTCATGCGCCAAGCTATCGTGCCCTATGCCCTGGAATTCATGGACCGTCGCGCGATCGAGGTGGTACGCGAATACGGCGCGGCCGAAGGCCTGCCCGCCGGTACCCAGGCGATCCTGATGGTCGAGGTGGAAGGCGACACCGAGGACATCCAGCGCCATCTTGCGGCGCTGGAAACCGCGCTGCGCGGCACTGGCCTGCTGGCGGTGCAGAGCGGCTTTTCGAAGCCAGAGATCGCCCACCTGTGGACGGCGCGCAAGTCCCTATCCCATGCGGTCAAGAAGATCGCGCCGCTGAAGATCAACGAGGACGTGGTGGTGCCAGTCGGCAAACTGGCCGAGCTGGTCGCGGCCATCGACAACCTGGGGCGCCGCTACGAATTGCCCATGGTGGCCTTCGGCCACGCCGGCAACGGCAACCTGCACGTCAACCTCATGGTCCATCCGGACGACGCCGAGGAGATGGCCCGCGCCCGGGCCTGCCGGCTGGAACTGGTCAAAACGGTGTTGAAGTTGTCCGGCAGTCTGTCCGGCGAACACGGCATCGGCAGCGAGAAACGGGCCTTCGTCGCGCTGGAATTCGACCCGGCCACACTGGGCCTGATGCGCGACCTGAAGACCTTGTTCGACCCTTACAGCATACTCAACCCCGGCAAGAAACTGCCGGACTGATTTTTGCCTAATTTGCTCCATGAAAGGAGACTTGCCATGCCCTACCCGCCGGAATTTCTCAAACTGGTCGACCAATTCATCGACCTTGCCAACCGCTTGTCCGAGGACCGGTCGAGCGGCGAGGTGAGTGCCGCCATCCTGTTCGCCGCTGGCCGCTACAACGCCTTCAACTTTTTGAGCCAGGGCGGCACGGAACAGACCCGGCCGGAGCAAATGGAATTTTATGTTTCCGAGTACCGCAAGGCGCTGGCGTCAAATCTGGATGGCGTTGCCGGTCCAGTATTAAAGGGGGACTAAGGAGTCTGTCCGACTTATGATGAATCGGCAGCAAATCCGCCTGAGCGGACCATATTTCACCGCTTTTTTGGTCAATAGCATGACGGACCTCCAAGAATGATCTCCCACGTTCAAGTTGAGGCGCCTGCGCGGCTTTCGCGCAGGTCGCCTCGAACGCCAGGTTGCACTTGGTGCCGCCGGTGTCGCCAGCCAGGAGCAGGTCGTCAGACATTGCAGGCCCCGGCATTGCCATCGATATCGCGCCAGCGGTGGCCATTGCGCGCCAGCAGCGCATCAGCTTCCGGCGGGCCGTTGCCGCCGGCGGTGTAGGTCGGCAGTGGGCCTGCGCCCTGTACTGCCCAGGCGTCTTCAATCGGTGTGATCAGCCGCCATTGCGCCTCCACACCGTCGCGCCGGGTGAACAGGGTCGCGTCGCCGCGCATCGTGTCCAGCAGCAGCACCGCGTAGGCGGAGGGCGGGTTGTCGCCGAAGGCATTGCGGTAGCAGAAGTCCATCGACACCGGCACCGCGCGCCGTTCTGTGCCCGGCTGCTTGGCGCCGAAGGCCAGGCTGATGCCCTCGTTGGGCTGCAGGCGCAGGGTGATGACGTTGGATTTCAGCGCTTCCTCGCGCGGAAACAGGCTCAAAGGCGGATGCTTGAAATGCACGGCGATCTCGGTGACCTGGCGCGCCAGGCGTTTTCCGGTGCGCAGGTAGAACGGCACCCCGGCCCAACGCCAGTTGTCGATGCGCAGGTCCAGTGCGGCATAGGTCTCAGTGCGGGAATCGGCGGGTACGCCGGCTTCCTCCAGCCAGCCGGGAACGCTGTCTGCATCGCTCGTGCCGGCCGTGTATTGGGCGCGCACGCTGCGAGCCGCCACTTCCTCCGGCGCCATTGGGCGAATGGAACGCCAGACCTCGATCTTCTTGTCGCGCACGGCGTCGGCGTCGAAGGCTACCGGCGCTTCCATGGCGGTGAGCGCCAGCAATTGCATCAGGTGGTTGGCCACCATGTCGCGCAGTGCGCCGGATTCCTGGTAGTAGCCGGCGCGATGGCCGACGCCCAGCGGTTCGGCGGCGGTGATCTCGACGTAATCGACGTGGTTGCGGTTCCATACCGGCTCGAACAAGGCGTTGCCGAAGCGGAAGAAGACGATATTCTGCACCGTCTCTTTGCCCAGGTAGTGGTCGATGCGATAGACCTGCTTCTCGGCGAAGGCCTCGGCCACCGTAACGTTGAGGGCTTGCGCCGAAGCCAGGTCGCGGCCGAAGGGTTTTTCGATGACGATGCGCGCCCAGCCCCGTTCTTCCCTGTTCAGGCCCGCGCCGGCCAGGCCATGGATAATGGCGGGCGCGGCGGAGGGGGCGGTGGCCAGGTAGAACAGGCGATTGGCCGTGGCCATCCCGTCCAGCACCTGGGCCAGTCGCCGGTGAGTGTCCGGGTCGGCGAAGTCGCCCGCGAGATAGGTGATGCGTGGCGCGAAGCCACGCCACTCGTTTTCACTGAAATGTTTGATCTCGGCTGAGGAAGCCACCCCCTCCTTGAGATGGTCGCGGAAGGCGTCGTCGCTCATGGCTTGGCGGCCCACACCCAAGACATGGAAGGCGGGTGCCATACAGCCCTCGCACGCGAGATGGAACAAGGCTGGCATCAGCTTGCGCCGGGTCAGGTCGCCGCTGGCGCCGAAGATGACGATGACGCAAGGCTCCGCCGTCGGCAGGTGGGCGGCGGGCAGGTCGATATGGGTGACAAGGTCAATTTGCGGGGACATGAACAGCTCCTATTTGCCCGGTTCTACATGGCCGCCGAAACCCTGGCGCATGGCGGACAACGCCTTCTCGGCGAAGGTATGTTGCTGGCGCGAGCGGAAGCGGGCGAACAGCGCGGCGGTCAACACCTCGGCCGGCACCGCCTCGTCGATCGCCGCCTGCACGGTCCAGCGGCCCTCGCCGGAGTCCTGCACGAAACCGCTGTAGTTCGACAGATCGGGATTGCGCGCCAAGGCTTCTGCCGACAGGTCGAGTAGCCAGGAGGTCACCACGCTGCCGCGCCGCCACAGCTCGGTGAGGTCGGCCAGATTCAGGTCGTAGCGTTGATCCGCAGGCAGCGATTCAGCGTTGGCATTTTTGAGAATGTCAAAACCCTCGGCATAGGCCTGCATCAGGCCGTACTCGATACCGTTGTGCACCATCTTGGCGAAATGGCCGGCGCCCGAGGGGCCGCAGTAAAGATAGCCTTGCTCGGCGCTGCTGCCGGGCGTTCTGCCGGGTGATGGCGGAATGCCCGAACCGCCAGGCGCCAAGCTGAGGAATACCGGCTCCAGCCGGTCGTAAGCCGTCCGGTCGCCGCCCACCATCAGGCAGTAACCCCTTTCCAGCCCCCAGACGCCGCCGCTGGTGCCGGCGTCGAGATAGTGGATGCCGCGCTCGCGCAGCCCGCCAGCCCGGCGCACATCATCCTTGAAGTAGCTGTTGCCGCCATCAACGATAACGTCGCCCGGCGCGAAATGGCTGGCCAGTTCCCGCACCGCGTTCTCGGTGATCTCGCCGGACGGCACCATGATCCAGGCGGCGCGCGGCGGCCTGAGTTTGCCCGCCAAATCCGCCAAGCTGGCGACGCCGGTGGCGCCCTCGGCCACCAGTCGCGCCACGGCATCCGGATCGCGGTCGTACACCACGCAGTCGTGCCCGTCGCGCAGCAAGCGGCGCGCCATGTTGGCGCCCATGCGCCCGAGTCCCACCATTGCGATCTGCATTATCGTTTCTCCTCGTTGAAATCAGCGGGCAAGGGCGCCCAGCAGCTTGTCATAGGCCTGGACGAACAGCGTCACGCCGTCATCCAGCAGGCGGTCGGTCACTTCATCCAGGGAAATACCCACGGCCTCCAGCCCGTCGAGCAGCGCGGCCGCGTCGGCCACGCCTTCTTCCAGGGTGGATCGAACCTGGCCGTGGTCGCGGAAAGCGTCCAGCGTGGCGGGCGGCACGGTGTTCACCGTGTCCGGCCCGATCAATTCCTCGATGTAGCGCACGTCGCGATAAGTCGCGTTCTTCACCCCGGTGCTCGCCCACAGCAGGCGCTGGCTGCGCGCCCCCCGCTCGGCCAGCGCCTGCCAGCGCGGGCCGGAAAAAATCCGCTGGTAAGACTGATAAGCCAGCCGGGCATTGGCGATGGCGGCTTTCCCGAGCAAGGCCCGCAGGTCATCACACTGTACCGAATTCGATGCGGATTCCAGGCGCGTGACCAGGCGCGCATCCACCTCGCTGTCGATGCGGCTGACAAAGAAGCTGGCGACGCTGGCGATGCCATCCAAGGGCAGGCCGGCGGCAGCGCGTCGTTCCAGCCCGGCGAGATAGGCCTCGGCGACCCGCTCATACATGGAACGGGCGAACAACAGCGTGGCGTTGACGTTGATGCCCTCGGCGATCAGCACGGTGATCGCCGGCAGGCCCGCCAGGGTGGCGGGCACCTTGATCATCAGGTTGTCGCGCCCCACCGCCCGCCACAGACGGCGCGCCTCGGCCACGGTGGCGTCGGTGTCATGCGCCAGGGCGGGCGGCACTTCCAGGGAGACATAGCCATCGCGCCCGCCGGTATCCGAGTACACCGCGCGCAACTGGCCGGCAGCGGCCTGAATGTCGGGCAGCACCAGGCGTTCAAGCAGGGCAACCGCTGACAGGCCCTGGCCGCGCAGCGCTTCGAGGTCGGCGCGGTAATCCGCGTCGGTGGCGATGGCTTTCTCGAAGATGGCCGGGTTGGAGGTGACGCCACGCACATCGTCCTCGGCCATCAGACGGGCCAGGCCGCCGGTAGTGACCAGGTGATGGTCGATGTAGTCCAGCCAGATTGACTGGCCTTGTTGTGAGAGTCGTTTGAGCGGGTTCATTGGAACTCCTTGGTGACGGGGAAAGACAGATGGGGCTATATCTTGTTTCTATCGAGTTTGTCGCCGCATGATTGCATTCCTGACAATCATTCTTTTTGTCAGGAATCCGGGTTCGGCGCGACCAAACGGTACGCGACCAGCTTATCAAATAAGGATACCGCCATGCATGACACCCTGCCGCTATTGCGGGCCACCGATTTTCCCGCCCCGCGCCGACAGCGCTTGATGACGTTGCAGGCCAACCTGGGCTACCGCTGCAATCAGCAATGCGTGCATTGCCATGTCAACGCCGGCCCCAAGCGCACCGAAACGATGGACGACGCGAATATCGATCTGATCCCCGCCGTGCTGGCGGCGCGCGGGCTGCAAACCCTGGACCTGACCGGCGGCGCGCCCGAGCTACACCCGCGTTTCCGCGATCTGGTAGCGGCGGCGCGGGCCTTGGGCGTGAAGGTGATCGACCGCTGCAATCTGACCATCCTGTCCGAGCCGGGCTTCGACGATCTGGCGGACTTCCTCGCGCATCGACAAGTGGAGGTGGTGGCCTCGCTGCCCTGCTACCTGGAGGACAACGTCGACAAGCAACGCGGCAAGGGCGTGTATGCGCGCAGCATCGCCGGGCTCAAGCGGCTCAACCGCCTGGGCTACGGCCAGCCGGGCAGCGGCCTCGACCTGAACCTGGTCTACAACCCCACGGGGCCCAGCCTGCCGCCGGAACAGACCGGCCTGGAGGCGGCCTACAAACGGGAACTGGGTACGCGCCACGGCATCGTCTTCAACCGGCTGCTGGTCTTGGCCAATATGCCGATCAAGCGCTTCGGCAGCACGCTGCTGAGCAAGGGCCTGTTCGCGCCCTACCTGCAATTGCTGAAAAACAATTTCCGGCGCGCCAACCTGGATCAGGTGATGTGCCGCGAATTGATCAGCGTGGACTGGCAGGGCCACCTGTATGACTGCGATTTCAACCAGATGCTGGGCCTGCCCGCTCGCCTGAACGGCACGCCACGGCCGCATTTGCGCGACCTGCTCGAACACGACCCGGCCGGCGGCGCGGTGCGGGTGGCGGACCATTGCTATGGCTGCACCGCCGGCCAGGGCAGCAGTTGCGGCGGGGCGTTAAATGAAGCCGCACTGGAGCGGGCGGCATGAAACGGCTGATCCTGATTGGTGTGATCGCCGCCGCGATCGTCGCCTTCTTCGCCCTCGACCTGGGGCGTTTCCTGACCCTGGACGCGCTCAAGTCCAGCCAGGCCAGCTTCGCCGCCTGGTATGACGCCGCGCCGCTCGTGGTGATCGGCGCCTACTTCCTCGTGTACGTGGCGGTCACCGCCCTGTCCCTGCCCGGCGCGGCGGTGATGACCCTGGCCGGCGGCGCGCTGTTCGGGCTGGGCATCGGCACGCTGGTGGTGTCGTTCGCCTCCAGCCTTGGCGCCACCCTGGCCTTTCTGGTGTCACGCTTCCTGTTGCGCGATTGGGTGCAGCGCCGCTTCGGCGACCGGTTCGCCGCGGTCAATGCCGGCATGGCGAAGGACGGCGCGTTCTATCTGTTCACCCTGCGCCTGGTGCCCTTGTTCCCCTTCTTCGTCATCAATCTGGTCATGGGCCTGACCCCGATCAAGGTTCGCACGTTCTATTGGGTGAGCCAGGTCGGCATGCTGGCCGGCACCCTGGTTTATGTGAACGCCGGCACGCAACTGGCCCGGCTCGACAGCCTGGCGGGCATCCTCTCGCCCGCGCTCATCGGTTCCTTTGCGCTGCTCGGGGTCTTCCCACTGCTGGCGAAGAAGCTGGTCGGCGCGATTCAGGCGCGCAAGGTCTATGCCGGCTGGCACAAACCCGCGCATTTCGAGCGCAACCTGGTGGTGATCGGCGCCGGCGCGGGCGGCCTGGTGTCGGCCTACATCGCCGCCGCCGTGAAGGCCAAGGTGACGCTGATCGAGGGCCACAAGATGGGCGGCGATTGCCTCAACACTGGCTGCGTGCCGTCCAAGGCGCTGATCAAGAGCGCGCGCTTCCTGAAAGAGGTGCGCGCGGTGGAGACGCTGGGTGTGCGCCGCGCCCAGGCCGAAGCCGATTTCGGCCAGATCATGGCGCGGGTGCGAAGCGTGGTGCGCCAGGTCGAACCGCACGATTCCGTCGAGCGCTACACCAGGTTGGGTGTCGAGGTGATCCAGGGCCGGGCGCGCATCACCTCGCCGTGGACGGTGGAAGTGGAAACCGATGCCGGAGGTTTGGCAACCAAGCAAACCCTCAGCACCCGCGCCATCGTCATCGCCACCGGCGCGACCCCGGTCATCCCGAACATCCCCGGCATCGACTCGGTGCGCCATGTCACCTCGGACACCATCTGGTCGCTGACCGAAAAACCCGAACGTCTGGTGGTACTGGGCGGCGGCCCCATCGGCTGCGAACTGGCGCAGGCCTTCGCCGGCATCGGCTGCCAGGTTACCCAGGTGGCGCGCTCCGGCATCATGGGCCGCGAAGATGCCGACGCCGTCGCGCTGGTGGAAGCGGGGCTTACCGCCGACGGCGTGCGCCTGATGACCGGCACCGACACCGTGCGCTGCGAGGCGGTCGATGGCGAACAGCGCCTGATCGTCCGCCAGGGCAAGGTCGAAGAGGTGCTGCCATTCGACGTGCTGCTCTGCGCCACCGGCCGCAAGGCGCGGGTCACCGGCTTCGGCCTGGAGGAATTGGGCATCCCCGTCACCCGCGCCGGCACCGTCGAGGTCAATGAATACCTGCAAACCCGCTATCCCAACCTCTACGCCGTGGGCGATGTGGCCGGGCCGTACCAGTTCACCCACACCGCCGCGCATCAGGCCTGGTATGCGGCGGTCAACGCCCTGTTCGCTGGTTTCAAACGCTTCAAGGCCGACTACCGGGTCATCCCCTGGGTCACCTTCACCAGCCCGGAAGTGGCGCGGGTGGGGCTGTCCGAGACGGAAGCCAAAGCCCGCGGCATCGCTTACGAGGTCACCCGCTACGACCTCGCCGACCTCGATCGCGCCATCACCGAAAGCGCCGCCCACGGCTTCGTCAAGGTGCTCACCCCGCCCGGCAAGGACACCATCCTGGGCGTGGCCATCGTCGGCGAACACGCCGGAGAGCTGCTGGCCGAGTTCACCCTGGCGATGAAGCACGGCCTCGGGTTGAACAAGATCCTGGGCACCATTCATCCCTATCCGACCTGGAGCGAAGCGGCCAAGTACGCCGCCGGCGAATGGAAGCGCGCCCACGCGCCGCAGGCCGCGCTGGCCTGGCTGGAACGCTTTCACGCCTGGAGAAGAAAATGAAACGCTTGCTGCTCACCCTGCTGTGCCTGCTCTGGACGAACCTCGCCCAGGCTTATGGCCACGGCGTCTGGGACGGCCTGCTCAAGCGCCATGTCCAGCCCATCCGCAATGGCGTGGCGACCGAGGTGGACTACGCCGGCATGGCGGGCGAGCGGGCCACGCTGAAAGGCTATCTCGACGGCCTGGCGACGGTGCGCAACCAGGAATTCAGCCGCTGGCCGGAACCGGAGCGGCTTGCCTTCCTGATCAACGCCTACAACGCCTGGACGGTGGAACTGATCCTGACCGCCTGGCCCGACGTGAAGTCCATCAAGGAGTTGGGATCGCTGTTCCGCAGCTCCTGGAAAAAGGCCTTCATCCCGTTGCTGGGCGCGACCCGCTCGCTTGACGACATCGAGCACGGGCTGATCCGCGCCAAGGGCGTCTACGACGAGCCGCGCATCCACTTCGCCGTCAACTGCGCCAGCATCGGCTGTCCGGCCCTGCGCCCGGAGGCCTATACGGCGGCGCGGCTCGATGCCCAGTTGGCGGACGCGGCCCGGCGGTTCCTGTCCGACCGCAGCCGCAACCGGCTGGAGGGCGGCAAACTCAAGCTCTCCAGCCTCTTCAAGTGGTATGGCGACGATTTCACTCACGCCGGTGGGCTGAACGCCTTCCTGGCCAGCCAGGGCGAAGCGCTGCGCCTGGCGCAAGACCAGCATCGCGCGCTGGGCGCTGGCCGCATCGAGATCGACTTTCTCGATTACGACTGGCGTTTGAATGCGGCCAGCTTGCGCCCCGCCACTAAAGGCGGCTCATGAACGACATCGCCAACACCCTCTTCATGCTGTTCACCCGCTATGGCTATGGCGCGGTATTTGCCGGGGTGATGTTGGACAACGCCGGCATTCCCATGGCGAGTGAAATCACCCTGCTGCTCTCCGGCAGCCTGGTGGCCGATGGCACGTTGGCGTGGCTGCCGACCGTCCTGGTCGGCGCCGTCGCCGCACTATGCAGCGATGGCTTGTGGTACGGCATAGGCCGCTTGGGCGCCAGGCGGCTAATTCACGTTTATTGCCATTTCAGTTTCGGCTCCGCCGCCTGCCTGTCGCGCACCGAGACGATGCTGACGCGGTTGGGCCCGCGCAGCTTGATCCTGGCCCGCTTCATCCCCGGTTTTCGCACCTTCGCCGCGCCCGTCGTCGGCATCTCCGGTATGCCGCTGCGGCAATTCCTGCTCTACGACGGCATCGGCGCGCTGCTTTGGGCCAGCGTGTTCGTCAGCTTGGGGGCGTTGTTCACGCAGCGCATCAGGGGACTCATCGGACAGATGGAATCCGCCCATAATGGCCTGCTGGTCTTTGCCGCCACGTTATTAGCCCTGTTCGTGCTGATGAAAATCTGGGTGCGCGTGCGCCATGGCCGCGCCGACATTGCGCTCGCAACCATGCGGAGCGACGAACCATGACCCCCTGGCTGTCCATCGTCATTCCCGCCCTGAACGAGGCGGACACCATCGTCGCCACGCTGGCGCGTCTGCAAGCCCTGCGCGCCGGCGGCCATGAGGTGATCGTCGTCGATGGCGGCAGCACGGACGCCACGGTCGCGCGGGCCGAGCCGTTGGCCGACCGCATCCTGGCCGCCCCGCGCGGACGGGCGCGGCAGATGAATGCCGGCGCGGCCGTGGCGCGCGGTGACGTGCTGGTCTTCCTGCACGCCGACACGCGCCTGCCGGAACAGGCCGTCGCCGTCATTCGTTCGGCCTTGCGGCACAGGCTGTGGGGCCGCTTCGATGTCGATATCGAAGGCCGCGCGTGGATGCTGCGGATGGTGGCCGCGGGCATGAACCTGCGCTCGCGTCTGACCGGCATTGCCACCGGCGACCAGACTCTCTTTATCAGCCGCACCGCCTTCGCCGCCGTCGGCGGCTACCCCGAGCAGTCGTTGATGGAAGACATCGAGCTGTCGAAGCGCCTGAACAAACTCGGCCCGCCCGCCTGCCCGCGCGAGCGCGTCGTCACCTCGGGCCGGCGTTGGGAGGTGAACGGCGTGTGGCGCACCATTCTGCTCATGTGGCGGCTGCGCTTCGACTATTGGCGCGGCGTGCCGGCCACTCGGCTGGCTACCCGCTATCACGCTCCGGCGGCCAAATGAACCCCACCCGCACCCTGGTGTTCGCCAAGGCGCCCGTTCCCGGCCGGGTCAAGACCCGGCTCATTCCGGCGCTGGGTACTGCGGGTGCGGCGGATCTGGCCCGGCGCATGCTGGATCACGCCCTCGAACAGGCGCTGGAAGCCGACATTGGCCCGGTGGAGTTGTGCGCCAGCCCGGCCCTGTCAGCCCCGGACTGGGCCGGCTTCACCCTGCCGCCCGGCGTGGCGCACAGCGACCAGGGCGAGGGTGACCTGGGCGCGCGCATGGCCCGAGCCGCGCTGCGGCATCTTGATCACGATGGGCGCGTGCTGCTGATCGGCAGCGATTGCCCTGCCCTGTCCGCTCGACACCTGCGCGAAGCGGCGGCAGCGCTGGATTGCCATGACGCTGTGATCCACCCCGCCCTGGATGGCGGCTATCCGTTGCTGGGCCTGCGCGCGTTCCATCCCAGCCTGTTCACGGACATGCCCTGGAGCACGCCCGCAGTGGCCGAACTGACGCTGGTGCGCATGCAAGCCCTGGAATGGTGCGTATGGGTGGGCGAAACCCTGGCGGACATCGACGAGCCGGCCGACCTCGCCCACTTGCCGGAGCATCTGGGCCTGGAAACGCTTTTCCATACGCAAGGAGACAAATCATGATCACCTGGACCCTCTTGCCGGTCTTGCTCGGCGCGCTCTGGCTGGCGTGGAGCAACGGCGCCAATGACAACTTCAAGGGTGTGTCCACCCTCTACGGCAGCGGCACCTTGAGCTACCGGGGCGCATTGGCGCTGGCCACCGCCGCAACCTTGGCGGGCAGCCTGGTTTCGGTGTGGCTCGCCCAGTCGCTGGTGAAGACCTTCAGCGGCAACGGCCTGATTCCCGACGGCACGCTGAACGACGCCATGCTGGCGGCCATCGGCTTCGGCGCGGGCGCCACGGTGCTGCTGGCCACCTGGCTGGGCATGCCCACCTCCACCACCCATGCCCTCACCGGGGCGCTGATGGGCGCGGCGCTGGTGGTGGATAGCGGTGGCGTGAACTGGGCGACGCTGGCCAACAATTTTGCCCAGCCCCTGCTGTTGAGCCCACTGCTGGCTATCGGCCTGATCCTGCTGTTGTATCCGGCCCTGCACCGGTTGCGTCTGCGGCTTGGCATTCGTGAGACGAGTTGCCTGTGCGTGGGTGAAACGCCTGCCTCGGCATTGCCTGCGGGCGTATCGGCTGCCGCATTGTCCATGCCTGCCCCCGGACTTTCCGTGGCGGTGGGCGACCTGTCTGGCTGCGCGACGCGCTACGGCGGCCGCTTCATCGGCGTGGACGCGCATACGGCGGTGAACGCCCTGCATGTCCTCAGCGCCGGCAGCGTCTGCTTCGCCCGTGCCGTCAACGACACGCCCAAGATTGCCGCCCTGCTGCTGGCCGCCACCGCCCTCGGCGGGCAGGCCCAGCCCGTGTGGGCCATCGCCCTCATCGCCCTGGCGATGGCGGCGGGCGGGCTGATCCAGAGCCGCCGGGTGGCGGAAACCCTGAGCCGGCGCATCACCGACCTCAATCATGGCCAAGGCCTCACCGCCAATCTGGTCACGGCGGGACTGGTGCTGGGCGCCTCCCACCTGGGGCTGCCGGTTTCCACCACCCATGTCTCCACCAGCGCGATCTTCGGTATCGGCGCGGTGAACGGCAAACACAACTGGCACACCATAAGCCACATCCTGCTGGCCTGGATCGCCACCTTGCCCCTGGGCCTGGCCCTGGGCGCGGGGTTGTACGGGGTGTTTCGTGGCCTGGGGGCATGAGATGAAGCCACGCCCGATCCTGATCATCGCCCGATATTTCCCCATTTGCTTCTCTCACAAATCGCAAGGAGACCGCCATGCATGACCTCGTCAAAGACTATTACGGCCGCCAACTCCAAACCACGGCAGACCTGCGCACCTCCGCCTGCTGCGACGCCAGCGCGATGCCGAAATGGCTCAAGCCCCTGCTGGCGCGCATCCACCCGGAAGTGATGTCGCGCTATTACGGCTGTGGCCTGGTTAGTCCACCGCTGCTGGAGGGCTGCCGCGTGCTCGACCTGGGTTGCGGCTCGGGGCGCGATGTCTATGCCCTGGCGCAAATGGCGGGCGCAGCGGGCCAAGTTGTCGGCGTGGATATGACCGAAGAGCAACTTGAGGTGGCAGCCAGGCACCGCGCCTATCACCGTGAAGCCTTCGGATTTGCGCGCGACAACGTCGAATTCCGCCTCGGTTACATCGAGCACCTGGAGCAACTGGGCCTGGAGGACGCCAGCTTCGACGTGGTGGTGTCCAACTGCGTGGTCAATCTCTCGCCCGACAAGGATGCCGTGCTGCGCCAGGTGCAGCGCCTGCTCAAACCCGGTGGTGAGTTTTACTTCTCCGACGTCTACACGGACCGCCGCGTGCCGGCCAAATTGCGCAACGACCCGGTGCTCTACGGCGAATGCCTGGGCGGCGCGCTGTACTGGAACGACTTCCAGCATCTGGCGCGACGCGCGGGCTTCGCCGACCCGCGCCTGGTGGAAGACCGGCCCATCGCCATCACCGACCCGGTGCTGGCGGCGCTCACCGAAGGCATCGGTTTCCATTCCGCCACCTACCGCCTGTTCAAGCTTGAGAGCCTGGAGCCGGATTGCGAGGACTACGGCCAGGCGGTGATTTACCACGGCGGCATCGTCGGCCATGAACGGCATTTCATCCTGGACAAGCACCACGCCATCGAGGCTGGGCGGGTGTTCCCGGTATGCGGCAATACCTGGCGCATGCTGCGCGAGACCCGTTTCCGGCCGCACTTCGAGTTCATCGGCGACTTCAGCCGGCATTACGGAATCTTCGCCGGCTGCGGTGGCGGCCTGCCGTTCGACGCCGGCAAGGTCGAAGCGGCGGGCTGTTGCTGCTAACGCTATCTGAGCGTGGCCTCGATCAAGCCGCTGACGGCCACCAGGTTCTTGGCGTAAGCGGCATCCAGTCCATGGCGCTGGATCAGGAATTCAGGACTGTTCCAGGTGACATGCGTCTGGCCTTGCGCGTTCTGCCAAGCCAGCGCCTTCATGGGCAGGTCCAGGCCGATGCTGGGTGCTGGGTGCAGCCTGCATCAGTGGCGTGCCGGCCTTGGGATTGCCGAAGATCAGCAGTTGAGCAGGTCGTAGCGTCAGCCCCGCGCCTTGCGCTTCCGCCGCGTGGTCGATGCGGGCGAAGACCTTGACACCCTTGGCCTTCAACAGCGTCTCCATGCGATCCAGGGTTTCCGCCACCGGGTAGGGACTGGTGCGCTCGACCAGACCGTCGCCGGCCGGCGAGGCGATGGGTATGAGACATAACAACAGGCAGGCAATCTGGCGTTTCATGGTTTTTCTCCTTCGGTCGTTGCGGGCGAAGTGCGGCGGGTTTTCCAATACTCGGGGATGTCCTCCCGGTAGCGGCGGAACACCAGGTTGGCGATCAGGGCGGTCCAGCCGGTTTGATGGGCCGCGCCCAGGCCATGGCCGGTCTCGCCGTGGAAGTATTCGTGGAACAGGTGCAGGTCGCGCCAATGCGGATCGTGTTGCAGTGGCGAGTCCGGGGGATAGGCCGGGATCAGGCCGTCCTCGCTGCGACGGAAGATGTCCACCAGCCGTTCGGCAAGCAGGTTGGCGACCTCCTTCAGGCTGATGGCCTGACCGCCCAGGCAGGGCGCGGCGACGGTGAAGCTGGCGCCCAGGTAGCGGTGGTATTTCTCGATGGCCTGAATCAGCAGGTAGTTGGTGGGCAGCCAGATCGGGCCGCGCCAGTTGGAGTTGCCGCCGAACAGACCGCTGGCGGATTCGCCCGGCTGATACTCCATGCGCGCCCGGCCGATGCCGGGCAGCTCGCCCAGGTCCTGCCAGCGGGCGTGTAGCTTCGAGACGCTGCGCACGCCGTAGCGGGACAGAAACTGGCCTTCGTCCAGCACGCGGGCGAGCACGCGCGCCAGCTTGTCCGGGTCGGCCAGGGACAGGATGTGCTCGCCGCGTTCGTTCTCGTGCATCGGGCAGGCGCACACCACATGGCCGTCGAAGCCGCCACCGCCATGCGCCTTGAGCGTGGCGGCGAAGCGGGGCGCTGCCTGGATCAGGCGCTTATCCACCACCTCGCAGGCGAACAGGGGAATGATGCCCACCCAGGAGAACACATCGATGCGGCGCTGCTCGCCGTCCGGGCCGACCAGCAGGTCCTTGTAGAAGCCGTCCGCTTCGTCCCACAGCGACAGTCCGCCGTCGCCATTGCCTGATATGCCGGCGGCGATATTGAGAAACTGCGTGTAGCACTGGATGGCGATGTCCTCGTAGGCCGGGTCTTCCACCGTGATTTCCAGGGCGATCAGGGTGAGGTTGAGGGCGAACATGGCCATCCAGCCAGTGGCGTCGGCCTGCTTCAGGGCATAGCCGGGCGGCAGCGGTTGCGAGCGGTCGAATACCGAGATGTTGTCCAGGCCCATGAAACCGCCCTCGAACACGTCGTGGCCGTCGCTATCCTTGCGGTTGATCCACCAGGCATTGTTCATCAGCAGTTTGTGCAGGACGCGCTTCAAGAAGCTGCGGTCCTCGCGCCCGCACTGTACCCGCTCGGCGCGGTAGGCCTTGAGCGCGGCGGCGGCGTGGATGGGTGGGTTGGCGTCGCCGAAGGCCCATTCGTAGGCCGGAATCAGGCCGTTGGGGTGCAGGGCGTTTTCCTTCAGCAGCAGCTCGATCTGGCCCTTGGCGAAATCGATGTCGACCAGGGCCAGGGCCGAGGCATGGAAGGCCAGGTCCCAGGCGGCGAACCAGGGGTATTCCCACTTGTCGGGCATGGCGATCACCGCCTTGACCTTGAAATGCCGCCAGCGGTGGTTACGGCCGTGCTTACGGGCCTCCGGCGGCGGATGGCCATCGCCGTCCAGCCAGCGCGCCACGTCGTAGTGATAGAACTGTTTGCTCCAGATCATGCCGGCCAGGGCCTGGCGCAGGATGCGGTGGTCCTCGGTGTTGGCGTTGGGCAGCAGTTCATCGTAGAACACCGTGGCCTCCGACTGGCGCTGGGCGAAGGTGGCCTCCCAATGGGCGAACGGCTCGGCCAGCAGCTGCTGCGACAGCACCATGCCGGTCATGGCGGTTTCGCCGGCGGCCACGGTCAGCTTGTGGCTGGCGGCGAACTTGCTGCCGGTGTGTTCCGGGTTGATCGCATCCATCTCACCGTGAATCAGGTGGCGGTGAAAGGCGTCCTTCACATAGGGGCTGGCGTTGGCCTGGCCCCAGAGCTTTTCGGTATTGGTCTCGTTGTCGGTGAACAGCAGCTCGGCCTGGCGGCGGCCATAGAGGTAATAGGTGCCCAGCGTCGGATGCTCCGCCTCCAGCGCCCAGACCGCGCCTTTCGGCGGTGGAATTTCACGCAGCACGGGCTTTTCGGTTGGTTCGCCCCAGTTCCAGGTGTTGCGAAACCACAGCGCCGGCAGCAGCCAGATGGTGGCCGCTTCCGGCCCCCGGTTGGCGGCGAACAGGCGGATCAGAATCTGTTCCGGGCCGGCCTTGGCGTAGCGCACCTCCACATCCCAGTAGCGGTCGTCCTGAAAGGCGTCGGAATCATGCAGCGAGACGGGCGGATCGGCGCGGCTACGGCGGGCGTTTTCCTGCAACAGCCAGTCGTAGGGAAAGGCCCGCTGCGGATATTTGTACAGGTAGCGCAGCCAGCTATGGGAGGGCGTGGCGTCCAGATGGAAATAACATTCCTTGACGTCTTCGCCATGGTTGCCCTGGTTGCCGGTAAGGCCGAACAGGCGTTCCTTGAGAATGGGGTCGCGGCCGTTCCATAGCGCCAGGGCGAAGATCAGGCGCTGCTCCTCGTCGCAAATACCGGCGATACCGTCCTCACCCCAGCGGAAGGCGCGGCTGGTCGCCTGGTCGTGGCTGAAGTATTCCCAGGCCGTGCCGGAGGCAGAGTAGTCCTCGCGCACCGTACCCCAGGCCCGCTCGGAAAGGTATGGCCCCCACAGCCGCCAGTTCTCGCGGCCCTCGCGCTGGGCCTCCAGGCGGGCGCGCTCGGGGTTGTTCGATGCCTCATCCATGGTGATTTCCTTTTGTCTGTCGTTTGGCTTCCTCCAGCCGACACCAGGCGTCCAGCGTACAGGCCACCGACCAGGCCTGTGCCGGCGCGCCGCGCGGGGTATGCGGCGGCTCGGCGTCGAACAGTTCGCTGATGGTGCCCAAGCCGGCGTCGGCCAGATGGTCGGCCAGGGGTTCCAGCAGGGATTGCGCTGCCGCCGCATCGCCGGTGACGGAATGCACGGCCAGTGCGTACTGCGGTAACAGCCAGGCCCAGGCCGGGCCCTGATGGTAGGCCGCATCGCGGCTCGGCACATCGCCCTCGTAGCGGGACCGGTAGGCGGGGTCCAAAGGATCCAGGGTACGCAGGCCGTAGGAGGTAAGAAGGCGGGCGCCCACCACGCGCGCCACGGCGGCCTGGTCTTCGGCATCGAGGGGAGAGTGAGGCAGCGATACCGCCAGAATCTGGTTGGGGCGCACGCTGGCATCCATGCCCGCCGGGCCGTCCAATACGTCGTACAGACCCGCACCGTCGGCGCGCACGAAGCGCCTGAAACCCTGTCTCGCCTGCTCGGCCAGGGTGGCGAAGGGTTTCGCATCTTCATTCAGCAGGCGGGCGAAATCCGCCAGGCTAATGAGGGCGTTGAACCAGAGCGCGTTGATTTCCACCGGTTTGCCCTTGCGCGGCGTGGCCGGGCGGCCGTCGACCCGTGCATCCATCCAGGTGAGTTGGCTATCCGCCGCGCCGGCCTGGAGCAGGCCATCAAGCGGGTCCAGGACGATGCCGTGGCGCGTGCCGCGAACGTGGAAATCGACGATGCCGCGCAGGGTTTGATAGTGGCGTTTGAGGGCGGCGAGGTCATGGCTGGCCTCGATGTAGGCGCGCCAGGCCTCGATGTACCAGAGCGCGGCATCGGCCGAGTTGTATTCGGGCAGCGCGCCGTCTTCGGGGAAGTGGTTGGGCAGCAGCCCGGCATCGAGGTAAGCCGCCCAGCTTTCCAGTATCCGACGCGCCTCGTCATGGCGATGCGTGGGGAGCGTCAGGCCGGCCAGGGCGACGAAAGTGTCGCGGCCCCAGTCGCCGAACCAAGGGTAGCCAGCAATGACCGAGGCGCCGCGTGCGCCATACGGCATGGGCCGCTCGATCAGGAAAGCGCAGGTGGCCAGCACCAGTTGATCGATCCAGGCCGGGGCCTCCGCAAGATAAGTATTCTGTACCTTGGCCAGGCGCAACAAACTGGCGTCCCGATGCTGCCGGCGGCGCAGGGCTTCGCCAAAGTAGGGCGAGGGGTCAGGTTCCAGGGAGGCAACGAAGCCCACCCATTCGCCGGGATAAAGCGGCATATCCACCTCACCCACGCACAAGTGGTTGTCCTGGCCAGGCAGGCCGCGTGCCCGCTCCACCGGCAGGTCGAAGCGCTCGATCCAGGTCTTGTCCGGTTTGATGCGTCCGCAGCGAGTGCGGAAACGCAGGGGTGCGCCCTGGGGCAGGGCCACGCTCAGTTCACGCTCACTGGCTTCAATCGCCGGATCGAAATCGCCCGCAGCGGTTTGGCCGTGATGATTGCGAGCATTGACCAGCAGCCGCACCGCGAGGCGCGGGTGGTCGCCGTCAGCATGTTCGGACAGCAGGCGCCAGGCGAGATAGGTGGTGTTGGCGCCTGCCTCCATCCATATCCGCGCTTCCAGACGCACATCGCCGATGGCGTAGCGCCACACCGGCAGGCGGCCGTCCAGGTGAAAGGATTCCAGATGCAGGTAGCCGCGCGGCTCAATGGCGCCGCCCGCCCAGCGGTTGCTGTGTAGCGGAATGCGTTTGTCGCCCAGGACCAGTGTGGCATCGGCCTTGGCAAAGACCAGGGTGCGCCCGAGCGGCGGTCGCAATGGCGCGACCAGCAAGCCGTGATAACGCCGGGTCAGCGTCCCGGCCACGGTTCCCGAAGCATAGCCGCCGAGGCCGTTGGCGAGCCACCATTCCCGGCGCTCGGCCTGCTCCAGGTCGCAGCAGACCTCGCGGCCGAAATGAATGAGTTGCGGAAGTGCCTGTTCCACAGCGTTCTCCAAAGTGGCATTCCCGCGCGACACACGGCTGCGCGGGATGAAGTCGCCGGGTGGCGTCAGGCGTTGTCCGACCGGGTCCGCACTTGCGCCTCGGCCGCCAGCCAGTCCTCCATCTCGAAACCGGGCGAAAAGCCGCGTTGTTGCGCCAGGAAATAGGCCGCTTCGGCAACTTGCGCCTGGAAATCATCGATGGACAGCGGGGCTTCGCTGTTGGCGCCTGTAGCGGGTTCGTTCGGGGTGGGGGCCTGCTTGCGCGTGGTTTTCATGTTGGTCTCCTCATGGTGGACGCGGTAGTTGATTCGTACCGCTATTCGTTGGTCGGCGATAGCGGGGATTCCTGACAGTATTTTTCGACTGATTGCTCGGCCACCCGTCAAATGGTCATCCCTGAATCAGCTTCATCAATTGCTTCTCGCTTTGTCCGCCCAGTTTGACCTGGCGGATGGCGCCGTCCTCCACCAGCACGAAGCTGGGGGTGGCGGCGATGCCGAAGCCGCGCGCCAGATCAGGCGCTTCGGCGACGTTGATTTTGATCAGATTGCGGTGTTCTGTGCGCAGGCGGTCCACCACGGGCGTCATGGCCCGGCAGGGGCCGCAGTGGGTGGCGTAGAAGTAATAGACGCGGCGCCGGTCGGCTTGGGCCGCGCCGTCCACGGCAGTGGTGTCGGGCGCGGCCCTGCCTTCGCTTTGGCGAGCTCGGCGCAAAGCGATAAATTGCATCAGGAACAACAGGGCAATGAAGCCCGCCACGGGGTAGATCAGCCAGTGCATGGAATGCTCCTTCGCGTATCAATAGCCGAACTCGCCCAGCCACTGGCCACGGCGGTAGTCGATGGCCAGCCAGCGGGGCACATAGGGGCGCGGGTTGGCGATGGGGAAGTCGTCCAGCGGCGGGCTGCCCGTGACGTCAGCCATGGCACAGACCCGGGTCATCACCGGACGGAAGCGCACGGACAGCCGATCAGAGGCAGGTATCGCGTCTTCTGCTGTTAAATCGCCGAAGCGCACGCGCTTGCGAATCAGACAGGAGAACAGCAGCTCCATCTCGGCCAGCAACGGGGTTTGGCGTTGCGCGAGGGCGTGTTCCGCCGCCGGGCTGAGGCGGATATCCAGATTTTTCTCGGCCAGGGTGATGTTCATCGCGATTTCCTCGGGTTGACTTGAAGGGTGCACATTGGCACCCGCAATGGTTGGTCGTGGGCTGGCTGATTTCCTGACAGATCAAATATACAGACAGATGTCCGATTCCCCCGCGAACTCGAAGAAAGTGGCCGCGCCGCCGTATTCGATGCCATCAATGAAGTCGGCGTGATCGAAACCGAACAGGTCCACGGTCATCTGGCAGCCGATCAGCTTCACCTCCGCCTCGATGCACAGTTCGCGCAGTTCCGGGATGGATGCCACGCCGTTGTTGCGGATGGTCTGCTTCATCAGCGCGGTGGCCAGGGATTCATAGCCGGGCACCAGCGACTGCACGGCATTGGGAATGTTCCAGTTGATGCCTTTGAACCATTTCGGCCCGAACGGCATTTTCATCGGCATGCCGGGATTGCCGAGCGGGCTGACCTTGAGGTGGGAGAGATCCTTTTTCAGTAGTTGCAGACCGTAGAAGGTGAAGAAAATCTGCACCTCGTAGCCCAGCGCGGCGGCGGTGGAGGCCAGGATAAAGGGCGGATAGGCCCAGTCCAGGCTGCCTTTGGTGGCTATCAATGCGAGTTTTTTCGTGTCCATGAGGGGTCTCCTTCAATCATCCCAGGCCCGCGCGGCAAATACGCCGTCGAGCGGGGTGTGGAACAGGTGGTTGGCATAGTTGCTGAGGGTTTTCACCGCGATGGCCAGCACGATTTCAAGAATCTGCCGCTCGCTGTAACCGGCGGCGAGAAAAGCCTGGACGTCGGCCTGACTGGGCAGCCCGCGTTTCGTCACCAAGATGCGGGTGAAGTCGTGCAGCGCGGCCAGTCGCGCGTCGGGGATCGGGGCGCCGTCACGTATCGCATTGGTCACTTCCACCGGCACGCCGGACATCTTGTCGGCGATGAAACTGTGGGCCGCGACGCAATAGGTGCAGCCGTTCTCGCGGCTGACGGCGAGCAGCACCACTTCCTGTTCGGCGGGGGTGAAGCCGGACAGTTCGCGGAACCTGTTGTAGCCGTGGATGTAGGTATCGAGCAGCCCGGGCGAGTTGGCCATGACGCCGTACATGTTGGGCACGAAGCCCAGCTTGTTCAGGGCCTCTTCCATGCGGGCCATCGCCAGCGGCTCGGCCTGGTCGGGATTGACGGTGGGGAGGGTAAGTTGGTATTCGGCTTGCATGAGATGAACTCCTGTAAGGTTTGAACTGAACCGATCGTTCCAGAATTATTGAAAAAAATGGATGGGTGGCTTACACGCCCACCTGTTGGGCGGCATGGCCGGCTGATTTGACCGCACCCAGCAAGTCGGCGGGACCGGTCTTGTCCGGGTCGAATGCGATCAACAGCAGGTGTTCCTTGCCCGGGTTGAAACGGGGGGCGATCACGCCGTCGATCTGGCGCATACGCTCCTCCAGGGACGAACGCGCGTCCGCGCTCAAGGCTGGTTCAATGTGGATCATGACGTCGCTGAGGCTCATTTCAGACTCCTTGTTTCAAAGTTGCGGGGCTTGCCCCGATTCACATGGTCAATATGGACCGTGTGTTCCATAACTCATCAAAAAAACTCAGTCCAACGCCTTCAGCACGACCGCGATGATGCCCTTGAGGGTGGCCGCGTCGGCGCCGGCCTTGGCCTGGGTCTTCAATCCGCTCATGCTGCTGACCAGGTAATTCGCCAGCGTCCGGGCGTCCCGTTCAGGCGCGATGTCGCCCTCGCGCTGGGCGCGTTCCACGGCGGCCTGTAATACCGCGCGAAAGCGTTCGATGCTTCGCGCCACGTCCTGGGCGATCTCCGGTTCGCTCTGGGCGAACTCACTGGCGGTGTTCATCACCAGGCAACCACGCGGCTCGCTTGTTTCGTTCACGTCCTCCAGAACGGAGTTCAGGAAAGCCTCGATGAACCGGCGTCCGGTGGCGGCTGCGGCCAGCCCCGCGCGCAGCCGCCCGGCGAATTGATCGGCATAGCGTCCAACGCACTGCCTGAACAATTGCTGCTTGCCGCCGAAGGCCTGATACAGGCTGCTCTTGGACAGGTTCATGGTGCTGAGCAAGTCCTGCATGGAGGTGTGCTCATAACCCCGCGCCCAGAACAGATTCATCGCCTCTTCCAGGGCGGTGTCCGGGTCGAATTCGAGAGGGCGTCCGATATTTGCAGCCATGATTACTTTGTGGACCGACTGGTTCAATTTGTCAAGTCAGGTTCATAATCATGTCAACGCTAAATAGAAATGTCCCCTTTCCTGCAAAGTAGAAATGTCCCTTTCACCTGCGCAAACCCGGTTATGGGGTTGCGTTACACCCTTCGGTGGCGGGCTTGCCGACGGGGTATTTTTTCCATGGATGATTGGCTGCGGGTTTATGCGCCTTGCGGCTTGTTGCGTCCTGCTTCGCCAGCGCCTTATCCACCCGGGCGTTGACGGTTTTGCTGTCCGCTTCCTGTGCTTGCCGCTGCGCTTTGCTCAACACCGTATAGACGAGCTTGCGTTTGCGCCAGCGCAGCTCCTGAGTGCCGTCAAAGCGCTCAAACAGGGTGACCTTG
>Ga0210046_1000160_pt1 | contig 72134 bp, 57 predicted proteins | sample CryGeyCG2114_250_FD_185461 | JGI IMG/M metagenome (GOLD analysis project Ga0210046, IMG submission 185461) | Groundwater microbial communities from aquifer - Crystal Geyser CG18_big_fil_WC_8/21/14_2.50 (SPAdes) (version 2) | ecosystem: Environmental > Aquatic > Deep subsurface > Groundwater ...
TTTATCTTTGTACTATGTCAGAAAGTTATCAAATAAGGGATCAAAATGCGGTACATTTTTTAACATTCCAGGTGGTAGGCTGGGCGGATATTTTTACACGCAAGTGTTATCGCGATATTCTAATTGAGAGTTTCAACTACTGTAGAACTCATAAAAACTTAAAATTACATGCTTATGTTATTATGAGTAACCATGTGCACTGCATTTTGAGTTCGGAAAACAACCTGTCGGATGTTGTGAGGGATTATAAAAAGCACACATCAAAAGCCATTTTAAAGGCAATTAAAGAGCAACCTGAAAGCAGAAGGGAATGGCTGATGATGATATTTGAATATCATGCGAAATTTAATAAAAGAAACAAGGATATTCAATTTTGGACGCACGAAAATCACGCTGTTGAATTGAGTAGTAACGAAATGATTGAAAGTAGAATAGATTACATTCATCAAAATCCTGTCAGGGCTGGAATAGTTGAGTTTGAGCATGAATATTTGTATTCAAGTGCCAGAAACCCCACCTGGCGCGCGAATTTTTCGCGTGCCCTTAATACAGCAATTTGCAAATCAATAAACGGACGCTGGTTCAATTCTGGAAATCGGGCTAAGTTTTGTTTGAGGTTTGAGATAACGGTAGTTGATGCAGGTTATAGCACACGTTGGAAAAAAACGCGCCAGAGTTGGGGTGTTAATGGTAATAGTCACGCGTTATGCTATCGCTAAACGCACGCCAGTGAGAGCCAGTGAGAGAATTTTATAAGTATGTTATCAGGTGTTCCATAGCTAAATACATACCAGTTAATTGAATACGATTTTAGAATATAAATACAAAATGTAATACCAATGAAAAAAGTCCTTTTTCTGGTCATCCTAAGCATGGCATTTGTTTTCAGAGCAAACAGCCAGTTTTTTGTGCCCAAACAAAAACTTGTGGCCGACATCGAAAATAAGCAGTTAGTCGTCCAGCTCTTTGAAACTGATGACAAGGTTGAACGAAAACTAAAGGGTGAACCAGATAAACTTAAGGAATATCTGAAGTTTATTGACCTTCGAAATCGTGTTCTTAGGTTAAGTTTCGAAAGCTACTGGAAATTAAATAAAGACATACAATTTCTTACACCTGCCGAAATAGAAGCCAATATAAATAATTCGGAGAACGTTGTAATATATTATGAAGAATGGAGCTATAATCAAGTTGCAGAGCTATCCACAATGGGTGAAACCGATAAAACGCCTACAAGAAGAGCTGAGGGTTATTTTTTAAAAATGAGAAATGCCGAAGATAAGCTCGATTTTTTTCGAGTAACTTTGCCAAATGATATGCTTAATGAAGGAGATTATAAGTTCATCCTTCATCAATTCGAAAAATTTATAAAATCAGGGATGCAAGGCAAAAACAAAAGAGATAGGTCGTTGTATGATGTCCAACGAAATCTGTCGATAATCGGATCAAAAACAATGGTAGTTTCTCAAACAAGCCTTGGTAAGATTTCAAATGAAAAAGCAATAGGGTATTATTCATATAAGATGCAAATAGCAACTAATGATCACATAGATAGTCTTATTATTCAGGGTGATACACAGACCTTATACGTGACAGAAGTGTGGTCAAATAACAAAAATCAGTGGATGACCGCAATCGTTGATGTGGCAACACAGGATATTGTTGCCCTATATTTACTGGGAGAAGGCATATATAGCAATTATAAAACACGTATCGGACTTGGTAAAGAGGGCTATATTTCAAATAATCAGCTAATCAGTTTCAGGAGCCGCTTAATATTATCCAAAACCCACTTTAAAAACATGACTTCAAAAATACAAGTCAAAATGAACTATTGATTCGATTGGTTCAGCATTAACAACCAGCATGCATTTCATGCCTCCGTTGCTCCGTGCTTACGTTTCTATGGCAGGTTTACCTACCTACGGCAGGTTTACCTACCTACGGCAGGTTTACCTACCTATGGTAGGCGAACCCGTAGATTTCTTATAAGCGTCAGTTAAACCTGCCGGCAGACAGGGCTGCAATGAAGTGGACTGATTTGTCTCGATACTCCACCCACCTATGTCAGGAGACAGATATAAAATCGATAATCAGGAAGCAGTTTATTTCCTAACCCTTACGATAGTTGGGTGGCTGGATGTTTTTACCAGGATTGAATACAAGGATGTAATTGTTGAAAGTCTGGCCTGGTGTCAACGAGAAAAAGACCTAAACCTCCATGCATGGTGAAACTAACCTTTCAGGTTTTTTCCAACCTGAAAGGTTGATTCCCAATATCCATTGCCACGCGGCTTTAGCCCGTGGCTCTAGGCAAATAATCCATACAAATGCTGGTTCAATTCTGTCAACCGGGTTATGTTTTGTTTAAAGTTTGAGAAAACGGTAGTTGATGCAGGTAAAGGTACACATTGGAAAACCGGGCGCCAGAGATGGAGGTTGCCTGGATTGAAATCCAGGCTTACAATATCAGTCGTGCCTACGGCACTTTGAGTAGTTTGAGAAATCGGTAGTTATTACAGGTTAGGGGGTAAGACATCCTCGTTACCGCTGTGCTCAAACGACGAGAGGGGGGGTTACCTGCAGATTTCCTATCGGAGTCAGGTAAACCTACCGTCAGACAGGGTTGCAATGAAGTGGCCTGAATTGTTTCCATACTCCACCTACCGGCCACTACCGGTGCTGTTGCTGGCGCGCAAATGTTTCGTGTGCCGGAAATTTTGTTAAGGAAGTGTGTTGTCACGCGTTACGCTATCGCTAAACGTGCGCCAATGTTTTAAAACAGACTCCTTATAAAGGTTTAATTTTTTATAAATTTATAAGACGAAATATTATTTGTACTTAAAATTCTCACTACATAGATTCCTTTAGTCAATTGGCCTACGGAGAAGCTCCTTTCTATACCTTCCAGCAATAATTTACCCTCTGTATTATAAATGCTCACTTTCGCGTTATCAGGCAGACCATTTAAGTTTAGCGTATTTCTCACAGGATTTGGATATATCAGAATGGTGTCGGTGTTATTCTCTGCAATTGTTAAAATGGTGTTGTTTATATTGTAGTAGCACCTGTTTTGCAACACCCATGTGTTAATATCGTTATCCCAATCATAATACGAGTCTACGGTTTGGTTATTATCAACATCATAGCGATATTCATTTTTAGCGGAAATTTCCCAATCGTTTGTTGTGTTATAATCAAATAGATAAAAGATGTCAGATGTTAGGTTGTTATTTGCATCATATCCATAAACATTCTTAGAATAAACTTCCCAATCTTCAGTAAGGTATTCCGCATAAGACATAATTTTTGTTGCCAGTACATTGTTTGCATCGAATGAGAATTCATATTTGTACATACCCCACCAAAAGTTGTACATCAGGTCCCATTCTGACTTACTTTTTGATGTTTGGTTATTGTTGTCATCATATGCATATTCATATTTGTATACAAGATACCAGAGGCTATCACTTCCAAATGAAAATATCTCCTTTATAAGATTGTTGCTGGTGTCATAAGTAAATTCATCTTTTAAATCTTTTTCCCAATCGTTAACGTTGCTATTCCAGTAGTAACTATAAGTTAAAATTAAATTTAAATTTGTATCATAATAATACTCCATTTTGGAATAATTTTCCCAGTCACCGGTGGTGCTGTTCCATTCGTAGTACATATTCAGCGATAAGTCACCATTGAGGTTATAGGTAAATTCATTTTTTTCTGTAAATTCCCAACTGTTACTGGTGGTATTCCATTGGTGTTTAATGTCCTGAGTTTGGAAACCGTTGTTATCAAAGATATATTCGTGTTTATCAAAATATACCCATTCGTTACTTTCATTGTTGCCAAACCGAATAAACAAGGTTTGGTTATTGTTTGCATCGTAGGTGTATTCGTTCCTGACAATACCTCTCCAATTGTTAAGGGTGCTACTCCAATAATAGGATTCGAAAATTATTAGATTTCCATTGTTATCCCATTGTTTAACCATGCGTTTCTGAATTTCGCCCGTAGAATCCTGAGGTGTGCTGAAAGAATATCAGCTTGTATCTACTGTCATGGTTGTTTCTTCCAGGTTCAAGGCTTTGTTTAAAAAGATGGTTTGTTCCAGGCTGTTTTTATGTTGCTTCAATGCCTGCATCTTTAATGGTTCACTACCTCTGCTTTGCATTGTATTCTGCCCAAAGCCGTACATGGCGGTAGTCATTAAAAGAGCGATAAAAAGTAATGTTTTTGCTTTCATGTGAAATCTCGGTGTTTAGTTAATTTGTTTTTTATTATTTGTGGTGCTATTGTGCTTATTTACAATCGGTGAAAATGCTTTGTAATGGTGCAATTGTGTTTATTCCATTATATTTGATTTTGTTATTTTGCTTTTCTGTTTTAATTATTATCAAATTATTTATTGTTAACCAATTAAGAGCCTTTTAAATAGAATCCACTACCCTTTGAAAGAGCTCATTTGGTTATGAAAGTGTAAATCTAAGGAATATTTTTAAAGTATCAACTTTACTGATGAAAATTGTAAGAATTAAATTGTGTGTGGACAACTGAATTAGAGGTTTTATTTGCCATGACACAAAATTAACAATGTGGCAGGAGGCTTTCTGTAGATTTGAGCTGAAGGGGTTGACTGAAAAGATTGAGTTAGGGTGGGTACGCGTTGGAAAAAAACGCGCGCCTGAGTGAGTGAGGAAACTAACCTTTCAGGTTTTTTCCAACCTGAAAGGTTGATTCCCAATATCCATTGCCATGCGGCTTTAACTCGTGGCTCCAAACAAATAATCCTTACAAATGCTGGTTAATTCTGCCAACTTGGTTGTGTTTTATTTAAAGTTTGAGATAACGGTAGATGCAGGAAGCGGCACGCGTTGGAAAAAAACGCGCGCCAGAGATGGTGGTTACCTGGATTGAAATCCAGGCTTACAATATCGGTCGTGCCTACGGCACTTTGAGTAGTTTGAGAAATAGGAAGTTATTACAGGTTAGGGGTGTTGCTTGGGTCATGCTTTGAAAAAACGCGCGTGCCAGGGAGACAACACATGATTGTACAATATCCATTGCCATGCGGCTTTAGCCCGTGGCTCTAAGCAAAAAATTCATACAAATGCTGGTTCAATTCTAACAAACAGGCTATGTTTTGTTTAAAGTTTGAGAAGACGGTAGTTATTTCAGGTAGCGGCACGCGTTGGAAAAAACGCGCGCCAGTGAGGGTGTAAGACATCCTCGTTACCGATGCGCTCAAACGAGGACGAGAGGGGGTACAGTTTTACTAAAAAGGGTATTTTTTTTAATATTGAATTGAATAACAAAAAAAGACCGTCTGCAAGCAAACAGTCCCTAATTTATTAATGACAATGTGCTGGGTTATCGTGCCACCTCAACAATCAGGTAACCTTCGATGATATCGCCTATTTTAATGTCATTGAAGTTGTCGATGTTCAAACCGCACTCGTAATTAGAAGTAACTTCTTTTACATCGTCCTTAAAGCGTTTTAACGAACCCAGTTGGCCGGTATGAATTACTATGCCATCGCGGATAACGCGTATCTTGGTGTGGCGGGTGATTTTTCCATCCAATACAAAACATCCGGCAATGTTGCCTACCTTGGTGATATTAAATACCTCACGAACTTCAACATTACAGGTGATTTTTTCTTCCATCTTGGGACTCAACATGCCTTCGATAGCTGTTTTAAGCTCTTCGGTGGCCTGATAAATGATGGAGTAAAGCCGGATATCGATTTCTTCTTTCTCGGCTAGTTTTCGTGCCTGACTGGAAGGCCTGACCTGGAACCCGATGATGATGGCGTCGGAAGCCGAAGCAAGCATCACGTCCGATTCGGTAATGGCACCTACTGCTTTGTGTATCACGTTTACCTGTACCTCGCGGGTGGATAGTTTTAACAAGGCATCCGACAAGGCTTCAACTGATCCGTCCACATCACCTTTAACAATCACGTTGAGTTCTTTAAAGTCGCCAATCGCAATCCGTCGGCCAATTTCGTCCAGGGTAATGTGTTTTTGAGTACGTAAGCTTTGTTCACGCATCAGCTGATGACGTTTTGAAGCTACATTTTTGGCTTCTTTTTCATCTGACATAATGTTGAAAAGATCACCAGCCTGGGGAGCCGAATTTAACCCAAGCATCAGCACGGGAACGGATGGTCCGGCAGAATCTACGGCTTTGTTACGTTCGTTAAACATGGCCTTTACTTTTCCATAAACAGAACCTGCCAGAATAATGTCTCCTTTTTTCATAGTGCCATCCTGTACCAGCACCGTAGCAACAAAACCACGTCCTTTATCAAGGGAAGCCTCGATGACGGTACCGCGACCCATCTTTGTTGGATTGGCCTGTAATTGTAACATTTCGGATTCAAGCAGCACTTTTTCAAGAAGTTCGGCAACTCCTGTACCATTGATGGCTGATATTTCCTGCGATTGATATTTCCCTCCCCAGTCTTCTACCAGGATGTTCATGTTGGCTAATTGTTCTTTTATTTTTTCGGAGTTGGCTCCCGGTTTATCCATTTTGTTAAACGCGAACACGAGCGGTACGCCGGCTGCCTGAGCATGGTTAATGGCTTCACGCGTTTGAGGCATCACGCTGTCGTCGGCAGCAATAACAATAATCGCGATGTCGGTTACTTTGGCACCCCTGGCACGCATGGCCGTAAAGGCTTCATGGCCAGGTGTATCGAGGAAAGTCACTTTTTTACCGCTGTCGGTGGTTACTTCGTAGGCACCAATATGTTGTGTGATACCCCCTGCTTCACCGGCCACTACATTCGCTTTTCGGATGTAGTCGAGCAACTTGGTTTTACCATGGTCCACGTGTCCCATAACGGTTACTATCGGAGCTCTTTCTACCATCTGGGCAGGATCGTCGGGTAATTCCTGAAGATCTACATGGTCAGTATCGTCGAGGCTGATAAACGCTACTTTAAAGCCAAATTCTTCAGCAACCAACGCGATAGTCTCTGCATCCAATCGTTGATTGATGGAAACAAACATGCCTAGCTGCATGCAGGTGGTAATAATCTGGGTAACACTTGTATTCATCAAATTGGCAAGCTCGTTGGCTGTCAGGAATTCGGTTACCTTCAAAATGGATTTTTCATCCTCCTGTCGCTGCATTTCCTCAGCCAGGTGGTGTGATACATGTTCTCTTTTCTCTTTCCTGTGTTTGGCCGCCTTGGACTTTCCTGTCGGAGCCAGACGAGCCAGCGTATCTTTAATCTTTTTTTGAATTTCTTCATCGGTGGGCTCGGTTTTAACCAATGGTTTTTTAACCGGAGGAACAAATTTTTTCTTGCCCGGTTGTTCTCTGGGCCTTTCCTGTTTGGCCTGAGTTTCGTCAGGTTTAACCTTAATTCGTTTTCTTTTCTTTTTCTTTGCAGCACTGTCATCACTGGATGAAGCTACCGGAGATCCTTTTTTACGTCGGGTATCAATTGGCAGGTCGATTTTACCAAAAATAACCGGTCCGGCCAATTTCTCGAACTTTGTTTTAAGGAAATTATCAGGTTCTTTTTCCCCGGGAGACTTCGTTTCTAAAATCTTAACCGGTTGTGAAGTTTCAATACCAGTTGCCTCTTTTTCAACAGGTTTTTTTGATGTTTCATAGGCTTTCTTAGTGTCAACAGCAGGTGCTGCTTTTTCAACCGGCTTATCTTTCTTCCTGAAAGTATCAATTGATTTCTGTTTATCAAAAGCTTCTTTCTTCTTTTCGGCTTTTGTTTTTTTCTTTGGCCTGGTTCGTTGGTTTAAACTATCCAAATCAATCTTGCCGTAAACCTTCAAACTTCCCTTTAGGTCCTCAACTGTTTCTTCTTCAACATTTTCTTTCTCTGGCTCCATCGGTGCTCCCTGAGTTTCTTCAGGTTGTAGTTGGGTTGATTCATGAGTTGGAGCTATCGGTTCAGGTATAGCCGGAAGAGCTGATTCAATGGGTTGCTCGGCAACTTTTTCTTCCGGTTCAGGTTTTTGTACGGTTACTTTTTCTGCTTCCACTACCTTTTCAGACTCGGGTTCCTTCTCTGGTATTATTTGAGTTTTACCTTCTTCTACCTCGGTAGTTTTTACTTTTTCGGGTTCAGCCAGTGAAATAGCTGGTTTCTTTTCAATGATTTCCGCCTTAGGTGATTCTGAGGGTTCTTCTGGTTTTTTAACGGGTTCACGTTCCGGAATGGCATTGGGAGCGTTTTCTCTTGATGCGTTTCTTTCGGCAGCTGTGGAAGGTATGTTTTTTAAAGATTTTTTAAAGTATTCAACACCTGTGTTTTTAATGATGACCTCATCGTCGATGGGATACTCTTCCTGTTTTTTCTCCTCCCTGACAGTAGGATTTTCGATCGTAATACTTTGTTTCCCAATATACTCAAGTCCTTTTTGTTTCGATATTTCTTTAACATGCTTCTCCTCCTGAAACTCATTAAAAAGTAGGTCATACATTTGAGGATCAAGCTTGGTATTGGGATTGCGATCGATTACAAAGCCTTTTTTGCCCAGGAATTCAATCACCGAGTCGATGCTGATGTTAAACTCGCGGGCGGCCTTACTTAATCTTACTACCTTGTTGGCTTCTGACATATTATTGTTGTTTATAAACGCTCAAATTATTTCACAAATTACCACTTTGCAAACACATTATTCAAATTCTGTTCTAAGAATGCGCAACACTTCCTGAATGGTTTCTTCTTCCAGATCAGTACGGTTAACAAGCTCTTCGATATCCAGTTCAAGCACGCTTTTAGCAGTATCGCATCCAATGGTTTTCAGTTCGTCGATAATCCACTGGTCGATTTCATCTGTAAATTCCTGTAGGTCGACATCTTCGCTGTCGGTATCGCTATCACGATACACGTCAATTTCGTAGCCGGTAAGTTTCCCGGCAAGCTTGATATTGTATCCGCCTTTTCCGATAGCCAGCGATACCTGATCGGGTTTCATGTACACTTCGGCGCGCTTATTTTCTTCATCAAGTTTGATGGAAGTAATTTTTGCCGGCGAAAGTGCACGTTGGATAAACAACGATTTATTTGATGTGTAATTGATCACATCGATATTTTCATTCTTAAGTTCACGAACGATGCCATGGATTCTGGATCCTTTCATCCCCACACAAGCGCCAACCGGGTCGATGCGGTCGTCGTACGATTCAACAGCAATCTTAGCCCTTTCTCCTGGTATCCGATCAATTTTTTTGATGGTGATCAGACCGTCAAAAACTTCAGGTACTTCTGCCTCGAACAACCGTTCGAGAAAAATGGGAGAAGTACGCGAAAGGATGATCACAGGCGTATTGTTGCGCATGTCAACTTTCGATACGATGGCTCTGATGGTGTCCCCTTTGCGGTAATAATCCTGTGGGATTTGTTCCGACTTCGGCAGCAGGAGTTCTATTCCTTCATCATCCAACACCAGAATTTCCTTTTTCCACACCTGGTAAACTTCACCTGTGATGATGTCGCCGACTTTTTCTTTATATTTACGGAAGACGTTGTCTTTTTCATAGTCTAATATTCTGGAAACCAGATTTTGACGGATAGCCAAGACTTCTCTTCTGCCAAAATCCTTTAGCCAGATTTGTTGCGAAAATTCTTCCCCTACCTCAAAATCGGGCTCTACTTTTATGGCATCCGAAATAGCAATCTGAAGACTCTCGTCTTCTACTTTGCCATCTTCAACAATTTCTCTGTAGTGCCATATTTCAAGGTCACCCTTGTCGATGTTCACGATGATATCGAAATTGCTTTCGGGGCCATATTTTTTTGTGAGCATGCTGTGAAAAACATCCTCGAGAATACGCATCATGGTTTCTCTGTCGATGTTTTTAAATTCTTTAAACTCCGAAAAGGTCTCAACAAGGTTCATGTTATCCATTGCGAAAATAATTTACTGTCTGTTAAAAAGTTACAATTCCTTTAGCTTCAATTATTGATGTCATTGGGAAAGTGATCAACTCTCCCGGCTCAATTTTTTTACTTTTTTTGTTTTTGTTCTTTGCCTGCTCGAAAAATTCGATTTGGGTTTCTGTGGCCGACTTCAATAACCCTTTCATTTGCGTTCCATCGTTAAGCTTAATCTGTATCGCTTTGCCCACATACTTCTGATACTGTCGCAGGAGTGTGAATGGCTGGCCTACACCTGATGAACTCACGTTCAGTTCATAATCTTCGATTTCACGGTCAAGCTTACTTTCGATGTACTTGCTCAGAGCGATACAATGCTCGATTAAAACACTCGAATCGCTGTCGATAAACACCAATATGCGGTTTTCTGCATTGGAATTCACCTCCACTACAAAACGGTCGGTTCCTTCTAAAAACCCACTGGCTAATTCTACTATGGTTTCTTTTTTTATCATACTATAAAAAGAGGGGACCCGTGTCCCCTCACCTCAAAATCTCTCTCGTTGTCCGACAAGGATTCGAACCTTGACAGGCAGAATCAAAATCTGCAGTGCTGCCGTTACACCATCGGACATTCGGGGCGCAAAGATACTCCATTTTTTCTTATTCCAAACTATTCAAATAAAAAATTGGCAGGGTATGTGCAGCTATAGTGCTTCCGTTATTTGATATGCTATCTTTGTCAGGAATTGTTATCAATATTTATAGATGAAATACTACCTTATTTCAGGTGAGGCTTCAGGTGATCTGCATGGGGCAAACCTGATGAAATCATTAAAAAACCTGGATGCCGCGGCTGAATTCCGGGTCTGGGGTGGTGATAAGATGAAAAATGAAGGGGCAGTGCTCGTAAAACATTACCGCGATTTGGCTTTTATGGGATTTATTGAAGTGCTTTTTAACCTCGGCACCGTGTTAAAAAATATCTCCTTTTGCAAAAAAGACCTGCTTTGTCATAAACCCGATGTGTTGATCCTGATCGATTATCCGGGATTTAACCTTCGCATTGCTGAATTTGCTCATCAACATGGAATAAAGGTGGCTTATTATATCTCACCTCAAATTTGGGCCTGGAAAAAAAGCAGGGTACATCTCATTAAACGGGTGGTCGATCGGATGATGGTGATATTGCCATTTGAGTTCGACTTCTATAAAAAATACAATTTTAAAGTTGATTTTGTCGGGCATCCCTTGCTCGATGCCATCCACAACGAGCCTATTATTGATAAAGAAACATTTTTCACCAAACATGGTCTTTCCGATAAACCCGTTATCGCCCTGTTGCCCGGGAGTCGTAAGCAGGAGGTGGGCAAAATGTTGAGTGAGATGCTCAAGGTGATTCCTTTCTATCCTGATCACCAGTTTGTTATTGCAGGCGTGGACAATCTTCCTGATGATGCCTATGCTTCTTTCACCGGCGACAAAAAAGTAACAGTGGTTTTTAATGAAACGCATCATCTGTTGCGAACGGCACAGGCTGCCCTGGTAACCTCTGGTACTGCTACCCTTGAAACCGCGCTGCTGGGTGTGCCCGAAGTGGTATGCTACAAGGGAAATTCTTTAAGTTACCAAATTGCCCGGCGGGTAGTTGATGTAAAATACATCTCATTGGTCAACCTGATTATGGACAGGGAAGTGGTAAAAGAGTTGATTCAGGATGAGCTTAACACACAAAACCTGAGAATGCAGTTGGATTTATTGTTGTTTGATCAGGCCTATCGTTCAAAATTGAGGGCCGATTACAACGAACTGGTGAGTAAACTAGGTAGTTTGGGAGCTTCCGATCGTGCCGCGAATTTAATCGTCAGCATGATAAAGCCCGGATAAACAGGCAAAGCTTCTCAACTACCTTTTTATCGATTTGCGATAAATCGATTTATTTCCCACGTTGTCAGTCACCACCAGCTCAAAGGCATTTTCTCCAGGTTTCATCCTTTTGTCGATCTCGTAGAAAAGCAGGTTGTTTTTGACGTCGTATTCCATCAAAATCCATTGGCCATTCAGCGTAGCACGGTACGAACGAATACCAGTTTGATTGTCAACAATACTTAGCCTGATTTTTGAAAGCGGCTTCCCGGCTTCGCTGGTAGCCACATTGATGGGCTTTATAACAGGAGGTTTGGTGTCGACCAGAATGGTGTAAAAGCCAAGTTTTCTGATGGACGCTTCCATGCGGTCATGGTTCATTTTTCCTCCGGCGGAAGCGTAATATTTGTTGTTGGTGGAATAACCCAGATAGAGCTTTTCCCGGTCGTATCGTGCCAATAAATCGGCATCGGGCAAAATACTGAGTGTAAGGTTTTTTTGAATGGGAACTTTGCTGTTGTGTAATTGAAATACCGGGTATAGTTTGGTTGAGTCGGGTTCGAGTTGTTTAAAATCGAAATAAAACGACTGATAAAACGCGTTGGCCGGGATAGACAATACCATCAGGTCATTTTTGATGGTATCAGGAACATTGGCTTGGATGCGATAGGGTGTTTTTTTAATCTCCCTCTTAACAAATCGTGAGACAGCTGTATCTTCCTGTACCAAAAAGGGAAGTTGCGACAGGTTCCCGTACGCATCGCTGACCTGCCATGTGAGTTTGTGAACCAAGGTGTCGCTAAAACAAAAGATGCCATTGGATAGTACCTGATGGTAATTGAAAAGCAGGTTGTTGGTATCGATCTGGGTACGGATATACCGTTTGTTGGTTTCAACAGAGGTGCCATAATCAATTAAACTGTTTATGTACCGTGCGGTAGCGAATGATAGTTTGTCCAACATCAGACCGAAGATTTGAGTCGTGTCGTCCAATAGTTTGACTCCAAAAACGCCGTTTTTATTGGGGATTTCGTTCATCAAATCATGGGTCACTATTCCAAACGATACCCGACCGGAAACTTTTATGGTCCGCTGACTTTTTAATTTATGCTGGTCGCCCCAACCCGTCACCTCTAAGAAAACAGTATCCTGTTTCCCGTTTACAAATGAGTTGGTATCCACAGGATAAACCGCCATATTAAGAATTTGGGGCCGGTAAAAATCTTTTACCTTAATCGATGTAAACAACAGCGGGTTGAGCGAATATTGGGTGGCTTCATCCCTGATTTCAAAATGCAGGTGTGGCCCCATAGAACCTCCCGTGTTTCCTGAATAGGCAACTAAATCACCTTTTTTAACGGGTAGCTCATTCTTATTGGGAAAAATTTCAACTTCAAAGCTTTCGCGGCTATATTGAATTTCTTTTACATAACTTTGGATGGAATCGCCGTATCGTTGCAAGTGCCCGTATACCGAAACAAAACCATTGGGATGTGTAATATAAAGGGCTTTACCATATCCTCCGGGCGATATTTTTATCCGTGATACCCAACCATCTTCAATCGCCCTTACTTTCTGTCCTTCTCTTCCTTGTGTTTTGATATCAATTCCGGCATGAAAATGATTGGGGCGCAATTCGCCAAAGGTGCCTGATAGATACAAGGGTATGTCAAGCGGAGTTGCAAATAGTTCTGAATAAGTTTGTTGAGCCACCGTAATGAATGGTGACAGGAAAAATAACAGGACAAAAAAATGGGTGGCAATAGGCTTCTTAAACATCGAAAAGTTGGGTTAGTTCGCTCATGTGTTGGATTGTATAGTCAGCATTTGGGAAGGAGCCTTTAAGACCCAACTCATTAAAAAAAACAGTAACCATTCCGGCTTCTTTTGCACCCACAATGTCTTTATCATACAGGTTGCCAACCATCATACAGGTTTTGTGATCGTATCCGGAAAGGCGGGCCGTGCGAATAAAAAATTCCGGATCGGGTTTTTTAACACCCAATTCTGTTTGCGAAAAAAAATGATCAAAATAAACATTGGCACCAATTCTCTTTAGCGCTGCAATCATGTCCGAGGTTTTGCTGTGGTCGGCACTGGTTGCAATAATACATGGATATTTTGAACTCAGGTATTTCAATGCAGTTTCAGCACCCGGAACCCAGGCGACTGATTCCCAAAGATACATGGGGCCAGGCAGGTTAAAATCACGCATCACCGTATCGCCCCAATCGAAAATGATTGCTTTTACCGAATTTTTCATGAAGCAAAAGTAGTTGGATTATTCATATAGAATTAACCCGGGAGTTTAGTTTTAATTGACAATCTATCCGCTTTTCAAATCGTGCCCTATGAAAAATCACTAAATTTGCCCAAAATCGATTTGCATGAAATATGTCGTTTCTCTTCTTTCCTTTGTGCTTGTTTTTAGCTTCCTGAGCCTTGGTTGCAAAAAAACAGACGATGGAGATGGAACAAAACCTGAAATAGTTGTTCTGGGTGCCAATCCCATGTTTTGGGCACTTAATTATCCCTATACGGATTTGGGTGCAAAAGCCTACGATTTGAGCTCAACAGGTGATACAACTGATTTAACCTTATTGATTGTCGTAGACAGCAAGGTGGATGTAACTCAAGTGGGAGAGTATCAGGTGACTTACAATGTGAAGGATGCAAGTGGCCTCGCCGCTGATGAAAAAAGAAGACTTGTAAAAGTGGTGATTGGAAAATAGAAACCTGACAGACACCGAACTTTCATGACATCACAAACCCTGCAAAAGAAAAAAATCCTCTTTATCGTAAATCCCAGTTCTGGAAAAAAGAAGAGCGATTTGCTTACGCAATCAATTCAAAAAGAAATAGATATAAAAATATTCGATATCGAAATTGTGTATACCGCTTATGCCCGACATGCGGTGAAATTAAGCCGGCAGGCAGTAGCAGACGGATTCGATATCATTGTTGCCGCTGGCGGCGATGGCACCATCAACGAAGTAGCAGGTGAAATAATTGATAGAGAAACTGTACTGGGTATTATTCCGATGGGTTCAGGCAATGGTCTCGCCCGCCACCTGGGTATTCCCCGCCAGATTGAGAAAGCGGTCCGGCTTATCAACCAATTTGATATTACCAAAATAGATACCTGTTCTGTTAATCAGGTGCATTTTGTAAGCATTGCCGGAATTGGATTCGATGCCTTGGTTGCCAAACACTTCGCCCGAAATGAAAGAAGAGGGTTCATGGGCTATTTTAATGTGGTGGCAAACAAATACCTGAAATACAAACCCAAGAAATATCAAATTGTGTTTGCCAACGGAAATAAACTTACCACAAGGGCCTTGTTTGTCGCATTTGCCAACTCCAATCAATTTGGCTATAACACAACCATCGCGCCGAATGCCCGGCTTACCGATGGTCTGATTGACGTATGCATTGTTAAGAAACCGATGCTGGTTTCGATTCCTATCATAGCCAATTTGTTGTTGTTGAACAAAATAAATCTTGCAAACGATGTGAGTATCGTTCAAACACCTTATCTTAGCGTTACCCAATCGCGGAACCGGGTGGTTAATATTGATGGAGAACCCATCAGGATTGCAAAAAAATTAAATATTAAAATCAACCCCTTGTCGCTCAGGGTAATAATAAATAAGGAAGATGCCAAAATATAACGACTTTAACCTGGTTTTTTCAACCAATCCTGATTTGGTGCCGCGGAGTGGTGACAAAGAAATGGTAGAAACAAAGGAGGCTAAACATCAGAGCCTGATCGTTTCACTGGATAAAAAGCAACGAAGGGGAAAAAAGGTAACGCTAATCGAAGGATTTGTTGGCAATGAAAACGACCTGAAAGAACTTGGGAAAATATTGAAATCGAAATGTGGCGTCGGTGGATCGGTCAAGGACAACCAAATCATTATCCAGGGGGACTTTAAGGAGAAAATTGCCGAAATACTCAGACAGTCAGGTTATAAAACAAAATTGAAATAAAAACGGAAGTCATGCAGAAATACTTAAAACTTACAATCCTGTTGTGGATGTTGGCAATTTCCACAACGGCCTTTACGCAGACGAAAAATGGAGCACTGACCATGAATATGGTGAAACAAATCAGGGCTACCTTTGAGAATACAGCCGGTAATACCGCTTTAAAAAATGCCATTTCGAACAACGACATAAAAAAGCTGGCGGTCAACCGTGAAAATGATGGCAAAGTCAACAACTTGTTTTCGAACAAGGTAACTACCAAAGGCATCGCCAACCAAAAATCATCCGGACGTTGTTGGCTGTTCACAGGGCTAAATACCTTGAAACCCATGGTTCAGGAGAAATATAAATTAAATGATTTTGATTTCAGTCATACCTACAATTTTTTCTGGGACCAATTTGAGAAGGCCAACCTGTTTCTCGAAATTGCCATTGCCACGGCACAGAAACCGCTTGACGACCGGGAGGTGGAATGGCTTTTTAAAAACCCCATTGGTGATGGAGGACAGTGGACAACCTTTGCCGACAATGTGCAGAAATATGGTGTGGTGCCCCAGTCGGCGATGCCTGATACCTATCAAAGTGAGAACACCGCCATGATATCAAAGTTGCTTGCAAGAAAATTGCGTGAAGATGGCTTGGAAATCAGGATGATCACCTTATCCCGAATGGCTGAAGAGAAAAAAACCGAAGCCAAATTCAACATGCTGGCCGATATCTACCGGATGCTCGCATTGAGTTTGGGTGAACCCCCGCTGGACTTTGTTTGGCAATATATCGATTCCGATGGAAAAATCAGTGAACCTAATACCTATACCCCGCAAGCATTTTATGATGAGATTATTGGTGTTAATTTGAATGATTACATCATGTTTATGAACGACCCTACGCGTGATTACCATCAGTTATACGAAATTCAATATGACCGGAACCTGGTTGAAGGTGGTAACTGGAAGTATGTCAACCTGCCAAATGACGAGATCAAGGAGTTTGCCAAAGCATCTATCCTGGCCAGGGAAGCCATGTATTTTTCGTGCGATGTCGGCAAACAACTCAACATCGAAGATGGAACATTGGATGTGAACAACTATCAGTATAACAATCTGTTTGGAGTGGACTTTGGGATGGATAAAAAAGGACGCATTCAAACCTTTGAAAGTGGCTCCACACATGGCATGTCGTTGGTGGGGGCCAATATTCTTCAGGATGGCAAGGTGGATAAATGGCAGTTGGAAAACAGTTGGGGAGCCGACAAAGGCGACAAAGGTTATCTCACCATGACGGATGCCTGGTTTAATGAGTTTATGTTTCGCATCATCATCAATAAAAAATATGTTGCTGACAATGTGTTGAAAATATTGGATCAAAAGCCCATTTTGCTTCCGCCATGGGATCCCATGTTTTTGCCTGAACAATAGATATTTTTAAACGGCCAATCGGGTTTAGAAACTTTATGTATCAAAATTTATCTTGTGTCAAAAAACTTTTTACTTTAGCTTTTATTCAATTATCGTTAACTAACCTCTTTTATCTATGAACAACCGCACTATTCAAACCATTGGAACAATTATAAAAAAAGAACAGCTGGCATCGGTAGTGCACGACACACGAAGTTCTGCTTTGATACTTGAATCATTGGAACCATTTCCCGGTTATCATGGAACTACCATTCCCGACCGGCTTGAACCTGACTCATTATTTGTGGTAACCAAAATTATGTACAATGATGAACGCATTATTCGTTCCATTCAGGCCGTGAAAATGGTTTATCCTTCGCGTTTTGATGCAGCACCCGGCACCATTAACTTTCAGAATAATCCGGTAAATGTAATTCGTTTTAAGTTTATTTCCTATCATGCCATTTCAGAATTAATTGAGTGTTTTAGGGAAACGGGAATCGAGTTTATGAAATCAAAAAAGGTGGCACCTTACACTTCCGTCATCAAAATTCGCAGACACTTCAAAATGAATGAAATCCAGGAAGGCATATTCCGCGATGGTGATAACAATCAAACTTATTATATTCAGGTACCTGTACAGTTGCGGTGGGTTACATTCGAGAAAATCACCATGCAGTTGAAATACAACCTGGAGAACAATAATTTTGATGCTGCACAAACCAGCGTTTTTACTGAGTTTGGGTTATTGGATTTGGTGCGCATCTACGATCAGGATGCATCTACAGGAAAATTGCAATTCATCAGAAACAATTATCTGGAAGCCATAAGCAAATTATAAATAAGAGTTGATGCTATTTAGGGAAGAACTAAAGTACGTTCAAAGTCAGTCGGATCAGTTGTTGCGTAACATGGGATTTTCGGCCGACTCGACCGAGATGATCGTTCAAACCGTTGGTTATATTGTACTTGGGCTGTTTGCCTATTTATTTTATCGGGTAACGGTGATTGTGGTTAAAGCCGTTGTAGTTCCTATTATTAACCGATCAAAAAACCGGCTCGATGATTTGCTGATTAAAAATAACTTTTTTAAGAAATTATCGTTCCTTGTTCCCGCCTTGTGGATATACTATATGGTTAAAAATCCATTTTTTACCTTTACAGAGACTTCGGATTTTTTTAGGGGACTGACCACCGTATTTTTTTATTTTATTGCCGCACTAGTCATCGATAGTGTGCTAAGTACCATTAATGACTATTATAACAAGTATTCTTTTGCCAAAGAGCATCCCATTGCCGGTCCCATACAGGTAATAAAAATTATCACCTACTTGTTGGCACTTCTTGGTGTTATCGGCTATTTGCTCGAAAAAGACCTGAGTACCTTGTTATTTGGATTGGGCACCATCTCTGCGGTACTCATGTTGATTTTCAAAGACCCGATCCTGGGCTTTGCCGGTGGATTGCAGCTTACTTTTAATAAAATGGTGCGTATTGGCGACTGGATTACCATGAATAAGTATGGTGCCGATGGTACTGTCATCGAAATAAATCTCACCACAGTTAAGGTACAGAACTTTGATAAAACCATTATTACCATTCCTACCTATGGCATGGTGACCGACAGCTTTCAAAACTGGCGTGGTATGGAAGAATCTGGCGGCAGGCGCATCAAACGTTCCATCCTGATTGATATGGATACTGTTAAGTTTTGCACCTCGGAGATGCTGGATCGATTTAAAAAGATTCAGATAATTGCCGATTATGTGAATAAGCGAGAGGTTGAAATTGCCGCTTATAACGAAAAATTGGGTACTGATCCTTCCATTAAGGTAAATGGACGCCGTCAAACCAACCTGGGAGTTTTTCAGGCATACCTGAAATCCTATCTGAATAATCGTCCTGATATAAACAGCGACATGACTTTTATCGTGAGGCAGTTGCAGCCTACTGAAAAGGGAATACCTATCGAGATTTATGTGTTTACCAACATAACTGAATGGGTAGCTTATGAGGAAATTCAGGCATCCATTTTTGACCACATACTGGCCGCAATACCTGAATTTGAGTTGCGGGTTTTTCAATATCCAAGCAGCTTTTGTGGAATTCGGATGCCCATGGCCGAAGGGTAAAATGGTGAATCGTTTTCAGTAGTTATTACTAAATGTTGAAAACATGAAAAAAGAGAAAGATCATTTTGATGAAGAAGGGCTGTTAAAAGATAGCTTCTACGACAAGGAATATGCCAAACTTTGCATCAAACTGGTTAAAATGCAGGAATGGATTAAAGCCAAAGGTCTGAAAGTGGTTGTGATATTTGAAGGCCGTGATGCAGCAGGAAAAGGAGGGGTGATTAATCGGATTACCGAGCCAATGAACCCCAGGATCTGCAGAGTGGTTGCCTTAGGTACTCCTACCGAAAAAGAAAAAACCCAGTGGTATTTCCAACGATATGTCGCCAATTTGCCCGCTGCGGGAGAAATGGTATTGTTCGACCGTTCGTGGTACAACAGGGGAGGGGTAGAACATGTGATGGGTTTTTGTACTCAGAGCGAATATTGGGAATTTCTGCGTTCGTGCCCCAATTTTGAACAAATGCTCATCCGTTCCGGAATTATCCTGATTAAATTATGGTTTTCAGTAAGTAGTGAAGAACAGGAAAAACGCTTTCAGTCACGACTGAATGATCCGACAAAAAGGTGGAAATTAAGCCCCATGGACTTGAAATCACGCGAACTTTGGGTGGAATATTCAAAAGCAAAAGATACCATGTTCGACTATACCGATACGAAAATATCTCCCTGGTATGATGTACCAGCTGATGATAAAAGGAAGGCACGACTGAATACCATCAGGCATCTGTTAAATAAAATCCCTTATCACGATCTGCCCCAGGAGGAAATCGAACTAAAACCAAGACGACCTGAAGAGGAGTATACACGCCCTCCATTGGATGAACAGAACTTTGTAAAGGATTACTATAAAAGGTAGCAAGTGCCGCTATCGTGTGCAGAGGCAACGAGTGAGTTTTCAGATATTTTTTAACAAATAGACTTCTTTCAGGTGTTTTTGAGCCACATCAAATGCATCCAGACTCTTGTCGGCTTGCAGCATGATGGTGTTTTCGAAGGGATGTTGCCGGCAGTATTTCTGGTGGCTGTCCCAGATATGTTCCACATACCAATCGGGTTCTTTTCCCCACCGGATGTCTTTGTTTTTCCTTGATAAAAACTCCTCTTTGCTGAGTGCGAGGAAGAGTTTTACGTCCATCAGCTTGTTAAGTCTTTCATCCTGAAAGGCAAAGATACCCTCCAGTATCACCAGTTCATGAAGGTTGATTTGACGCAGTGCTTCTTTATAAAATCGATCAAAATCAATGGAATAGGTGCATTCCCAGTCGGTGTGACCGTTAATCTTGGGAATTTCACTGGTTGGGAAAGCAAAATCGTCCTGACAAAGACTGACCACATCTACTTCGTGGAACACTTTTTTTAGATTTCTTGCTAAGGTAGATTTTCCGGCATTGCTAACGCCTCCTATTCCGATAACCATGAGGTTGCTTTAATTTGGCGCAAAAATAGGGATTATTCCAGTTCAATGAGTTTTTTAAGCTGATCGTTTAATTCTTGAACTTCGTGCAAAAGCGGAGCAACTGTTTCTTTGTCAAAATCAACAAAATCAGAATAATCGGTTTCCTGCCTCCAATCGAATAAATGAGAAAAGAGTTTTCCATGATCGGGGCTTAATCGCTTCGACTTTACATAGTGAAGAAATAATTGAGTTTTAACTCCATTATGGGTTTCTGCTTTTATTTTGTCTTTATAAAGCAATGCACTTGCCAGATAATAGCTTGAATAATACAATCTGTTTATGCAGGAATTCCAGCGACTATTTTCTGCTAATAATTGGGCATCCTGAAATATTTCATCGGATTTAGATATGCGGTAATTGATATAGTCTTGTTTGTCTCCTTTCATTGTAATATAATGCCTTCCCGATGAATATTTTCATACAATGGGGTGATCCTGTATTTTGTTTCCCAATCATTTTTTGAAAAAACAAAGGTAGAAATAGGTTCGCCAATTTCTATTTCAATCTCAAAAAGTTCTTCCCTATATTCTTTTTCTGTTTTCCGATCTACTTTTAAAGTATTTAACAAAATCAGCACGTCCCAATCTGAATCTTCCCTGGCTTCACCACGTGCATGAGAGCCAAATAATACCACTTCAGCATCCGTATTTTTCTGATGGATTTTATCTTTTATCAGGTTTGAAATGTGTTGTTCTTTTTTATTCATACACAAATATAATATTCTCAACAACCAACTCCGGCTAAATGAGGTTATTTTTTTTCCTGACCGGGCATAAATTGATAGGCTCCGGCATCCGGATGGTTGAGTCTCAGGTTGTTGAGTATATCGTATGGAACCTCTACCGCAACGGCAGGATCGCCGTAGTCGATGGCTGGTGACAGGGTGTCGAGGCGGTAATCGTTTACAGAAACGTCTTTATAAAGCGGATCTTTATTTCGTAAGATGTCCTGGAAGTTGACTCCATCTTCCATTTTTCGGGTGCTTCGAACCAAACTATGGCTAAGAAAATAAAGCGAATCTGCTCCACCAACCAAATCGGTTTCAAACTCATCTCTATTTGAACCATAAACAATGCTGTTGGCCAGGGTAAAATTGAGGGCATATGGAACCGGATTATCCAGTGTGTCTAAAAGATAATTGTTGATGTATACGGACGGATTGTTGCGCGCCGAATACGGCCAGAAATTACCGATGGTGGATTGCTTAAAATTGAAATAGCCTCCACCCGTTACCGCCAGACAGTAGCCTCCACAGTTAGCCAACACCGTATTGGTTGCTTCGATGTTGTAGACGCTTGAGAAAATCCCAAATCCATTCATGTTCTTGATAATGACATTGTGCAGTATGACACGGTTATTGGCATAATGAATGAACGACTCGGTTTGTAAGCCTATAAATCCGTTTTTAATCACCGCATTTTCAATGAGGTGGTCCGTTCCGGGAGTGCTTTCCATCAGCCAGATGCGGTCCCACTGTCCGGGGAGTTCATCATAACTTGATTCCAGGCGGTCGCCCTGAAAGGTAACAGGATTCTCAATGGTGCCTTTCACCTGTAGCAATCCATCCGAATAAGCCCAAAGTCCGCCACCATCATGAAAATAAATCCTTGCTCCTTCATCAATAATCAGCGTTCCATAGGAATTGACCACGGCATATCCATAGATTACATAAGGCCGGTCGTTGGTCCAGTGAACGGTTTCGAGGCTGTCGGCCACAATTTTGTATTTTGGAAAGACGGAAGAATAGGTGTCGGCCACGATATAATGCGCATCCTGACCCCAGGCAATTAATTTAACGTGCTGCTCATTGCCATTGGTGAAAAAGGTGAGTTCGTCTTCCACCACATAGGGATTGTTGTTGTCCAGCGGATTGATGGTCACCCGAACAAACAAGTACAGGCTGTCGTTGCCGTTGATTTCAATATCCGAAAACGAAGAACCGGGTTCTCCATCCAGGTTGATGCGGTATGCTGACGAGGTTCCTCCGGCGAGATTAATATTACTGATGTTTAGTTTGTTACCCGATTTGTTGTAGATCATCAGGTGCTTTGTAACGCTGCCGATTGTAGTGAAAACCGTGTCGAAAATGACCGAGTCTGCCGAAAAACCAAGTTTAAGCGAACTATCGTGGTTGATGACATCCTCCTTTTTGCAGGAGGCAAAAATCAACACAAGAAATGTGGTGGTGATCAGAAAGGACAGGCCGAAAGAGGGAAACAACTTCATAAACGCATCATTAATCAGGTGTGCAAAGATAAGTGAATACAGTTAAACCAAAACCAATCAATAATCCTGATTTTAAGAAATGGAAGTGCGATACAACCATTTCTTGTTGGTAATACATACGTTTTTTCGGCATTATTATTGTATTTTTACGCCATTCATCCTGAAAACTGATAAGTTTATGAACCAGCTATTAAAAGCAGCTATTGTTTTAATCCTGATGGTGATATCGGGGGTAGAATTACAGGCACAATACATGAACCTGGGCGAACAGGCAACAAAAGTAAAAACCAACGAACACAGATGGTTTGTCGGAGGAATGCTTGGGGGTAGTTTTTCAAGCTATGGAGGCAGTTTTGAAATTGCTCCCATCGTTGGATACAAGGTTACGCCCGAGTTTGCAGTTGGAACGCGTTTGACCTATATTTACAGCAGCTATAAAGGTCAATACAGTTCAACGCGCTATAATTTAAACGATTACGGAGCCAGCTTGTTTGCCCGTTACCAGTTTTATAAGTATTTCTTCGGACAGGCGGAGTATGAAGCCCTGAGCCTTGAAATGCCTCCGTTTGCGGTGCTTCCCGATGAAAGTACCCGTATTTTACTCAACAGCCTTTTTGTGGGAGGCGGCATCATTCAGCCATTGGGTGGCAGGGGGTTCGCCACGGTGGCTATTCTGTTTAATTTACTCGAAAACGAGTATTCAAGCTATGTATACTCCAATCCCATTATCCGGGTTGGATTTGGCGTTGGGTTGTAGAAATACCACAAACCTTTATCGCCATTTATAAGTCCTTTTCTGTGAGGTAACCTTACCGGGACAAGCCGGAAAAGTTTCACGCAAAGTGCGCTAAGTTTTGTACGCAAGGTTCGCAAAGAAGTTTTGTGACACAACACATCCATCACTTTACATTCATTTCGAAACGTGGCTCCGGGTACTAAGTGTGAAGTATCTTGCCGGAAAAAGCCATAATATGCTGGATACGACACTAACTTACCTATTTTTACACCGATTTTAAAGCATTATAATTTCTGTTTTCACAATGGATGAAATATTAAATTACATCAGCATTACCGGAGCTTTTGCCTTTGCCATTTCAGGGGCACTCACCGCCATGAACAACAAATTCGACCCTTTTGGTGTATTGATCATTGCTTTTGCAACAGCCGTTGGTGGTGGAACCATGCGCGACATCCTCATCGAAGGCAAACCGGTTTTCTGGCTGTACGAACCTGGCTACCTGTACTTTATTATTGCCGGAACCATCTTTGCCATTGTCTTCAGAGCCAAGCTCAACTACATGCTTAAACCCCTTTTCTTTTTCGATACCATCGGGCTGGCTTTGTATACGGTAATTGGTGTTCAGGTTGGACTTGAATACAACCTGAATTATATAAATTGCATCATTTTGGGTACGCTCACCGGTGCTTTTGGCGGAGTGATCCGCGATATTCTGGTGAATGAGGTACCGGTCATCTTTAAGAAAGAAATTTATGCCACTGTCAGCATTGTGGGAGGAGTGCTTTATCTGGTATTGGACAAGCTGATTTTACACCATCCGGTGATGCAATTTATTCCTATGGTGTTTATTATTGTCCTCCGGTTGCTGATCGTACACTATAAAATTTCATTGCCTTCTTTATATAAAAAGGAGTAGGCTCCGACTTATTTTGTCGGCATGAAAAAGCGGGCGGAGGAGGTTTTTCACAACAACCTTGTTGAAGAAAACATGATGCAAAATCCAGTATATCAGTCATTTCATTCCGATTGAGTATGCTGAGGCACGAAGGATGCGAACAGAGACCTGCCTGCCGGATTTCCTGCCGGAGGTGTGGCAGGCAGGAATCCCCAAAAGAATAAGGCTGTAGTTGGGGCGAGTCATTAATTTGGCTTCCTTGTACAGGGGATTTCCAAGCTCAATGGCTATAACCTTTCAGGTTTTTTTCAACCTGAAAGGTTATGTGCAACCGGCAAAGCCAGTACCTATGGCAACCAGGTGCGTCGTGAATTTCTCAGCGTAAGCGCTATCGGAATTGTAAATGTTATATAATTCGAGGACAAACTCGAAATCACAGTCACAGACTTAAGCCCAGAGTTTTTCTGGATATTGTCCTTTTTCAACCAACTCAGCCACCCTTTGGATGGTCACTAGTTTATCTTCCTGATAGGTTACCCCAAACCACTGATCGTTGCTGGTGAGGGTTCTGAAACTGGCTTCTCCGCTTTTAATCAGGTTGTTGGCTACCAGGGGAATATAAAACTCGGCTTTAAGCTGATGGGCATTTTCAGTAATGAATTTGGAGAAATCACGCTTCAGCTGACTGAAAAACAAGGGAGTAAATCCCCAGAAATTCATGGAGACGATATCGTCATCGTTTAAAGGATATTCGGTTCCGGCTTCCTCAAAAACAATGCCTTCTTCCTTGCGGAGGATGCTGGTACGTTCAACCACATCGGTGAGGCATCCGTTTTCACTCTGACATATGCCCCGGCTTACGCTTCCGTTTTCCGATAAGGTGTTACTCAGTTTGTAGCCCACCAGCGCATATTCATTTTGCTGACGTATGGGATCGATCAGAAAATCTGCCAGCACCTGAAAAGCTTCACGACCGTAAAAATCATCGGCATTGATCACGGCAAAGGGTTCATGAACAAATTGCTCGGCTACCAGCACGGCGTGGCCTGTTCCCCAAGGTTTTGTTCTCTCGCGATTGAATTCAATACCTTCAGGGATGTTGTGAAGTTCCTGGAGGATGTATTCTGTTTCTATCTTTCCGGCCAACCGGGGTTCAAAGATGGCTTTAAAATCATCGATGATTTTGGGGTTCAGTACAAATACCACTTTTCCAAATCCGGCCCTGATGGCATCGAATACGGAATAATCAATAATACTCTCGCCCGAAGGGCCTATCTTATCCATTTGTTTCACTCCGCCGTAGCGGCTTCCCACACCGGCTGCAAGTATAACGAGGGTTGGTTTCATGAGGTAGGTTTTAAAGGATCAAAATATTCTAAACGCGGGCAAAAATAAGGATTTTATAAAAGAGGAAATGACCAATTTAAGAAAGCTGGGTTTTTACCATTCCGATACAGATAATAAGATGAACTACGCCTCTGTGGTTTTTCACGATTTATTCATCGTACCAACTGGCATACATATTATAATTATTCGAAATGCGGTGGATTTCACCTTCCAGCAATGCGGTATCAACAGTCTTGATAAGGGTTGCCGGTACCCCTGCATAAACCGAACCCGACTTTACCACGGTGTTTTTTGCGATCAGGGCTCCGGCTGCAATCACCGAATTGCTCTCCACCACTACGCCATCCATCAAAATGGCTCCCATGCCAATCAACACATTGTCGTGGATGGTACATCCGTGAACGATGGCACCATGGGCAATGCTTACATTGTTTCCAATGCTGACAGGTGCTTTCTGATAGGTGCAATGAATAATGGCCCCATCCTGAATATTGACGTTGTTGCCAATGCGGATGCTATGCACATCACCACGGACCACTGCATTAAACCACACGCTGCAATCATCGCCCATCACCACATCTCCCGTGAGGGTAGCATTATCAGCAATAAAACAATTGTTTCCCCATTTGGGTGAGATACCTTTTACTGATCTGATCGTTGGCATAACTAGGTAATTTTGTTGGTTTAGCGTTTAGTGTTATCGGATGGAGGATAATCAACGTTGTAATGAAGGCCGATGCTTTCCTTACGTTGCATGGCTAATTTGATGACCACATAGGCCACATTAATCATATTGCGCAACTCGCAGATGGGTTCCGACAGCAATGAGTTGTTATATAAGTCTTCGGTTTCTTTAAAAATAATTTTCAGTCGGTCGAAGGCCCTTTTCAAACGCAGGTTTGAGCGCACGATCCCCACGTAATTCGACATGATCGATTGCAATTCCTTTATCGATTGTGTGATCAGGATCATTTCTTCATTTAATATCATGCCTTCGTCGTTCCAGTCGGGCACCCGATCTTCAAACTGAATATGATGAATGTCTTTGGCCGCTTTTTCACCAGCCCGGTGCGAAAATACAGCCGCTTCGAGCAGCGAGTTGGATGCCAGTCTGTTGGCACCGTGTAAACCGGTGTTGGCCACTTCACCTGCTGCATAGAGATGGTGAATGTTGGTTTGTCCAAATTCATCGGTATTGATTCCACCGCAACTATAATGTGCTGCCGGTACTACCGGAATAAGTTCCCTTGTAATATCGATGCCAATGCTCAGGCATTTGGCATAGATGGTTGGGAAGTGATTCAGGATTTCTCTTTTATCTATCTGGCGTGCGTCGAGGAATACATACTCATCTCCCGAAAGTTTCATCTCAGTATCGATGGCACGGGCCACAATATCGCGCGGTGCCAGCGAACCTCTTGAGTCATATTTGTCCATAAAGGGAGTGCCGCTTTTTGTTACCAGAAATGCTCCTGCACCCCGCATGGCTTCAGTGATTAAAAATGAAGGCTTCTCGTTGGGATTATACAGAGAGGTGGGATGAAACTGCACAAATTCCAGGTTGCTGACGCGTGCTTTGGCGCGATAGGCCATGGCGATGCCATCACCGGTGGAAAAGGTTGGGTTGGTAGTGGTTTGGTAAATATTGCCCATGCCGCCCGAGGCGATCATGGTGGTTTTTGCCAGAATGGTTTCAATTTGATTCGACTGCGTATTCAGGGCATAAACACCGAAACACTCGATGTTGTCGTGGCTCTGTTTGACAAGTTCTCCCAGGTGATGTTGGGTAATCAGGTCGATGGAGAAATAGTCTTCCAGAATGGTGATGTTGGGATGGTTTTTCACTTTCACATCCAAAGCACGCTGGATTTCATAGCCTGTATTGTCTTTGTGATGCAATATCCTGAACTCCGAGTGACCACCTTCTTTGGCGAGTGAAAACCGACCGGAATCTTCTTTGTCGAACTGGGTTCCCCATTCAATCAATTCTTTTACCCGTTCAGTACCTTCGTTGATGGTGATGCGGACAATTTCTTCGTTGTTGTGACCCACACCCGCTTTCATGGTATCCTCGAAATGCTTTTCGTAATTGTCGGGTGAATACATTACGGCAGCAATTCCGCCCTGAGCATAACTGGTTGCTGTGTCGTCCATGGAGGATTTTGACAACACACAAACGCTTCCGTGATCGGCTACCTTAAGGGCATAGATGAGCCCGGCCATGCCGGTACCAATCACTAAAAAATCAACTTTACGACGCATGAGAAATATTTTTGCAAAGGTAGTGCATCCTTGAAAATATGCGAAAATAAACCTGCTTAATATTATTAAAGAAATGGCTACCGTTTTACCAGGCTGTTTCGCCTGAGCAGCAGGGCGGGATGCAATGCCCCAAATGCCAGAAAGGCAGAAAAGTGACTTATAAACCCAACAAAATTTCTTCCGGGGGCCGGCTTTCGAACAGCATACGTTCGGGGTGTTCTAGCAGTTCTTTCACTTTTACTAAAAACCCTACCGAATCCCGGCCATCGATTACCCGGTGATCGTACGAAAGCGCAATGTACATCATGGGATGAATTTCCACTTTTCTGTTCACGGCAATAGGCCTTTCCACAATGTTATGCATGCCCAGAATGGCACTTTGTGGCGGATTGATGATGGGTGTGGACATCATACTGCCAAAAACGCCCCCGTTGGTAATGGTAAAGGTGCCACCCTGCATTTCTTCGAGGCTGAGTTTGTTGTCGCGGGCTTTGGTTGCCAATTCTTTGATGGCCATTTCCAGCTCGGCCAGGCTGAGCATTTCTGCATTTCTGATAACGGGAACCACCAGGCCTTTTGGCGCACTTACTGCTATACTGATGTCCACATAGGCGTAATGAATAATTTGATCGTCAGCAAGTCGGGCATTTACCTGAGGGAAAAAGGCCATGGCTTCGGTTACAGCCTTGGTGAAAAACGACATAAATCCAAGACCAATGTCGTGTTTTTTAATAAAGGCTTCTTTGTATTTTTTCCTTAACTCCATCACCGGTGTCATGTTCACCTCGTTAAAGGTGGTGAGCATGGCCGTCTCATTTTTTACAGAAACAAGCCTGGCAGCCAGTTTTTTGCGCAACGGACTCATGTTGGTACTTTTGCTCTCGCGGCTCCCGGACCATGAATTTGAAAACTGTTGAGCTACTGGTTTCCCTGATGGAGATTGATCTTTGTTTTCCAAATAGAATTCAACATCTTTTTTACCAACCCGGTAGTTTTTGTAGAAGTTGATGAGCTCATTTTCGGTTACCTGGTTGACTTCCATCAGTTTTTTTGCAAGGGGCGAAATGTGCAAATCGATCGAGGTAGTTTCGGTAGTCTTAAGTGGTTCAACTATTTTTTCATTCGCTTGTGAGGTCTTTTTGGCAGGTTCATCTGCTTTTTCAGCATGTTGCTTTTTTGGAGGTGAAATTTTTTCAGTGTCAGTTCCTTTAGTTTCTGTATCAATGGTGGCAATCACCGAATTAACTTTAACAGTAGTCCCTTCTTCAACCAGAATGGTAATTTTACCTTCGGCTCCGGCGGCTACACTCAGGGTAGCTTTGTCTGAGTCAATTTCAACCACATCCTCATCGGTGTTTACCTGTTGTCCATTGGCCACCAGCCAACCGGCAATTTGTACTTCGGTAATCGATTCTCCCGGACTGGGTACTTTTATTTCAACAATCATAGTCGTATAATATCAAAAGTTGGGTCATCATGAGTATGCCTATTATGTCAACGGCTTCACAGCTGAGTGGAATTTCGAGTCGACATGATCGACATGCATGTCTTTCAATTCTTTTTCAAATTGTTTCCATTTATTGCCGATGCAGACCATCTCGCATGAAGTTTCCAGGTAAGGGCAATTGCATTCACCCATCACCTTATCCAATATTTTCTGATGGCGGATGACGTGGAATTTTCCGGAACCTGTAGCAGGACTTCCGCTGGCAGGCCGGGCAACGAGTTTTACCGGAAAATGCGTGCCAAGCAGATCATGAACGAAGTTCCAGGCGCCCATATTGGCAGGTTCTTCCTGCGCCCAGATAAAGGTTTTTGCCAGGCTGTATCGGGCGTTTACCTTTTTAACCTGTTCAACCGGGAAAGGGTATAGTTGCTCAATGCGCACCAACGCGATGCGGTCGTTGTTTAGTTTCTCCTTCTCAGCGAGTAGGTCGTAAAACAGTTTCCCGTTACAATAAACCACCTTATTTACTTTTTTGGGGTCTGCCGTTTCGTCATCAATTATTTCTTTAAATCCACCCGATGTAAGTTCGTTTACCGATGAAACACATCGTGGGTGGCGCAGTAAACTTTTTGGTGTAAATACAATGAGTGGTTTTCGGAATGGACGGTGTAGCTGTCGCCGAAGCAGGTGGAAAAAGTTGGCGGGTGTGGTGCAGTTGGCTATTTGCATGTTGTTTTCGGCTGCCAGGGTCAGGAAACGTTCCATCCGTGCGCTGGAATGCTCGGGTCCCTGACCTTCGTAACCATGTGGCAGCAATACCACCAGGTCGTTCATCACATTCCATTTTCCCTCGGCGCTGCTGATAAACTGGTCGAAGATCACTTGCGCGGTGTTGGCAAAATCACCAAACTGTGCTTCCCAAATGGTGAGTTTGTTGGGAGATGCCAGCGAGTATCCATATTCAAAACCAAGGACTCCATATTCTGACAGGCTGGAATTGTACACCTCAAATTTCGCCTGACCGGAATTGATGTGGTTTAAAGGAACATATTTTTCAACCGAGTCTTCGATGTTCAAAACGGCATGTCGATGCGAAAAAGTTCCCCTTTCAACATCCTGGCCACTTAATCGAACGTCATAACCTTGGTTTACAAGGCTTCCGTAGGCCAGCAATTCGCCCATCGCCCAGTCCAGTGTTTTATCGTCAAGTACTAATTTGCGGCGTTGTTCCTGTAACCGAACTGTTTTTCTGAAAAATTTCTTGCCTTCAGGCAAGGCGGTGATGCGCTCGGTAATCAACTCAACTTCCTTATTCAAGACAGAGGTGTCGGGAGAGGTCAAAAAATCTTCGTCTACAGCCCTGCGAATATCCTTCCAGGTGTCTGCCAGAAAACTGTGGATTGTAGTGATCTGATGTGAGCCGGCTTTGGCCAGATTTTCTTCCAACTTCGTATTTAAATGGGACTCTTCAAGCCGACAATTTTCTTCTGTAGTAACTTGTTGGGAAATTAATTCATTTTTATAAATCTCATATGCATCGGGATGTGTTTCGATGGCTTTATACAAAACAGGTTGTGTAAAACGGGGTTCATCGCCTTCGTTGTGGCCATACCTACGGTAGCATAATATATCGATGAAAACATCTTTGTGAAATTTATTTCTGAATTCCATGGCCATTTGGATACTAAAAACCAATGCTTCCGGATCATCCCCATTGACATGGAAAACCGGCGAAAGTGTAGTTTTGGCCACATCAGTGCAATAGGTACTTGAACGGGCATCCAGGTAATCTGTTGTAAAACCTATCTGGTTGTTAACCACCAAATGAATGGTACCACCCGTGGTATAGCCTCTGAGATCCTGCATTTGGATAACCTCATAAACAACCCCTTGCCCGGCAATGGATGCATCGCCATGTATTAATATAGGTGCAATCTGGTTGTTGTCGCCATGATAAATATCATCGATTTTTGCCCTGGTTATCCCCTCAACAATAGGGTCAACGGCTTCCAGGTGCGATGGATTTGGAGTGAGTGTTAGCTTTACTACGTTGCCACTACTCGATTTTCGCTGGATAGTATAGCCCAGATGGTATTTTACATCACCCAACAGAGCCTCATCATCATATTCTACCCCTTCAAATTCAGAAAAAATAGCCTGATAAGGTTTTCGCAGGATATTGGCCAGCACGTTTAAGCGACCCCGGTGTGGCATTCCAATAATAAATTCTTTGATGCCCAGCTCGGAACCTTTCTCCATGACGGCATCCAGGGCAGGGATCAGCGATTCGGCTCCTTCAAGGGAAAATCGTTTTTGTCCGGGGAATTTTTTCTGTAAGAATTTTTCAAAGTGTACTGCACGCAATAATTTTCTCAGGATATACTTTTTTTCTTCTACCGAATAATTCGGATGATTTCGGGAGGATTCAAATCGGTTTTGAAGCCAAAATATTATATCCAAATCCCTGATAAACAAATATTCAACTCCTATGGAACGACAATAAGTTTCTTCCAGAAAACCAATAATGTCTTTCAATTTGGCCTTACCTAAATTAATTTTTTCACCGGCATAAAAGGTGCGATCCAGGTCTTTTTCCGTAAGACCAAAGTTCTCGATATCGAGGGTGGGTAGATAAGTTCGCCTTTTCCTTACAGGGTTTGTTTTGGTAAATAAATGCCCGCGTCGACGATAATCGTTAATCAGGTTAATCACCTTGAATTCATCAGAGGTGGCTTGGCTACTACTTAAAGCCGTATAGTTTTTTTGAGCCAGATCGAACCCCATGAAAAAGGCCTGCCAGCCCTTGTCAACTGAATTGCGATCGGTAAGAAACTGCTGGTACAGTGATTCGATAACATCCGGATCGGTACTATTTAAAAAACTGTAATCATCCATGCTGGATTAGTTAGTTTACAAAGTTATTAAACTATTTGGTTGCCGTTGCAATTTAGATTAATTATAAACAGTAAAAAAGTCTAAAAAAAACCCGACCGCAATAAACTATTCACGGCCGGGAAGTTGTTTTTGATGGATGTTTCTTATTCCTGATGAATAGCTTCAACGGGGCAAACATCGGCGCAAGCGCCACAATCTGTACACAAATCCGGATCAATTACATAGATATCACCTTCTGAAATTGCTTCAACCGGGCATTCATCAATGCAAGTTCCGCAAGCTGTACAGTCATCATTAATTTTATGAGCCATAATACTAATCTTTAATTGAAAAAAACTGGTTGCAAATATACAGAGTTTGCATTAAAACAAGTTGAAAAAGATTTCAATTTTTGGTGTTTTCGACAATTAACAGGCTAAAAATGCTTGATTTTAATGGTAACAGCAATGATAAGATCCCTGATTCTGTTGATTTTGTATTATAAGTACGGTGAATAACAGTATATTATATCGATAAATGAAGAAACTTACATTGTAATTTAGTCTAATTCTATTTTGCAATTAAAATGTTAAATTGAAACGACAGGGTGTTTTTATATATACTTGAAAATCAGAATTTATAAAAACTTACTGTTTTTGGTATGTTAAGATAATATCCCGAAAAAGAAAAAAGGCAAATTCTGCGGTTTTGGCGAATCATAATAAGCTTAATTTTGCACCTGTTTTAAAAAATATTTCTAATGACATCCAAAAAAGACAGAGTAGTTGAATTGAAGAAAGCAGTAATTCGTTTTGCCGGTGATTCAGGGGATGGAATGCAGCTTACAGGAAGCCTTTTTTCTGACTCGACGGCTTTTGCAGGGAATGATTTTGCTACATTTCCTGATTATCCATCCGAAATCAGGGCACCTCAAGGTACCGTTTCAGGGGTTTCAGGCTTTCAAATTCATTTCGGTAAGGTTGACATTCATACCTCCGGCGATTTGGCTGATGTGTTGGTAGCCATGAACCCGGCCTCGCTGAAGGCCAACATGAACTGGATTACCAGGGAGGCAATTATTATTGTTGACAGCGATACCTTTACGGATAAGAATCTGGAGAAAGCCGGTTATAAAAGCGATCCACTCGAAGACGGTACATTAACCGGCCATGTGGTTGTAAAGGCACCCATCGGTACCATGACCAAAGAAGCGGTTAGTTCGCTTAACCTGGATAATAAAACTGCCCAGAAATCGAAAAACATGTTTGCTTTGGGCATTGTTTTTTATATGTTCAACCGTGATTATAAACCCACTTTTAAATTTTTCGAACAGAAGTTTAAAGCCAATCCACTAATTGTGGAAGCCAACAAAGCGGTATTGACCGCAGGCTACTATTTTGGGGATACCATCGAAGCTTTTGCCAACACCTATAAAGTAGAACCTGCTGATTTGGCAAAGGGTCTCTACCGGAATGTAACAGGAAACCTGGCTACTGCCTGGGGATTGTTGGCCGCTTCAGAACGTTCCGGACGAAAAATTTTCCTGGGTTCATATCCCATCACTCCGGCTACTGAAATTCTTCAGGAATTAACCAAACATAAAGAGCTTTCTGTTATCGCGCTACAGGCCGAAGACGAAATTGCAGGAATTGTTTCAAGTATTGGTGCCTCTTTTACAGGATCCTTGGCAGTAACCACCACCTCGGGGCCAGGTCTGTCGCTAAAAAGCGAAGCCATTGGATTGGCTGTTATTACTGAGCTTCCTATCGTCATCATCGATGTGCAACGGGGAGGCCCTTCAACGGGATTGCCAACTAAATCAGAACAATCAGATTTATACCAGGCTCTGTTCGGACGCAATGGGGAAGCGCCTGTTATCGTCATGGCAGCTTTGAGCCCCGTAGATTGTTTTTATGCTGCCTATGAAGCCAGCAAACTGGCACTTGAACACATGACCCCGGTCATATTGTTGACCGATGGATCCATTGCCAATGGATCTGAAGTGTTTCAAATTCCAAAGGTGGCCGATTTGCTACCCATTATACCACCTATCGTTCCAGCCAACGATCCTGATTATAAACCTTATAAACGCGATCTTGAAAAGTTAAGCCGTCGTTGGGCACTTCCCGGTACTCCGGGCTTGCGACACCGACTGGGTGGCCTCGAAAAGGACAATGTTTTTGGAAATGTGTCTTCCGATCCAAAGAATCACCAGTTGATGTGCGAGCTCAGACAAGAAAAAGTGAACAGAGTAGCCAATTATATTCCTGAACAGGAAGTCATAGGTGACGATCATTCCGATGTGTTGATGGTGAGCTGGGGTGGAACCTATGGTGTGATGCTCACGGCCCTTGAAGAACTGAGAAACGAAGGTAAATCGGTTAGCCTGACCCATTTTAAATACATCATGCCACTTCCGCGAAACACCCGGGAAATTCTTTCTGGGTACAAGAAAATTGTGGTATGCGAAATTAACCTTGGGCAGTTTGTAAACTATCTACGCATGCAAATTCCTGAATTTAACTATCTTCAATATAATAAAATACAAGGATTGCCTTTTATGGTAGCTGAATTGAAAGATAAGGTTAATGAACTCTTAAACGATTTATAAAATGGAAAATACGATAGATACTAAGAAATTAATCTTGTCGAAAGAAGATTTTGGAAGCGATCAAATGGTAAAATGGTGCCCTGGTTGTGGTGACCATGCGATTTTGAAATCAATTGAAAATGTATTTCCCGAAATAGGTATTCCCAAGGAAGATTTTGTGGTGGTATCGGGTATCGGTTGCTCTTCAAGGTTTCCCTATTATATGAACACCTATGGTTTTCACGGGATCCATGGACGTGCCGCCGTACTGGCAACAGGTGTAAAACTGTCAAACCCAAAACTAAGCGTTTGGATGATCTCAGGAGATGGAGACTCAATGGCGATTGGAGGTAACCATTTCATTCACATTGCCCGCCGTAACCTTGATATCAATTACCTGATGTTTAATAATAAAATCTATGGGCTAACTAAAGGTCAATATTCACCTACAACACCCAAAGGTTCTAAAACCAAGACCTCGCCCCAGGGAACCTTCGAAACTCCCTTTAATCCGGGTGAACTGGTGATTGGTGCTCGCGGTAAATTTTTTGCAAGAGTAGTGGATACCAATCTTAAACTAATGACCCAGGTTTTTCGCCAGGCCGCAGAACACAAAGGTACCTCCATTATTGAGATACTAGCCAACTGCGTCATTTTTAATAACCAGGTACACGCCCTTATTACCGGACGTGAAACCAAGGACGACAGCCAAATTGTACTCGAAGCCGGAAAACCGATGATTTTTGGTGCTGACCTTGACAAGGGTATCGTGTTGAGAGGCACCAAACTCGTTGTAGTGGAAATTGGCAAAGATGGCATTACCGAAGCAGATTTGTTGGTACATGATCCTTCTGATCCTGATCCGGGTATTCACCTGATGCTTGCTAACATGGCTCCGCCTGAATTACCTGCCGCTCTTGGTGTTATTCGCTCAGTGGCTGCCGAAACCCTTGAAGAAGCTATGTATGAATCCATCGAACGTGAGAAAAAAACCTCGAAAATAAAGTGCGTCGACGATCTGTTAACCGGCGGAGGAACCTGGACAATAGATTAGTGCGATACAAGGTTTTTATTGCATTCCCGGTTTGATTGTTCAAGCCGGGATTTTTTTGTGGCATACACCCAATCAAATTGGCTCAATACTTTTTCGTGCCAGCAGAATAAATCGTACTTTTGTTCGTTTAAATATCATCGAAAAATCCTGAAAAATGAATAAATATACCATTGGTTGCCTTTTTTCGTTAATGCTCATTTTTTTTGGCAGTTGTTCCACTGATGTTGATATGTATGCCGATTATAAAGACATCACCATTGTTTATGGAATAGCCGATATAGCTGACGATACCACATGGATTAAAATAACAAAAGCCTTTGCCGGACCGGGCAACGCTATTTTAATTGCAACGAATCCTGATTCAAGCAATTATCCCTACAAACTTTCTGTCCAGCTAATTGGTACAAAAGCCGGTAGTGATGAACTACCTCCTGTTGTACTTGATACAATGACCATTCACAACAAACAAACTACAGAATATATTGTTGACGATGCCGGAGATACCGTTGTTTTGCATCCTTTTTACGGGCCCAATCAGTTGATGTATTACACCGCCGAAAAATTGCTTGCCGATTATACCTATCGGCTAACGATTGATAACAAAGGAAAATTGATACAAGGAGAAACGCCTTTAATCCCTAATTTTTCGGTGAGCTACCCGGTTAACCGCATTTCATTTCCCACCAATCCTGCGTTAGCCGATCCCGAAGTAAAATGGAAATCGATTAAAAACGGGAAGCGTTACGAAGTAGCCTTCACCTTCAATTATAAAGAGCTATTGCCTGGTACATCAGATACCTTATTAAAAACTGTTGATTGGTTCTTAGGTACACGGGTATCCAATACCGTAGCAGGCAATGAAGATATGTCGATATCCTACTCAGGTCTCAACTTTTTTAACATGCTCAAAGACACGATCAAATCAATTCCTAATGTGCAGCGCTGGGCCGGATTGGTAGATATTCACATTGCAGCCGGGTCGCAGGTGCTGCAAACATTTCTCGATATAAATGGCGCTTCTGGCAGTTTGCTTGAAGAAGTCCCCTTGTATACCAATATGGATGGAGCCATAGGTATTTTTGCCTCCCGGCATAATTCCATAAAATCTATCCGGCTTGCCGTGCTTACCGAGAGTGATTTGGTCAACAAATATGACCTCGGTTTTAAGCTGCCACAATAGTGACTTAGTCCCCTTGCCTGATTGATCCTTTCTCACGAAGTTTACTTACGTCATGCTGCCTTTTTGTCACTGTGGAGATGATACAATGCAATTTAGGACATTGTTTTTATAATGACTAATATTCATGTATTCAATAACATACCTATTTTTTGAGGATAATAAAAGGGACGCAGTTAAAATGGCTCATTTGTGTTTACCTTGTTTTGGCACAATGATTGAGTCTGGCAAGAAAACGTAGATAGAACCAAAAATAAAATAACATGGGAAAAATAATTGGAATTGACCTGGGAACAACCAACTCTTGCGTAGCCGTAATGGAAGGCAATGAGCCGGTTGTTATTCCTAATAGTGAAGGACGCCGTACAACGCCTTCAATTGTAGCTTTTACTGATAACGGCGAACGCAAAGTTGGAGATCCTGCCAAACGACAAGCCATTACTAATCCAACGAGAACCGTTTCTTCGATCAAACGATTCATGGGCAACAAGTTCAACGAAATGAGTGGCGAAATTAAACGGGCTTCATATAAAGTAATTAAAGGGGATAATGAAACCCCTCGCGTTAAAATTGAAGACAGAGAATATTCACCTCAGGAAATATCAGCCATGGTACTTCAGAAAATGAAAAAAACGGCTGAGGATTATTTAGGTCATGCCGTTACCGAAGCGGTGATTACAGTGCCTGCTTATTTTGACGATTCAGAACGTCAGGCTACCAAAGAAGCCGGTGAAATTGCAGGATTGATTGTTAGAAGAATCATCAATGAGCCTACAGCAGCAGCCCTGGCTTATGGACTGGATAAAAAGAAAGAAGACTCGAAAATAGCTGTTTATGACTTGGGCGGAGGTACATTTGATATTTCAATCCTGGAATTGGGTGACGGGGTTTTTGAAGTAAAATCGACCAACGGGAATACCCACCTGGGTGGTGATGATTTCGACCAGACCATCATCGATTGGTTGGCCGATGAATTTAAAAAAGACGAAGGCCTCGATTTAAAAAGAGACCCCATGGCATTGCAACGTTTGAAAGAAGCTGCTGAAAAGGCAAAAATCGAGCTTTCGAGTGCAACCGAAACTGAAATCAACCTACCCTATATTATGCCTGTGGATGGTGTCCCAAAGCACCTGGTGAAGAAACTCTCCCGTTCTAAATTTGAGCAGTTGGCCGACAAATTGATCCACGCCACTATCAAACCTTGTGAAGATGCTATCCGCGATGCCGGCTTAAATGTAGCCGACATAGATGAGGTAATTCTGGTGGGAGGATCAACCCGTATTCCTGCCATTCAGGAATTGGTCAAGAAAATTTTTGGAAAAGAGCCTTCAAAAGGCGTTAATCCTGACGAAGTCGTTGCCTTGGGTGCTGCCATTCAGGGTGGTGTTTTAACCGGAGAAGTTAAGGATGTTCTGTTACTTGATGTCACCCCACTTACTTTGGGTATCGAAACAATGGGAGGCGTAATGACCAAGTTGATCGAAGCAAACACCACGATTCCTACCAAGAAATCAGAAGTGTTCTCAACAGCTTCTGATAACCAACCTTCTGTTGAAATCCATATCTTACAGGGCGAACGTCCCATGGCCAACCAAAATAAAAGCATCGGACGTTTCCACCTCGATGGTATACCACCTGCACCCCGGGGAATTCCACAAATTGAGGTTACTTTTGATATCGACTCCAATGGAATATTGAATGTTTCGGCCAAAGACAAGGCTTCCGGTAAAACCCAGAGTATTCGAATTGAAGCCTCTTCAGGTTTGTCGGATGAAGAAATTAAAAGAATGAAAGCTGAAGCCGAAGCAAACGCAGATTCAGATAGAAAAGAGCGTGAACGGGTTGACAAACTCAACTCAGCTGATGCACTTATTTTTCAAACTGAAAAGCAATTGAAAGAGTTTGGTGACAAGGTACCTGCCGATAAAAAATCAGAAATTGAAACCGCACTCGAACAACTCCGCAACGCTCACAAATCTCAGGATTTAAACTCGGTGGACGCAGCAATGGAACGGCTCAATGCTGTTTGGCAAAAGGCCAGCGAAGAAATGTACAAGGGAACCCAGGGCAATCCTCAACAGGAACAGCCCGGTGCCGCACCCGGTGGGCAGGATGGTTCTTCTAAAAAATCAGGTGATGATGAGGTTACTGACGTTGACTTTGAGGAAGTTGACGAAAAATAGAAATTCAGATTGTAAAAAAAGCCATCCCTGCGGGTGGCTTTTTTTTTTGACATTTGTTTACGTTCACATTTTTATGAAATGCCGTAAAGCGTATGGTTTTTTTATTAACTTAGTCGGCTCGTTTCTATTATTCAATCCGATTATTAATAATCAGTTAATGAATAGGTAAACATGGGATATTTTATCATACATAATTTTGTAAATTAACAACAATACAATAAACATTAAACTAATTTATTATGAGAAATTTATTTACGTTTTTAAAGGTGTTTACGCTGCTAATTGCATTATCAGCTGCAATGCCAACCATTATGGCACAAAATGCCTGGATTAACGAGTTGCATTACGATAATTCAGGCACTGATGTGAACGAATTTGTGGAGGTAGTTATCGAGAACCCGGGTAGCTATGCTTTGTCGGATTTTTCTGTTGACTTATATAACGGAAATGGGGGTGTTACCTATAATACTAAAACATTAGATGCCTTTACAGTTGGATCTACCATAGGTAATTTCACTTTTTATACTTATGTATATCCGGTAAATGGCATCCAAAATGGAGCTCCTGATGGTCTTTCTTTAAGTTATCAGGCCGTCCTGATCCCGGGACAGTTTTTGAGCTATGAAGGCACCATCGTTGCGACTAATGGACCTGCATCTGGCCTTACATCAACTGACATTGGCGTTTCAGAAGGAGGTGCCGGCCCAGGAGAGTCGTTGCAATTAGGCGGAGGCGGAACCATATACAGTGATTTTGCCTGGCAAAATTCATTAGCCGAAACTCCGGGTTTGGAAAATAACAACCAAAGTATTGGCGGAGTTGCTCCTCCGGTACCTGTTGCCATTTATTATGAGCCTTTTGATGCCGATCTCGGTCAAACTACCACTTTTAGTGTTATTGGAGCCCAGGTGTGGGGATATGCTGCTTTCGGTAACCCTCCGGGATGTTCTGCCATGAATGGCTATGATGGTGGCGCGCAGGACAACGAAGACTGGTTAATTACCAATGCAATCAATTGTACAAATTATACCAATATTACCCTTTCGTTCGACCATGCTCGAAACTACGCCGACAATGCAGGATTATCCGTGCTGATTTCGACCAATTATGATGGAACAGGGAATCCTAATAGTTTTACATGGACCGATCTAACCAGTCAGTTTACATTTCCTGCAACAGGTAGTTGGTCGTTTATTGATGCAGGTACTGTCGACATCAATGCAAATGTTGGAGCTGCAACTTACATTGCATTTAAATACCTCAGCACTACTACTGGTGCATCAACGTGGGAAGTGGACAATATTACTGTTTCGGGTGACTTTAATCTTCAAATAAATATTGCTGGTTCCTTCAACGGATGGAATTCAGCCGATCCTGCATACGCTTTGACTTTAAATGCAAATGGATTGGCAGAACTTACCCATAGCCTGGATGCCGGAACAAATGAATACAAAGTAGTTGAAGATGGTAACTGGTATCCTGGTAACAACCAGGTGATTACACTTGCTGCAACCACCGATATTACCTGGAAATACAACTATGATGCAAACCTGGTTTCGCATACGCTTCCTGTTGTGGCAGGAGACTTTTTTACGGCTATTGGTGGTTCAAACTGGGATCCAACTGAATTGATGGGTGAAATGAGTGACCCCGAAGGTGATGACATCTTCACCTTGGTGTTAACGATTCCAGCCGGGAATTATCAAGGCAAGGTTACATTAAATCACAACTGGGATCAAAGCACCGGAGGAAATGTATCTTTTATTACAGATGGCGTTAACCCTACCACTTTTACTTATGACTTTCCTAACAACACTACCACCATCAGCGGCCCACCACCACCAACAGCATTAATCACTTTTATTGTTGATGATGCTACTGGTAAAAACTACGATGGTTTTGCCCTCAAAGGAAGTTGGGATGCCAATGGACAGTACGACCCAAGCTGGGGAGGTGGAGCAGAGCATTCTGCTTTTTATGATGATGGAACTAATGGTGATGCCCTAGCAGGTGACCATATCTGGACCTGCCAACAAGAACTTGTTGTAGATGGCGGAGCCAATTCATGGGAATGGGGTGTAAACGATTCGGAAGGTAACTGGATTGCCGGTAACTGGGGATTTACAGTTCCTAACCAAACTCCTCAGACTTTGAGTTGGACAGTTCCTGTTACACCGGCACTGGTGATTAATGAAATTATGTATAACTCTACTGGCTCTGACGAAGAGTGGGTTGAATTATACAACAATACAGATCAGCCAATGAGTCTGGAAAACTGGAAACTGCTTGATAATGATGCTGTTCACACGCCCATCACCATTCCTGCAGGTTATACCATTGATGCTTATGGTTATTTTACCATTGAAGTAGCTACTAGTGGTGCTTTCCCATTTACACCTGATTATGATGGAAGCGGTAACTTTAATTTTACCAATACAAACGATGTAGTTCGGTTATACAATGCAAGTGGTATTTTAATTGATATCGTCAGTTTTGGTGATAGTGACCCATGGCCAACCAGCCCTGACGGTTATGGACCATCTCTTTCGTTGTTTCACCCCGATCTGGATAATGCTTTACCAGAAAGCTGGAGAGGCAGTAACGAAGATGGCGGTACCCCTGGCACAATAAACTTCCCGATTAATATTGTAACTCCCAATGGTGGCGAAACCATCGAACAGGGAAGCAGCTATGTTATTACCTGGACAGTTGAAGGTTGGGATGGAAGTGTTGATATCAATCTTATTAGAGAAGGACAGAATCCGATTCTCCTGGTATCAAATCTACCGGTTGCAAATCAATCGTTTACCTGGAACGTGTTTTCTACCGTTGACCCCGCAACCGATTATAAGATTTTAATCTCCGAAACCACCGGCGGCAGTCCATCTGATGAAAGCGATGATTACTTCTCAATTACTGCACAAGTTATTGTTCCTGAGATTGTAATTACCGAAATCATGTACAATCCGCCTGAATCAGGAAACGATTCTTTAGAGTTCATCGAACTTTATAACAATGGTGCTGATGCGATCGATTTAACAGGTTTCATTTTTTCAAAAGGAGTCGATTTTATTTTTCCGGCCATCACCATCTTACCTGAATCGTATGTGTTGGTTTCAATTAACTCAGCTGCCATGCTGTCGACCTTTGGTGTAACTGCAGAGCAATGGACCAGTGGAGCATTGAGCAATAGTGGTGAAGAACTCGAATTGCAGGATGCTTTAGGCAATGTGGTTGATTATGTATCATTTAGCGATGCATTACCGTGGGATACTTTGGCTGATGGATACGGTCCATCATTAACGCTTTGTAATCCTAACGTAGACAATGCTATTGCTGAAAACTGGACACATTCCATACATTTCGCTGCCATAAATGTTGCCGGTGATAGTATCTGGGCAACTCCCGGGATGGCATGCGACGATGCCATACTTGTTGATTTTTCTGGTGCGCCAACTCAGGTTGGGCTTGGTGGAAGTGTCGTGTTTACCGATCTTTCGTTTGGTTCAATAACTCAATGGACATGGATATTTGAAGGTGGAACTCCTGATACCTGGGATGGACAAACACCACCCGCTATTTTTTACAATGAGGTGGGTTCTTGGGATGTAACCCTTTCAGTGTCTGATGGTACCATCACCACTGAATTATTAAAAACAGATTATATCACTGTTGAAGAATTGCCTGCTCCATTTAATTTGATGGCTGAAGTGGGTCCATTTGATGACGTGCAACTCTCCTGGAATGGTACAGTTTCAGAAGGTTTTTCAGATGATTTTGAATCATACGAAGATTTTGTGATTGATTTTGCCCCCTGGACAAATCTGGATGTTGACGGTAGCCCCACCTATGGAATGACAGGTATTGACTGGCCAAATGTTTATTCTGAACAGTCATTCATCATCTTCAACCCATCGCAGACAACTCCTGCCGTTACAGACATTATTCCGCATTCAGGTGATAAACTGGCAGCGTGCTTTGCCGCTACAGCACCACCAAATAACGACTGGCTCATAACTCCTGAAGTAAATATTGCCGATGGTTTTATGCTGAAATTCTGGGCAAAATCTTATACCGATCAATACGGACTCGAAAGGTTTAAAGTGGGTGTTTCAACCACCGGGCTCAACCCTTCTGATTTCACCATCATTTCGGAAGGTGCTTATGTTGAGGCTCCTGTTGCCGATTGGGCCGAATTTTCATATGATCTGAGTGCTTATGCAGGACAGAATGTATACGTTGGGATTCAGTGTGTTTCAAATGACGCATTTATTCTTCTGGTAGATGATTTCACCATTGGAGCTACCAAATCTACCATCGCTTATAACCCAACCCAACCCGTGATTGGCAAAGCAATTAAAAATATCAGTTTCACTACACAACCAAATTCACATCCGGCTGCAACTGTGAAATCCTCACGTAGCATAGCAGCCGAATTGCTTGGATTCAATGTTTATCGCGATGATGTTCAGATCAACTCTGCTCTTGTAACAGAAACTACCTATCATGATCCAATGCCTGCTATTGGCACACACGATTATTATGTTACCTCTGTTTACACAGAAGGTGAGTCTGGTCCATCGAATGTGGTTACCATCCTGATTACCGGTATCAGCGACAATCAATCTGAATCAGTTACGGTATATCCTAATCCAACTGACGGACTCTTTACCATCAATATGCCAGGCATCGCCGATGCTGCAATCATGGTTACTGACATCACAGGTAAAGTGGTTTTCAACGAACATGCAGTTTCCGGGTCAGAATTTAACCTGACCGGATTGGAAAAGGGATTGTATTTTATCCGGATTCAGGATCAGATGTCAAAACAATCGTTGGTTAAGAAATTGTTAGTCTACTAACAATTTATTTATGAATAAATAAATCAATAACCAGGCATTTATACTTTAGTAGGAATGCCTGGTTATTAATGAAATAAACTTTAATACGAAAATATCGATTATCATGAAAAAAAAATATTTTTCCTTCGCCCTGGTAGCACTACTCCTTGGATTTGGAGTTGGACAGGCACAAAATGCCTGGATTAACGAACTGCATTACGATAATATTGGAACCGATGCTGGTGAGTTTGTTGAGATTGTAATTGAAAACCCGGGAAGTTATGCCTTGTCTGATTTTGCAATTACCTTGTACAATGGAAACAGTGGTGGTTTATATGATAGCCAAACGGTAGATAATTTTACTGTAGGCACCGTATCTGGCAACTTTACCATTTATACCTGGATGCCTGCCAGTATCCAGAATGGGGCACCCGATGGACTTTCATTAAGCTATCAGGGAACAGTAATTTCAGGTCAATTTCTGAGTTATGAAGGTACTTTAACTGCAACAGACGGACCAGCAGTTGGTCTTACTTCTACTGATATGGGAGTTACTGAAGACAGCGCTCCGGTTGGCGAATCATTGCAATTGCTGGGAGTTGGAACGTCCTATGAAGATTTTGCCTGGCAGATGCCGGCCGCTTCCACACAGGGAAATGTAAATAACAGTCAGAGTTTTGGCGGTTCTCTCGATCCGGAACCAACCAATTACCCAACCGCTTTTAATGCCATAGCCAATGAATTAAGCATTAACTTAAGCTGGACTGATGCCATAGGAGCTCAGCTGCCAAGAGCCTATCTGATTCAGGGAGTAAAGCCGGGTGTAACCGCAACGGCTCCTGTGGATGGTGTTCCGGTGGCTGAAGACCTTGACTGGTCGGATGGAATTGCAACTATTAATGTAAATTATGGTGTGGAAGCAGCTGTTTTCTCCACTTTACTGGGCTCAATGGAGTATTCATTTTACATCTACCCCTATACCAATGCTGGTGCCAATATTGATTATAAAACTGATGGAACCGTTCCTGTGGCAACTGCTACTACCGTAAATGCTACGGTAATCAGTTTTGAAGATTTTGCCACAGGACTAGGCGTTTGGATCCCTTATAATGTACTGGGAGAACAGGTATGGATAGGATCAAGCTATGGTGGTATCACTTTCGCCAAAATGAGCGGATATGCAGGTGTTGCCTTCGCCAATGAAGATTGGTTGATTTCGCCTCAGATGGATCTGGATCTTTATGAAGATATCAACTTTAGTTTTAGCACTGCGGCCAATTATTCCGGGCCTGCATTGCAGTTATACTATTCGCAGGATTACGATGGAGCTGGCGATCCAAATGATTTTACCTGGATTGAAATTACCGATCAGGCTGACTGGTCAGGACTCTCCTTCCTGTGGGTTGAATCGGGTGATGTCTCCCTGGATGCTTATGCTTCTTCTTCCTTCTATCTGGCTTATAAGTTTACTTCGACAGATATTGAATCAGCCACCTGGGAGGTGACCAATTGTTTGGTTATGGGTGTTCTGAAGACAGGCATTCAGCAAAATGACGTCGTTGACCTTGTGGTATATCCAAACCCTGCATCCAATCAGGTTACTGTGTTAGCAGATGAAGATGCTCAGGTCATGATCATTAACCTGATGGGACAAACTGTTAAAACTGTTCCGGTGGTGAAAGGGGCAAATCCAATTGCACTCACCGACTTGACCAATGGTATGTATTTGGTTAAAATTGACTACAAAAATGGAACTACAGCCGTTAATCGTTTGATGGTTAAATAGTTTGTAAGATTGATACATACAGGCCCGCCCTTGAAAAAGAGCGGGCTTTTTGTTGGTATGAATTTTGGTTAATCTTCCTGTTTTTTTTTATACTTTTAATCGTCTAATTTCGTTACCACAAACAAATGCGATCATCATGAGAATGGTTTTGTCAATATTACTCGTGTGTATTTCACTACATGTTTCATCTCAGGAAGTTAAGTCGGTACGCCTTGAAATACCTGCTGATGCAGATGCGGATAGTTATCATTTGGAACCCATCGGACAACATGGTGCACTCATTTTTTATGCCAGCGGTGAAGTTAGCAAAGAGGGTGAACGGAATTGGTATTTTGGTCTTTTTGATGATTTGCTCAACCAACAATGGCTCAAATTTGTTGCCATAAACGATCATGTGGAATTTGTTCATTCCAGGGTGAATGGCAAAAGAATTCATTTGTTATTCAGGAATACAGGAAAGTCGAAGAAAGATTTTGACTTCTACGAGATTGTAACCTATGACTCAAAAACACAGGCGTTCACCTTGATTTCGGGAACCATTCCCGAAAAGGCCAAAATTGCTGGTTTTGATGTGATTGACAACACCGCCTGCATCGCCTTAAACCTACACAAGAATGCCTCCGATTTGGTAATGGTGAGTTTGATAGATGGGGAGGTAGTGCCTGTTCACCTGTTCGAAGATGCCCCGAGTTCTATTATCCAGTTGGCGATTGACAAGGAAGAAGACCAGTTTATTGTTTCCACAAAAGTGGTTAGCAATGGCCGTTACCTGAATGATGTGTTGAGGTTCTACACACCAAAGGGAATCCTGTTAAAAGAACTTACCGTTGAGAATCCGGAAAGCATGAAGATGTTGCGCGATTTCATATTTTTCCCAAAAAAAGGTGGTGAGTTGGTTGTGCTGGGTACCTATGATTTAATTACCGGACGGATGGCTTCGCTTAAAGATTTGGAAGCCACAGAGGAAGCAAAAAGTGCGGGTTACTTTTTTCTGAAATTTAAGGACGATAAACAAGCATCCCTTCACTTTTATGACTTTATGACATTTACAAATATCCAGGGCACCATGCAAGCACGTGAAATTGTAAATGCGCGCGTGGTAAACGATTCAACCGGTGAAAAAGAGAAACTCAAAGTGCTGACAGCTTATTTTCATCTTACTCAGCCGGTTGCCATGATGTCAGGTGGAGAGTATATCCTTTCAACCGAAGTGTATAAACCACAATATCAAATAGAAACCAGAATGGAATATGATTACTATGGACGCCCTTATCCGCGTACTTATTCTGTTTTTACTGGGTATCAATATTATGATGTACTGGTGGCTTCTTTTTCTGAGGAAGGCAAATTGATTTGGGATAATGAGTTTGTAATCAATAATGTGCTGACATACAAATTGAGAAGGCATTCAATTTTAGTACCCGATGGCCCTTTGCTTACCATTGGTTATGTAAATGAAGGGAAACTTTTTTCAAAAACCATACAAGGCTCTACCAATGTGAGTGCCGATAGCAGCCCGATTGCTGCCTCATTTGTACGTGACAGGATAACTAAAGACGAAGATAATTTCATCATCCCCTGGTTTGGGCAGTACTATTTAATCTATGGTGAACAAACCATTCGGAATCGGTCACTAAACAATCAGGATATGAGGACGGTATTTTATGTTAATAAAGTGGCTTTTCATTAAAAAGAAATTTGTTCCATGATAAAATTGATATTTCTGGCACGGCGCTACTTAAGTTACCTCTTCACTTCAAAAACCCGGTATACCATCCATTCGCCTTTTGTATATCAATTGGTTCAAGAGGTGCTTCGCGATCCCACTCAATATCAGGATTACCAGGTTCTTGATTCGGTACGAAAAAGCCTTTTAGAGAATACCAATCTGATTGAGACCGTTGATTTCGGAACCGGAGCCGGCGAGAAGAAATACTCAACTTCGGTTCACCCGGTTGGGAAATTGGTAAAACTCCGTAGTCACCGAAAACAGCAACTCGAAATGTTATATCGCCTGGTAAGGCATTTTAAACCACGCACATTGCTGGAGTTTGGTACCGCGGCAGGGGTAAGCGGATCCTATTTAAAAATGGCCCATCCGGGTTCCAGGATGATCACCATGGAGGGATGCTCTGGATTGGCTGCCGTGGCTGAAACCGTTTTTGGTGATTTAAAGCTGTCGGGCATTCAGGTATTGGTTGGCGATTTTGATGCATTGCTCCCATCGGTTTTGCAGCAACTCGATCAGCTTGATTTTGTTTTCTTTGATGGGAATCACCGTAAAGAACCAACTTTAAGTTATTTTTATCGTTGTTTGCCTCTTTCCAATGAATTATCGGTATTTATTTTTGATGATATCCACTGGTCGCCAGGAATGGAAGCCGCCTGGAAGGAGATTAAAAAAGAGGATGCGGTTTCACTCACCATCGATTTGTTTTGGTTTGGCATGGTATTTTTTAGAAAAGGGATTCAAAAACAGGACTTCATAATTCGGTATTAATTGTTGGGTACAATCAGGTAAATGAGTAGTTTTGGCACTCTGGTATTAGATGAATGTATATGAAAAAGGAAATCATCAATTTAAAACAGGTTTGTAGGTACTATCAGGTAGGAACAGAAACCGTTAAGGCTTTGCGCAATATCGACTTATCAATTTATCAAAATGAGTTTGTCGCTTTAATGGGTCCATCGGGATCGGGTAAATCAACCATGATGAATTTATTGGGATGTTTGGATACCTCCACTTCGGGAAGTTATTTTCTGAATGGTGTAGATGTAAGTAAGATGACGGACAACGAATTGGCCGATGTAAGGAACAAGGAAATCGGGTTTATTTTTCAGACCTTTAATTTGCTTCCCCGATCCACGGCCCTCGAAAATGTGATGCTGCCGTTAATTTATGCGGGTAAAAACAAACATCAACGCTTGCAAATGGCGGAACTGGCATTAAATCAGGTGCAGCTTTCAGATAGGATGACCCACCGTCCCAACGAATTGTCGGGTGGACAAAGGCAGCGGGTAGCCATCGCTCGTGCTCTGGTCAACAACCCGTCCATCGTGTTGGCTGACGAACCTACCGGTAACCTGGATTCCAGAACCTCTATCGAAATCATGGGGTTGCTGGAAGAAATCCACCGATTGGGAAACACCATCATCGTGGTCACCCATGAGGAGGACATCGCCTTGCATGCGCATCGGATTATTCGCATGATTGATGGTGAAATTGCTTCGGATGTGCAGAATAAGCATATTAAAACGATTAAGGATTACCAATTGGTGGATGAGGTTGGATGAGGCTAATTTTTTTGTTAATTGAATAGGGATGAGCAACAATTGGAAAATATATACAAAAACAGGGGATGCAGGGGAGACCTCGCTGATAGGGGGAAGCCGTGTAACGAAAGACAATTTGAGGATTGAATGTTATGGAACCGTTGATGAAGTGGTCTCGTGGATTGGTTTGATCCGCGACCAGGAGGCGGCATCATACTGGATGTCGGTGTTGATCGAGATACAGGATCGGCTTTTCACTATCGAATCGCTTCTGGCACACGATGGAACCGATTTGACAAACCCCCTGCCTGTTTTACACGAAAAGGATGTGGTATTTCTTGAAAATCAGATTGATATAATGAATGAGGGATTGGCGGATTTAAGTTCGTTTATCCTTTCAGGTGGTCATACCGTGGTTTCCTATTGTCATATTGCCCGTACAGTTTGCCGACGTGCCGAACGCCTGGTGATCAAGCTGGCTCGCGTTGATTCGGTTGATCTGTTAAACATTAAATACCTGAATCGGTTGTCCGATTATCTGTTTGTATTGTCGCGCAGGATTTCGCATGACGAGGGAGCCGTGGAAACCCTTTGGAAACCGAGATTTTAGCAAAAGACAGCTGCCAAAAGAAAAAGGTTGGAATAGATAAAAAAAAAATTATTTTTGCAAAAATATTAACTAAACCGGGAAGAAGATGTATTGGACTTTAGAGTTGGCCTCAAAACTTGAGGATGCCCCTTGGCCAGCAACCAAAGAGGAGCTTGTTGAATGGGCCGTTCGCACAGGTGCGCCTAGTGAAGTGGTCGAAAATCTGATAGAAATTGAGGATGAGGGTGAGGTGTACGACCGAATTGAAGATCTATGGCCTGACTATCCCACAAAAGAAGATTTCTTTTTTAATGAAGAAGAGTATTAAACCGCAAGCACTTAAAAAAAATAGAAAGCTGCCTCAAGGCAGCTTTTTCTATTTTCTTGAACACTGAAACAAGGTATGGCTAATGCCAATATCGTCAATAATCCTGTCGATTTTCAACCCTGATTTTTCAACCAAAGCCATCATATCCCTTGAATGGTACATCTGGCTATTACCATTTGCCAGGGCTGTAAAATAAAGCGAGGTTCCATGCAGGCTGTAGGTAGATGCCTCGAATGCTTGCCGGTCCCAATAAGTTTCAAGTATAAACAACGATCCGTTTTCGTCAAGGGCATTGTAGGAGCGTTGGAGCAGGCTCAGGATTTCTTCCTGTGAAAAGCAATCCAGGAACTGGCTCATCCAAATGGCATCATATCCTGTTGGAAATGGGATGCCTCCATCCAGTAAGTTAAGCGCATGGGTTGAAATCCTGGACGAAAAACCGGCTTCCTCAATGTTCTTTGAGGCTTCGGCCACCTGACCTGGAAGATCAAGAATGGTAAGGAAAATATCCGGATTGTTCTGTGCGCAGAAGATTGAGAATTTACCTGTATTACCTCCCACATCCAGCATTTTTTTTGGATTTGCAGCAAAAATAGATGGCAGCACTTCAGGAAAGGCATAATCAGAATAAAAGTGGTCGAAAGCAAACCAGCTTTTGCGCACCTTTCTTGGCAATTCAGCCAGGGCTTCATATACTGTATTCCAATCGCCAAACACCGACAAACCGGCTGGTTTGCCCTTTAAAATGGATTCCTGAAGCTGAAACATTCCCAAGTAGTTTACATCATTAACAAAATCCATATTGACCCTCGAGAGCTCGTCCCTAAGTAAAAAGTAACCAGTTTTGGTGAGGGTGAATTGATCTTCCACTACCTGTACCATTTCAAGGCTTAACCCGGCTTCGAGCAGCACTTTTACCCCGTAAACCGACAACCCGAGTTCCTTCGCTATCTCCTCTGTCGTTGCTCCTGACCGACGGTTTTTAAGCAGGTATTCTAATATTCCGAAATCGCGTAATGCTTTCGCCGCCTGAAACATAATGGGACCAAATGCAATCTTCTGCGCATCGAACTTGGCTTGTAAAGCGGTTTTATTGTCGTTGCCGAAAGTTATTTTCATGATGCAAAGTTTATTTCCAAAAGTAATAGTAATTAAACCATTGTTCAGGGTGTTGACGGATGGTTTGTGTTAAAAATAATATGTAATCGCTAAGTGCGGAATTTAACGAAAGTTCAAATAATGCCCTTTGGGATGGATAGGTTTTGGGGGATGAGGCAAAGAAATGATAATGGGTTTTTGGCTTTCTGATGGCAGAGATAAACGTCATGGGTTTGTTGTACTTGATGGCCAGACTGAAAGGCCCGGCAGGAAAGTCGGCTTCGTAACCCATCAAGTTCATGGTAATGGTTTTCGATCCCGGCAAAAAACGATCGCCATGGATGGCAATCAGTTCATTCTTTTCCAATGCTTCACGGATGGCAAACAGATGCGACAGATCTTCTTTTATGGGAATAATGTGCATCGATTTTTCCGTCATCACTTCATCCAGCATGGTTTTTATTTTCTCATGTTCCGATTCCAGCATCACAATATGCACCTTGGTTTTGATCCGCTTGAGAAGATGTCCTGCGATTTCCCAGTTTCCCATGTGCGATCCGATAATAAACCCTCCTTTTTCGGCGGCCATCTGATGCAGGAATTCCTCTCCTTCAAATTCAAATGTAAACCGTGAGTTTAGTCCCGCCATCAACGCTACTTTGTCGATCAGCACCTGACCAAAAACATAGTTGTTTTTAAATAAATAGAAAAAGCTTTTTAATGGATTAAATCCCAAAATACGATGAAAATAAAAGTACATCGGTTTTCGGGCTTTAGGTGCAAACAGTACAAAATACGGAGCCACGAAGAGAAGTAAACCGTATGCTGCTTTTAGACCAAAATGTTTCAGTAAATAAACAAAGACGCCATTACCTGCCGCCCCACCACGGGTTTTGCCTTCCCATTGAACGGTCATTAGTTCTCTTGGTAATCGATAACAAATTGATAAAGATCACGCAGGGTAATGATTTTCCCCAAATGTTCACTAGATACTTTAACGCCAAAGTTGTTTTCCAAAATAACGGCAATATCAACAAAATCAAGACTTTCGATGTCTAAATCGTCTTTAAGAGATGCATTCTGAACAAGCTGATGTTGCTCAAGCTCAAACTCTTCGATTAAAAAAGTATTTATTTTAAGTATGGTTTCTTCTCTGTCTACCATCATACGGATTTCAAGTTTTAGATGGCAAAAATAACATAATCTGGTTTCATTCTCATCAATCTTTGCTTATTATTCCACAATAAAACTGATATTTTTTTCTATAGCTTCCTAACAATCAAGGTGGAGTTGGTCCCGCCAAATCCAAATGAGTTCGACAAGATGGTATTTATTTTTTGTTCCTTGGTTTGGCTGATGATATTCAGTTTGGCAGAATATTCATCCGGGTTTTCAAAATTCAGGTTGGGTGCAATAAACGAATTGTGGGCCATAATCAGCGAATAAATAACTTCGCTGGCTCCTCCCATCCACATTTCGTGGCCGGTCATTCCTTTGGTGGAACTAACAGGAACCCTTCCCTGGTCGAAGATTTTAAAAATGGCACAAGCTTCATTTTGGTCGCCAACCGGAGTTGAGGTGGCATGTGCATTCAGATAATCAATGTCGATGGGTTTAAGTCGCGCATCGTCCAGGGCGCGTTGGAGCGACTTGACCGGCCCTTCTACATTGGGTACTGAAATATGATCGCCATTGGACGAGAATCCGTAACCCAGAACCTCGCCGAATATGGTCGCTCCGCGTTTGATGGCATTGTCGTATGATTCGAGTATGAGGGTGGCACCTCCACCACTTGGTACAAGCCCATCCCGGTCGCGGTCGAAAGGGCGGGAGGCCTTGGTAGGATCTCCCTGCCGGGCAGAAAATGCATTCAACGCGTCAAAACTCCCCATGGAGATTGGGTTTATTTCCTGAGCTCCTCCACAAATGATGGTATCCTGCAATCCATTTTTGATCATGAAGTAGGCCATCCCAATAGCATGTGAACCACTGGCACAGGCTCCGCTGATGGTAAAATTGATGCCTTTAAGTTTGAGGATGACCGATAAGTTCATGCTAACGGTCGAATTCATCGACTGGAAGATTGACCCTGAACCAATCAACATGGTATTTTTCTTTTCCCGCAGCAAATCGGCAGCTTCTACTACGGCAGTCGAACTGCTGTCGTTGCCATAGAGTATACCGATTTCATGGCTGTTCAGGTAGTCTTCGTCAATTTTAGCATTCTCAAGGGCTTCCATGGTAGCGATATAGGCATATTCACCTTGTTCCGGAAGGCCAACCCGCATCCTGCGTGGCAATATGCCTTTTAGTAAAGGGCGTTCGATAAACCCGGTAAGAGCTGACCTAAACCCCAATTTTATACGTTCAGGATCTACCATGATGCCTGATTTCCCATTATAAAGCGAAAGTTTAACTTCCTCCAGGTTTTTACCAATGGTTGAATAAATACCCATTCCTGTGATGACGACTCTTTTCATGGCATTAATTGGTGTAAATTGCTCTTTTCAATTGATTTAGTTACCTGTTTAAAATTAAGTATAAAGACCTCCATTGATATTAATTACTTCCCCGGTGATGTATGAAGCACCTTCGCTGGCCAGAAATGCAACTACCGAGGCAACTTCTTCCGGTTTACCAAACCGGTTGGCCGGAATCAGGTTTTTTAGCTGCGACTCATCGAGATTTTTAATCATCTCAGTTTTGATGTACCCGGGTGCCACCGCGTTTACGGTCACATTCTTTTTCGCCACTTCCTGTGCAAGCGCTTTCGTAGCACCTATCACACCTGCCTTTGCCGCACTATAGTTGGTTTGTCCGGGTAATCCCTTGATTCCGGAGAGGGATACCACATTGATAATCCTGCCCCATTTTTTTAATATCATTTCCTTTATCAAGCTGCTGGTTACATGGAAGAAGCTGTTCAGGTTGGTATCGATCACCGAATGCCAATCGGCAGGTTCCATCCAAACCATCAGGGCATCCTGCCTGATTCCTGCATTGTTCACCAATACGGCAATATAGCTATTTTCATCGTGATTATCCCTCCATGTTTTTATTGCCAACGATACTTCTTCCGGTTTACATACGTCAAATTGTATGGTCTCGGCCAAACCTCCCGTTTCAGTGATGTGGTTGACCACGTTCAATGCTTCCTCCTTATTGCGGTGATAATGAACAAGCACGTGGTATCTATCCATGGCAAGTTGTTTGCAAATGGCACTTCCAATTCCTCCTGATCCTCCGGTCACTAATGCAAATTTAATTTGGTTACTCATGGCTCCTGGGTAGTTTGAGGTTCGTTATTAATAAGGAATTGGCGCAACGCCGACAATTCCTTATATTTTGGTGTGTCGTCTTTGAAAACAGGAACCAGATCACGAAGGTGGTGATACAAATCCCGGGTTAATGAACTCATTTTTTCTTCCAGACCCAGGTAATCGATGGCTTGTATGATGGCAAGAAATTCAATGGCAAGTACCTCAAAAGTATTGTCGATGGTTCTTTTAGCCATCAGAGCCGAATTGGTTCCCATACTTACAATGTCCTGGTTGTCGTTGTTATTGGGAATGCTGTGGATATACATGGGATTCGACAGCGTTTGGTTCTCGGCAACAGTAGAAGTAGCGGTAAATTGAGTTCCTTGTAGACCAAGATTTAGGCCCAGGGTGCCCAGGTTGACAAACGGCGGGAGTATATTATTCAGTTTATCATTCATCAAAAAGTTAATTTGCCGCTCAGCCAGCATCGATAGTTTGGTGATGGCAATTTTAAGCTTGTCCATTTCAAACGAAACATAGTCTCCATGAAAGTTTCCTCCATGGAAAACAGTCTTTCCCTGAACATCCACAATGGGATTGTCGTTGGCTGAGTTTACCTCGTTAACCAATACTTTTTTCGTGTTTTCGAGTGTGTCAATGATGGGACCCAATATTTGAGGGACACATCGCAATGAATAATATTCCTGAATTTTTTGTTTAAAAATTTTCTCCTCAATTTTGCCATTGAACAAATGATCGGCTCTTTTTTTAATGAGATGGCTGTCGTGCAGTAAATAACGCATTTTTTCCGCGATCAGGTGTTGGCCCTCGTGTTTTTTAGCATCATTCAATACCTGTGAAAAATGGTCATCGAATGATTCAACCAGTTCGTTGATCATGGCAGATGCGTATACCGACCATCCAATGATCCTTTGTGCAAAAATGGTGTTGGTAATTCCAATACCCGACATCACGGAAGTGCCATTGATCAGGCCCAACCCTTCGCGAAGCCTGATCTGAAGTGGAGAGATATTTAATTTGCTAAATACATCGGCTGTGGGTTGCCATTCGCCTTGATAATAAACTTCACCTTCTCCAATAAGAACGAGTGCCAGATGAGAAAGTTGAACCAGGTCGCCGCTGGCACCAACTCCACCATGTTCGGGAATAAACGGAATAATTTGCTGATTCAGCAAAGTTGTCAGCAGTTGGATGGCATCGGGATGAATTCCGGAATATCCCAAAGACAGGCTCTTGAGCCGGGATATCATGGCTGCCCTTACGCAAATAGGTTCCAGAGGGTTTCCTGAGCCGGCGGCATGACTTCTGATCAGGTTATATTGAAGTTGAATTTGATCCTTTGTATCTATCCGGTACTGCGCCATCGGGCCTAAACCTGTATTTACCCCATAAATGATTTTGTTAACGGAAAAATCCTTCAGAAAATGAAAACAATGATCAACCTGGGTCAATGTTTTCTCGTCAATTGTGATGCTGTCATCGAAAATTAAGACCTGAATATAGTCTTCTATCCGAAGAGTGTGATTGGAAATCGTAACCATTTATAAGTAAATTTTATTCAAATGCTAATTTTTGGCGAATATACATGAATGAATTGAAAGTGGTTTAATGAGAAATCACTTTCGACATGTTTGTTGTTAAAATGTCGGCGGTAATTAATTAACATCATGCTTCATGACCTTATGATGTTGTTGCAACAAGCAATTTATTGATTACCGGATTGGCATATAATTTTAAAAAGAGGGTCCTTATTTCTTCATTATTTTGGCCAACTATTTCGGTGGTGTAAACGTACCTTTTTTCCAATAGTTTGATGGTTTCATCAGAGTATTGGTCGGAATAGTTGGTGGAATTATTCAGTAGATCGTAGGCCAGATAATTGGATGGCCACAGATGATAGTTTTGATGAATTTGGTTGTCAATAATTTTTGCCATCTCACCCAGTGCTTCATTGTGGGTTAATTGGTCTTGGTTAAGTAATTCGATAACAGGGTTGATGTTGGTTCCAATGGACAGGTGAATTCTTCCCTTTTGTGAAAGTGCTCCACCTAATATGGATTGAAAATCTTCATCAATATTTTTCACGTAGGTTACATTTTGGGATAAATAGATTTCGCGCACTTTCATGGCATCACAAGGTTCCCATTCATACGAAATGGTAATTGGGGTAATATTGAGTTCTGCCATACTCTTTATGAAATCGCCTTCGCATGACAATGACAACATTTTCAATATGGTAACATCAGTTTTGTCGCATCCGTCTTTGGTTCTTCCTTTGCGTTGTGCAATCCAAATGGAATTGTTCAGTTGCTTGAGTGAATACCGCATATAGGACGAGAGACGCTGCGAATTGAATAAAAGTTCTTTGGGACTGCCTTCGCGGAAAACGGTAATCATTTGATTGGATTTTCCAAGATCTATAATTAATTGATTGATCATCAGGTTATTTCCCCAGATGGACTGGTTTACCTTAAACCCATTCTTAAGTTGGGCGAGCCCGAGAATGGATGAATCGAGCATGATGTCGCGGTGATTGGCAATAAAAACATAGTGGCCGCTTTTAGAGATGTTCTCAAATCCGGAAGTATAGAATCCATCGCTGGTCCTGTCCATGAGAGTTTCCACGGCCGGGACAGTAAGTACCCGTTGAAAATCATTTAAATTTTCAACGTCTTTAAACTCCCGGAGAATAGAATGCTTGCGTTCCTGATCAAAAAGATAATCCAGCATGGCATTAAACTTCGGATCGGCCACAATTCGCGGAATAGATGCGCGAATCTCTTCATCGGAGTATGGTCTCACAGCATCAAAGTCGGCTACGTTCATATGCACAATAAATGAATCGGTAAAAATAACACTATTCTTTCATTTGTAAAAGGGTTAGTGCCAATCATTCACCTTATGTTTTGAAATTGCAAATTACTAAGGAGGAAATTGTTCTCATTAGGCAAGAAAACTCAAGATATTTCAAATTAACTGCCATGTTGAAGCATTACCAACTTATAATTTATAAATTAAATGAGGTAAAAAAGCACCTTGTCAAGGCGCGTTATGTTATACCCCTTAAAGCTTGAGTTCCTTTTTAATTTTGTCCGGAATGGCATCCTTATGCACAGCAATACCAATGGTTTGGAGTTTTATGTAGGCTTCTGAGGCATAAAAATATCCTCCATATTTAGCGTCATCAGTTCCCCAGGAGTTTTTGATTTTATAAAAAACATTTCCTTCCCGGTCTTTGGCTCTACCAACGATTAACATTCCATGGTCATCAGTAACCGTGTAGTTGTCGTAATTAAGTTGGCGCATTTCGGGAGTGATATTCTTTTCCTTAACCGGTTCTTCAAAACTGTAAATGGATTTATCTTTTTCCTTTTTGGTGAGGGCTTCCCATTTTTCTTTCTCAGTTCCTGACAGATCGGCTTTTTCCTCGTCAGGAATAATGGCAACTCCGTTTTTCCATGAAAAACCTTTATCGCTCACGTCTGCTCCCCACGCGATGGTGTAACCGTTTTCGAGCGCGTTGTCGATCACCTGCATCATTTCATCCAGCTTTACATTGTAAATCTCGGCCCACAACCAGTTGTCGGGAATTTCCATGATAAATGGTTTGTAATAAGGGCGGTGAGTGTAAGAAGTGATTTCGATATAATCATCCACATTAAAGCCAGTCGATTGGGCAAAACTTTTGGGTGTGTATTCAACACCCTCGTAGCTAAAAGTTTTAGGGATTTCTCCCAGGTAGGTATCCAGTACCTTGTCGAATGCTTCATGCCAAACGGGAGTCAGTTTTTTGTTCTTATTTTTGATGATGGCATCAACATAGCTCTTGAGCAATTCATCAAGTTCGCCGTGTGTGTGGAGTTCTTCTCCATATTTTAAACCCGAATACACACTTTCGGGCATCATACCGTAGAGGTTGATCACGCGAAATACATCTGTAACCTCAGCTCCTGAACCAAAATTAAGGTTGCCGTTTAGGCGAACATACTTTGTTGCTTTGTCGGAATAGGTATGGCTTACCACGAACATTTCCGAAAGATCGTACATTTTACCTGTTTTACGCAGGAGCTCGGCCTCCACAAAAGCCAGACCCGAAAAACTCCAACAGGTACCTGAACGGTATTGGTTTTTAACTGAGGTGTTGTTGATGGAAATTTCATCGATAAACTGGTAGCCTTTTACTTTCGAAGTGTCGACTTGTGCCACCACCATTACGTTTGTCAGCAGCAATGCTAACGATAACAGGGTCATGTTTTTAATATTCATTCGTTTCCTATTTTAAATTAAAAACGCAAATATAATCATTCTGTCTTTAAGATTATCCCTGAAATTGTTTCACAAAACTCATTTTGATTCTTTGATATCCAAAAACACGGGCAGGTGATCGCTGTACCCGCCATGGTAGGTGAAACCAATGTTGGTACGGTTGGGCTTTAGTCCACCGAACTTTTCATCTTTTTCCAGTATAAACGAAGCCGTGAAGATGTTTCCATGGCCATCTACTACTTGCATATTGTTGGAACTGTCGATCATATTTTTACTCACCAGGAACTGATCCAATATCGCCCAGTTTCCCTGAAACTTGTGTGTGCCTTTTACTGATTTATTTTGCGATTGTAAGGGTAAATTAATCAATGGGCATCCATGCCCGGCTTTTGTCAGTTCCTGCATGCTGGCATTTTCAGGGCCATCGTTAAAGTCACCCATAACGATGATATTGGCAGCAGGATTGGCTCCGCAGATAGAATCGGTGAGTTGTAAAAGGCGATGGGCCTGCAACATCCGTTTGGGTTCCGATTCCAGCAGCCCACGATACCTGGAAGTCCAGTGGTTTACCACAACATGAACCGTATCGTTGCCGAGTAGACCCACCACGTAGAGCATATCGCGTGTGGTAAAGGAGGGCTCTTTGGGATCGGTAATCCGGATGGGTTTGGCTGACAAGGGTGTGAATGGTGGCCTGTAAAGCAAAGCGGCATCAATACCCCGAAAGTCAGGCGAATCGAAATGAATGAATTGATATCCTTTTTTATTGAGGGGCGTGTTTTCGATCAGGCTGGCGAGTACCGCATCGTTTTCAACCTCCACCATGCCGATGATGGTAGGCGATGACCAACCACCTAAGGCGGTAATCACGCGATAGAGCGCGTTGCGTTTTGCTTCAACTTTGCGTGAGGTCCAATGCAAATCCCCTCCTGGCGTAAACTCGTTGTACGATAAACTGGTGTCCACTTCGGCATCAAAATAATTTTCAACGTTGTAAAACATGATACGAATGCCCGGATTGGTGTTTTTTACTGCCGTTTCTACTTGTGAAAACACTTGAAGTATCAGCAATTGAGCAAACAGCAGGGAAATGACGTATTTGTTCACCTTTTTTTTCAACAAGTTTACAAAAAATCTTCCACTTGCGGAGGGATTCCTTATTTTCACCTGATTTTACTTAAAAAATTAGAAAAAAATAATTTATTCTAAATCGCAGTATAATAATAGCTTAGAGAGGTTGTTGAAAATATTTTAAAAAAAGTTTGAATTTTTTTCAAAAAAAGCATAGAATTTTTTTCTGTTTTTACACTATATTAATGAAGGGACACGAGAATGTTAACTGATCAAATTGTAAAAGGGTTACTCGAAAACGATTATCATGTAATCAAATTTATTTATAAAAGTTATTACAAAGCGGTGAAAAATTTTGTAACAAATCATGGGGGAAGCAATCGGGATGCAAGTGACATCTTCCAGGAAAGCATCCTGGTGGTGTTTGAAAAGTTGCGTCAGGATCCTGCACTCATTCAAAAGAATTTTCCATCCTATCTCTTTGGGGTAAGTAAGTACCTGTGGAAGCAGCATCAAAGAGACCTGCAGAAAGCCGTGCATACCATTAATCTCAGCCAAGAGGTGCAGCCCGGCCTGGAGTTTGCGGAGATTCCAAGAGATATAGAAATGGAAACCCTGGCTATGAAAGAAAAGCAAGACCGTATATTTCAGGAGGCGTACATCAGTTTAAAACCTGATTGCAGAAAGATAATCGATCTGGTGATAAATGGCTGTACAGTTGAAGAAATAGCCGACTTCATGGATTATACCACGGTGTCGAACGCTTATCGAAAAAGACAATTTTGTAAGGAAAAACTAATGGCATATATTCATCATAATAATTAATCAACTTTAAAAAAAATATCATGGAAAAACTCAACAAGGACATACAAATCGACAGGTATGTAACAGGGAAACTCGACGATGCCGAACTGTGGGAATTTAGACAGGAAATGGAAAAAAACCCCCGGTTGGCAAAAGAAGTTGAGCTGCGATCGTCAATTTACAAATCCATCGCGGACAAGCAAAAATTGAACCTCAGGATCAGTCTGAAGGCTATGAGTGCTAAGTACCAGGTAAGCCGACTAACTATACACTCGTGGAAAGTTCAGGCAATAGCTGCCGGCATCGCGGTTTTCCTTCTGGTAGGCGCCGGATTGTTAACATCTGTTTTTAACCGGAGCAATCCTGACCAGTTGTTCGAAAGCTATTATCACCCCGAATCTTCGTTGTTATCGGTACGTTCAGGAAGTTTTTCCGACAACACCTCCCTCAACCTGGGGATGTTATCCTACGACCAGGGCCAGTATGAAGAATCCATTGAAATTTTTAAGACAATTCCCAATAACGTGGTAGCCAGGTTATATTGTGGATTTGCTTACATGAATGTGAAAAACTATGAAGCGGCAATCAACGAGTTTGACTATGTTGTAGCTCATGGGGATAACTTGTTCATCGACCAGGCATCCTGGTTTCGTGGGCTCAGTTTTTTGGCAGACAATAAAATCAGCACCGCTAAAAGTATCTTTACCAATATCGCAAGCCAGGACGGTGCTTATCATAGCAAAGCAACCGATTTGTTAGAAGAGTTGAAAAACAAATAACAACCTCTTGACAAGTATTTATGGGCTGTGGGGCAGAAAACGACCGTTTTCTGCCCCTATTTAACCCGCAAAAAGTAAACACATGCAGGATTATCACCACAAAAATAGATTGTTTAATTTGTTACGGTGGTTTGATATGGTGCTAATATGTTGTACTGTAGATAAATACCCCCCCCCCCCCCCCCCCAACTTTCTATTCCCGGCTCATCAGGGGCAATAGCTCCACATATTCGGGTTGTACCTTACAAGGAGTGCTATAAAATATACTCAAAGATATTAATTTCTTTTGGCTACTTTGGCATGGAACACGACACGGGTTGTTGCCCGGTTGCTTTAAGCATAAAAAGGTTGTTCTTACTGTGCAAGAATAAGTTTATCATACGATGGGGGTGTTGGTTTACTCTTGCAGGTTTCAAAAACCTGTAAGGGATGTAAGCAACGCCCCTTAGCAGCCGCCAAAACCAACGATTATTGAGTCAACCAGGTAATTAAACTTAATGAAATTGGAATTTAAAACACATCATCATGAAAACAAAATTATTGCTTTTAAATGTATTGCTCCTCTTTGGGGCATTTGAATCCATTGCACAACCCCAATGGAAATTCCATGTAGCTTTTGAAGATGCCACCAGTGCCAAAGATACTATTTGGTTTATTTGGGACACAACGGCTACTTTGTATGGAATTGATACTACATTGGGTGAAGGAAATCCGCACATGGATTATAATAAGTTTAACGTCTGGACACTTACTTGGGCTGCTTATCCCAATGATTATGATACCACAAAAGTTGTAGCACACCCTTTCGATGATAGTTTTGGGAGTACAATTGAAGCGATAAATTTTGAATTGCCTATAACAATCACCTGGGATTCTGCCATGCTTCATGCAGACTGGCTCCCACCCTCACCTGTAGGTTGGATAAATTATGCACGTATTGACAATGACTATTTCTTTTTTTATAACAATAACGGATTAGCCCATCAATACGATATGACGCTTTCGGATTTGGTAATTGCACCTAATGAAGGAAATAATGATCCGTGGGCCTGGCAAGACTGGGTTCATTTTCCGATGGATATTTTTTTAATTCAAGATCCAACTTTGGGAGTTGAAAACAATAGTTTTGAAACTAAAAACATTATTGTAACTTTTCCCAATCCTTTCATAAAGAACACGAGCATTGAATTTTATCTCGAAAACAAATCTTATGTCGAATTATCTGTTTTCGACTTACAGGGAAAGAAAATCAGAAGTTTAATAAATCAAACATTGAATAGCGGAAATCATACATTAAAATGGAACGGACTTGACCAAGCCGGCAAGCCATGCAAGCCCGGACCGTATTTCATTTACCTCAATATTAATGGAACATCCATACAATCAATTAATTTAATAAAGTATTAACTTAAACCTTAAACTCATGAAACAAAAAAACATCCTATTACTAACCATTGGGCTGTTATTGCTGCAATTGCAATCAGGGCTGATGGCGCAAGAATATTTGCCATTTCCACAGGATAGTGCTGTGTGGTATTGCGTAGATTCAAGACCAGAATACGATCCCCCACCCCCTGTCTGGTATGAAACTGATAAGTTTGAAGCAAAAGGGGACACTATGATAAACACAATTGTTTACACAAAACTTTATAGTAGTTCTGCTTTAAAAGGAAGATCATATTCCTATGAAGGTGCCTATCGGGTGAATATTGAGACGGAAAGAGTGTACTTTATTGATAGTTATTATAATACCGAGTCGTTACTTTACGATTTTAGTTTAGTGCCAGGTGATACGATAATCATTTCAGGATCTGAATACGAACCCTACAATTTGATTTGCCTTGATACTTCAACAAAGATTATTAACAATGTCCCTCACCATTCCTATTTCATCTATTCTTATTTATCTAATGGAACTTATTGTTATACAACCTGGGTGAAAGGAATCGGAAGTTTGCGAATGCCTATTGAAACAGATATATTCTGTGCAGCCTCATTTGAGTGGGCCTGGGATCTATCATGTTTTTATTACAAAGACGAACATATCTACGAGTGGGCTGAAAATCCCTACTTTGAAGGGTGTATAGGCACTAATGTTGGCACTGCGGAATATATTGAAGAAAATACCTTTACTATCGTGCCTAACCCTGTTACCGGAACATCTCATTTGGTATGTGCCATACAGGGTACTACTTTGTATGATTATAAAATAATCAGTATAGATGGGGAAATATTGCAAAGCGAAGAAGCCATAGAGCCCGGAAATATTATAATCAAAAAGCAAAATTTTCCACCAGGGGTTTATGTGCTACGTTTACACGATCATGAAAATAACCATTATTACTCAAGAAAATTTATTATTAAATAACCAGAATTATTATGAAACAAATTATTTATTTTATAACATTTATATGCGGTTTTACTTTGGTATCGCTGCATGCCCAGCAATACCAACCTATCCCAGACTCAAATGCAGCATGGATTATTGAACAGGATGACGGATTTGGGGGACTATACTACCATAGGTTTTCTTTATCTCCTTATTCGGACGATACAGTCATAAATTCCAAGATTTACACAAAGATTTACTTCAGGTTCGATACTAGTGAGGAGCAATACCTTGGGGCTTTTAGAAATGCCACCGATGGTATTTCTTATTACGTACCAAGCGAATCAGAGGAAGAATACTTGTTAAGAGATTTTACAAAAAACACTGGGGATACAATTACAAATGTTGCTTATTCACTTCTTGAAGACTTGACATGGGTACTTGATTTTTATGTAGATTCTTTAGAGTATGTAACTAGTGGTCCATACACTTATAAAGTGATGTACCTAAGTACGGTAATTGAAGATACCATACCGGAAGTTTTCCCCCATGAGCCATTGGTATGGGCTGAAAAAATAGGTAGTTTCGGGGGAGGTATATTAAATTCGCACAGGGGGGCATTATCAGCAAAACGATTGTATTGCATGCAATATAATGACACCATTTATTACGATTCTTATCTGTGGTGGTTCAGGATACAAGATATTGTTTATGAAGCCGGTGAATGCGATGACCCTGTTGGTATAAATGTGCCATACGATTATAACTCACAGATACAGGTAATGCCAAACCCGTTTAAAAAACATATTACAATAAGTAATTTACCGGAAAATGATGAATTGATGATTACGATTAGCAATATTAACGGGCAAATCGTTTTTTCAAGAAAAGTACAGACCAATCAGCCAATTGAGATGATTGATGTAAACCAAGAATTACCAAGAGGACTATACATCCTAAAAATTCAATCCAAAAATCAATTTTTTATACCCAAAAAAACCATAAAACTATGAAAACAAAAAATCAATTCAAATTATTTAATAGCATGCAAAGGTTAATTTATATTGTAGTGTTATTTACCTGTCTGACAATACTATTGCCTTTTCAAATGAAAGCACAATTGGCGCAGCACCTGCAAAACCTTGATGGGTCACAAACCCTCTATGATATTAAAACCGGTATGGATATATATATGGATAGTTTGAGAACCGTACAAGATAGTGCGACATTTTACGCCGAGGGAGGCGAATATGAAGATTATCAGAAATTTCTAAAATATTGGGAGATGCGCTTATTCCCACATGGTGATTTTAATCAGGCCTTCAATGCAGACAGCCTCTTTAATGCCAACGAATCAAATTACCAATTTTTCTCAGTAGAACCCTGGCATGAAGTTGGTCCAATTGACCAAACTTATGGTATTGGCCCCGTTGAATACTTATCTATCTTCGATGATGGTACTGTCCAATCAACAAGGTATATGCTAGTAGCATCTTTATTGGGTGGTGTATTCTACTCAACAGATTATGGTGAATCGTGGAATAGTACCGGAACCGATACCCAGTGGGACAAATCGGGCAGTGGATGTGCCATATTTCACCCAAACGATCATACTACTTGGTTTGCTTCATCCAGTGGGAATTCAAACAGCGGTTCTAGTTTATGGATCGGTAAAACAGGCGGTATTTGGCGTACTACTGATGAGGGGTCTAATTGGGAAATGATTGCTAATCAATTTGATCTTGGAGGATCCTGGACTTCAATTTATAAATTAATGATGCTTCCTGATTATTCTGATGTATTGTTTGCTGCCACCTCGCATGGTATTTTTAAAACCCCTTATTGTAATCAAACAAATCCTACATGGATAAAAGTTTCAGATGGCCTAACCTATGATATTGAGCTTAAACCGGGTAGCAATTCAACACTTTATGCGACATCATTTATCAATGGAGCATGGAAGGTTATGGTATCAACAAATTATGGTGAATTCGGCTCATGGAATGAACTAACTGAGCAACCTCAAATTGTCGAAACTGATGATCTCCGAAGTTATAGTTTTACGATTGAGGTTTCAAAAGCCAAACCAGGTTATCTTTATTGCCTTGCTAATGACGATTACCATGCAAATCTCTATTACATCGATTTAGGCAGTTCAGGAATATGGAACCAGGTTAATACTACATTATTTAGTGTAACAATGGGCTCGGGGCAAGGCTTTGGTGTCGATCAAGTTTATAATGGTGAAGACGTTTTGGTTTCATATTCTATTTATATGAGAAAGTTCAATATAACTACTCCTAGTTCTGGAACGACTAAATATCCACATCATGTAGATGTTGAAGACATAATATACCATCCATACAATAGCGATGAAGTTTGGGCTTGTACTCATGGTGGTGTTGAAAAATCAACCGATGGAGGCACAAGTTGGATAGCCAAATATAATGGCCTTTCAGTAGCGAATGTTGAAAAAATGGCTACTTCTGTTACTGATCCTGAATATGTAATGGTTGGGCTATACCATGATGGAACCCAGATAACCAGAACAGATTATGGCATTGCTTGGTCTCCTGAATGGGAACGCATTTTAGGAGGCGATGGAATGCGCCCGCTAATTGACCCGATAAACCCAAAAAATATGTGGGCTTCCGCACAACATGGATCTTGGGCATATTCAACAGACTATTTTGATTCGAAAACTTATTCATCATTAAGCTCAGACTTTTATACCGAAGGTGTATATAATAAAGTTCTCCCGTCAATAATGTACAGAGCAGCTTATCTCAATCCATCAAATTTTGATTATGAAGTTTATCGAACTAACGATGGGACTAATAAAGTTATTTCAACATTCCAAGAGCAATATCCGGGCTGCTTAATTTGGCAGTTATTCACACCTTATACAAACGAAGATTTCCTTTTGGTTAGTATGAGGGATAATACCATTGACCAATGGCACTTGCAAAGAAGTACAAACATTAATGAACTACCACTAAATGTACATTGGTCAGATTTACCTTTACCCAGAAACAGCTGGATAGCCTCCGTGGATTTTGATCCTGATAATGAAGATATTGTTTATCTTGTCTATTCAAATTCTTTAAACGAAGACAATTCACCTTATGGGAAACAAATGATATATAAGATTGATTATACAAACCCTTCAAATCCGGTGTTTACTGATTTGACAAAAAATCTACCTATAACCTCAGCTGGTTCAGATTGCATAGAGATTGATAATGGTAGTACAAGAGGTATATACCTTTACACTGAATATGGTATTTTTTATACAAACAATGAACTGATAAATAGTGGCTTTGACTGTTGGCAATTATTAGGAGAAAATCTACCACATACCAGAGGAGGCAGACTTGAAATAAATTATGTCTGTAAAAAACTAAGGGCAGGTTTATTTGGACGAGGTGTTTGGGAATTACCTATGCCATGTATTACGGATCAAGGTGATGTTACTGTAAGTACAAACGAAACTTGGACGAATGACACTAGAATAAAGGGAACAGTTATTGTTGAACCTCAAGTTACATTGACAATTTTTAATTCAACTATCGCTTTTGGGGATAATGCCCGCCTGATAGTCAAACCCGGTGCCAAACTAATTCTCGATGGAGCAACCCTAACCAATGCTTGCAACGAACCCTGGCAAGGCATCCAGGTCTGGGGTAACAAAACCGCACACCAATTCCCTGATGCCAATGGAAATTACCAACAGGGTTATCTAAAATTAATGAATGGGGCCATTATCGAAAATGCCATCGTGGCTGTCGAACTCTGGAATCCTGATCACTGGAATACCACCGGGGGCATGGTTTATGCCGATGGAGCCATTTTCCGCAACAACGCCAAGTCTGTTCATGCACTTCACTACCGCAATTTTAATCCATATAACACCTCGCAGGAAATGGAATACGGCAGCAATTTTAAAAACTGTGCCTTTGAAATTACCGCTGATTATCCCGGTGACGTTACTTTTTTCAAACATGTTGATTTAGCTTATGTTAATGGGGTTGATTTCCAGGCATGTGATTTTAGTCTGGCTGAAAACGTCTCCGGTGCATCCACCTGGAGCCATGGAATAGCAGGCTATGATGCAAAATTCAGGGTAAGCGCCATTTGCAATTCACCACAATATCCCTGCCCTGAAGTTGATTACGATAAATGCACATTTACCGGCTTTTATAATGGGGTTAGTGCCGTAAATGATGGAAACAGTATGGTTACTTTTAACGTGAACCGGGGCATTTTTAACAACAACGTTTACGGTGTAAAAACCCGTGATATGAACAATGCCACGGTATTATCGTCTGACTTTGGCATCGGGCATCTATGGGAATGTGGCGCAGGGATTTATGCTGATAATGTCACCGGATTTGCCTTTGAGGAAAATGATTTCAGCAAATATCCCGGCGGTCCGGTTTCCAATTATTTTGGCATTATCATCAACAATTCAGAAGCAGTTAATGAGGTTTATAAGAATAACTTTTCGGGTCTAAGCTATGCTAATTTTGCTGATGGCCGAAACTGGTATGTAGATGAATCGGGGCATGATGACAGGTATAGAGGCCTGGCCTACTACTGCAACGAGAACACAAACAATTATGCTGATTTTTATGTGGCAAACAGGGAAGTCAGCGGAAGTGTACATTCCGGTATTCAATCTTATCAGGGCAGTGACAACCATGTGGCAGGTAATACATTTTCCCAAAGTGGTGCAACCTGGCATTTTTATAACGGGGGTGAACATTTAGTGGGATATTATTATAATCAAAACATAAGCAATCAGATACCAACGAAATTATCAGATGTAGGATTATTTCCCACAAATTTATCCAACACCTGCCCGTCACATTACGGAGGTGGTTCTACACTTAAGCTTGTACTTACTGCGCAGCAAAAAACAAATGCCGAACTGGAGTATTACGATAACCTTTCAGATTACAACAGCGTAAAATCACTTTACGACACCTATGTTGACGGTGGGAGCACTTCTTCTGAAATCTCTGACATACAATCCGCCCAGCCGGATGACATGTGGGACTTAAGGGCACAGTTACTTGGCGACTCACCTCATTTGTCGTTGGAGGTGCTAAAAGAAGTGGCTGACAGGACTGATGTGTTCACCGAATCTGCCCTGTTCGATATATTGGCGGCCAATCCGGATGAACTTAAAAAGGATACGCTGATCAGCTATTTGGAGAACAAAGAAGAGCCTCTGCCTGAATATATGATTGACATCCTTAAGCAACTGGCTGAGGGTGTTACCTACAAAACGGTGTTACAACAGCAAATGTCTTTTTATAAACAAGACTATTCACGTGCAGCCAATGAGATTATCCGCAGCATCCTCAATGATTCTGTTACCAATTATACTGAGTTACGCAACTGGCTGGACAACCTGGGCGGGATTACTTCCGACAGGCAAATTATCTCGGCCTACCTGAGTGAAGGCAATTACACGGATGCCCTTAACCTGGCCAATATGTTGCCTCAGCTCTACAATTTGCAAGGAGATGAACTCACCGAACACGGCTTTTACATGGACATGCTGAATTTGCACCAAACACTTAGCCAGCAAGGCCGTAACACATACCAACTTACAACCGCCGAAAAATCAAGCATTGAACTTATTGCCGAAAAGAGCAAAGGAATTGCCGGAGCTCAGGCAAAAAGCATCATGGAAGCCGTTTACAATGTGTATTATACCGATTGCCCTGAAGCAGATGGGGTGGCTGGTTATAAGCAAAGCTGGACGGTTAGCCCCAATGAACTTGGCAAGGCATATGGTTTAAATATTTCAGTGAAACCCAACCCTGCAAATCAATGGGCTGCCTTTGACTACACTTTGCCCGGAAATCAGACAACAGGGATAATCACCATTACGGATGTTACCGGCCATACCATTGAAGTATTTGATATAACCGGACAACAGGGACAAAAACTTTGGGATACCCGGAATTTAAAATCAGGGGTTTACATTTATACACTTACCTCAGGTGGCTTTAACCAATCCGGCAAAATAGTGGTTAGTAAATAATGAATTCATTATTTAAAAGGGATATGCTCCATCACAAAAGCATATCCCTTTTCTTAACTTTGTATTATGAAAAAAATATTTCTTCTCACGGCCTTCCTTGTTTTTACAACCCTCATAGGCGTGGCTCAAATGCTGATCAACTGGCAGCAATGTTTTGGGGGTATGAATGTTGATTGCGCCTACGACATTGCCCAACCCGGCAGGCGATTACCTGGTGGTGGAGTATCCCATGGAGGATGAAGAGCTGCCTGCCACGATTAAAGTGGTTGATAACAGTGGATTTCTCCGGTTACAGACTACGGTGCAACACCAAACGGGCTCTGCCGTGCTTGATACCCGCATTCTGGGTGCCGGCACCTATATTTGCCATGTTTCAGCCAATGGCAAAATGGTAGGAGTAACTAAATTTGTTATATTTTAGCATTCACATATTCTCCGGGGGGTATCCCCCGGAGAATTAAGTATTTCTGCCATGAAAAAATATATGCATCTTTTTTTACTTGTATTACTTGTATACACTGCCAACTCCCAAATCTATTTTAGCGAAAGGTATAATTATGGAAATTTCCTTTCCATGGATTTTAGTCATACATTGCTTCAAATAGAAGATGGGTATATCGTACCCGGTGGTTATGGATATAGGGACAGTCTGTATAATAGAGGAGGTCTTATTAAAATTGATAGATACGGAAATGAATTAATAAAAAAACAAATTGTTTTTCAATATGAAGGATCTGATATCTGTAGACAGCAAGGAAGTTTTATGTTTGATGAAGATAGTACAGGTTTTTATTCAGTTGGCATGAAGCGCAAGTACAATATACCTAATCCGGTAGGTGTGGCAGACTACGGAATGATATTCAAATTTGATTTAAACCTGGATACATTATGGACGATAAGCATAGGCGACAAGGAGGGAACGATTGACAGCACCTATATTTTTGAACATTGTGACCTATTGCCTAACAATGAGTTAATAATAGCCGGACATGTTGTAATTGAGGGATCTAATAGCAAAGCCATGCTCTTAAAAACAGATAGTCTGGGCCATGAGCTATGGAGGAAGTATTTTTCGAGCGGGCCTTATAATATGGGTATCAACGTAATTTCCACCCCCGATGGTGGTTTTGTGCTCAGTGCCTGGAAATGGACATTTGGACCTCAGCCGCTTTCCAGACCCTACCTGATAAAAACGGATAGCCTGGGGAACGAAGTATGGCGTAAGTACTTTGGGAGTATTTGGGGCAACGAGGCGATGTACATTGTTAATTCGGCGGATAATACCATTGTGGGCGGATATTCTTATTCGGATACTATGGATCATGATATTAGTTATAACCAAGATGCCATTGTTAAGATGACTTATGACGGAACCTTGTTGTGGGAAAAAAAGTACGGGGAGCCAACCTACTTTAAATTTAATTCGAGTGTCAATGTAAATTCTGAAGGCAGGATCGTTGTAGCGGGTTATGTTTATGGTACTTTTCCCCAGCGGTTGGGTTATATGCTCAATGTATCACCAGAGGGCGATTCGCTGTGGTACAGGGAATACGAAGAAGTCTGGGGCGTAAACAGCAATAACTACCTGTATGGGGTTATCCCCACGGATGATGGCGGCTATGCCGCGGCAGGAATGGTACACCCCAATGGCAACCAGGATTTGTGGGTACTTAAGGTAGACAGCCTGGGCTGCGAGAGTTTCGATTATTGCTGGACATCAATACCAGGTGTTATCAGTGTGGAAAAACCGGGCGAGTTACAGGTATTTCCCAACCCGGCCACAGGTAGCTGCACCATCGCCATCCCCAAAGAAAACCAGTTTGAAGCGTACACGCTGTTTATTTACAACTTAATGGGGGCAAAAATGGAAGAAATCGTTGTTCCTTCGGGTGAAATACAGGTGGTACTTAACCTGTCGGGCTATGTGCCGGGGTTGTATTCGGTGGTAAGCACTTACCAGGGGAGTATTACGGGAAGGGGGAAGTTTGTGGTGTATTGATCATTTCAAGCCAGTTAGAATCTGCGCCCCCACTCCAAAGTGCCAGCGGCACGACCGACATTGTAACCCCGGAATTCATTCCTGGGCTTTTGAGAACTAAACTAATAAAACCAATCCAAATAGGGTGTATTCACAAAAACAGG
>Ga0210046_1000165_pt1 | contig 70465 bp, 56 predicted proteins | sample CryGeyCG2114_250_FD_185461 | JGI IMG/M metagenome (GOLD analysis project Ga0210046, IMG submission 185461) | Groundwater microbial communities from aquifer - Crystal Geyser CG18_big_fil_WC_8/21/14_2.50 (SPAdes) (version 2) | ecosystem: Environmental > Aquatic > Deep subsurface > Groundwater ...
TTAAAAGATAAAATATTTATTGTAACTAAATGATTAATCATTATTTTTCTCTATAAACTTTATTTGCCTTCCGACATTAGTGATAGTATAATCATTATAATCTGTAATCCTATTTTCAAACAACATTCTACCCTTTTCATTAATAATATAGAATTTGTCATGTAAATTAATAAATTCTGACCAGATTAAAACCAATTTCAAATCGTATATTTTTTTTGCCCTTAGATTCCAATAATAATCAAATACTGAATTTTTAACATTCCCTTCAACATTTGATGATTCCCAATCAAGAACTAGATTATAGTTTTTGTCTGAATAATACCACAATGGATAAAATATATGTGGACTTTCACAAATAACTGGAAGTCCTGAATTATCTAATTGTAAGAAATAATCTAACTTTTCATTTGTCTCTTTATTTACATAATTAAACTTTGCATTGTAATAAAAACCCAAGCATATAAAAATCACCAAGAACAGAGCCTTATGTTTGCTCTCAAACACTAATCCATCAACAATAATTCCTATAAGAATAGCAAGTCCAATGAAAGTAAGAATAAAATACCTTTCAACAAAAACCATTAAAGAAAATCTTGAAAGGATAAAGACAAATATTGGAATAAAAAAAACGATATATAAAAAAAGCATTAAATTCTTATCAGCAAATATCTTTAAATAAATCTTCTTTACTTTATGATAGTTCACCAGATGTAAAATTGTAATAACTAAGAAAAACAGTTTACCCCAAAAGGTAAATGGTAAAGAAATTATTTGATAAAGAGATGGTATTTCTTGCCATGTAGTCCCGTGAAAGACTTCTAATTGATTTTTAAGAATGTAAATTAATGGGAGGGAAAAAAGAAATATTAATAAAAGTGAAAAATATATTTCTTTATTATTCTTTTTATAACCCAAAACAATCAATAGTGGAAAGACATAAACAAATGAAAAATAATGCGTGTAAAATAAAAATAGTACTGTTAAGCCTAATCCCAAATAATCATTCTTTTTAATTAAATTATTTTCTAAAATTTTAAACCAAAATATTGTAAAAACCACAAAAAACAGAAATATTAGACCGTAAGAACGAATTTCAATGAATAAGTATAATGAATAAAACCAACTAATTGAAAGTAACAGTATAACAATAAAACTATTTTTTGCTTTAAAATGATTTTTAAAAAGAAAAACTAGATAAAATAATCCAAACAGAGCAATAAGTGCTGAAACAATCCGATAAGTAATAATTGACTCTGGAAAAACATTACGAACTATGAAGATTATTAAATAGTAAAAAGGTGGATTTAAATCTCCTGAAATAGGAATGTTCTTTACAAGAATACTGAATGAGCTAACATTTGTATAGATTAAAGTAAATATTTCGTCCAACCATAATCTCTTTTCTAACCCTAAATAAAAACTTAACGTTAACAGAAAAAATGGTATAATAACAAACCCTATCTTATCTTTATTTATATTTAAAAGTTTTTTTAATATTTGCATCCTTTTTTTCAAACTATCGAACCTTGTTAAGCTTGAAATCTTTCTTTTGCAAATAATGGTAAATATTTTCAGAATATATAGTTGTTACTTTATCTCCTGGATGACTATCAGCTGGATTAGCCCAAAGTTCTCTAATAGAATATTGCTTTAATTCAGATTCCAAATTATGGAATAAATTATAATATCTTATTCCATTCTTCACAAATAATGGAATAATTTGCTCAAAATATTCTCCTAATAATGGACTATGATTCTCAGGAGTCATTATGAAAACAAAAGGGATCTGTTCCTTATCACAGTATTTCTTTATTTCCAATAATAATTCAGAATATTTTTTCAGATTAGATGCTGAATATAGCTTATTTTTAATCCAGTTTAAATATCCCAAATTAAATTGGGTAGCTAAAAAATTATTTATTAAATCTGTTATAAATGAAATTGAATTTGGAAAAACAATAGATATTGGTTTTAGTATTTTTCTATATAGGAAATCATGTTGGTGGAATATATGTCTTTGAGGAGTATCAATTCTTGGATCATTAACTACAAATGTAAATACTAAAAAGTCAAACTCATATTTAATTCCCTCATTTTTTAGAAATTCGAATTCATCTTTAGTCGACCATCCAGATATACCCCAGTTTAATATTCTAACATTCTTTCCATTTTTATCAAACTCTTTTTCTAATTTTCTTGTCCAAACAATTGAATCAGGTACACCATCGCCCCAAATAAATGAATCACCAAGAATTGCAAGCCTTATTTGTGTTGAATCTTTTTTTTTAAAAGAATGATTTATATCATTAAAAAAATCTTTGTTTTTACTAGCTTCATTTAAATGTTGCAAATAAAAATTATCACTGATATTTTTATATTTTTGTGGAATCCATAAAGGTGAGGAAGATGATAAACACTGGAAATATTCGAACGATAACATAAGTTCTAAAAGAGCGATAAGAATTAAATTAGTGACAAATACCAAAAAAATATTTTGTAATGCTTTTTTCTGTTTAAGATAAAGATAAATACCAACTAAAATTGCAGGCAACTGAAAAAAAATAATAATAATTATATTTTCAATAATATCAAATTGGATTTCAGAACTCGCAATATAATTAAATGTCCATTCGTTAAAAAGAATCCCACTTAAAATAAAAAACATACCTGCAAATTTATACTTCACTTTAGAATACCTTGAATTTTAGACAAAATGACTTAATATTCTTGCAACAACCTGATCCATATTATAATACTTATATTCCGCTAATCTTCCAATAAATAAAACATCTTCAATTTTTTTTGTCTCTGCTAAATATTTTCGATAAACTAGATCCGTTTGACTATTTGGAATCGGATAAAACGGCTCGCCAATAAATGTTGGATATTCGTAACTAATGGTCGTTGAATCACAAATTTGACCAGTTAGATGCTTATATTCTGTAATTCTTGTGTATTTTTCATTATTTCCGACAAAATTATAGCTTGCCGATTTCAAATAATAACTCATTTACAAATTTTTCCACTCAAAATTTATTGAACGATATGGCAATTTACCAAATTTGTGTTTAAAGCTATAGACTAATGAACCAGTATAAATCATTTCATAAATCCTGCTAAAAATAATGGACGTTTTATGCCATCAAGTTTTTCACCATCAGCAAAAATTATTGATTTATCCATTTCAATTCCTTTAAATTGCTTAATTCCCTTTCCTTTTCCACCAACTTCAATTATGTAATTATTTCCATTATCATCAATTAGATAATCTGGCGTTTTCTTTCCTTTATTGGTTTTCAGATAGTTTATTGTATTTCCGCTTAATTTCATACATTCAACAAAAAAATCTTCTCGTAATCCTCCAATTGCGTCTTCATATTCTTTAAATAACAATCTGTAAGGGAGATTCATAACTATTTTTGGCTCTTTTAAAACATTTGTACCTTCTGGGAAAATAACATTTATAACGAAAGCTTTTTCCAATAAAGTGATATATTGCTCTGCTTTATATTTAGTAATTTTAAGATTATTAGAAAGTGATGAGTAGTTTATTCCATCAATTTGAGATTTACCAATAAAATTTAAGGTCTTCTTTATTAATTCTAATTCATCTGTCGTAAGTTTTGCAACAAGTGGAATGTCGCGATAAATAATTTTTTCAAGAATATTTCGTTGCATAGTTAAAACATCGGGTTCTTCAAGCGAAAAAGGCATTAAACCGCCACTAATATAATTTTTAAACTGATTTCCTTCTCGAATATGTTCTATATTCCAATTCTTTTCCTTAATGTCAATAAAATTTAATTTCTCTAAAAATATGTTTTCTTTTATAGCAAGATATTCTCTGTAACTAAAAGGAAAAATGTTAAATATTTTAACTCTTCGAGATAAATCAAAAATTGATTCATATAGTGATAGTGAAACTGAACTTGTGAAAAATATCTTTACATCTAAAAAATCATAAATTGTCTTAAGTGCTTTTTCGTATTCTTTGTAAAAATGGATTTCATCAAGAAAAAATACTTTATATTTATAAAATTCGGTAAGAGTTTTAATTAATTCGTAAAGGTTTTCAATTTCGGCAGAATCAACTGAAATATAAATTGCATCTTCTTTTAGAGCAGCAATTTGTTTGAATAGTACAGATTTTCCAACGCCTCTTGCTCCAATCAATCCAACAAAATGTTTTCCACTATCATTCAATAATTCTTCGGCAATAAAACGTCTTTTGGAATATTGCTTATTCTTTTCTATTGCTTGTTTGTGTAATTCAATTATGTTATCGATTTTCATTTTTTGCTTATACAGTCATTTTGTAAAATCATTATACAAAAATGTGGTCATTTTGTCAAATCATTTTACAATATGACCTTATTTTATATTTTTTTGGTTGTTTGTAAAACTCTACCAACAACTTGATCCATATTATAATATTTATATTCTGACAATCTTCCAACGAAAAGAATATTTTTCAACTTTTCAGATTCTTTTTTATACTTTTTATAGATTAAATCATTTTCATCATTCGGAATTGGATAAAATTCCTCACCAACAAAAGTTGGAAATTCGTAACTGACAGAAGTCGTTTTTGATATTTGTCCTGTCATCTGTTTATATTCTGTTATCCTTGTATATTGCTCTTTTTGTCCGACAAAATTATAACTTGTTGCTTTAAGCAGTTTTGTTGCTTTCAAATTCTTCCATTCAAACCTAATTGAGCGATATGGCAATTTACCAAATTTGTAATCAAAGAAATAGTCTATTGGTCCAGTATAAATCATTTTATCAAATTTTGTGTCGTTAATAATTGATTTATAATCCGTATTTAGCATTATTTCAATATTTGGATGATTCAACATTTTTTCAAACATTTTTGTGTAACCATCTTTGGGCATAAATTGATATTTATCTGTAAAGTAGCGGTCATCGGTATTGGTTCTAATGGGAATTCTACCACAAACTGACGGCGAAAGTTGATTAGGGTCTAATTCCCATTGTTTTTTTGTATAATTTTTAAAGAATTTTTCATACAAATCAGTTCCAACTTGATTTACAATTATATCTTCCGAATTCAAAATTGGATTTCTCTTTTCTCGCACGCTTTCGTAAAAATCACTTACTTCTTTATCGGATGTAAATGATTTGTTGTACAATTTGTTGACTGTTGTTCTGTTTATTGGAATTGGGTAAAGTTTGCCATCTAAATTTGCAAGTACTTTATGCTCATATTTTCGCCATTCTGTAAATTTTGAAAGATATTCAAAAACCTCTCTGCTGTTTGTATGAAAAATGTGGGGACCATATTTGTGAATAAGAATTCCGAATTCATCAAATTCATCATAAGCATTTCCGGCAATGTGATTGCGTTTTTCAACAATTAACACTTTTTTATTGTGCTGTGATGCAAGTCGTTCAGCAGCAACAGAGCCGGCAAAACCAGCGCCAACTATGAGGTAATCATATTTCATGAAAGTAAATTATTATTATAAAAAGAAAATAACTAATTTTGCATTAAAATAATGGAACATAAGGAATTGAAGAACAAAACCAAAAATATTTTTGAAAGGAATCAAAAAAAAACGATTATTCTTTTTACATTTTTCATCTTTGTTCTGCTTGACTTTTCTGTTTTGCCAATTTATAATTTTTTTTCAAATAGAAACAATCAGAATGAAGTTTCATTAGAAAAAACATATAGAATTCCATCAAATATTTACCATCACGATTTATTGAAAAACGCAAATATCAAAAATGCTTCATGGGGAAACAGAAAATATCAAATTTTCACAAACAATTTTGGTTTTAAATGTGGACTTGATAACGAAGTTATATCCTTAAACTCAAGTAAAAATCGCATTCTTTTCATTGGAGATTCATTTACAGAGGGTATTGGAATTGAATTTAGGAATACTTTTGTCGGAATTATTTCACAAACATTGGCAAAAAACAATATTGAAGTTTTAAATGCAGCAGTTTCTTCATACTCTCCAATTATTTATTGGAGAAAAATAAAGTATCTCATTGAAAATATAGACTTAAAATTTAATGAAGTAATCGTATTCATTGATGTATCAGATATCAGAGATGAAGCTTTATACTATTCTTTATCAAAAGAGCAAACGGTTGAATCTCAAAAAACAACATTTTATGAAAGACTTTTATCTTTTACACAAAATAAAACTCTTTTTTTGCATTTTTCCTTAAAATTCATCATGAAAGAATTACTTTGGCTATACTTTCCTAAAACAGATCTGACCAAAAGTGCAATTTGGCCAGATTCTAGTTTGCTATCACCTGAATATGGGGCAAAAGGTTTAACGTTATCTACTTTTTATATGAATAAACTCAATAATCTATTATTATCAAAAAGGATAAAACTCAAAATAGCAGTATATCCTTGGCCAGAACAAATTCTGTCAAATCAATATGATAACAAACATAATCGCTTTTGGACTAATTGGGCTAATCAAAATAACATTACTATATATGATTTCACTTCCTATTTTTTTAATTATGACTCATTAAACTTAGAGTTTAACAAAAAGACTATTTCAAATTACTTTATTGAAGGGGATGTTCATTGGAATGAAAATGGACATAAATTAATTGCCGACAAATTTTTAGAATTTTATTTAAAAACGAAATGATAAAATTATTAACTCAACTTGTTTGTTAATAATTTTATTAATGTATGCTCAATAAGCAATATTTATATCAATGACTTGTTAGGTTCACCGCTGCAAAATAGCCATCACTGCATATTAGGTTAAGATTTATTATCAATAAATATCTATTCCTATTTACCTTGGGTTATTATTTTCTTTAAGTTAACATTAAACAAGTAAAACACTCCAACAAAAACAACTACTTCTGACATCAAAGTTGCCAATGCAGCACCGTTATATGAATATTTTGGAATAAAGATTAAATTCAAAAGAATATTAACAATTGCTCCAAACGTGATTGCTACTGAATACTGTTTTTGCTTTCCCCAGACTGTAAGTGGATTTCCAAGAAAAACATTTACAGAAATTACCAAAATATTCAAAGCCAAAATCGTTAATGGAATAACCGAACCAAAGTATTCTTGCCCATAAATTAAACCAATTATTTCTGATGAAAGCAAAAATATTGGAACAGCAACCATAATTCCAATCAACAATAACATAATTCCATAATTTAGAATTGTATTTTTCAACTCATCCTTGTTATCAACTTTTGATAAAGAAGGGAGAAAAATTCTTACTATAGCACCTAAAGGAATTAATCCAATCATAAATATTTTATACGCAGCGTTATAAATCCCAACCTCAGTTTGAGTTTTAATATTTCCAAGCATAACCATATCAAGATTGTAATAAATTGTAATCATGAATGAAGAAATGATCAAAGGAAACGACTCTAAGAAAAGAGATTTCAAAAATCCCCTATCAATACTCCACTTAAATTTTGCAAATAGTTTAGTGTATTTTTGAAATAGCCATATGCTCATTATTAGGTTTGCTAAAATTGAAATTCCAACCACAATTAAAACATCCGAAATACTTTTAACAAAGAGGAGAACTAATACCAATATGATTATATTTTTTACAACAACTTTAATTGAGAGGTAGTTAATTTTTTCGGTTGCTTGAAAAACAAATTCTGTAGCAAAGGACTGAACAAATAGATTTAATCCAGTAATAAGAAGTGCCAGTTTAATTATTAGCGTTTCGTTGATAAATAATACAACCACGCTTAAAACAAGAAAGATTGCACTTGCCAATAAAATTCTAAATGAAATAATATTGTTAATATACTTTGAAATTACGCTTTTGTCATTTGCAATCTCCTTTACACTAATTACATCAAACCCAAAATCAATAAAAAGGAGGAAATATGATACGAATGCTGTTGCATAACCAAGAATTCCAAATCCTTCTGGTGAAATTACGCGTGCGAGATAGATTGTGGTTATAAAAGCAATGCCTTTGCTTAGGAGTTCACCACCAGATAGTGAAATGAAATTCTTTAATATTGTGTTCCAGTTGTTCAAATGTAATCTATTTACTTAAATTTTAGAATTTAGCATATTCGTAACAATATAAGATTTTGGCATAAAAATAAATTTTTCAACAATAATTTTTGATTTTGGAAACATCTTTTTTAAATCTCTTTTTCTTAATATTCTAATTTCTTCTACATGTTTTTTTGCAATTTTATAATTCCCTTCTTTATTATACCATCCTAAATTTACATTCTGATGTAAAAATATTCTTACCAATTTTGGAAACCAATGAAAAAGTGGAAATAGAAAATGTGGTTCTAATGGAAATAGAAAAGCTGGTGTTTGTATAAAATGATATTTACTAATTCTTTGTACTTCATCTGCAAATATTTTCTGGTTTTCAAACTCTCCAAGATGTTCTATCAATGAATTTGACAAAAGGATATCCACCGTTTTATCTTTGATAAAAGAAAGATTATTTGCATCACCAAGAATCCCTCGATATCCTACAATAGCTGTTTTTGCAATATTTACAATCGTAATGCTTGCATTAGGATTAAGAAATTTCTTCCAGTTATCCCAAAAATAATTAGTTCCTCCAACATCTAAAATGTCTGTTTTTTCAACATTGTTTATAATAAGTAGGTTGTTGAATAATTCAAATCTTTTGGCTCTAAATTTATAACTCACGTTATTATGCTTATCGTTTGCAGCAAAATTACGAAGCCATTTCATTTCTTAACCAACCACAACTGTGGATTTTGGTAGTTTCGTTCATCCCAAATTTCAAAATGGACAATATTGCCTTCCAGACTTTGGTTAACTGTGCCAAGTTTTGTCCCAGCTTTTACGATATCATTTTCATTTACTTCAATGTTATCTATGTGTCCATAAACCGTTCTGAAATCTCCTTTGTGTGTAACAATTATGATGCTGCCAAACCCAACAATCCAATCAATAACGGAAACTACTCCATCGGCGACGGCAAAAACTTTTTCGTTGGGTTTTGATTTTATATCAATTCCATAATTAAGAGTAACTGTTTTTAGCTTCTGATTTTTGTTTTCGCCAAAATCTCTAATAATTTTTCCATTAGAAACTGGCCAAGTCATTTTTCCTTTTAGGTCAGAAAAATTTTCGAACTTTGCATAATTTACTTTTGGAATTATTGGCTCGGTGGAATTATTATTGAATCTTTCTTCACGAAGTTTGCGTTCCTTTTCTCTTTCTTCTTCAATTAGTTTTGCAATTCGTGCTTTTATTTCAATTTCATATTTCCGTTTTTCCTCAATTTCTTTTTCAATATTTCTTTTAACTTTATTTAGTTTGGCAATTAGATCCGTTTTTTCTATACGCCTTTTTGTTAGTCTTTCAATTTCACTAATTTTTTCAGCCTCAATTTTTCGTTTTTCTTCGTTTTCTAATTTTAAGTCGAGAGTCGATTTTTCTAATTTCTTTTTATTCTCAACAATTAAATTAACCTTTTTTTCATTGCTTGCAGTAATGTAGTTGAAATATTTATATCGCATGATAGCTTGATTAAATGAATTGGACTTAATTAAAAAATTCCATTTTGAATCTTTGCTATTTACATAAAGCCATTTTACAAAGTCAGAATATTCGCGTTTCAAGTCAGCTACTTCACTTTTAATATTTTCCACTTTGGTTGATATTTTGTTAATGCGGTTTTCTATCTTCTTTTCTTCAATTCCTATATCTTTTATAATTTTATTTAGTAGATGAGTTTGATGGTTAATTTTCTCTAATATTTTTATTTCCTCTGCTTCGGTAACTTGCTTATCTTTTAAATCTTTCTCCAACTCTATTATTCTAGATTTTATGTTTGCCAATTCATTGTTTTTTAACGCAATATTATTATTTGATTGGGCAAAAATCACAAAGGGAAATAATATTATCAACAAAATATGTTTATTAAATGCTACCATACTATTTTTTTAACATCGGAAGGCAATTTAATTGATAGAGATTTTAGTTCTCTGTTCACTGTTATTTTTTTATAATTAATATTAACACTTTGGTGTAAATTTTTGTTTCTAATTAATAGCACCATTGGAATTGGTACTTCTTCAAAAATTTTAAAATTGGAATATTCCGCAGAAAGCAACTCCAAATTAGCCAAATCAGTTACAAGATAATCTGTAATTTCTAAATCCTCTTTTGTGATGCGATAAATATTTTTACTGTTATTCATTTTATCAATATAGGTCAAATTATATATATCCTCTAAAACTTCATAATCTGTTGGTTCAGTTCTAAGTCTTTCAGTTAGATTAACAGCTCCAGCAAAAGCATCAATAAGTTCTTCAAACGATAAATCTATTTTAAATAATTTTTTCAATACATCTTTACTATTTGTTCCAGTAAATACACGATTTTTAAGAACATCATAAAACATAAAATTATTATTTGAAAATACTCCATGAGCAATATCAATACCAAAAGGACCATATATGGAAATTTTTATTGAATCAGGCTTTTTTATCAAAATCTGAAAACTTGTCTTCCCATTAAATTCTTCACTTTTTACACTTATTGTTCCGGTGCCTTCAAACGTTTTTATCTTTCGTCTGTTTCCTTCCAATTTTTTAATTAACCAACTTGCTGGAACTATTTGTTCTGAAGTGGTTGTTGTAATTTCCTTTTCACTACTGCAGCCAATAAGAAATATGACTCCAAGTATAAATATCAAAATATTCTTTTTATTAATCATGCTTTACTCATTTTTTCTAATTTCTCTTTTACGTTAGGTATTTCGGGATCAAGAGATAACGCTTTTTTGTAAAATTCAATTGCCTTTTCTTTATTATTCATTTTTGCAAATATATCCGCAAGGTGGTCAAAAAGAGTAGCGTTTTCGCTATCTTCTTCAATTGCTTGTTCAATAAATTTTATTGCTTTCTCAAAGTTACCTAATTTAAAATGAACCCATCCAATTGTATCCAAATAAGAGGAATTTTTAGGTTGCATTTCAACAGCATATTCGGCTAATTTTAATGCTTTTTCAAGCTCAACTCCACGCTCAGAAAGAGAGTAAGCATAATTATTAGAAATTAAAACATCCAAAGAATCTATTCCCAAAGCTCTATTATAAAGCGAATCGGTCATAACATAATCTTTCATGGAATCGTAAATCATCCCCATTGTACCAATAATTTGAATATTATCAGGAGCTAAATTAAGTGCTTTATCCAAATAAATTAAAGCGGCATCATAGCGTTTTTGTTGATTTAATGTAAAACCATACGCGTGAAGAGCGGTTAAATCGTTAGGATTTAGCCTTACTGCATGTTCTAAAGCACGAGCAGCGCCTTCAGTATCCTTTTGTTGCGAAAGCGAAAGTCCAAGAATTAAATTAATTACAAAATCATCTGGGAAGTTATTAACTGCTGCTTTCATTTGAGTAATTGTTTCTTCATATTTTTGCGACTCAAACAGTAAAACTCCCAATCTACTCCATAGTTGTGCATTCCACGGAGCTAAATTAGCAGCATTTTCAAAATACTTAATTGCAGAAGAATCATCATTCTCTTCCAGCGAAATTTCTCCAAGAAATGCATTTGTCTGCCAATCGGAAGAATCTTTTTCTAATTCAAACAATAATTTTTTAGCTATTGGAATTATACTTGAATCTTTTGCCGCTTCAGTCACAAATCCACCAGCAATTCTTTTTTTTGCTTCAAATGGTAAATCTGATTTAATCAATTTTTCATATTCAACTGCAGCTTCCTCCCATTTATTTTGATTAGCATTTGCATTTCCTTTGTATTCAATAAGTGTTAAATCATCAGGGAACATGCTTAAAGCATCATTTGCAAGTAAAATTGCTTTGTCATTGTTTTTTGTTTTTAAATAAGATTCAATTAGTAGTTTTTGTAAACGTAAATTTGATGGGTCAAGTTGAAGCAACTTTTCAACTGTAGTAATTGTGTTATCAATATTTCCCAAACGTTCATTTAATTCGGCAATTTTAACAAGAACATTCCATTCAGGTCCGCTAAGTTTAATTAAGCGATTATAATACATTAATGCTTTTTGCGGTCTCTTTGCTTCATTTAACTGAGCAAGTTGGAAATATGCTGGAAAATTAAGACTATCAATTTCTACTACTTTTTGGAAAATAATTTCGGCAGAATCTGGTTGATTAGCCATTTTGTAAATGTTACCCAATAAAAGATTAAATTCGGCATCATTTGGACTTAATTGAACAGCAGCTTTTGCATTTTCTAACGCTGGAGCAAGTTTTTGAATTATTATATAATCTTTACTTAAGGCATGGTAAATACCAGCTTGCCTATCCAACTTTAAGGCTTCTTGATATTCCAAAATTGCAGCAGTGTAATCACCCTGCAAATCTAAAATTGCCCCTTTAATAAAATAATCTTGTGCTAATTTTTCATTTTGTGTTATTGATTTATTTGCGTCTTTCGTTAATTCTTTATTGCTTTTAATAGAGGTAGCAGAACATCCAAATATTACAAACAAAAGTGGGAAAATTAAAAATATTGTCTTCTTCATTATAACCTAAATTTTAACTTAAAAAAATATGATTTAGAGCACTTAATAACAAGCATAAATGATGTATTTAAGAATGCTTATCGTTTAACAATTATAATTAAGAATTGTTCTTTTAGATTTGAGGATTAATATTTAGGAGCATCCTCAATATTCTCAAGAATATTTAAATATGAATAATATCTTTCCACAGAAATCAATTCATTATCAACAGCATCAATAACAGCACAGCCTGGTTCGTGCAAATGAGTGCAAGTACTAAATTTACAATTCTTTTGAAATGAAAGAAATTCCACGAAATAGTGAGATAAATCCTCACAAGTAATTCCATACGGAGCAAATTCACGAATTCCAGGCGAATCGATAATTACAGTGTTTTCGTTCACTTTCTGTAAAACTGCTGAAACAGTTGTATGTTTTCCTTTATGCAGCAATTCACTAACTTCTCCAATTTTGAAATCCAATTGTGGGAACAAAGAATTTAAAAGAGATGATTTACCAACACCAGACATTCCACAGAAAAGATTTGTTGAATTTTTAATAGCGTCGTTTAGTTTAACAAGTCCAATATTTTCTTTTACTGAAGTAACCACAACCTCATATCCGCAGGAATTATAAATTTCCTTCCAACCTTCAATTTCTTCTGCATTTCCAATATCACATTTGTTAATTACTAAAATCACATTTACGTGAGAGCTTTCTGCCGCAACCGTGATTCTATCGATTAAACGATTATTAAAAACCGGATTATTTGCCGAAGCCACAATTACAACATTATCAATATTAGCTGCAAATATTTGCTCAAGTCGTTCCCCTTTTCCAGAAGTACCCTTTAATAGCGGTGCTTTACGCGAAAAAAAGTTTTCCCTATCCATTATTTTCAGAATTTCGCCACGTCCATCCTTGTTAATTGAAATTTTAACTCTATCTCCAATTGTAACAATGTCTAGTACTCTTTGTTTATTCTGTTTTAAATGGTATTTTTTTTTGAATTTGCCCGGGAGCCTACATATTATTGATTTTCCATTTTCATCAATAACATAATAGTCCTTACTCTCAATTTTGTATACTTTAGTTAAAATAGCTGTACCAATTTAATTTTTTGATAATTTAAAAATAGAGGAAGTAAAAATACATTGCAAGAGTAATTGTTATTAGAAATGTGAGAAGTATTGTTATTGGGAAATATAAATTTTAGAATAATTTAAGGTTGATAGGAAGTTGGAATTGCTAAATTGTTAGAATAAGCTTTTAACAATTTAGCAATTAAACATATTTGCTTAATACACCACAGTTGTAGTTAATATAAATGTTTGAGATGATATACTTTGATTTACTCTTGAAAGATTGCTTCCATAATTATCTGAATACGTGTCCCAGAATCCATAGGAATAAGCGAAATCAAATTTGATGGAATTACTAACTTCAATTCCTGCACCAGCATTTAAATATACTCTGTCAAAACTTTGTGGATCGTTTTTATAAGGAGAAGCATAATACATAATTCCAGCACGCGCACTAATTTCGGTGAATGGGATTTTTAATTCGGCACCAAGATTATAATTAATTACAGTTCCAAAATTTTGATTTATTATACGATTATTTTCTGTTATAATTGATTTCTCAAGATCACCAGAAAATTCCATTTGTGAATAATCAATTATAGTTGCTTGAGCACTAATATTTACAATGTGCAAATTAACCGATGATCCAAGCGAAAATTCAAAAGGAGTTGTAATTTTATATTCAATTAAACTTTCTGATGGATTTAGGTCAATAAAATAATTATCGCTAAATTTAGAATAACCTTCCAAATAATAATTTTCTCTTATTACAAATTTTGTTGGAAGTTTTGTTGAAGCTCCAACTTGAATAAAATCCATCCAATCTACTATAAAACCAAGTCTAATTTCCCATGCATTTATGTTCCAAGATATTCCATCATTAAAATAAAATGTTTGAAAATTTGCCGTATTTGCATCGTAAATATCAGTAGGCTTATTGTAAATATTTTTTACATCATCCTCATAATATTCTCTGTTATTAGAAAAATTACCTGATAAATAGTTAAGACTTCCACCAAAATACACATTTTTTGCAACCTCAATACCCGCACCAGCACTGTATCTGTCAATTCCACCTTCTTCTAAGTTGCTTCCACTTTGCCCAAGATTTCCGTCAATTATAGTTTCATCGCTAATATAATTATCATCCGTATCAAATATTCCATAGCTCAAACCAAGCAAATATGGTACATCATCATTTTTTGATGTTAAATCCTGAATCATCGAATTTCTGTTAGGATTAAAACCATTAAATTTTAGCGATGATGCAAAATCTTTATCAGTCTGATAACCAAAACCATAAACCAAACTTCCACGAGTTGTTGGAGCTTTGTATAAATAACCTAACTGACTAAAATTTGTTGAGCTATTATTTGAATTATTTTCGTTACCGAAAAAGTTGGAATTATTTCCAGTTGAACGATGATAAAAACTTGCTGTAAACTGCGATTTTTTTGAAAGAGCTAAACCAGCAGGATTAAAAAACATTGCGGAATAATCACCACTCCTTGTTTGATAGCTATTTCCCATTCCTAAAGCCCTTGCATTGGAAATAATATCCGGGTATGCTAATCTTAAAGCATCATTTTCATTCTGACTTTTAATCATATTAGGTATTGAAAATGTGATTAAAACCATTAAGATTATTATCGATTTAATTATTCTGCTATTCATTTTTATCTTCTTCCTCTGCTTGAACTACTTGAACTTCTTGAATTATTTGAACTACTTGAACCTCTTGAACTTGAAGAATTACTCGAACTTCTTGGAGGACTGCTTACTGCTGGACGTGAAGTAGAACTTGATGGCTTACTAACACTTGGTCTTGAAGAATTACTTTCTACTGAAGAACTTCTTGAGCTTGAATTGCTTCTTGGTTGTGAGCTTCTAACATTTGAATTAGTACTGCTTGAGCTTGTAGAAGGTCGATAATATGACTTAGAATTATTTTTAGAGTTACTACTTCTATTACTCTCACTTGAAGAATAAACTCTTTTACTTCTGCTTTGAGTAAGAGTATTGTTATTTTTAGTTTTGTAAATAATATCTGACTTTTTAGTAACTTTTTGTTTGTTTTGGTTTTGAGTTTCTATGCTTTCTCTGTTTGAACCTTTGTCGATAATTTTGTCAGATACTCTTCTTCTTTCCAAATCAGTAGTTTTTCTTGTAACAGTTTTTGATTCGCCATTTTTCCTAATTGTGGAAGTTTTGACATCAGCTGTTTTTGTTACACCAGATGCCGACGTGGTTGGTCTTGTTACTCTCAAACCACCATCTAAATCAATTTCTCTCACTTTATCCAATCTGTCAAAAGTATTTCTATCATCAGCAATATTTGTATTTCTATCTCTACTAACCGAAACTCGTCCACCATTGTTTCTTAAATTTGTCCAATGATTTCTATCATTTCTATATCTTGTTGAAGAAGGATAATTGTAGTCACTATAATTTGAACCCCAATAAAAATCACCATAAACATATACGTTCCCACCATAATAAGGATCATAAAAAGGTGAGTAATAAGACGAGTAATAAGGTCCCCAGTAAGGGTCATAGTATGGGTTGTAAAATGGATCATAAACATAATAACCTAAATGAATTGATTGTCCATATCCCCACGACCATTGATCTGGGTAGTTATTGATTATAATGGTATTATCCTCTGAATCATAATTGTCATTTTCATCCAGATAAACTACTGTATCATTCTCTGCATAATAATTTTCATCACCATAATTTTCGTATGATTCTAATTCGTAATCTCTTGGGACAAAACTTGTGTAACATCCCGTAAATGAAATTGCTAATAATGCAATAATCCAAAATTTATTTTTCATCATTTCCTCCAAAATATTTCTACAAAGATAGTTACAAAGATTGTGCCGAAAATAATTTCTCAGTCTCAAAATTTTAATAAGTTTTTATTCGTTTTTGTTATAAAAATGCAGTTTTTACTTCTCGTTTTTTATCTACTCACAATTTCTATTTTAAGAGTGTATTAAATAAAAGATAGGTGTATAAATAAATATACAGCAAAATTTCAAACAACCTATTTTGGAAATAGTTTTTTAGAAATATTCATTTTAGGGAACTAATTTAATCTTGTTCTTTTTTTGAAATATGCAAAAAGCGCTTTGTCAAAAGGGGTTTTAGTATCAATTTGGTTGTACTCAATTTTATTATTTAAGCATTCACTTTTTAATTTTTCCAAAAATTCGTTCATTGCTGATTGATAAGCTTTTCTAATTTGGTGCGGTTGTGTGGAAAGCTCATCCCTGGTTTCAATATCAACAAATATTGTGTCTCTGTCAAAAGCAAAACTTTTTTCAATTGGGTCAAGAATTTGGAAAACGATAACTTCATTTTTTTTATACTTAAAATGCTTTAACGCTGTAATAATGGAATCAACATTATCAAAAAAATCCGAAATTATGACAACAAGTCCACGCTTTTTTACTTTTTCTGCAATTAAGTTTAAACATTGAGCTGTTTCTGTTTTGTTGGTAGGACTAACATTTTCAAGTCCTTGTAGTAATTTTTGTAAATATATCTTGTTAGATCTTGGAGGGAAATAATTTTCAATTTTATTGGAATAAAGCGAAAGACCGACAGAGTCTTGCTGTGAAACCATTAAATAGCTCAAACTTGCAGCAAGTATTTTCCCATAATCTAATTTTGAAATAATACCAATACTTTGGTAATTCATAGAAGCACTAATATCAAGCAAAATATGACACGTTAAATTAGTTTCTTCTTCATATTGCTTAATAAATAATTTATCACTTTTGCCAAACACCTTCCAATCAATATTTTTAATTGGGTCGCCTTGCATGTAGGCTTTGTGCTCGCTAAACTCAACGCTAAAGCCATGATATGGTGAACGATGAAGTCCAACCTTAAATCCCTCAACTACCGTTTTAGCCTTTAATTCTAATGAATTAAGTTTTGAAATTAAGGTTGGATCTAATCGATTAATTAATTTATTATTGCTATCGCTCACAAATTAATTTGCCATTTTTTTAAGTAAAATTTCATCTGGGGCTAAACCCAAATTATCAATTTCGGATTGTGCCGATTCTGCCATTTCAGAATTTGGATATAGTTCTAAAAATTTTGTGTATGCAGTTTTTGCTTCTTCAATGTTACCAAGTTCATTTGCTTGGATAAAACCAACCATAAACAATGTTTGTGGAGCTTTTGGATCATCGGGGTATTTTGAATGGTATTCGGTATAAGCTTTTATTGCTCTATCGTAAGAAATTTCTTTTGATATTTCTTTGTTAACTAAGCCATGATTTAGTTCGCCAGTTTGAAGCAAAGCAAATTTATAATGCTCGCTTTCCGGAAATTCGTCAACCACTTTTTGGAAATTCACTAAGGCAATAGAATATTCTTTTGCTTCCAATTTTGCATTAGCTTCTGCAAAATAGTCCTTATCAGTTTTTGTTGAACATCCAACAAATAGGACAATAAAAGTTAAAACCACTAATATTTTTTTCATTTTATACCTAATTTAATTTATACTTTATGTAAATATACAAATAGAAATTTAAATTGACTTAATCATAAATTTGGTGGTGAAATGCTGAATCTTTTTTGATAAAATTGAGTGTATCGTAATAAAACTTGAAAGGTCTAGTTTTCTTCAATAAAATTGGAGTTTGGTCTACAAAAATTTTATTTGCTAAATAATCTTTTTTAATTTTACGGAGTTTGCTTTTTTTAAAAGAATCCTTTTCAATATTTGATGAAAATTTGGTCAAAATAGAATGCGTATCGTTAGAGCATTCATTCATAAGTTTTAAATCTTCTTTCTCTAAGTAATTAGGGGCTGAATCTCTTCTTGAAATTTCTGTTGGTAAAATTATATATTCAGAACCTTTTTGTGTGTTTCCTTTAAAAACCCAGATTGGCAAATATCTAACTCCACCAAGACTAATATCTCCAGTAGTTTTATTTTTTGCAATTGTAAAATTAAGCACAGCACCACCGTCAGAATAACGCCAACGTTGATTTGATATAAAATTGCCAAGCGAATATGCCACAAATCCACTATCAATTTTTGAATTTGCAGATTTAAAAAATTTAATTGGCTGTAAAGTATGAGGATGTGCGCCAATTATTATATCTGCTCCAAAATCGATAGTTTTTTTAACGATATCCATTTGATATGAATTTGGGCTTTTGGAATATTCCAATCCAAAATGGAAAGATACAATTATAATTTCAGCTCCTTTTTGGCGATATTTTCCAATATCACTTCTTATTAATTCAGAATTAATTTTATTTATTAAATAACTTTTATTTTCTGGAATTTGGTAAAGATTAACTCCATAAGTGTATGATAAAACAGCAAATCTAATTCCGTTTTGCTCAAAAATTACAACCGAATCCCTCTCTGATTTTGATTTATAACTCCCAATGTTTTTCATTCCATAATTTTTTATATGTTCAATTGTACTTAAAACTCCACGTTCGCTAATATCAAAAGCATGATTATTTGCAGTTGTTAAAATATCAAAACCCGCATATTTTAAGCCTTCCAAAAAATCTTTTGGCGTATTAAAAACTGGATATCCAGAATAATTAACTCCTTTAACTTCAATTACTGTCTCCAGATTTCCAACCACAACATCTGAGTTATCAAAATATGGTTTTATCTCTTTGTAAACGGAATTAAAATTAAATGAATCTTTATTAACTTTAGCAAATTTAAATTGTGTGGAATGACACATAATATCGCCAACAAAACTAAATTCGATAGTTGAAAGTGAGTCCACAACTTTTTTATTTCCATCAAAGGGAAATAATTGGCTTGAAAGCAAAAATAAGGATATAATAACTAATTTTAGTGTCATATAATAAAAAACCGCCATTTGGAAAAACTCCAATGGCGGTGCTAAACATAGAAAAATATTTTGATTAAGCTTTTCTTTCAGTTTTGATATTTTGAACTTCGTTTCTCATATCTTGTGCTTTTTTCTTCAAATCGCTTAATGATTTGCGAAGACGAGTACCAGCTGCAGCTTGACCTTTTTCGTAAAATTTTTGAATATCAGCTTCCATTTCTTTTAAATGGTCTACTAAATCTTGATATGATTGACTCATGAATCCTCCAGTGTTTAATGATAAATTAGTTATTGAATATGTTCTAGAATAATTTCAGCAATATCTTTTACTTCAATTTCTTCATTTTTTTCTTTAGCTTTTAAGCCATCGTTCAACATTGTCATACAAAAAGGACAAGCTGAAGCAATTGTATTTGCACCAGTTTCAATTAATTCATTAGTGCGTTCTTCGTTAATTCTTGTACCAGCAGTTTCTTCAAGAAACATTCTTCCGCCACCAGCACCACAACAGAAACCTTGTTCTTTATTTCTATTAGGTTCTGTAATTTCTATATTTTCAATACTTGAAAGAACATTTCGTGGCTGTTCATAAATTGAGTTATATCTTCCTAAATAACACGAATCATGATAAGTTAATTTTTCAACTTTAATGCCATTATTTAAAGAAATTTTATTTGATTTTATTAAGTTATCAATAAACTCGGTATGATGCAAGACCTCATATTTTCCTCCAAGTTTTGGATACTCATTTTTTAGTGAATTAAAGCAATGTGGACAAGCTGTAACTATGCTTTTTATGTTATAATTATTCAATGTTGCAATGTTTTCTTGCATTAAATTTTGAGCTAAATATTCATTCCCAAGCCTTCTAGCAGTATCACCATTACATTTTTCTTCAGTTCCAAGAATTCTAAAATTAACATTAGCCTTCTGCATTATTTTTGAAAAGGCTTGTGAAACCTTTTGATATCGTGCATCGTACGAACCAGAACAGCCTACCCAAAATAAGATTTCACCTTCTGAGTCTTCTGCCAAAGTTTTAATATTTAAGCCTTCTGCCCATTTTGCTCTATCTTGTTGATTAAAAGCCCAAGGATTATTATTTGTTTCTAAATTTTTAAAAGTCGATGTCAATTCATTTGGAAAATCACTTTGCATCAAAACTCTGTCTTGACGTATTTCCAAGATATCGTTCATTGGTGCATTTCCAACTGGACAAACAATTACACAAAAATTGCAACTTGTGCATGACCATAAAGCATTATCCGTTAAAAGCAAACCTTTTAGAGGAACATCAGAACCTTTTATAAATGAATTTCCATTTTCGTTTAAGTAATATCTTTTATTTATTTCTAAAGCAGCTGGCGAAAGTTCTTTTCCAGTATGATAAGCTGGACAGTTATCCTGACAGCGATTACACATAATGCAAGCATACGAATCAAAAATGGATTTTTGCGAAAAATGTTCCATGTTTGCAACGCCATATTGTTCAATTGATTCGTCCTCAAAATTTATTGTTTTTATTGCACCTTTATTTGGTCTATCATCTGAAATCATAAAGTTAATTGGTCCCATAAATAAATGAGCATGTTTTGATAACGGGAAATATGGAATAAATGCTAATATTAGTCCCAACGCAATCCACCAACTAATATGTTCTCCAAAATACAATTGGCTAGATGAAAAATTTAGCCACAAAGATGATAATAATGTAGCAAAAGGTTGCGCAGAATCGGGTTTATTTTGAGCAATTATAAATGAAGCACCAATAAATCTTCCACTAACATGAAGTATAATAAAAATTCCAACAATAAATGAATCCTTACGAATTCCTTTTTTTGCACTCTCCGATAGATAAACAGGCTCATCAATAACTAATTTTTGTTCATTTAAAACAAATCTGCGAATCAAAAAATATAAAACTCCAATTAGAACAATTACGCTAAAAACATCAACAAAAAGTCGGTAAGCAAAACCTATTACGCTATTTGGGAAAAATTCAAATTCTGGAACAAATCCGGCAATTACATCAAATATATTTACTAAAATGTAAATTGTAAATCCCCAAGCAACTAACGAATGAATAAATCCAATAATTGGTCGAGTAGTAAAAAGTGTTTTTTGGCTTAAAAATACTTTAATTCCTTCTGGAAAATTTTTTAATGTATCCTTCCATGAAATAGGATTTGTTCCACGATTAATAATTTGAAACATCCTTTTAAACGATTTATAGGCGAGATAAAATGAAATTATAACAAATATGATAAAAATTATTTTTTCGGAAAGAATTAACATTTCATTTTTCCTTTTATCCTATAAAAAATTATTGATGGATATTTTTTCTAAAAAAATTGCTGGTTCTTTTTAATACATCATTAAATTTTTCGTTTGTTCCTTCAAAAGGATGAACACAACCAAATGTATGTCCAGTATTTTCAATTATAACTAATTCGCTAATTTCTTTTTTTGACCAATTATAAATATCCTCAGCCTCACTAATTTTAACAGCCAAATCCTCTTTGCCATGAATAATTAAAAATGGTTTATTTAATTTACTTACCGCATTTTGAATATTTAAAGTTCCATTTTTATTAGCTTCTAAATCAGCAAGAAGTGAAATATTAAGTTTCATTTCTTGCTTTGTACGCATATTCATAACTGAGAAATATCCTTTTTGCCGCCAAATATCTTTTTGGCGTTTAGAATATCTATCAAGGTTTGAAACACTGCCCCAAGTTGAAATTGCTTTAACATTTTCTAATTTAGGTGCAGTTAATAAAGCAATTGCTCCACCGCGACTGTGACCAATTAACCCAATTTCTGGATTTTCAATTTTTCCAAAAACATTGTTTTTATATGCATTTAAAACATCTTGAAGCTCAATTATTTCACGAGTAAATGTATTGTTTGCAAATTTTTCCATCTCGGTAAATTCAAATTTATTTTCACCAATGCCATTATGCGAAAAGTTAAATGTTATTACAAAATAGCCTTCTTCAGCAAAGAAATTACCTAAAAAAGGAGCATAACCCCAATCCTTAAATCCTTTAAATCCGTGGACTAAAATGATGCATTTATTTTGAGAGATGTTTTCATTTCCATAAGTTGTGATGGCAATTTTGCCACCAAGCGATGAATTAATAGTGTAGTTTTGAATCATGTATCAAAAATGCTAATTTTGAGCTATAAAGTCAAGAAATAAAGTTTATTTTATATAGAAAAATAATTTTAGACTTACGTCAAAAGCATAAAAATTTAGAATAACCTATAATAATCTCTATCCATCTAACAATTAGGTGTACTTGCTGACACATTGTTATAAGATTTAACTTATAACATACAATTATTCAATTGTAAAAATACAGCCATTTTATTTGTTGGATTAGTATTAAGATATGCTCAAAATTTCGGTGTGAATTAAGTACAATTACTTTATCCTTTTTCTCTTCTTTACGATTCTATATCCCCATTTCTCTAAACTATCAGATAAGAACTCCGTTTCAACTTCTTCGCATTCTTCATTGAACCGAGAATCAGCAAAATCTTCTATAGAATTATAATTGATTTTGTAGTTTGGATATTTTTTATTAATATTTTCTTCATCAATTACAACTTCTATTTCTAATTGATATTTAAATGTTTTCTTCATCTTCTGCTTTTCTCGAGAGTTCTTCTTCAAGTAAAACTGACAATTCATCACACTCATATGTCCACAAATCTGACCATAATATATTTGATTCAATTTTATATGTCACATCAATTTTTTTATCAAATTTTTCTAATGCATCTAGAAGAGAATTTGCTTTAACTGTTGCTACAATCTCCCCACCCCTATAATCAAAATAATATTCTTTCATTAAATTCATCCTTGGAAAATGTATTTTCTATGATATTCTAAAAATTCTTCTCTCCCACTAACCGGCAAGTCCACAATAATTTGTCTGTGCACGATACCAAGTCTTTGGATATTCTCTTTAGTCAATTTGTTTGAAATTAAAATTTCTTTGTTTGGTGTAAATGTTATGAGACCTACACTTTTATCAAAAAGTTTATCAAAGAGCGGCGAAAGCAATAATCCATTATTTATATCGAGTCTTTCTTTATTATCACAAAAAACCCACGGTTTGATATGACTCGCAATTAACAATCTTTTTTCATCCAAATTGGTGATTGGACATTTTTTCAAACTTTTTAATAAAGCCTGTCTAAAGTCATTTTGACCAACTCTAATTTTTTGACTAACCATTTTTTCAGTTTTTGTTCTTTCAATTTTTTTAATAACAACTACATCATCTAATAAATCATCTGTCAATTCAATAAACTGATTATCATTATTTTCTATTTTATTTATAAATTCAGTTAAAGCATAAACTCCTTTGGCAATTCTTGTAAATCTATTATCTCTTTGAACTCTTTCTTGAATTGAATTATCTGGAGTAAGTCCAGTTTTTGGGCGATATTTCCAAATATTTTCATAAATATATTTTAATGGCGCATACCCACCATTATCAAGGATAACTTTTTCAATAGCTTCTGAATATGTTATTACTTGTCGCATTTTTTAATTTCCCGAAATTAGATCTATACCTTTGTTTCAAATTTTTTAGACATAAAACCGATACATATAATTACAATTATTAATATTACAATTTTATTTGCATTACCATTTTACGAAAATTTCATTTTTTATTATAAATATCTTTAAAATATACAATTATTTAATTAAATATCTCGCAACAGCCTCGGCACTTCGTTCGCCATCAATTGCAGCCGAAACAATTCCACCCGCGTAACCAGCACCTTCTCCTGATGGAAATAATCCTTTTAACTCAATGTGCATAAGAGTTTCGTCATTTCTGGGAATGCGGATTGGCGAGCTTGTTCTTGTTTCGGGAGCTAAAATTTGAGCTTCTTCGGTGTAATATCCATTCATACTTTTGTTAAATTGGAAAAAGCTCTTTTGCAAACGAGTAACAATTCCTTTTGGTAATAATTCGTGTAAAGGTGAATTTATTATTCCTGGAATATATGATGTTTCTGGCAATGATTTAGAAATTCTTCTCGTAACAAAATCAGTAATTCGTTGTGCTGGAGCTTGTTGGTTTCCACCGCCAATTTCATAAGCCATTTTTTCAACTTCTTTCTGAAATTCTAAACCTGCAAAAACTCCATGAGCGGATTGATGTTTCCAATCATCTTCAGTTACCGAAACTACAAGTCCAGAATTTGCAAATGGCGAATTTCTCTGCGATGTTGACATTCCATTTAAAACTAACTCGCCTGGTTCTGTTGAAGCGGGAATTATAATTCCGCCAGGACACATGCAGAACGAATAAACTCCTCTATTATCAACTTGGCAAGCTAAGCTATATTCTGCTGCTGGTAATAAATCGTTTCTTTTTTCAGTATTATATTGAATTGAATCAATCAATTGTTGCGGATGTTCAATGCGCACGCCCATTGCAAATGGTTTTGATTCAATTTTAATTTTATGTTTATCCAATAAATAATAAATATCTCTTGCTGAATGTCCAGTTGCAAGAATTACCGAATCCCCAATAAATTCAAGGTTATCATTTACAATAACACCATTAATTTTTGAATTATCAATAATTAAATCGGTTACTTTACTATCAAAATGGATTTCACCACCGTTATTTATAATTGTATCACGAATTGCAAGAACAACTTTTGGCAATTTATTTGATCCAATGTGTGGATGGGCATCTATAAGAATTTCTTCTTTTGCACCATGTTCCACAAGCAAATTTAGCACCCTTTTTACATCGCCACGTTTTGTTGAACGCGTATACAATTTACCATCGCTATAAGTACCAGCACCGCCTTCGCCAAAACAATAATTTGAATTTGGATTTACAATTCCATCTTGCTGAATTGCCTTTAAATCACGACGCCGTTTTTGAACATCAGAACCGCGCTCAATAATAACGGGCTTTAATCCAAGTTCCAATAATTTGAGAGCTGCAAAAAGTCCAGCAGGGCCACTTCCAACAATAATTATTCGCTTACTTTTACTTACATCTTTAAAAATAAATTTTACTTTTTCTTCAACTCTAAATTCACTTATAAAAACTTTAATCCGCATTTTATATGTAGGTAGTTTGCCGCGAGCATCAATTGAGCGACGTAACACTTGAATAGAAGTTATATCAGAAGAATTTATTTTTAAGTTTTTTGCTGCTAATTTTTTGTAAAGTTCTCTGTCATCCAATTTATTTGGGAATACAGATATTTCGGTTTCTTTAATCATTATTTTAGTATCTCTTAAATAATTATAAAATGATTGTCAAAAAGCAAATATTTTCTAGTTTGTCATTTCCAACGAATTTGAGAAATATCCAATATTCACAAGATTTCTCTCCCGATAAAAAACATCGGAATCTAAATGACAGCCTTTTTCAGAAGAGTTATTTTTAGTACGTTGATTTTATTGCTCCACCATCAACTTGAATTGTTGTTCCTGTAATAAAACCAGCTTGTTCTGATGCCAAATAGACAATCATTGATGCAATTTCTTCGGGACTTCCCAAACGTTTCATCGGAACACTATTTGCCATATCGGCAAGAACTTCTTCGTGCGAAACTCCAGTAGCCTTTTCTTTTACTAAAGCTAATTCGTATAATCTTGATGTTAATGTAAAGCCTGGAGCTACGTTATTTACTGTTATATTAAATTTGCCAACATCATTGCTTAGTGTCTTTGAAAATGCCGTTACAGCACTTCTAAATGAATTTGAGAGCATTAAATTATCAATAGGTTGTTTAACTGCTTTTGATGTAATATTTATAATTCTTCCCCAATTTTTAGCTTTCATTCCAGGCAAAACTTCACGCGATAAACGAACGACACTCATTAGTACTTGGTCAAGGGCATCAATCCAATTATTATCATATAAATTATCAAAGGTTCCTGGAACTGGACCGCCGCAATTGTTTACTAAAATATCAATCTCGCCAAAATGGCTTTTTGTCATTTTCACAATTTCAATTATATCTTTTGGATTACTTACATCGCAAACGCCCCAAAATGGCTCAATTCCACAATTGTCCTTAATTTCTTTAGCAGCCTCAATAATATTTTTTTGATTGCTGGAACATATTACAACTCTGCATCCTTCTTTAATTAAAAGTTCTGCTGTTGCTTTTCCAATTCCTTTGCTGGAAGCAGTTACCAAAGCTACTTTGTCTCTTAATTTTAAGTCCATAATTATTCCTTATTTTACTGCTATAAATTACATAAAACTAATTAATGTTCTTCAAAATATATTTTATAAATTGTTTTGTATAACTTTTACAAGTTTTATTTCAAAATCATTATTTGATATGGTTTTAATTCAACAACTATTTTATTGTTTTTGTTTTTCAGTTTTAAACCAGAAAGTAAATCACTCAACTCTTGTTTTTGTATTTCAAATGAAATATTTTGTTTCAATTTGCTATTATTTAATACCACAAATATTTCACTATTTTCTAAATCCCTTTTAAATGCTAACGTTTTATTTTGGTTATTAAAATACACAAAATTGAGTTCACCAATTGATAATTCCTTATTATTCTTTCTAATTTGAATTAAATTTTGATACCAATTAAAAAGTGAGCTATCAAACTCAACTTTATCAATTGGTCGTTTAGTTCCAAATGGAGAGCCTTTTTCGTCGTCATATTGCAGCTCAGCCCAAACCATTGGCTTTCTGCAATCTGGGTCATCACCGCCCCACATGCCAGCTTCATCGCCATAATAAATCATTGGAGCACCAGGCATAGTCATTTGAAGCCCAACCATTAATTTTTGTTTAGCTTGCTCAATATCATTTGGTTTTCTAATATTAAAAACTGTGTCCTTTTGAAAATGATCGTACCAATTATCTGGATTTACAGTTAATGATGCAAGTCGCTCGGCATCGTGACTACCTAGCAAATTCATAATTCCATATAAATTTTCTTTTGGATAGTCACTCATTATCTGATTAATTGTATTAACAAACTCTTCCGAAGTAGTTTGCGCTTTTACATCACTTACATAATTTTTAACAGCTTCTGTGAAACGATAATTCATAACCGCATCAAAAGTTTGTCCATCAAACCAAGGTGCAGCGTTAAACATTTTATTATTTTGCCAATCGCTCCACCAAACTTCACCAGTAATATATGCATCTGGATTTATTTCTTTTACCCAAATTCTAAAATCTCGCCAAAATGTTTGCGCAACCATATCAGCTACATCAAGCCTCCAGCCATCAATTCCATCTTCTGGATTTCCATCATTATTTGGGTCCATCCACCTTTTTACAATATCATGAATGTGATTTCTGGGTACTTCAATCAAGCCATTTTCATCTTCCCTTATTTCTGGTAAGTCTTTAACTCCGTACCAACCACTGTATTCAAATTCGTTCTTTTCAGTATTTAGATCATCCCATTTATCAATTGTAAACCAATCTCTGTATTTTGAATTTTGCTGGTTCTTAACAACATCTTGAAATGCCCAAAAACTTGAGCCAACGTGATTAAAAACTCCGTCAATAATAATTTTTAATCCTCGCGAATGACATTCTTTAATCAGATTTAGAAAAAGTGAATCCGCTGGTGTCCACTTCCAAGTTTCAGGATTTCCTGGATTCTCTTCTGCCCAAATTTCTCTATCTTTTTCTGGATTTGGTCCAAAGTTATTATCAACATGGTGAAACATGGTTGCATCGTATTTATGTAGAGAAGGACTTTCAAAAATTGGATTTAAATAAATTGCTGTTATACCAAGATTTTGGATATAATCTAAACGATTAATAATCCCTTGCAAATCGCCACCATAACGGCGTGAACCAATATTCCAATAAAAATCGTGATTTGGATTTTTTTCCCAAGGTTGAGTTGTATACCAATCGGATGTCCAAGGCATAATTTCCCAATTTTCCGGAAATTGATAAGGCCAGCTCAAATTCATATCTATAATTTTTGGATCGTTAGTTTTATCGCCGTTAGCAAAACGTTCTGGAAAAATTTGATACCAAATTGCTTCTTTTGACCATTCTGGAACTGGAAAAATATTTTGTGCTTTTTGAGAATAAATAATTATTGAAGTAAACAGAAATGCAGAAAAAATTCTAATAAACATTATATTCCTTTTGGATTTAGTGATTAATAAACCCCAAATATGCATTAGAAAAGCATTAATGCATATTCGACTAACTCGCTCTAAGCGTTTGTACTATTGTTCACTTAACCTTTTGGGTACAAACGCTAAGACCAAGTAAGTCGGGGCAAGTTCGCTTCTATATTGATTGTTCTTTTTCTAAAATTGTTTATTTTAATCCTATTGCATTATCCAGGATAAACGGAAACTAAAATATTAATTTATTTGGTTAGAACTTAAAATAAAATTAATGAAAAATAAAGCGATTAATAAATTATTTAGAAAAGTTCTTTGAAGATAAATTGATATATGAAAAACCAAAAAGAAAAATAGTGATGTTGTTAGCATCACTATTTTTTTATGGAAAGCTAATTTATGCCATTTAACTGTTCTGTTACTATCATTTCTGTATCAAGAGCTATTACTAATTCTTCATTAGTTGGAATCACAAGAACCTTTGCTTTTGAGTTTTCGGCAGAGATATCCATTTTACCTTTTACTGATTCATTTTTTTGTAAATCAATGTCTAGTCCTAAATATTGCATACCTTCACAAACAGCTTTTCTAACTGCCACCGAATTTTCTCCAATTCCACCGGTAAAAACTAATGCATCCAAGCCACCGAGAGCAGCAATATAAGAGCCAACATACTTTTTAATTCTGTAAGTATATAAATTAAAAGCATTTTTAGCTCGTTTGTTACCTTCTTCAACAGCTTGCTCTAATTCACGCATATCGGAACTTTCGCCACTAACTCCAACAAGACCGCTATGTTTATTTAAAAGTGCGTTCATTTCGCGAACATCCAGACCTTCTTTTCCCATAACATATGTAACAATTGATGGATCTAAATCGCCACTACGAGTTCCCATAATTAATCCTTCTAATGGAGTAAAACCCATTGAAGTATCAATTGAAATTCCCATATTAATTGCACAAAGTGAACCACCATTTCCTAAATGGGCGGTAATTATTTTTAATTTTTCGTAGGGCTTACCTATCATTTCGGCAGCTTTCAAAGCCACAAATCTGTGAGAAGTTCCATGAAATCCATATCGTCTAATTTTGTAACGACGGTATAGTTCGTAAGGAATTCCATACAAGTAAGCGTATGGTGGCATTTTAGCATGGAATGCTGTATCAAAAACTCCAACTTGTGGAATATTTGGCAAATGTAATTGAGCAGCCTTAACACCTTTAATATTTGCAGGATTGTGAAGTGGAGCAAGTTCAATGTTTTCTTTCAAAACTTCCATTACTTTGTCTGTTATTAAAACCGAACCGGAAAAATCTTCACCACCGTGAACAACTCTGTGCCCCACTGCTTCAATTTCTGATTTATTCTTAATAACTCCATGGTTTGGCGATAGAAGAACAGCCAAAACATATTCAATTGCAATTGCATGATCTAAAATTTCACCAACAATTTTAATTTTTTCTTTATCTTTGGGTGCATGAGTTAAAACAGCACTGCTCATACCAATTCGCTCAACTTGACCTTTTGCAAGAGCTTCTTTAAAATTTGTATCAATAAATTGATATTTTATAGAAGAACTTCCAGAATTTAAAACTAATATTTTCATTAAAACCCCTTAATTTGCAATTTTATTACCATCTTTATCATATTTAAAAAATCCTTCACAGCTTTTCTTTCCAAACTTTTTGTCTCTAACTTTTTGGCGAAGAATCGGACAAGGTCTATATCGTGGTTCACCCAAAGCATTCCAAAGCTCTTGCATCCAATGGAGCAGTTCATCAAGACCAATCGTGTCTGCTAATTCCAATGGTCCAATTTGTAAATTATAGCCTAATTTCATAGCTACTTCAATATCTTCGGCAGAAGCAATTCCTTCCAATAAAACATACATTGCTTCGTTTAAGTATGGCACAATTACTCGTGTAGTAACAAAACCAGGATATTCATAAACTTCAATTGGGCGTTTACCAATTTTTTCGGCAAAAGCTTTTGTTTTTGCTACAGTTTCATCAGATGTTTCAAGTCCTTTAACAACTTCAACTAAATTTACTTTAGGAACAGGATTAAGGAAATGCATTCCAATAATTTTATCGGAACGTTTTGTAATTTCTGCAATTTTTGTAAGACTTAATGTTGCAGTATTAGAAACAAGAATTGTGTTTTCTTTAGCAACTTTATCCAAAATGGAAAATATGTGTTGCTTTGTTTCAAATTTTTCTTCAACTGCTTCAATTATAAAATCGGCTTCTTGTACTTCATTGATATCCAAGGACCATTTAATTCGGCTCATAATTGATTTCATTTCACTTTTTGTCATTGCCCATCTTGAAATTTCGTGCTCCATATTTCTAGTTAAATTCTCTTTAGCAATATCAACTCGTTCAATTGAAGCTTCAATTACTAAAACATCAATTCCAGAAGAAGAAATAGTTTGTGCAATTCCTTGACCCATCACACCAGCACCGATAATAGCAACCAATTCAATTTTATCTACTTCTTCAGGTTGGGATATATCTCCAAGCAATTCAGAAAGAGTTACTTCGTTTTTTTCAGACATCTTTTTCCTTATATTTTTATTTTTTCAATTTCAAACCTAAATATACTGCAATTTGTATTCCACAAAAATTCTCGTCTTTTGGCATAATTAATAGTCTTTTTTTCTAAAAATGAAAATTGAACCCAAAAGAATGAGAATTATGTAAACAAAAGAAAATATTATTGGGTTAAAACTATCAACTGAATTTCCAACAGCTAAAGAAGTTGTAATTGTTGATAAATCAGAAGTTTGTGGAACTATATAATAAAGTATTTCAAATATCGATTTCCAGAAGCTATCATTAATAAATGCAAAAATTGTATCTCGCGAGGATAAAATTGGCGAAAAAATAAAAAATATCATGTACGAGATTACTAAAGAAAATGTCGAGCTTTTTGATAAAATTCCAACAAGGATAATAATTGAATAAATAGATGCAAAAGCCAATGTAATTGTAAAAGCCGATAGTAGAAAATTTGCTTCCCAAACGCTAAATTTTATTCCAATTAAAACCCAAAGCATAAAAATTGCATAAAATATGTTGGAAAAAACCATAAAAGTTCCACCAAAAAATTTACCCAAAATAACTTGTGGACGAGAAACTGGTTTTGATAAAATTAAATCAATATTCCCTTTTTCCAAAAGTGTTGGAATAAAGCCCGCAACAGAAAAAATTGATAAAAACAATCCCCCTGCATAAAGTGGATAAATTATAAACATTTTTATTCCATTTGCAATTGAATTATCAAAGCTTGTTATGGAACTATTCACAAATCCACCAGAAAATGATTCAGCTGAAACAAAGCCAAAAAGAAGCGCAAAAACAAGAATTACAAAAGTTGAAACCGAAAAGAAAAACAAAAATATCTTTTTGGAAAGTGCTTCTCTAAAGGTTAATAATGAAATTGTGTAAATATTTCTCATTTTTCACCTCTTCTTTCGTCATTAATTAGTGACATAAACAATTCTTCCAACGAGTTTTTTTGAATTGAAATTGTTTTAATATTTACTCCAGCTTTTCTAATTTTATCAATTACAAAGTTTAATTCGAGATTATCTTTTACATTTACGTTTAATTTGTTTGCGGAATCCAACTTTATGCTAATATTATCAAAACTTTCTAACAATATGTTGCTATCAAAATTGCCTGCTGTTTCAATTATATAACTTTCTTTACTTGTGGTTAAATCCTCAACAGTCCCCTCTTTTAGAAGTTTTCCAGAATTCATTATCGCAACTCTATCGCTCACTAACTCAACTTCGGACAAAAGATGGCTGTTTAAAAAGATTGTGGTTCCAGAATTTTTTAGATTATTTAACACATCGCGAATTTCTTTTCGTCCAATTGGGTCAACTCCATCGGTTGGTTCATCTAAAAATATCAATTCGGGATTATTCATCATTGCTTGAGCTAACCCAAGACGTTGCATCATTCCTTTTGAAAATTTGCTAATTTTTGTCTTTTTCCACTTTGTCATTTTCACAAGTTCGAGCAATTTATCAATCTGCAAACCAACATTTTTAACATCTACATTACTAAGTTGAGCAAAATATTTTAGAGTCTGCTCAGCAGTTAAATAGTTTGGAAATTTATGATTTTCCGGCAAAAATCCAATTTTCTGTTTAATTCTAAAATCACTAATTGGACTTCCAAGAATTGTTGCAGTTCCCGAAGTTGGAAATACAATTCCGAGCAAAGTTTTGATTAAAGTAGTTTTTCCAGCTCCATTGGGACCAAGTAATCCAAATATTTCACCTTTTTTAACAGTTAACGAAAAATTATTAAGTGCAGTTACTTCGATGCTTTTTTTACTGGTTTTATAAATTTTTGTTAATTGATTAACTTCTATTGCATTCATTTACATTTTTTCTCATTTAGGAATACAAAAATAGCGAAAATATAATAACACAACAATTTTATTCAATTATGAATTTTGAATTGTTTGTTGCTCGTAAAAAGTAAAAAGTGGAAAGTGAAAAAAACATAGTGTCGTCCCGATGGGACTTTATGATTTATTTTGCCAAAGATATTCATGAAATTAGAGAACGAACTAAATTAAGTCAAAATGTATTTGCAAAAGTGCTAAATGTGAGCTCTTCTTCAGTAAAATAGTGGGAACAAGGTAAGAGAATACCAACTGGAGCAACCAAAGTTTTATTAGAACTTCTCAAAGAAAATCCAAATATTCTTAATTTTAGAATAACTTAAAAAATCTTTCCCTTATTAAATCGGTTAATTGCATATAAATTAAAAATAACCGTAACAGCGATTAGAATAAGTAGATTTAGTGATATTGCAGATAATTCTGCTTGTCGCCACATTATTTGCTGAAATGCTTCAACTGACCAATATGTTAGTGTAAATTTTGCAACTACTTGAAGCCAATCTGGGAAAAGAAACGTTGGGAACCAAGCGCCACCAACAGCTGACATAACTAAAATCAATAAAGTTGCAACGCCATTTGCTTGACTTAAAGAAGTGGCGTGTGATGTAATAATCATTCCAAAAGAAACGGCAGCAGAAGCGGATATAATAATTACGATTAATAGATTTGTGAAATTTGTAAAAATATCGACATCAAAAATTGCCCATGAAAAAACAAAAAGAACCATAAGTTGAATAATTCCTGTAGATAATGAAAACAAATATTTTGATAACAAAATTTCTGTTCTTGTAACTGGCATACAAAGCAACCTTCTTAAAGTGCCTTCTTGTTTTTCTTCAAACAACGATGTTGCAATTCCAGTAAGCGTGAATAATAAAAACATCATTGCCCATCCACCAACAATGCGTGTAACTTGAGGATTTTTCAAATCCTTTCCGACTAATTGTTCACTATCAAAATTTATTAAGTTTTCTATAAACGAGTTTTTGGTAGAATCGGAGGATGTTTGTTTTAACAATCCAGATGTAATTTTTGTGCTGGCAAATTTAAGAATTGAGTCTTTGGGAACATTGAAATATGAGCTTACCATATTTGCCATGTCATTTCTAAAACCATTTGCTTTTGTATTGCCCAAAAAGTTATCTGCTTGTCGCGCCAATAATGCTGGGAATATTTCAGGCAATTGCGAAAATATAGTTTGTTGAATTCCTCCTTGGATAATTGAGGATTCAATTTCATTTCTTGGATCGTAATAAAATTTTATATTCATTGTGGCAGAAGTATCTAATAAAAAATCACTTGGAAATACAACAGCAGCAGCGTGTTTACCAGTTCTAACATATTCCATTGCTTTGGCTTCAGTAAAACTTAATATAGAATCTGTCCCTTCAACACGATATTTTTTTATTAGTTGAATATTGCTTGAAGAATCAAGTTTTGCTTCAATTAACTTTGCAATTTCTGAATTACTTTTATTTACAAATATTACATGCGCTTTCCCTCTGGAAGTGTTATTGCCTCCAAAAATATTTCCAAAAATAATTATTAAAACTATTGGAACTATAAAAGTTAACATCATTGCCGTTTTGTCATTCATAAAACGAATTAAATCTTTTTTAAACATCTGGAATATATTGCTCAATCTCTAATCCTCCTGCCAGTAAGATGCAAAAATACATCTTCTAATGAAGCACTGCTTACCTCAATTAAATTTGATGACAATCCAATTTTTTCAAAATATGTGTAAAGCTGTGAATCTTTTTGAAATTCATTATTTGGAATTATTTCATATTTGAAATCAAAAACATTAACTACTGCAATCTCACATAACTTATCATAAAGACTTTCTGTTTCAGCCGTTTTAATTATTTTTATAGTTTTCTTTCTATCCAAAGTATTTAGTAAATCTGTTAATGAACCAGACGCGACTATTTGTCCGTTATCAATTATTGCCAATTTGTTGCAAAGTCTTTCGGCTTCTTCCATGTAGTGAGTTGTGTATATAATTGTTATTCCCTGCTTATTTAATTGCTGCAACATTTCAAATATCGCGTTTCTTGATTGAGGATCAACTCCAACAGTTGGTTCATCACAAAGCAAAACTTCTGGATTTTGCAATATTGAAACCGCAAGGTTTAACCGTCGTTTCATGCCACCCGAAAATTCTTTTACAGCACTATTTTTTCTATCTAAAAGTTGAACAAGTTCCAAAGCTTTATCAATGTTTGTACTTAATTCCTTTTTGGAAAGTTTGAAAAGAGAGCCAAATATTTTAAGATTTTGGTAAGCTGTTAATTCTTGATAAAGTGCAATCTCTTGCGGAACGTAGCCTATTTTCCTTTTAATTTGCTTATCACCAAATTTCACTAATTTATTATTATATGTAATTGTTCCACTATCTGCTTTTAGAAAGCCAATTAAATGGTTCATTAATGTTGTTTTTCCAGCTCCATTTGGACCAAGAAGTCCAAAAAATTCTCCCGAATTAATTTCAAGCGAAATGTTATTTAACGCAGTAATTTTGCCAAAATTTTTTGTTAAGTTCTCTATTTTTAACATATCTTCCTATTTGGTTTTATGTGCGATGCAAAATAAAACAATGTTGTATATTTACCAAGTTGATAAAATTGTTTTCAAATTTGAATTTACTTATGCAAAAGACGTTACAAAATATATTTGGTTTCATGGAATTTTACTGCTGTTCAGGACAATTGAGGATGTCTCAAAATTAACAATATATTTAAATTTATCATTATTTTTAGACATCTTCACACACCCCTTGATGCGGAAAAGCATCGCATCTGGGGTGTGTTCGCGTAATTTGAACAAATATTTACTGCCGTCCAGGAATGCTCCTCTACAATAAAACAATATTAATAAGTTATAAAAAACCGCCGATGTTTCCAAAACATAGGAGGTTTAACTTTTTATTCCATCTTTCCTAAATATTCCAATCTCTTTTTCCATTATTCCATTTTTCCAACATTCCGATTGTTGAGTGATTTCCATGCTATCGAGGAATACTCCCCTAAATATTTTTTTTTGTAAAAATAAATATTTATAAGTAAGTTGCTTTTCAAGAAATACTCTGAGTGGCATTGTGGGAAGTTTGTTAATGGGTTTTATTTTAGCTGTGTTTCTCGGTGTTAAATTATTAAAAAATTTTTACATACAGTTTGTTAGGCGTAATTTATATGCATAATAAAAATCTATCCATAAAAACAAAATCATTGTTTACTTCAAATAAAAATATAATTTATATAAAAAGTTTCCATGCTGTCGAGTACCGCTCCTCTACAGCAAAGCAATCTTAAAACTCCGAGGTTTTCAAAACAATTTAGGCTGGAGAAGTTAATTTTATGAGTAACATAAAACTTTTTGAATCAGTAAAAATTCGTTCTCATTGGAGCGAAGAAGAACAGAAATGGTATTTCTCTGTTGCGGATGTTGTTGAGGCGTTAACTGATAGCAAAGATATTAAACAGTATGTAAAGAGACTACGGCAACGAGATGAACAACTTAATTTCAACTGGGGTACAATTTGTACCCCCCTTGAAATGATTGCCGCCGATGGTAAAAAACGTAAAATTCAAGCAGCAAATGTTGAAGGATTGTTAAGGATTATTCAATCTGTTCCATCTCCCAAAGCAGAGCCATTTAAACGCTGGCTTGCAAAAGTTGGTTACGAACGGTTGGAAGAAATTGAAAATCCGGAACTTGCTTCTCAAAGAATAAGAGATATTTATAAAGCTAAAGGTTATAGCGATGCATGGATAGAAAAAAGATTACGAGGAATTGCAGTTAGAGATGAGTTAACCGATCAATGGCAGAAAAGAGGGATTAAAGAACAAATGGAATTTGCAATTCTTACTTCTGAAATTAGCAGAGCAACTTTTGGTTTATCTCCTTCAGAATATAAAGAATTAAAAAAACTGCCTGGTAAAGGAGAAAACCTTAGAGACCATATGAACGATCTTGAATTGATCTTTACTATGCTTGGTGAGGCGTCAACTACTGAAATAACAAAAACGATTGATGCAAAAGGTTTTGCTGAAAATAAAACCGTAGCAAAGAAAGGTGGCAAAATTGCCGGTGATGCACGTGTTGCTCTCGAAAAACAAACAGGCAAAAAGATTGTTTCAAAAGAAAATTACATGCAGCTATCCGAAAAGAAAAAAAGAAATCTAAAATAAATAAGAGTGGAAAACAATGTGATGGCAAATTAAATAAAGTTCGGTAAAAAATAAAGGATGTTATACAACGTAGCATATAATAAACAAAAGTAAAAGAACATCACAGCTTTCCATGCTGTCGAGGAACGGTCCTAGACAGCAAAGCAAATTAACTAATTAAATCAACCACCGTGATGGTGAAATAAAAAATGGAGTTCGTCATTTCTAAAAAAGTATTTCTTATTTTGTTTCTCTTTGTGTCATATTCTCAAATATTTACTCAAAATGAAACTATTCGTAGTTTTACTACTGGAGTCTTTGAGGTTGTTAATCCTCAAAAAGCAATTATTGAACTTGGAATGAATACAGCAAAATATTCGACTCTTTATTTTAATTGGTTGTATTCTATCAATGATAATATCGCAATAAACTTAGACATAAGACCAGAAGATGGTTTTGAAGATTATTACATGTTCTTATCCGCAAGCTTTAATTTAACAAATGATTTTGCAATAGGGCCATACATGATTTTCAATTGGAGAAGGTTGGGATTGTTTGGTTCATATAGAGCAGATGCTTTTGATGTTTGTATTGAAACAAAGCTTGGAGGAGATTTTGATATTAATCCTCCTCCGCTACAAGCATCTAATTTTAAATATTTCTTAAGTCTATCAACGAAAAAACGAGTATCAGAAAACCTTCAACTCATTGCAGAAATATATTTCAATAACAATACCCCAAATCATGATTATGTTTATATAAATGAGGCTTTATTATTCAGTATCGGTGCTCAATATGAATTGTTTAATTCACTTAGTATTAGAGGAATGATGGGTTATAACCAATTAAACAACAGTATGAATGGAAACAGCTTTGATGGAGTGGTTGGTATAAGCTATGTTTTTGAATAGCGTAAATGGTGGTAGTATTTTCCATACTGTCAAGGAATAGTGAGGTTGTCTCAAAACAGTCATTCTGTCCAGAAAGCTTTAGGGACAGCATGACAATTATTGAGTTATGAGACAGCCTCACCACTTCGCGGCAGAAAAGACAATAAACAGACTTGTTTAACAGTCAAGGCAAGAAAAAGTAAAAGATGGAGCTTCAGGCAAATGTCCAAAGCAAGAAAAAGTAAAAAGTGAAGCCTCGGGAAAATGCCCAAAGCAAGAAAAAGCAAAAGGTGAGCCTTCGGGCAAATGCCCAAAGCAAGAAAAAGTAAAAGGTGGCCAAATTCCCGCAATCTCGAAACAAAATGCAATGTAATTTATGTAATGTTGCTATTGAAAAACAGATTGCGGGAATTTTTTTGTGTGTGTTTAATTCATCCGTTTGGCAATGTTTTTGCTTTTGTCTTGTGTCTTTAGTCTTTTGTCTTGCATCTTTTATCTTGTACCTTATTTTTTCAATTAAGAATAATTTCTTTTGCCTTGTTTAATAGCTTCTTTTGTGTTTATTTTTATTCAGCAAATTAGGATGTTTGTTTTGGAAGTATTTTTTGTAACCCTTTTATAATAAATAACTTACATCTTTTTCAAATTAAAAATAAGCTTTTGGTAAACTCTATCTAATGCATAAAATTTTACAAGAAACATTTGGATATTCTGAATTTCGTCCAGGACAGGAAGAAATTATTCAATCAATTATTGATGGAAATAATGTTCTTGCTTTACTTCCAACTGGCGGTGGAAAGTCACTTTGCTATCAAATTCCAGCACTTTTAGGAGAAACTTTTTCAATTGTAATTTCGCCACTTATCGCTTTGATGAAAGATCAAGTTGATAATTTGAACAAAAATGGAATAATTGCCGCTTATATTAATAGCACAATGCAATTTTACGAGATAGAAAAAGTTTTAAGCGAAATAAAATCCAATAAAATAAAACTCCTTTATGTATCACCCGAAAGGCTTGAAAATCGAGCTTTTGCTGAGCAAATTAAGTTCTTAAGTCCTAAATACATTTTTGTGGATGAGGCACATTGCATTAGCGAATGGGGACATAATTTTAGACCAAGTTACCGCAAAATTACCGAATTTACCGAAAGCATTGGAAATAGTAACATTTCAGCTTTTACCGCAACTGCAATTCCAGAAGTAAGACGCGATATAATTGAGCATTTCAATTTTAATAATCCACGAGTTTTTATTAAAGGATTTGAGCGTGATAATTTAAAACTGAATGTGTTACGCACCAATCAGAAAAAAGAGAAAGTGCTTGAACTTGTATCAAAAAACCGCTTGCCTGCAGTTATTTATACTTCTACTCGAAAATCGGCTGAAGAACTTTCAGAATACTTAAACTTTAATAATCAAAACGCGGCATTTTATCACGCGGGATTGCAGCCAGAGCAACGGCGAATGATTCAAGATGATTTTATGAGCGACCGTGTTAAAATTATCTGCGCAACCAATGCTTTTGGAATGGGCGTTGATAAATCGGATATTCGTTTGTTAATCCATTACAATATTCCCGCTTCCATCGAAAATTATTATCAAGAAATTGGACGAGCTGGTCGCGATGGAAAAACCGCAAAAATCTTTTTGCTTTACGAGGATAGGGATTATCACATTCAAGATTATTTTATAAATAACAGTTACCCAACTTTGGACGAAATTAAAACTGTTTACAATTCCATTTTAAATGCCGCAAAAATTGCTGTTGGAAGTGAGTTTATTAAACGTATTTTAATTGATAATCAAATTATTCAATTACTTGCAAACAACAAGATAAACCAAACAAAATTAAACTCGGCACTTAAAGTATTGGATAACAATAAGTTAATCGATTTTTCATCCGATAAAATAAATTTTTCGTTTATTAAAATTCTGTTTGAAAGCGAGCAGCTTAAAACATTTTTACAAAAGTTTGCACAGGATTTGAACAGGGAAATTCTTCTGTTTTTATTAAGGGAGTTTAGCAATTCAATTTTTACTGATAAAAAAAAGATTGATATTAATTATCTGGCAAATAAACTTTCTGCCCCAATAAATGAAATTATTGAATCGCTCACTAAATTATCTAATTCTGGAATAATTGAATTTACAATTCCATCAAATAAACCTTCAATTAAGTTAATTGGTGGTAGAATTTCACCCGATAATCTAAGAATTAATGTAGAACATCATTTTGCGTTAAGAGATAATGCAAAATTAAAATTGGATTTAATGCGCAGTTTTGCTTTTACAAATGATTGTCGTTTTAAACTAATATTAAATTATTTTGGTGAAGAAGTTACAAATTACAATTGTGGTAAATGTGACAATTGTCGCTCGGAAGATTACCAAAACAAGCCCCAACTTGAGTATCTTGAGGAAATAGTAATTGATACAATTCATAAAGCAACTGGAAGAATTAGGCAAAATGATTTAATAAAAATTCTTACAGGCAATGATAAACACGGCAATCTTAGAAATAATCCAAATTTTGGAGTTTGTAAACATTTTAAAAAAGATGAACTTTTGGATATAATTGATTCACTAATAACAAAAAATTTAATCAAAAAGTTCGATTCTCAAATAGCTATAACTGATTTAGGTAAAGATATTTTTGCTCTTCCAGAAGAAATTATTGTGGATAATAATACTACTTCTGAAAGCACTTACAATTTGCAATTAGTTCTATTAAATAAATTGAAGGAATTGCGTAAAAGAATAGCAAAAAAGTTTTCGCAGCCTGAACAAATAATTTGCAACGATAATTTATTGAGAGGAATTGCAAAAGATTTGCCAACTTCACCAAGTCAATTACTTGCAATTAATGGATTTACACAATGGATGTTTAACAAAATTGGCGAAGATATTCTGGAAACTATTTTAGATTTCAAAATTGAGAATAGAAAATTATTAGAAAAAGTTAGTGAATCCAAAGTAGAAACTGAAATTAAACTACCAGAAAATCTTGAAAAAACATATAAATTGCTTCAAGATAAATATTCATTGGAAGATATTGCTTCATTAAGCAAATTGCCCGAAGCGGTTATTTCCATGCAGATAGAATCGCTATTTGATTATTTCCCGAAATTAGAAATTAGCTCAATTATGAAAAAACACGAAATTGAATTGATAGAAAAAGAGATTAAAAAAGGCATTGAAGAGATTAAAGAATTAAAGGAAATTCTCCCCTCTTTTATTTCTTATGGTAAAATTAGAATTATGTTAGCAAAAAACAAATAAATCTATAAATTTTTGTAGCACAGATTAGCAATCTGTGTTTTTCAAGTCAGCCACAAATTAACATTCTGTGTTTTTAAAAGGTCGTCACAGATTACTAATCTGTACTACGTTAATTTGTGTAAAAATTATTTTCTTTTTTCTTGTGATTTAAGAGTATCTAAATAATTTTCAGCTATTGCAAAAAACTCATCCCAAGTAGCTTCATCATATTTATAATTTTCAAGAGCAGTCAAATACATTTTTTCATCTAAATTATAATCTTTATAAATTTTATTAGTCACAATTTTCATCGAATCTGCATTCGATTTAAACTCCTCCTCAGCAACAAGAATATTTACATAAACATGAGCTATATCATCCATAGATGGAGAACCATTAAAGTTACAACTAAAAACTAGTATTAATAAAACTAAGGAATATTTTTTCATTTTCAACTTTATGTATTTAAACCTCCAAGGTTTTAAAAACTTTGAAGGTTTTACTTCCTAATTAAAGAACTAATTCTTTTTACTTGCTTCAAATAAAATTCGTTTTTCCTCAGCAGTTAAGTTCTGGTATCCTGATGCACTAATTTTATCAAGAATTTTATCAATTTCCTGTGGAGTTGGATATGGAGTTTTTTTCTTATCGCCATTTATTTCATAAAATTCAGCATCTTCAATCTTTTTCTTTCCAAAATGAACTCCACCAGTTGGTTTTCTAAATCCACTATCGCTATTTCCTGAAGTAAAATTTTTAAGATTTGAAGTAGAATTTTTAACTTTATTAAACAAACCATCAATATTGAAATTATTTTTTCTATCAAGTAAAATAAAAATGAAAGCAGTTAATGCACCACCAATATGAGCCAAGTGAGCTACAACATCCATATTTCCAACAGCCATAAATTCAATTAATACTAAAAATGCTATTAAATATTTTGCTTTTACTGGAAAAAGAAAATAAACATAAATTTCTCTATCTGGGAAAAAAAGTGCAAAAGCAATCATAACTCCAAAAACAGCACCCGAAGCACCAATTGTAAATGCTAATTGATTTGATAAAACTGGGCCAAGGAACAATTGCAAAATTGCCGCTCCAACACCAGAAAGAAGATAAAAGAATAGGAATTTTTTTGAACCCATCATATTTTCAATTTCATTTCCAAACATCCAAAGCATAAACATGTTGAAAAATATGTGCGAAAAACCACCGTGCATAAATTGATAAGTAAAAACTTGCCATATTTGGAAGTTGAATGATTGTCCAGACGGATCAAGCCCAAATAGAGGGTTTAATGCAAAATATCTGTTAATAATATACCAACCTGGATACGACCCAAACTGGATTTTTTCAAATAAAGTTTGAATTAAAAAAACAACCACATTTATTATTATTAATTGCTTAATTATTGGAGGCAATAAACTAAATCCTCCAAAACCTGATGATCTATAATTTTGTGAACCGTAACTCATTTATAATCCTTATTTAAATACAACCTAAAATTACTCTTTTATAATCAAAATTTAAAGAGAGTAAATTTTTCTACTTAGTAACCTTGTTCAACTGTTTAGTTATTATATTCAACATTTTTAAAAACCCAACTTTTAATCAAATATAGAAAATATAATTTTTATTAAAATGGATTTTCTCTATAACCTTGCTACTTAAAAAGTTGGGTTTTTTATAATTCCTCAAAATTTAATGATCCCAATAATGTTATTTATTAACTATTTAATAATTTAGTAACCTTGTTCAACTGTCTGGTCGTTATGCTCAACTTGTGATAAAAACTCAACTTTTGGATTTTTCTCTTGAGCGCGACTTAAAGCAAACGACGATTCGGCAATAAAAACCAATTCGTTAGTTTTATCAACATAAAGCGAATTTGAGCGAAGTCTTTTCATCTCATCTACATCATCTTCTGATTTATACTTGAGCCAAAATGCTTTGTAAGCATTCATAAAAGTAAAGTCAGCAGTTGCACCAAACTCTTGCAACAATCTGTACTTAATAACATCAAATTGCAATTCCCCAACTACACCAATAACTTTTCGGTTAGTATCTGGTTGGATAAATAGTTGAGCTAGTCCTTCATCCGTAAGCTGTCGCAATCCCTTTTCCAATTGTTTTGATTTAAAAGGATCTTTATTCATAACAACTCTAAAAATTTCCGGTGAAAATCTTGGAATGCCTTTGAACATAAATGATTCGCCTTCGGTTAAAGTGTCACCAATTTTGAATGTATCAGAATCGTAAAGACCAATAACATCTCCTGGATAAGCAGTTTCAACAAGCGATTTACTTTGTGCCAAAAATGAAGCTGGATTTGGGAATTTCATATCTCTATTCAAACGCACATGATGATAATATGTATTTCGTTCAAATTTGCCAGAGCAGATTCTTACAAACGCCATTCTATCTCGATGTTTAGGATCGATGTTAGCATGTATTTTAAAAACAAATCCGCTAAATTTATCATTAGTTGGATCAATAAATCCTTTTGTAGTTTCTCGTGGAATTGGGCGTGGAGCTAATTCAACAAAAGTGTCTAAGAGTTCTCTTATTCCAAAATTATTTAATGCACTTCCAAAAAATACTGGAGCAACCTCGCCAGAAAGATAATCTTTTTTATTAAATGGTTCGTACACACCATTAATTAGTTCAATATCATCTTTTAATTTTTTCGCATCCGTTCCAAAAATTGTCTTTAGCTCTGGATCATCAACACCCTTAAATGATTTTACATCATCTTCTATAAACTGTTTGTTGGCTTTATAAAATGAGAATGTGTTTTCGGTTAAATTGTAAACACCCCTAAAACTAACTCCTATTCCAAATGGGAAAGTTAAAGGGCGCACCTTTATTGAGAGTTTTTCTTCTATTTCATCCAACAGTTCAAATGGGTCACGACCTTCCCTATCAAGCTTATTTATTAGGATAATAACAGGCGTATTCCTCATTCTACAAACATTCATTAGCTTTTCTGTTTGCTCTTCAACCCCTTTAACACAATCAATTACTAAAATTACACTATCAACAGCGGTAAGCGTTCTATATGTATCCTCAGCAAAATCTTTGTGACCAGGAGTATCTAACAAATTTATTTTTTGCCCTTTATAATCAAATGATAACACAGATGAAGCAACAGAAATTCCACGCTGTTTTTCAATTTCCAAAAAATCAGAAGTCGCTGTTTTTCTAATTTTGTTCGATTTAACAGCCCCAGCAATCTGTATTGCACCACTAAATAATAACAGTTTTTCTGTTAATGTAGTTTTTCCAGCATCTGGGTGACTAATAATGGCAAAAGTTTTTCTGCGTTCAATTTCTTTTATATTACTCATAAAATCTTAACTCGTTAATAATTTTCACTTTCCAAATTCACTTTAATTCAATTTTAATTATTTGTGATACTCACTTGGAGTGAATTTCTATAAATTTAATTTGGAGTGCAAATATAATGAATATTGAACTTTTTGTTTTAGAATTATTTTTTGGACTAAATTTGAATACGAGATTTTGTCCTTAACAACAATAAAATTAGTAATTATAAATTTCCAATAAATGAATCATGTTGGTAATGACAAATTAGAAAACTTATTTTTTGTAAAAAATGTATAACATTTTACAATCGCCAACATTTGAGTTTCTGCAAAATAAGAATTTATCTCTTTGTAATTTCTCTTCCAACGTTTTACGTTTTTTGCATCCCGCTGCTTTTGGGCGGAATTGTTGGAATCGAAATGACAGAATCAATATTTTGCAGAAACTCTATTTAACTATTTAAATTATAAACCTTGTTTTCCTAAATTTCGATAAATAGTAGCTCCAGAAATTATTGCTAATAGAATAAAAGTTGCAGCTAATAAATAATCTCCAAAAAGTAGTTTTCCTATTCCAAATAGAGAAGCATAAATTAAAATTACTCCTAAAAACCAATTCAAAAACATAAGACCAAATCCAGAATCACTTTTAACATCGGGCAATTTATCTGAAATCATTTTCCAACCAATTCCTCCAGGATGTACTTTTCGATAGAATGCAAACAGAGTTTTCTCATCCGTTGGCTTAGTTAAAAATGTAACCGCTAGCCAAACAATAGATGTACCGGCAACAATTGGATAAAGAGTAAACGGGAACGTCATGTCATATCCATAAGTTACAATTGGTAGAATAACAAACGGAGTAACCATTGCTGCGATTTCTGACCACGCATTAATTCTCCACCAGAACCATCTTAAAATTAAAACTGTTCCAGTGCCAGCACTTGCTGCAAGAATAAATTCCCAAGCTCCAGAAATGGTTGTTAGAAAGTATTTGGTAACAACTAAAGCAAAAATTACCACAATGAACATTGAAATTCTTGAAGCTAAAACATAGTGTTTATCAGTTCCAGTTTTTACAAGAAACCGACGATAGAAATCGTTAATTATATATGAAGTTCCCCAATTTAATTGAGAAGCAATTGTGGACATGTAGGCAGCTAGGAAAACGGCAATCAACATTCCTAATAAACCAGCAGGCAAATATTTTAACATAAGTTTGGGATACATTATTCCTGGATCTACTGTGTTTTCGTATCTATCATAAAAATCCAAAAATTCTTGTGAGCGTACAGTTTCTGTAATTGATTGAGTTTGGTGAACTTGAACAACTTGTTGATAAAGTGCTGGATTTTCTTTCAATAATATTTCTGGATTCTGTTCACGTGGAAGTATTACTAACGCAGCTAGTGCAACTAAAATCCAAGGCCAAGGTCTTAAAGCAAAATGAGCAACAGTAAACCAAAGAGTTGCAAACAAACTATGTTTTTCATTTTTTGCTGACATCATGCGTTGAGCAATATAACCGCCACCACCAGGATCTGCGCCAGGATACCAACTTGCCCACCATTGGATTCCCATGTGCGCAATGAATGCTCCAATTGAGAGTGCTAGCACCCCACTTGTTACACTTCCAACTTCAACCTCACCAATTCGAGGAAGAAAATCGATAACATACGGAGAAAGTTTTGATTGAATTCCAACCATACCGCCAACTTCAGGAAGCTGAACTACAATTATTGCAAGAACTATGCAACCAACCATTGCAAATACAAATTGGAAGCTATCCGTCCTTGAAGTACCAACCAATCCAGAAGCTGAAGCATAAATGGTGATAATAATAACTAAAATTACAACTAGTAAAAATGCATCAAATCCAGGAAATACTGTGCGAAATATTTTTTCCATTGCTTTGTTAACCCAACCCATTACAATTGCATTCATAAGCAAGCCGAGATACAAAGCTCTAAAACCACGAAGAGCCGCTGCAGCTTTTCCAGAATATCTAAACTCTGCAAACTCAACATCAGTTACAATTTCTGCTCTTCGCCATAAACGAGCAAAAAAGAAAACTGTTAACACGCCGCCAATTATTAAATTCCACCACATCCAGTTGCCGGCAATACCATTTTTTGCAACTAATTCTGTAACTGCAAGAGGTGTATCTGCCGCAAAAGTAGTTGCTACCATTGCTGTTCCAGCAATGTACCACGGTAGGTTTCGTCCTGAAAGGAAAAATTCGTCAGTGTTTTTACTTCCCTTTTTAGAATAATAAGCTGCTATTCCAAATATTACAAGAAAAAAACCAACAATGACAGCAATGTCAAGAAATTGAAGTTGTCCCATAAAATTCCATAATGTTAGTTGTTTAATTACTTAGTTAATTGTTTATATTTAATAGATTGTCACAATCACAGAGCAAGGACGTCCAAAAAATGAACTCATCAAAATGATTGTACTTTTTGCATTTAATTTATTCATAAATATCCGAAACATTTACTTCATATAATTCAACAAGAAATTGAGCAATTTTTTTTATTACAACATTTATATATTTCTCACCTTTTTCGGCAGTAGCAGCTTTTGGGTTTCCAATTCCAGTATCTTTTGTGACAGCAGTCCATTGTCTTGGAGTCCAAGCCCATTTTTCTTTGAATGCATTTAGTTTTAGAACCTTTGCTTCACCATCACCAGCTTCAGAAAGTGGAAGTACAAATTGGGGAAATATGTGCAGCATAAAACTTGTTTCCATTTCATCTGCATGATCACCATCACTTTCATCGAAATATGCTTTTTTATCCTCAACCACATACCAGTTAACATTAGTAATAAATATTTTGGAATTCTTTTGAAGCTCTCTAATTATCTGTTTAAAATCATTTCCACCATGCCCATTAAGAATTACAAGTTTTTCTATTCCATGGTTTTCTAAGCTTTCAATTACATCAGCTAATATTTTTGATTGGGTTGAAGGATTCATATTTATGGTTAGTTTAATATCCATTTGGGAAGTGTTTACGCCAAAAGGGATTGTTGGAAGAACAATAACTTTTGCTCCTTTTTGCCAAGCTATTTTGGCGGATTGTTCGGCACAATATTCAGTTTCAAAAATATCAGTTCCGTATGGTAGATGATAATTGTGGGCTTCGGTTGCCCCCCATGGTAGAATTGCAACTTTATAATCAATTTCTTTAACTGTTTTCCAATTTGTTTCTTTTAACAAATATGGTTTTAACTCCATATAAAATCCTTTTGCAAATTTTTATTATGACTAACAAAAACAATTATTAATTAACATTAAATTTTACTAAATGCAAAAACTCAAATGGTAAATTAGTTAATCCGATAATTAAATTCTTTAATAATTATTAAAATTTGTTTTAATCCATTATGAAAATGGATTTTTTTATTAAGTATAAAACTATGAGAAATCCACATTGTTTTGTTAAAATTTTTTCAAATTTATTACTAAAATGCTGGCTTTTTAACTTGTTCCTAATTGGTGGGGTATGTCACAAAAAAAAGGAGTGGCGAAACCACTCCTAAAATCACTAACTGCTTTGAGACTAAATTATTTATTTACTCTTCGTCCGCTTCCTTTTTGTAATGCTGAAGTACCGTCAACACAAATACCATCACCTTTCTTTTTGCCAAATCCAGTACCATCTTGAGGTCTAACTCCAGAACCATCACCGTAACTACCACCATTACCTTTGTTTTTGCCTTTATTCAGATTTTTATTGCCTTTAGTAAAGCCTTGTAAATCAGTTCCAACATTATCACAAATTCCATCACCATCAGCATCAACCCAGTTTAATCTTGGTGCGTCAGGGTTACCGCTTCCGTCTAATAATCTTACTTGTCCAAACATTGTGTTTGATAGTAAAGCTACTGCAAAAAGTACGAGTGCTACATTCATTAAGTTTTTCATTTTGTTTCCTTTTTGTTTGTTATTAAAAGTTAAGGTCACTACCACTATATAAACTATTGTGCCAATTGATTATTGTCCATTTTTGAATTGTTTTTGAGGATTTTTTGATTAGCACAATTGATAAAAAATTCAAATTAGTCGTATCAATCGTCATTAATGTCGATTTCTTATATTTACATCTTACCTATCATTATTTCAATTTCGTAAACAAATATCATTTTGCATAATTAGAAGTTATAAATATTATCTTTTCAATTATTATTTTGTAGTTTTAAAAGTAGATTTCTGTATAACTTTAAGAGCGTAATAGCAAATACACGAGGTAAAATTTTGAGAACTAATACAACAAACTTTTTGAAGGATACAGTTTTTATATTAATTGGAATTTTTTCTGCGGGATTTGGATTAAAAGGATTTTTGCTACCAAACTCTTTTATTGATGGTGGTGCTATGGGTATTTCACTGTTAATTTCGGAAATTAGTGGTTTATCTTTATCAATTCTAATAGTCGCAATTAACTTACCATTCCTTATTCTTGGATATTCTCAAATTGGAAAGGAATTTGCAATAAAAAGTATTATTGCAATTATTACTCTTGCAATTGTGGTTCATTTTGTAGAATACCCAATTATTACTCACGATAAATTACTTATTGCAGTTTTTGGTGGTTTTTTCTTGGGGGCTGGGATAGGTATGGCAATTCGCGGTGGCTCTGTAATTGATGGAACTGAAGTTTTGGCAATTCAAATAAGTAAAAAAACTGGTTTATCAATTGGTGATATAGTTTTAATTTTCAATATTATTATTTTCTCATTTGGAGCTTATATTTTGTCAATGGAAATTGCTTTATATGCAATATTAACTTATTTATCAGCGTCTAAAACAATTAATTTTATTATTGAAGGAGTTGAGGAATATACCGGAATAACAATAATCTCAGATTTTAGTGAAAAGATAAGATTGATGATTACTGAAGAATTAGGACGCGGAGTAACTATTTATCAAGGTAAAGGCGGCTTTGGAAAGGAAAGTGATAGTTTAAAACATTTTGATATTGTTTACACAGTTGTAACGCGGTTAGAGATAGCCCGCCTAAAAAACGAAATTAGTGAAATTGATCCTTTTGCATTTATTATTATGAATAGTATAAAAGATACACAAGGGGGAATGATAAAAAAGCGTGCATTGCATAGCTAATATTTAACACAAATATTTATGAGAAAATCTTGATAGAAATTCAATAATGCATATTTCACGTAGTGGTGGCCTATTACCATTACTTGATGATAAAAATCAGGATAATGTGGTCAAATATTACACCATTTATCTTACCAATTCAAAAAAACATCTGCAATAATTGTAATTAGGTTCTATTAGAAAGCAATGCTGTCAACTTAAGCAATTCAATATGTTTTAGAGAAGAACACACCCCTGATGCTAAAGCATCTTCCCCTCTCAAGCTATGGTGCAACTTAAGGTAGTATTTTCGTAGAGCGTCATTCCTGAATGCATTTATCGGGAATCTTTTCGATTAAAAAGATTCCGTGTAAGAACATCACGGAATAACAAAGCGCTTAAGTTGACAACATTGCCTCTCAAGAGGGAATAATTTTGTACCATGTTTAAAAAATCACTGCCGAAAGCTTTAGGTAGGGATTTAGGAGTGTGTTATTTCTTAAGTTGACAGCATTGATTAGAAAGAGAGTATTCCTATAATTACCAGCAAGTCTAAAACCTCGCTAATACATGATTATTATGGATTTCAAAAAAAATGCTATGAAATTAAATAGCCTGCACAAGATAACCCAACATTAGCAGTTAAAATATTTGATTTACTAAATAGCCGTGGAATAAAATATGCAAAGAACGAAAAACAGAGGCTTTGATAATGGTTTATTTACCCCTTTTATAAATTATGTATCCCAAAGCAGATATTCCTTGTATACAAATTTCTCTTATGAATAATTTAAATTCTTCTAAAAATATTAAGATTGGTGAGATATTATTTGATTTACCTAAAAGCAATATTGTTTTATACTATAAAACTCACTTTTAATTAAAAGGAAAGATGCTTAATTTTAAACTAGAGAAAAAATTATATAACTTATGATTTAAGCAGTGAGTTTAACATTTTTATATTAACTTGAGGTATTTTTAATGACAGATTACAAAATTATATGGACCAAAATTGATGAAGCACCAGCATTAGCAACATATTGCTTACTTCCAATTGTAAAAGCATTTACAAAAGGAACCGGAATTGATGTTGAAACTAAAGATATTTCATTAGCTGGTAGAATTATTGCCAACTTTCCAGAGAATTTAACCGAAGAACAAAAAATTCCAGATTATTTGGAGCAACTTGGCCATTTAGCAAAATCACCAGAGGGAAATATTATAAAACTTCCAAATATTAGCGCTTCAATTCCACAACTTCAAACAGCAATTAAGGAATTACAAGAAAAAGGATATAACATTCCAACATATCCTGAAGAACCAAAAACCCAAGAAGAAAAAGATTTGCAAAAACAATTTGCAAAAGTATTAGGCTCTGCAGTAAATCCAGTTCTTCGTGAAGGAAATGCAGATAGAAGAGCTGCTGTTTCAGTAAAAAAGTTTGCTCAAAAATATCCTCACAAAATGATGAAGCCTTGGCCAGAATATGGCTCAAAATCACGCGTAGCTTTTATGAATTCAAATGATTTTTATGGTAACGAAAATTCAACAACAATTGAAAAAGCTTGTGATGTAAGAATTGAATTTGTGAGCACAACCAATGAAATTTCAATATTAAAAGAAAAACTTTCCCTTTTAGATGGTGAAGTAATTGATACAACAGTTATGAATGTTGCTGCTCTTAGAAAATTTTATGTCGAGCAAATTGAAGAAGCAAAAAATGACGGAGTACTTTTATCTTTACACCTAAAAGCAACTATGATGAAAGTTTCTGACCCAATTATGTTTGGGCATGCTGTTTATGTTTATTTCAAAGAAGCACTTGATAAACATGCCGATGTATTAAAATCAATTGGTGCTAATGTTAACAATGGTTTAGCAGATGTTCTTGATAAATTAAACAAACTTCCAGCAGAGAAAAAAGCTGAAATTGAAGCTGATATTGCAAAAGTTTATGAAACTCAGCCAGAACTTGCAATGGTTGATTCTAGGAAAGGAAAAACTAACTTACATGTTCCAAATGATATAATCGTTGATGCTTCAATGCCAAATGTTGTGCGCGATGGTGGTAAAATGTGGAATAAAAAAGACGAGTTGCAAGATGTTATTGCAATGATTCCAGACAGATGTTACGCAACCATGTATAATGAAATTATGGTAGATGCTAAAAAGAATGGACAATTTAACCCAGCTACAATGGGAAGTGTTGCCAATGTTGGTTTAATGGCTCAAAAAGCTGAAGAATATGGCTCTCACGATAAAACATTTGAAGCACAAGATAATGGGAGAATAAGAGTTGTTAATAACTCAACAAATTCAACAATTCTTGAGCAAAATGTTAAAAAGGGTGATATTTTTAGAATGAGTCAAGCTAAAGATTTACCTATAAAAGATTGGGTAAAACTAGCTGTAAACAGAGCAAAAGCAACAGGTTCACCTGCAATATTTTGGTTGGATGAAAAGCGTGCTCACGATGCTCAAATGATTAAGAAAGTAAATAAATATTTGCCAGAACATGATACAACTGGACTTGATATTAGAATTATGAATCTTGTTGATGCAATGAAGTTTACTGTTGAAAGAGTACGCAAAGGTCTGAACACAATTTCTGTAACTGGAAACGTGCTTCGTGATTACTTAACCGATTTATTTCCAATTCTTGAATTAGGAACAAGTGCAAGAATGCTATCGATAGTTCCGTTATTAAATGGAGGTGGATTATTTGAAACAGGTGCTGGTGGCTCTGCTCCAAAACATGTTGAACAATTATTGAAAGAAGGTCATTTAAGGTGGGATTCTCTCGGTGAATACTGTGCAATTGTTCCTTCTCTTGAAATGATTGCCGAAAAATCTAAGAATATAAAAGCAACTTTATTAGCAGAAACATTAGATGTAGCTATTGGATCTTACTTAGAAAATGGAAGAATGCCTTCACGTAAAGTTAACGAAATAGATAATAGAGGAAGTTCATTTTATCTTGCAATGTATTGGGCTGAAGCGCTTGCAGCGCAAGATAAAGATGCTGAGATGAAATTACGTTTTAATAAGATTGCTAAAGAGTTGAAAGAAAAAGAAGATAAAATAGTTTCAGAACTTCTTGCTGCTCAAGGTAAACCATCGGATATTGGCGGTTATTTTATGCCTGATGAAGTGAAAGCAAATAATGTTATGCGTCCAAGCGCAACATTAAATGCAATAATTGATTCAATGTAATCTCTTCAAATAATAGAATAAAGGGGATTTGATTTTATATCTAATCCCCTTTTCACTTAAAAAGCCTAATTGCACTATTTTTGTAACAAATCTCTTATTTCACGTAGTAATAAAATATCTTCTGAAATTTTTGGAGCCTCAACTGGTTTAACTTCTTCTTTCTTTTTCAAAGAGTTTATTCCTTTAATTGCCATAAAAATTATAAAAGCAATAATTAAAAAATCAAGCACTACTCCTATAAATATACCGTAATTAATACTAACAGCAATATCTGTTTCAGTTGCATCTTTTAATACAATTACTAAATCTTTAAAGTCAACACCACCGAGCAAAAGCCCAATTGGAGGCATAACAACATTGCTGATAAAAGATGCCACAATCTTTCCAAAAGCACCACCAATAATTACTGCAACGGCCAAATCAACTACATTACCTCTCATTGCAAATGCTTTAAATTCTTTTAACATTTCAATCTCCATTTTTTAAAGTTGATGAAATATAAATAATCCCCCAAAAACAAACTACTAATTTTAAGATAATTCACAGATTTTAAAATAAAAAAAACCTTACAATAAATTGTAAGGTTTTAATAATTACTATATAATTACTTATCTATCCAAAAAGAGTTTGAGCTTCATTGTATGTTTCGTCATCAACTGTTTTAAGTGTTCCAACAGCTTCTTCAAGCGAAACAGAAACAATTTTAGCTCCATTTAAAGCTACCATTTTACCAAAATCTTTGGCTTCAACTAATTCTGTAGCTTTAATTCCAAACCTACTTCCAAGCACTCTATCTGCAGCAGTAGGAGTTCCGCCACGTTGAATATGGCCAAGAACAACTGCTCTTGTTTCATATCCAGTTTCTTTTTCAATTTCTTCTGCAACAATATTTCCAATTCCACCAAGAGCAACGTGACCAAAAGAATCTTTTTTCAAATTTTGAAGGATAAAAGAGCCATCTTTATCGTGCTCATCTTCTGTGTTAATTTTTGCACCTTCAGAAACAACAACAATGCTAAATAACTTTCCTCTTGCATGTCTTGTTCTAATAACATCGCAAACATCTTTAATTTTAAAAGGTTTTTCGGGAATTAAAGTAATATCAGCACCACCAGCAAGTCCAGAATAAAGTGCAATCCAACCAGCATGTCTTCCCATAACTTCAACAACAATAACCCTATTATGTGATTCCGCCGTTGTATGTAATCTATCTATTGCATCTGTAGCAATATTAACAGCCGTATCAAATCCAAAAGTGTAATCCGTTCCACTCAAATCATTATCAATTGTTTTAGGTACTCCAACAACGTTTAAACCATCTTTATATAATTTTGAAGCAACACCAAGAGTATCTTCGCCACCAATGGCTATTAAAGCATCGAGACCAATTTCTTTGTAATTATCAATAGCTTGTTGATAATAATTTTTCCCTTTTTCATACAAATTAGTTCTTGATGACCCAAGAATAGTTCCTCCACGATGAAGAATTCCAGAAATTGCTGCGTGGTCAAGAGTATAATAATTTTTATCGAGCAAACCTCTCCAACCATTTTTAATACCAACAACTTCGTAACCTAACAAAAGAGATTTACGAACAACACCACGAATAACAGCATTTAAGCCTGGACAATCGCCACCACCTGTTAAAACTCCTATTTTCATTTTACACCTTAAATTTATTTATATCTAGATTAATGTCAACTTTGCAAATTTTGTTAAAAGATGTTTAGTACCAAACTCTTCAAACGCAATACTTATTTTTTGGCTGTCACCAACACCGCCAATAGCTAATATTTTACCATCACCAAATTTTTCGTGATTTACTCTGCTTCCAACTCTTAAAGAACGTCTTTCTTGATCAAATTCGTCAAAATCTTCTTGATAAAGTTCATCATAATAAGCACGTCTTCTGCGGGAAGATGTTTTTCTTTGTCCACTATTTAGCTCTTTAACAGTTGATGGGTCAATTTCACCAATAAATCTTGAAACATCTTGATAAGCAACCTCCCCAAATCTATATCTCGAGCGGGCATAAGAAAAAATAATTTTACGTTCTGCACGAGTAACAGCTACATAAAACAATCTTCTTTCTTCTTCAATATTGGAATCCGAATCAAATTTTTTATTTAATGGGAATATATCTTCTTCGCAACCACTGATAAATACAACAGGAAATTCTAAACCTTTGGCGCTGTGAATAGTCATTAATGTAACATAATTATCATCTTCTTCGTAAGAATCGATGCCGGTAATTAATGAAACTTCTGCTAAAAAATCATCAATTGTTGCATTTTTTTGTTCTTTGGTAAACTCAGCAACACTATTAATTAATTCTTGAACATTATCGTATCTTTGGCGTGATTCAACAGAATTTTCATCCTTGTACATTTTCAACACACCAAGATCAGCAATTAAAGCAGAAGTAAGTTCGGTTAAAGACAATTGGTCTTTTAAGTCAATATATTTATCGAGCAGTATTTTAAACTGTTTAACATTTTTTTGGATTCTTTCTTTTACTTCAATTACTTCAAAAATACGCGCCATTGTTGCAAACAAAGTAATATCAAATTTTCGTGCAAAGGCAATCATTTTGCTAATTGAAGTACTGCCAATCCCTCTTTGTGGAAAATTCATAATTCTTAGTAGGCTTTCTTCATCGTTTTGGTTTGCTAAAATTCTAAGATAAGCCACAATATCTTTCACTTCTTTTCTTCTGAAAAACTCAACACCACCAACAATTTTATATGGCAATTTTTCACGACGCAAAGCTTCTTCCATTGCTCGTGATTGTGAATTTATTCTATAAAGAATTGCAATATCTTTAAGAGATATTTTTTGGGCAGATATTTCTTTTTTTATTTGCTTTGAAATCTGAAATGCTTCATCCTTTTCATCGGTACAACGAATTATAGAAAGTAAATCTCCTTCTTCATTATTAGTCCAAAGAGTTTTTTCAATTTGATTTTGATTATTTTTAATTACCGAACCAGCAGCTTTAAGTATTTTTTTAGTTGAGCGATAATTTTGTTCTAATCTAAAAACTTGAGTTTTAGGGAAATCCTTTTCAAAATTGAGCATATTATCAAGATCAGCACCTCTCCAACCATAAATTGATTGAGCATCGTCGCCAACAGCACAAAGCTTAGTTCTTCCTGTTACAAACAATTTAATAATTTCATACTGCGCTTTATTAGTATCTTGAAATTCATCAACAAGAACGTATTTAAAGTCTTTTTTGTATTTAGCTAAAATTCTTTCATTATTATTAAATAATTGAATTGGTTTTAAGAGTAAATCATCAAAATCCATTGAATTATTTTCAAATAATCTTTTATTATATTCTATATAAACTTGTGCTAATCTTTTTTCAGAAGGAGTTTCTGCATGATGTTTTGCAAATTCTTCTGGTAAAATCATTCTATTTTTAAGAGAACTTATTAAGTGTTGAATAGCCGATGGTGATTTTTCATCTATTGAGACATTAAGTGCCAGCAAAACATTGCTTACAAGGGCAATAGAATCTTCTCTATCATAAATAGAAAAATTTTGTTTATAATTTATGTGTTCTGCTTCAGTGCGTAAAATACGAGCTAAAATTGAGTGAAAAGTACCCATCCATAATTGTTTAGACTTTGTAACACCAATCATTGCAGTAATTCGTTTTTTCATTTCTTTAGCGGCTTTATTAGTAAATGTTAAAGCCAAAATATTAGATGGATCAAAACCATCTTCAATTAGAAATGCAATTTTGTGGGTTAAAACTTTTGTTTTTCCAGAACCAGCTCCGGCAACTATTAAATGTGGTCCAGCATTATACTGAACTGCTTCAAGTTGTGCTTCATTAAGATCTTTCAGTGATTTCATATAACTCTTTTGTTTGTGAGATTTATTTAACCCCAAATATGCATTAGAAAAGCATTAATGCATATTCGACTAACTCGCTCTAAGCGTTTATACCATTTTTCACTCAACCTTTTGGTTACAAATGCTAAAACCAAGTACGAAGGGGCAAGTTCGCTTCAATATTAATTATTCTTTTTCTAACATTGTTAATTTTAATCCTATTCGCATTATTCAGGTTTAACAAGTTAGCTTTGCTAAAATAATTTTTGCAAATTTAATTTGCAAAAGTACATAAATCATAGACGGAATCAAAATTTGGAAGGTTTTTTTATTACTTTTTATTTAGTTTACAGCCTAAAAACTAAGTCTTTTAGGCTGTCTCCTATAAATACATAAAACATTTAGGGGTAAGGAATCAAAAAATAATGCAAAATTATGCTTACTATAACATATTGGCTTATATTAATAATTTGCCATTTTCCATTATTATTTTTCCATCAAAATGTACTGTTGGCTTGGTAATAACTCCATCTAAATGAATTGGCACATTTACACTTCCACCCATTGTTATGTTGTTACCCAAAGCTAAATGAACAGTTCCAAGCACCTTTTCATCCTCAAGCAAATTACCATTTAACTTGGCTTTATCATTTGCACCAATTCCTATTTCAGCAATATTTCGTGCCATTTTTCCGTGAGCATCAAGCATTTTAATAAGTTTTTTGGCTTGAGAACCACCTGTAATTTTAGTTGCAAAACCGTTTTCAACAACAATTTTAATTGGTTGTTTTCCAATAACACCAATTCCAGACATTGAACCATCTACAACAAAAATACCATTTGCACTACCTTCTATGGGTGCAGCAAAAGTTTCACCAGTTGGTAAATTACCACCTTCGCCTTTTTTATGGAATAAACCTTTGCTTGCAATGGCTGTTCTTCCACCAATTTTAAGAGAAATCTCCGTGCCATTTGGGGCTGTAATTTTAACATTATCGGTTTTATCAAAAATCTTTTTCATTTTAAGAGTCAAAGCAGCAATCTTTTTGTAATCAGCACTTAATCCTCTAATCATTACATCTGTTGTTATTCCAGGGAACGTTGCAACACGCACACCTAATGTTGATGCAGCTCTTCTTGCATTGGTATGAGTTAAAGACTTTTTTGTTGGAAGTAAAACAACGTCAAATTCTTTCATTAATTCTGACACATATTTTGGAGGTTCTTGACCGTGAGTTTCCCACGATTTCATTTCAACATATATCGATTCGTGTCCTAGATTAAGAGCATTAAAATATAAAGCTTTCCCAATTTCGTTTGTTAATTCATCGGTAATTATAAGCACTTTTTCTTTTTTCTTTGTTGCCATGCAATCGGTAATTGCAATTCTGCATGCTTTGTCAAGTTTGGATAATTTCATTATTTACTCCGATAAGTTTTTTCTAATAACCTAATAATACTTTTAAGATAAAATTACGGTATGCCGAAAGGTAAAAATATTTTCATCTATCTTTGTCTTTGTTTCTTGAATACTAATTTTTAGCGGTTACTCAAAGAGGAATTCCAACATTGAGCTGCACAAATCCTTGCAATCCACCTTGTGAAATTAATTTACTATCTGCACCTTTATTTGGAATAGCTGACCCATCTAAGTCATCTGTCAAATCGTCAATCTCTATAAATGAGTACATTCCGGTTGCTTCAATACTAATATAATCTTGAATTATATTAAAAATAAAACCAGACCCAACAGAGTAGGCCATTTTTACTTTATCTGACGTGAATATATTTTCAGAAAAAATTGAATTAGACAAAGGATTATCATTATAATTTTTTATTGTTAACTTAGGCGAGAAAAACTTGAGTTCTCCATCCAAAATTTTCCAATCGATAAAACCAATAAGAGGAATTCCAATGTCAAAACCTATTCCCCAATTATCCATTTCAAATTTTGCATCATAAATATAATTGAAGCCAAAACCATCTGGACTTTTTTGGCTTTGCTCCTCAGAAAGGAACTGATAATATCCTTTTACAGTTACAAAGAATTTTGAATATTGCGCACGAACAAGATTAATTCCTACTTTAAAGCCTTTTCCTTCGTTGAAATTAAATGAATCATTCCTCAATGATGATGATGACCAAGGTGGATTAGCTAAATAATTCAAATGGCCATTTAATCCATCAGCTTGATATTGCTGAATTGAATACCCGCCATAAATACCTGATAAGCCCAAGCAGCCAAATCCACATGATTGTGAACTAACTTTTGAAAAGGATAAAAGGGCAATTGATATTATCAAGTATTTAATTTTCATTATTTTCACACTAAATTTTTCGTTTCTCATTTTAATATAATTAAATCATTTGTCACTTACTTGTTTTTTCAAATAACATAATTAGTTTGTTTGAATGCATTTGCTTCATAAATTGAACTACTCTATTTTCAGCTGGTTCAATCTGTTCACCAAATTTTTCATTAGACAATTTAATGATTTCTTTTACACTAATCGATGCATTAATTTTATCCCAAATAAAAGAGCCTATTTCATCTAAATCAATTTTATAGGGCTTATTAATTAATTTTCGAAAAAATATTTTTTCAATAAATGTTGGTTTCTTAAAATATAAAACCGTTACAATTCCATTATTTGTTTCACTTTCGCAAATTCTTTTTGGAATTAGTTCCAAGTACTCTTCATCTTTCATTTTTCTTTTTCTTTGTAATGTAATTCTGTTATAATACAACCTCCGAGATTTTAAAAATCTCGGAGATTTAATACTGTCTAAATAACTATTTCATACCTATTTCCAAACCATGTCCATTAGGTCCTTTTTCTTCACGTCGCAATAAATATGCAAAAACAAATCCAATAATTCCTAATATTGAAAGTATCCACATTCCCATTGCATAACCACCAGGATTCTCGGCAGACGCACCAGAAATATCGTTTGACCAGCCGAGAAGATAATTGAAGGTAAATACTCCAATTTGTTGAATTAAAGTCATTATTGAGTATGCTGTACCTAATCTATTTTGCTTAACTAAATATGCAACTGAAGGCCACATAATAGCTGGAATAAGAGAAAATGCAATACCTAGCATAATAATTGGTACATATAAAGTAATTCCAGAATAAACGAGCATTAAATAAACTGGTAAAATTAAAACTGATCCAAACATCATCATTGATGCTCGTTTACCTATTTTATCCGCCAGAAGACCAAATAAAGGCGTAGCAATCATAGAAGCAAAAATTAAAGCACTATTCAACTGTCCTGCTAATTCTCTGCTTGCACCGTGAGCTTCCATATAAAATTTAATTGCAAATGTTCTAAATGGAAATACAGCAGAATAAAATGTAACACAAAGGATTACAATGTACCAAAAGGATTTTCCAAAATTGAACATATCAGAAAAAACAAATTTATCAGTTTCACTAGCTTCTCCAAGTTCGTAATTTCTTTCTGCATAACTTTCCATAAACCAATAAATCAATCCACCAGCTATACAAGTTAAGCCAATAATAAAAGCAACATAAAGTGGGTCACTCCAATTATTATAAAAACTTTTTCCCCATGTTGGAGACCAATCGGCAGCAAACGAACCAAGACGTGCAATTGTTAAGTTTATTCCAAAAGCAAAACCAAGCTCTTTTCCTTTAAACCACTTTGCAAGCGCGGTTGTAATTGCAACAATAAGTGGTTCAGCTCCAAATCCTAAAAGTAATCGTCCAGCCAGCATTACATAATATTCTGAACTGAGTGCTGTTACTAGTGCCGCAATAGAAGTAAGAGTTCCAAAAATCATGATTGAAGCTTTAACTCCAATTCTATCAATTATAGGACCACTAATAAGTAAAATAAAAACAGCGGCAAAACTATAAATGGAGTATAATGAACCAATATCAACATCAGAAAAACCTAATGTAGTTTTTAACATATCAGCAATTGGTGCAATGCTATCATAAATATAATAATTTCCAAACATTGCCAAACTAACTAAGACTAATACCGACCATCTATAAAATGGAGATGGTACTTTTTTAACAGCATCTTTAATCATATTTTTCTCAATATTTTATATTTTTTCTTCTTTATTTTTTGACATTGCAAATGAAAATAGTACAATTGCTAATCCTAGAAAAAGAACCAACGAAATAAAATCACCAGTTAGTCCAAGGCTTTCACCAATTCCTGTGTTTAATTTATCAGCAACAGAAATTTCAACTCCATTAGCATTGGTTTCCCAAATCCAACCTTTTAACGATGCAATAACAATTCCAGTTAACGCACCACCAGCAATTAATCCCGAACTTAATAATGCGCCTGGACCAATATCTGATTCACTTTCGTCAGATTTTTTAATTTTATCGACTAACATTTTAACCAATCCACCAAGAAATATTGGACTACTGACCGATAGTGGTAAATAAGCACCAACGGCAAAAGGAAGCGAACGAACTCCGCTTAATTCCATAACCGCAGCTATTCCCATCCCAACAAGAACCAATCCCCAAGGAAGATTTTGACTCAGTAATCCTTTAATAACTGTAGCCATTAACGTAGCTTGAGGTGCTGGAAGTTGATCGGAGCCAATTACCAAAATATCGTTTAATAAGATTATTGTAAATCCAATTACAAGAACAGAAGCAAAAACACCGATTAGCAAACCAAGCTGTTGTTTAATTGGAGTTGCTCCAACTATATAGCCTGTTTTTAAATCCTGTGATGTTGCTCCAGCATTAGCAGAAGCAATACAAACAATAGAGCCAACAACAAGAACTATTGGTTGATAAACATCCCCTGTCCAGCCAACGGCAACAAAAATAAGTGCAGTTGCCATAAGTGTTGCAATTGTCATTCCAGAAATAGGATTAGATGATGAACCAATTAATCCAACAATTCTTGAAGAAACCGTTACGAAGAAAAATCCAAAAACGACAATCATAATTGATGAAAGTAAGTTAGTTGGTATTGAAGGAATTGCAACCATTAAAATTACAAGTAATACACTTCCTACTAATACGTATACTAAAGGAATATCTTTTTCAGTTCTAAGTTTTTCAATATGAGCATTTGCTTTATTGTCTCGCAAATCCTTGAAGGAGTCTTTGAATGCATTTATAATTGTTGGAAACGATCTAACTAAAGTAACAACGCCACCAAAAGTAACAGCCCCTGCGCCAATATAACGGATGTAATTACTCCAAATTTCAGCAGCAGACATTTCAGAAATCAATTTTGTTGCGGGAGCAAAAACCGTAGTCATTTGATCACCAAGTAAAGTAATTAATGGAATAAGTACCAACCATGAGAGCACACCACCAGCGACCATAATTCCAGCAATTTTAGGACCAATTATATAACCTACACCGAGTAATTCTGGAGTAATTTCTCCAGTTACAGTTCCATTTGGAAGTGCTGAATTTCTACTAAAAATATAACGAGGCACATCCTTCCAAAGACCGAAAAGTGACATTAAAATTTTATAAGCAAAAGCAATTCCAAGACCGTAAAAAACTTTTTGTGCAAGTTTACCACCTTTTTCACCAGCAATAAGAACGTCAGCGCAAGCGGTTCCTTCTGGAAATGGTAGTTTGCCATGTTCTTTAACAATAATTGAACGGCGTAATGGAATCATAAAAAGAACGCCCAAAATTCCGCCAACAAGTGCTAAAACAAAAATTTGGAAATATTGGAAATATTCTGCTCCACCTGGTAAAAATAGAAGTGCGGGAATTGTGAAAACTACACCAGCAGCAACAGATTCACCAGCAGAACCAATTGTTTGAACCATATTGTTTTCCAATATAGTACCTTTTCCAAATTTTTTAATAACTGAAATTGAAAGTACAGCAATAGGAATTGAAGCACTAACTGTTAATCCAACTTTAAGTCCAAGATAGACAGTAGCTGCTCCAAAAATTATTCCAAATATTGCACCAAGAATTATTGCTTTTGGAGTAAACTCTGGAATAAAATCGTTTGCAGAAATGTAAGGTTTGAAGTTTACATTGTTATCTACGCTCATAATACCTCGTTATTTATAGTATAAAAAGAAATTTGACATGGAATATTTTGATATAACTTAATATATGCAAGTAATAAATTGAAACACATATATTTTTTTACTAATAATGTACTTGCTTTTGTGCTTGAATAATTGAAAATTTTAATATTTTTTGTCCCAAATCTGGAACGTTTATTATTGCAATATATAAACCAGACGCTATTTTATTTCCATATTCGTTTTTAAGATTCCAACGTAATGAAGCAGACAAATCATTTTTGTCCAACAATTTAATTAATACACCGCTTAATGAATAAATTTTAATATTTACTTTTTCTGGAAGGTTTGAAAATGTAACAAATGGTTCATCGTTTGCAAAACCAAAACTATTGCTCAGTGGATTGTATGCAAATAGCGGATTTGGATAAACATTTATTTTATCAAATTGAGCTTTCTTTTCATCTTTGGATTTTTCTGTTTTGACTCTAAAATAATATTTATCATTTTCCGTTAAAACATGCGAAGGTGTAATTGTAAGCTTTCCAGTTGGATTAAAATCTATTTGATGAAATGGTGTTGTAAATCCCGCAATATACATTGCGTTAAACCACGGACTGCGTGCAATTGCTTTAATTGAATCTGTAATATTTGGGCCGCTAGCATTTAACAAATATCCATTTGCAACATCTGCAACTCTGCTGGAAGTTCCCGTCTGAGCAACCAATTGTGAAATGTCTTCGCTATAAGGAGTGTTAAAAACTATCAAATATTCTTTTGTAGCGGTAATACTAGTACTTGGATTCCATTTTCCATCTGGAAACTTTAGTGTATCAAGTGCAAAACCATTTTCCAAAAAGCCAAGTTGCATTTTTGTTTCATTTCCAAATTTATCAATTGCATAAGCCGATACTGGAATTTTTACAAATCCAGAATCTACATTATCTGTTCCTTTCCAAGGATATCTCACTAAAGTTCTAACGTATCGTAAAGCTTTGCTCGAATCGCCAAAACGCAATTCTACAGTTGATAAATCTTCAATTGAAATTGCCATTGATTGCTTTAACGATATTGCAAAAACTTTTTGCGATTCTTTTATATCAGAACCAACATAAAAAACTCCAGTATTTCTATCATCAAATTCGGTAAACCACTTTTCAGTTCCAGAAAACTCAGTTTTGACTCTTCCAGGTTCAATCCAATCTATATCAAGTACAAATCCGTCACGCATGTCGTTAACATTGCCCAAATAATCATTTTGCAGAAAAATACGATTTAACTCTTTTCCGCTTGAAACATTTGTTAAAATAGCTTTCAAAGAATAAGTTTCTTCCCAAGGCAGACGCTGAAAGCCAACTTCGTATAGATCATCTTTTACAGATTCTTGTTCATAAATTGAATAGGATATTTTTGCCTCCGAAATACCTTCTTTATGCTCGACTAAAACTCCTTTGAAATAGGAATCATTTTGGTTTTCGCCAATTACAATACCTAAATTTCCTTTATCATCATTTAAAATAACTGGCTCATTTTCCAAGTATCCGAAAATTACATTTCCTGGTATTAAATATGACCTATCAATTCCATATTTCACCATTTTTGAATTATCGAAACCAAATGGAGTGATTGAGAAATAATATGGTTTCCCTTTTCTTAAAGATTCATTGTTAAATGGATCCCAAGTAATTTTATGCAAATTTTTATTTTCTGACAATTCCACAACTGGAGTTTCGTCAGCAATAATTGTACTAATTGTTAAATCATTTTCATCTTCTATTAAAAGGTTTTTAATTGAGCTGTATTTGTAGGTAGCTATCAATTTTTTGTTAGGCTGATTATTAATTGTTTCGCTAGTTGAGGATGAGTTGAACATGTAAATATTATACCCTTGAAAATCAATATTATACCCATAACCGATATTTGAAAATCCACGTTGTGGAGATGTATCAAAAAGGATTTCTATTGAATTATCATTAGTTATTGTTGTTGGGTTTACTTCTGGATAAGATTGTGGTTTATCAAAAAAGTTATATTTAATCTCTCTTCCATTAGTAATTGCTTCTTTCATTGCTTCAGTTGGCTCTTCGTTAACTCCAAGCACAAATGCAAAAATAATGTCGATTGGTTTTTTCTCTTCAAGATTAAATGTTCCAGACGTAATTAAAAAGGCTTTATCACTTCCACGAGTGTTTATCCAACCTTTTTGCATAATTATATTTCCAGAATATATAAACGCTTTGTTAATATTGTTGCAATCAATATTATTTACAATTCCATCAAATGAATTACAAGGTTCTGGATTATTTTCACCCAACATTACTTTTCTTATCAAATCTGTCGAAAAAGGTTGATAAATTTGAGTTGGGAAATAGGCTTCTTTTGTATTAACAGTTGCAACAATATTGGCATTTTTTTTGCTATTAATTTTTTGTTGATTAAGGTTTTCACCTTCCAAAATGTATGCAGTTTGACTCAAATTACTATTACTAATTGGTCCTTGCATCATTGTTGTAGTAAGAGCAATTTGATTTTCTTTGTTTGCAAAATCTCTGTATGGAGAATAAGCTAAAATCATATTATTTGTTTCATCAGAAGCTAAAAAATCATTTCGATAATATCCCAAATCTGTATCAGTTGCCAAAGAAAAATTTACGTCATACAATATTGGTGAAACTTTTCCAGTATTTTCGATTGAATATTTAATAAAAACTACTTTTTCCAAATTTGGATTATTTGAGTAGCCCCAAACGGTTTGTCTAATGTTTATTCCAAGTGGTTCAGTACCTTCAATTCTTCTTTCATTGGTAGGAACTCCATCATTAAAAGCTGACCAAGCCATAACATCGCCATATTGTGCTGGTCTATCCTCGTTTTCATCCCAAATTCCATTTCCGTTTTTATCAATTGGTAAATAAACTCCATCTTTGTCGCCATCATAAAACTCTGCACCGAGTTTAACTGCATTTTTCCAATTTTGCCATTCAGAACCAAAAGGAATTGAATTAACCGAATTTGTGTAAACTCCAAGCGAATCATCAGGATTTTCGACAGTACCTTTTACATAATCAAGAATTTTGCGAGTAATTTCAACACCATTTGACCATAATTTATAATTTTGATCATATCCACTAAGAAAAAAACCAGAGGAATACAGAAACGACATAGTGTCAATTATTCCAGCTTTTCTAGTTGGATTTTTTATTTGATTTCCAATCTGCCCAGCTTCATAAATTGGCAAAGTGATTCGGTTAAATTTTATTCCATCAGTTTCTGCGGTAGTTTTATTCTTCTCTTTATCATTTTTGGGGGATGCAACAATATTTGCAGAAAGCAAAACAATGAAAAGGAATATAATATGTAATTTATTAAGCATAATTTTAATTGATAATTGGATAATTTCTAATATCTGATTCACGGAAACTTTGTTCAAATTTGTTGAGCAACAATTTGTTATAAATCATACTTACTGCACCAAAATGAATTGATTTAGCATTATATCCCAACAAACGAAGATACGCAGTAATAAATAAACTTTTTTGTCCATTAAACGAATAGCTAAAAATAGTTTTATCAATCGGGAGTGTCAACAAATTTGTAGACGCTTTAAAATCAGTTTGAGCTAAATATAAAACAGAACTTATCGGATGCCCACCCCAAGTACCTGGAGGAGAAATATCTTTGAAATATCTTTTTACGTCATATAAATCTCTATCATCGTAACACATAACAAAAGAATCGACAAAAATTGAATATCGTAGCGAGTAAGTTGCATCAACTTGTTGAATTGTTGCAATTGCATTTAAATATTCATCTTCGGTAAGCATTTTCTTTATTCTATTTTTAGCAAACTGTTCGGTTGTTTTTGAATTATCAATTTCAATACTTGGAATTTTATTTTCTTTTTTAGGTTTAGGATAGTATCCTGTTTCATACATAAACCACCATTCAGAATCACCACGTGCATTTATCCACACATCCGCAAATTGAATATTCCATTGTGCCATTCCAAAATTAAGCGAAAATACATTTGTAAATCCATATAACCTCAGCAAAGAAGTTGCATAAGCTGCTTTTTGTCCGCTTTCGCTAATTATAATTATTTTTGCTTCCATATTTACATTGTTAAATTCCAATGAATCAATTAATTGTTCAATTCCAAAATTACGCGCACCTTCAATGTGTCCGCTTTGGAATTGACTTGGTGTACGAATATCCATCAAAAGATAATCTGATAAATTACTATAAGCGTCATCAACTGAAATTATTGCTGGATTTTTACTCGAATTTATATAATCGCCATGCGTTTCCAAATAAGAAATTAAATCGGCAGAAGTGTAGTATTTAATTTCAACTGGTTCATTAATATCTTCCATGCAACCTGTAAAAATTAGCGAGGAAATTATTAAAGCAATTAGGGTAATATTTAATTTAATTATTTTCAATTTATTTGTATCGGAATTACCGTTTTAGTATAGCCCATAAACAATCCAATGGTATTTTTACCAGAAACGTTCCAAAAAACCGAACCACCGCCTTCGCTAAAAATATTTTCAATCGGTTTATTGTTCTCGCGAGTTGAAAAATAGTCCTTATATGGTTCATCAAATGAATATAAAATTATTTCAACTTTATATTTTTCTGGATTTTCAAAATACACAATTGGAATATTTGAGGTTCTGACTTCGATAGTATTTAATGTATCTGCCAGTTTGCTTGTAACCTCGTAAAATATTGAATCAACATAACTTTCATAATTACTATCAAGTGATTTAATTGAATATTTTGCCGCATAAACTGATCTGGGATTTGGAACCACAACACATTTCAAATATTCACCTTCCAATTTTGCTTCTGCAATTATTGGCTCTTTTGGAATTGTAGTAACTGAATAAATTCTTTTGCCTTCAAATTCTGCAAACAATTCGTATTTAATTCCTTGAATTACATAAAGGTTATTAACTGGCGAATAAATTCCATCTTTTTCATGTTTTAAAGTGAAAATTCCTTGTGTTTCTGACCAAATATATGCTGTAACTTCTTTTAATGCAACATCTTCACGAGTTAAATTTAATTCAATAGGAAAACTTTTTGTGAACGATATTTTTACTGAAGATGAATCTCCTATTAACCTTCCACTAACCACATTAAATTCTTGAAATGGAATATCACTTTCAATTACATCAATTTGTTCACAATTTAAAAGCACAAAAAAAGGTAAAAACAACAGTATGTATTTTAGAATTTTCATATTAAAATTTTACCGCAAATCCAAAAGTTGGGAAAAATGGCATTAATGTAATTTGATTTAGTTTTGGTGTACTTGTGTAATCAAATTCATTTTTTTTAGCATCAAAATCGTAAGCAATATATTGAGCAAAAGCGTTACTTTGATTATATAAATTGTAAATATTTATAAAAAAATCTGTTGGAAGTGAAAACATTGTTGTAGAATATTTAATATTTAAATCCATTTTGTGATAATCGGGCAAATTATACTCATTTCGTGAGGAATAATTCACATTTTGGTTTTCAATTCCATCAATTTCACTATTTGTAAAATAATATTTGCCAGTTGGCATTGTCATTCCAGAACCAGTTGAGTAGCTCCAAGTTATTCCAAGACTAAGATTTTTCATAATTTCGTATGTCATAACAAATGAAATATCGTGTAATCTGTCATATTGTGGAGGAAAAATTTTTCCAGCATTTAGTTCGTTAAATAACCTTTTTGTCCACGAAATAGTGTAACCCAACCAACCAGAAATTTTTCCAGCACGCTTGTTTAAGAAAAATTCAACTCCGTAAGCTTCGCCAATTCCTTTTGTAAAATTATTTTCAATTGGATTTTTAACTGAATAATATGGCATATCTCTAAATTCGTAAATGTTCTCAAAATCCTTATAATAAGCTTCAACCGAAAATAAATAGATTTTTTTATCAAAATAAATATCAAAACCCGCTACACTTTGTCGCGAAAAAGAAGGTTTAATCTTACCAGTTGAAGGATACCACAAATCGGTTGGCATGCGAATATCATTTCGCAAAATTAAATGCAAAAATTGATGTGCTTCTGCGTAAGCGCCTTTTAGCAAAAAATTATCAGAAAAAGCGATTGACATTGAAAGCCGTGGTTCAAATTTAACATCGCTCAAATTGGAAAATTTGTAAATTCTAACACCAAAGTTTGTATTTAAAAATCCAAAAGGTTGCCATTGACTTTGCAAAAAATAAGCTAATTCAAATGAATTGTGGTTTTCAAAATGGTCTGGCGATGTTTCTAAAACTGAGTGATAAACAACCCAATTTACTAATTGATATTTATGAAAAATAAATTCGTACCCACTTTTAATTGTAAATTCATCCGAAATGGTTAAATCGACATCTTGCTTTACCGATATATCTTGTAAATCAGATGAAGAGAAATAATCAGATTCGATGCTATTTGTAAGATCATTTAATGACGAAGTAAACTTATATTTAATGAACGAAAGGTTAGAACGAAGAATATATGAATTCTCATTCATTGTTAACCAATTTGCGCTTAAATTCATATTTGACCAATTTGTTTTATAATCAAAGCCCAAATTTACTGGCGGACTGTAAATATTATCTTTGTTATACATAAAATTTATGGCAATATTCTGCTCTTTCGAAAATTTGTAATTTAATTTTGTGCTCATATCAAAAAAATTGTTTCTCGGTGTTACACTTTCCTTTTGGAATATTTCTTGAAGTTGGTCGTAATACATAATTCTTGATGAAACTATGTAAGTAAGCTTAGCCGTAATTGGACCTTCCAAAGTTGCATGAGACATAATAGTTCCAATTCCAATAACGCCTTTTTCACGCTCATTTGTTCCTTCGCGGAGTTTAACATCCAAAACGCTGGAAAGTCTTCCACCATATTCTGCTGGAAATGCACCTTTTATTAATTTTACATCATTTAAAGCATAAGTGTTAAAAGTGCTTGCAATATTTCCAAGATGCGAAGGATTGTAAAGCATTGTTCCATCAACTAAAGTTAAATTTTGGTCGGGCGAACCGCCGCGGACGTATATTCCGCTTGACATTTCGGAAGCAACTTTTACTCCAGGCAATAATTGTAGTGACTTAAAAACATCAATTTCGCCACTTAAAGATGGCAGCATATTTAGCATTTTAGGAGAAATATCAACAGCACTTATAATTTCTTCAGTCTCTTTTGTATCGCGGACAATAACTTCTTCAATTTGAACAGCAGCGGAAGTTAAAAAAACATTTAATTCGAGTGCTCCACTGGTTTTGGATATATCAACATACTCAACTTTTTCTTTATAACCCATATTTCTAAAAGTGACTTTATATTTCCCTATAGGCAATCTTGAAGTAACAAATTGCCCATCCAAACCAGTTGCTGCACCTGTTTGGAATAAATCATTAAATTGGACATCTTTAGTAATTATTATATTTGCGCCTATAATTCCATTTTTAGTTTCGGAATCAAATACATACCCAGTTATTTTCATTCCACCATTTTGTGAATAGATTATTGTGGCAAAAAATATAGATACAAAAAAAGAAATTATTTTTATTTTGTTGGACAATTTATCAGCTAATTTTAAAATAAGTAAAAAGCAAAGATATAGAAATGACTGCTAAATTATAGGAAATAATTTATCCAA
>Ga0210046_1000170_pt1 | contig 69393 bp, 48 predicted proteins | sample CryGeyCG2114_250_FD_185461 | JGI IMG/M metagenome (GOLD analysis project Ga0210046, IMG submission 185461) | Groundwater microbial communities from aquifer - Crystal Geyser CG18_big_fil_WC_8/21/14_2.50 (SPAdes) (version 2) | ecosystem: Environmental > Aquatic > Deep subsurface > Groundwater ...
CATCCGGCTACGTCGTTAAGCTGGGCCGAAGCGGCCACGTTGGCCGTATTGCCCAATGCGCCCTCTTTGATTAACCCCGGGAAAAACCGACCTCTTCTTTTGGCAAAAAGAAACCGGCTACTGGATGCTTTACAGCATGAAGGAATATTGGATAGCCTGACCGCCATCGCTTCCAAATTGGAACCCCTGCCCGACAAACCCTACCCATTGCCCAATGTTGCACCTCATCTGGTAGACTATTGTCTGAATCATTTCCGTGGTCAACGTATGACCACCCATATCGACCTCAGGCTCCAGGAGCAGGTAAACCGACTGGTGGAAGAACACCACAAACAATTATCCGGCAACAACATACACAATGCTGCTGTGTTGGTGGTATCGGTTCCTGATAATCAAGTGGTGGCCTATGTTGGAAATACGGCTGAATCAGAAGATGGAAATCACCAGAACTCAGTCGATGTTATCCGGGCCAAAAGGAGTACGGGAAGTATTCTGAAACCGCTGTTATATGCCGGGATGCAGGAAGCCGGTATGCTTCTTCCCAATACGCTGGTGGCAGATATTCCGAGCTATTACAACAACTATCATCCAACCAACTTCGACGATCACTATTCAGGTTCGGTGGCGGCATCTGAGGCCTTGTCGCGTTCGCTGAATGTACCCGCCATTTTCATGTTGCGCGATTTTGGAGAAGGAAATTTCTTGCGGCTGCTAAAGATTACCGGAATCACTTCATTTGACAAATCTGCAGATCACTACGGACTTTCCATGATTTTAGGTGGTGGAGAGGCTTCTTTGTGGGAACTCACCGGCATGTATGCAGGCATGGCTCGTACCGTATTGGATTACGATCATTTATATGGAAAATATACCGGCAACGAGTATGACGAACCTATTTTGTTCGTGGAAGAAGCAGCACCTGTTCAAAGAGAGCCGTTAACCGAGGAGGTGCCATTGCATGCGGCTTCCATCTGGTTAACCTATCAATCGCTGAAACAGGTCAACCGACCCGGGTCGGAAGCAGGGTGGGAGCAATTCGCCTCTTCACAGAATATTGCCTGGAAAACAGGCACCAGCTTTGGTTTTCGCGATGCCTGGGCCATTGGAACCACAGCCGACTATGTTGTTGGTGTGTGGGTAGGAAATGCAGATGGTGAAGGAAGGACCGGCCTGACCGGAACAGCCAGTGCTTCTCCAATTATGTTCGAGGTTTTTCAACAACTGGAGACCACAAACAAGTTTTACCCGCCTTATGACGAATTGGTTTCTATAGCTGTTTGTAGACAAAGTGGCCACCGTGCCGGACTTTATTGTCCTGATACCGACACGATCCAGATATATGAAAAGGGACTGGAAAGCAGTGTTTGTCCATATCATCAGCGAATTTTTACCGACAGCCTGCATGCTGTCAGGTTAAGCCTTGTCTGCGCCACCATCGGGGAGATGGTGCCTTACGACTGTTTTGTTTTGCCACCCATACAGGAGTGGTATTACAAAAAAGGACATCCTTTGTACCACGGACTACCACCCTGGAAACCAGGATGCAGTCCGGAATCTGAAACGGATCTTATGAAATTTATTTATCCCATTCCGGGTGCTTCCATTTTGCTTCCGCGTGACGGTGACGGAACACAGCAACAACTGGTATTGCAAATTAGTCACAGGGAGCCTGAAAGTGAGGTGTTCTGGCACCTTGACAATGAATTTGTGGGTGTAACCAAAAGCATCCATCAACTATCAGTTGTGCCAAAACCCGGAAACCACACCATGACTGTAGTAGATGCCAGTGGTGCAACCGCTTCAGTGAACTTTAGCATTTCCGAAAGGTAAATGGATGATTTGTCATTGGAAAGAATTCATTATAAAAACAAAAAACGCCGTCTCACGACAGCGTCTTTTACTTAAACCCAATAGTTCGCTATTTTCTAATCACCTTTACCCGTGCCACTGTTTCGCCCTTTTCACGAATGGTAAGCCAATAGATTCCTGATTTGTATTTTGACATGTCCAAATGACTTTCTATATCTTCCGAAGTCGTTTCAAACAACTGATTTCCTGTCACATTGGTGAGGATTAAAAGACGTTTCTGCTTGTCAGGAAATTGTATTTGAAGGGTATTGGTTACCGGATTGGGATATACAATATAAGCTCCTGTTATTTCATTGTCTATACCTACAGGAATCAAAATATAGTCCACTTTGGTTTCTGTAACCGTTCCACCAGGTCCTGTGGCGGTGAGCACTACCGTATAATTGCCCACGGCCACATATTCATGAACCGGATGCTCATCCTGCGAAGCGCCACCATCGCCAAAACTCCAATCGTATTGATCCACTTGTCCGGTGGTCAGGTTGGTGAAGGTAACCTGAAGTGGTGCCTCTCCAAAAGTAGGAGTAGCCGAAAAGTCCACAACAGGAGGACTTACCGGAAATACTTCGATATAATCGGTTTTGGTCATCATGTCTGACCCACCGGGACCTGTTACAGTGAGTGTAATGGTATAATAACCAGGTGCTTCATAGGTGTATGCGATATTTTCACCTGAGGCTCCACTTCCGTTACCCAAATCCCAAACCCAACTATCGATGATACCGGTAGACAAACTGGTAAACGATACCAACAAAGGAGCATTTCCGGTTATCGGATTTGCTTCAAAGTCAGCAACAGGGGGCAGAGCCGTTACTTCAATGTAGTCTGTTTTGGTTTCTGTGTCATTACCATTTGAACCACTTACCGTCAGGGAGACGGTATAAACTCCATAAGAAGTATAAGTATGCAACGGATTCTGATCTGATGACTGTTCGCCGTCTCCAAAATCCCAATCCCAGGTGTCGATTGTTCCAACGGAAAGATCGGTAAATGTGACTTCCAGCGGTTCCGTTCCTGTCAGGGGCGACCCTTCAAAATCGGCCACAGGACCTGCCGGAGAGCCTGAATACAAATCCGATTCCCAAAGTCCCCGGCCAAATGTTCCGGCCCTGAGCAGGCTGTTTTGAGGATTGGAATCATCATAAAATATATCCAATTCATTCACCACCACATTAGGCAATCCGTCAAAAAACGGAACCCAGTTTGCAGACCCCAGTTTTAGGTAAACGCCAACATCTGTTCCTGCATACAATTCCAATTCGACGGTATTCTGTTTATTTTGAATGATACTGTTGATAGGGATTTCTGGTAAGCCGGTTGAAATATCTGACCAGGTACTGCCGCCATCAGTACTCTGAAAAACGCCCAGTGCATTAAAACCACTCATGGTAACCCAGAGTGTGGATGGATCGTCGTTTTTTACCCAAATGTAAGTGATGCTGGCTGTTCCCACCGGCAACGAACCCGTGATGTCGCTCCAGCTGCCGCCACCATTGGTAGTACCATAAAGTGTTCCGTATGTTGCAGCATAAATATAATTCGAATTTGAAGGGGCTACGGCAAGCGATTGCAACGTGTTTCCTCCCCAACTACTGATTTGGGTCCAATTGGCACCCTGGTTGGTAGATTTCCAAACATCCTGAAAACCAATGTACAGGGTCATATGGTCGTTTGGGTCAAGGGTATAAGGCGTTACCCAGGCAGCGTTCCCCGATACCCCACCGGTAATGTAATAGGACGAATTCCACTTGTTGATGGTGCGGAATACGCTGCCAAAGTACAAAGAAGCATATTGTGTATTGTCATCGGTAAAATCGATGATACATTCCATGCCATCGCCCCCATAAACATCTGTCCATCCATTGTTGGCAAGCATTTTCGATCCGTTATCCTGCAACCCGGTCATTACATCCGTATTGTTGGTTTGAGCACACGAAATGCGATACATCTGGCTTATTTCGAGGGTATTCCCAATATGGTCCCAGGAACTTCCACTGTCATCGGTTTTATAAATACCGCCATCATTTCCTTCAAATAAAACGGAGGTATTATGGCGATAAACCAAGGTGTGTTTATCCGCATGGACGGTGGTCGCGTTTCCACTACAAGAACTCGACCAATGGTTGCTGATGTTCCAGGTAAAACCACCATCTATTGATTTCCAGGTGTTAACTCCACCGGCAAAGAGCGTGTTTTCATCATTAGGGTCGGCAGCAATGCACAGGTCGTACCAGGCTTGTCCTCCTGAATCACTGCCATCACAATCCCATCCCATCAGGTTAAATGAATTGAAAGTCAACGTGAAAGAGTTTCCAAAATCGGTGGATTTATAAATTCCTTTTAGCCCGCTTCCCGCATTAGAAACCAAAGCATATACTATAGCGGGGTTGTCGGATGTAACAGCAAGTTCGGTTCGTTTTCCTCCCGTTACACTATGTACAATTGTCCAGTTCTGTCCACTATTAATGCTCTTGTAAACTTTTCCATCGGTGTCGCTTGAATAAAGAATGCTGTTGTTGGACGGGTCGAATTCTACATCCACATAACTCGAATTGATCAGTTGCGTCCAGGTATTTCCGGCGTTGATGGTCTTGTAGAAACCATTGGAAGTGGCTGCATATAAAATATTCTGATTTACCGGATCCATCAGCATTTTGTAAATCAGCCGCTGCTGATTGGCAGTCCAGTCCAAACCGGTGGTTTGCCAGGTTGCACCACCGTCTATTGATTTCAGCACGCCTACAGAATAGGTATCTGAATGATCCTTGTCACCGGTGGCCAGGTAAACGGTTTCACTGCTGCCATTCACAATGACCAGGATATCGCTCACACCCAGGGCCGCGTTATCATCACCAAGGGGATTCCAGCTCGTCCCACCATTGCTCGTTTTCCAAATACCTCCTGAAGCAGCACCTATGTAGATCATGTTGTTGTTGGCTGGATGAAATGCAATGCAGTTGATTCTGCCCAATCCCGCATAACCACCTCCCGTGTTGTCGGGACCCAAGGCTGACCAATCACCTGAAAGGCTGCGGTTTGCGGATAAAGAAGCCTTGGCTTTTTGATAAATTTCTCTGGTGGATGTAGTAGGAAATTCACCGGTTTGTTTATCGACTCGCGTTTCCCAATAATGTTCCCAGCGTTTAAATTGTTTCCAGCCGGGCACTTTTGTTTTCTCCCCATCGCGGTTGAGATAATAGCCTTTATCCACATGAAATGGCTCCCAATATTCATAAAAAGCCTTTTGATAATCATAAAAACTAAGCTCCTTTTTGTCTGCCTTTTCTGGTGGAAGCAAATTTGTCCATGGTTGAGAAGTGGCAACTTCTACTATTAGGAGGACAAAGAACAAAGCGAAAAATCGTGTAAAATACTTCATTGGTGTGATATGTTAATTCCTGGTAAAAATAAAGATATATCTGATTCAAGCATTGATGACCAAGATATTTGTACAAGAGTTGCATTAACAATACTATGATAGTTGATATTGAATCCTCAAAGGAATTGGTTATCGTTATTCATGTTAATAATTTTGCGTGAATTGTCAAACTTGTTTCATGGGTAATTCAGTAATAAATCCTAGATTTACCAGCTTAAAAAACTCAATGAATATGAGGATCGTCATTCGAATTGTTACCCTGATCAGTATTGCTTTTTTTGGAATATTACATTCGGGACTTCAAGCACAAAATGACCTGTTTGTGTGTTTACAATCTGGAATTTCAATGCCTTTGGGGCAATTTGCCGGAACGACTTTGGATGAAGATTGTTTTGCCCGTCCTGGCATCAGTTATGGTGGTGAAGCAACCTGGTTTTTTCTCCCAAATTTTGGAGTTGGTATAGAGGCGAATATCAATAATAATCCCATTGATTTAGCTACACTGACTCAGAAAAAAATGGAGGCTGAACCCTCTTTGGAAAACCTGACCATCAGATCCGAGTCATTTCAGACCGCCACCATTGTGGGTGGCGTTTATGGGAGATATTCCATTCTGGAGGGATTGACTTTCACAGGAAAGCTGCTTGCAGGTTATATGAGATCGAATACACCTTATCAGGTTTATCGTGCACAGTTCTATTTTATCGGCCCACTTACCTATGAAATTACTTCCTCACGGGATGATGGGTTTATTGTAATCCCTGGTCTGGGAATGAGCTATATGTTCAAGAGAGGTCTGGGTTGTAAACTTGATGGGGAATACATCAGCAGGCAAATGTCCTTTCCATTTAGTACCCCGACAGGTGTACGCATCGATGAAAGAAAAGTGAGGTTTATCCAGGTGTTGGTGGGATTGGTTATTGAATTTTAATTTATAAATTGCAGTATCTAAGGATATAACAAATACTTTTCTCTAATTACCTTAAAATTATCCAAATTCATTTTCCAGCTTTCCCTGATTTCATTTTCATTCTTTCCGGCAATGATATCATTCCGAAGTTGATCTGATCCTGCCAATTTATCAAAATAGTTATTAAAGAAGTTTGCCTTGTCAGGAGATACCTGGTAAGCTGTTATCAGCCAGGTGAGATTTAATTCTATCGGGTTATGTTGGTAATTTTCTGCAAATCCTTTCAGGTTTTGTCCATAACAAACCTGTTCCTCAAATTTTGGATGGGTGCTCATTCCCTGAATGGATTTCGGTGTAAACGAAAAACTCCCCAAAGAAAACCAGGGAGCCCCATAGGCTTCGAAGGGAAATGCTGTTCCCCTGGCCACACTCACATCGGTCCCCTCAAAAAGGCACAGCGAAGGATACAAATAAACCGATTGCCAGGTAGGTAGATTAGGGCTTGGTTTCAACTTTAATTTTACTATCAGTTGATGGTTGTATTGTTTGAGAGGAATCACCACCAGATTAGCCGTTTCGGAGGGATTAATCCACTTTTCCCCCAACACCATTCGAATGTATTCGCCAATGGTCATTCCGTAGGCAATGGGGACTGTGTGCATTCCTACAAAAGAACGATACGGGACTTCCAGCACAGGCCCGTCAATCAGATACCCATTTGGATTGGGACGGTCGAGAAGTACCATGGCGATTCCATTTTCAGCACAAGCTTCGAGAACGAATGCCGCAGTACTCACATAGGTATAGTACCGAACGCCTACATCCTGTAGGTCGAATACCACGACATCAATTCCACTCAGGTCTTCGGGCGTGGGCTTCTTATGGATTCCGTAAAGCGAAACCAGCGGAATACCTGTTACAGGATCAATGCTGTCGTTAACCAACTCTCCGGCATCGGCAGTACCTCTGAAGCCGTGTTCCGGACAAAATATCTTCTTCAGGAGGATCCCCGAACTCAACAACGTATCCGCGAGGTGTGTTTCTCCAACAAGGGAAGCCTGGTTTGCCACCAACGCCACTTGTTTACCTTTTAACAACGGAAGATACGCGTGCAACTGTTGTGCTCCGGTAACAACTTCATCGTATTCAACCAGTTGCGGTGAATTTTGTGTGCATCCCTGAAAGGGAAAAACCATGAAAATAAATAAACCGCTAATCAACCAACCGAAAGTCCTCATATAAAATTGCTTTTGTTAAATTTGTGCCCACTATGGCAACACCCTCTTTCTCATATTTCATTGCAAACCGCATTTCAGGAAAGGGAGCAAACAACTTGTCCCGTCCGGTCGTGGGTATTTCTGTTGTAAGCATTGCCCTGGGCGTTATGCTCATGTTGATCAGTGTGGCCATCGTAGTGGGCTTTAAGCACAGCATTAGCGACAAAGTTACCGGCTTTACCTCACATTTGCAAATTGTGCCATTCGATAATAATGAATCGCTTGAAGGACAGCCAGTTGATACTAAAAGCGAATTTGTTCACAACCTGAAACTAAATCCGGAAATCAGTCATATACAATTTACAGCAAAAAAAGCAGGTGTAGTAAAAACGAAAGATCAAATCCAGGGGGTCATATTTAAAGGAATCGGTATTGATTACGATTCCACCTTTCTGATTGAAGCATTAACAGAAGGTCGTTTTCCAAATCTGAATGGAGAGGTGAGTACCAACGAAGTGCTTATCTCACAAACCCTGGCCAATAAATTACATCTGAATATCCATGACGATTTACGGATTTGGTTTGTCCAGGATGATGAAACCCAAGCCCGCGGAAGAAAACTGACTGTATCGGGTTTTTTCAATACCAGCCTGGAGGAATTTGACAACGCCTACCTGATAGGGGATATCAGGCACATACAAAAACTAAACGGCTGGACAGCGGAGCAGGTAGGTATGATTGAGGTAGACCTGGCAGATCAGAACCGCATCAGGGAAACCGCCATGGAACTTTACAAACAAATTCCGTACAACCTGAATATTGTAACCGTATTGGATGCCTTTCCTCAGATTTTCGATTGGCTCGACTTATTGGACATGAATGTGATTGTCATTCTCACTTTGCTTGCATTGGTAGCCTCCATCACCCTGATATCTACGCTGCTTATCATCATCATCGAGCGGACCAATATGGTAGGTCTGCTGAAAGCACTTGGTGCGAACAATAGAACCATACAACGGATTTTTTTAATTAAAACAGGCAGGATAATCCTTCGGGGAATGTTTTGGGGCAACTTGTCAGGATTGGCCTTTATCTTTCTGCAAGACATTTTTCATTTCATCAAACTTTCGCCCGAATCCTACTATATCGACTATGTCCCGGTCGAGTTATCTGTGGCTGCGTTTTTAATGTTAAATATAGGTGTGCTGATCGTTACCTTTTTTGTTCTGATGATTCCGGCGTTTACCATCACACACATTTCACCTTCTAAGGCATTGAGGTATTCATAATCACCGCGCATCTTTTATGTCGTCATGATCATCATGTTAAAAATCCTTTGTTAATATCATTCTGTTTATGACTAAAAGATTAGCTTTGTGCACATGATGCTTATGTTTACCCAGTTAAAGAGCCGAAACATCATGTTTCTGGTTGTATTTTTTTGGCTCATATTGCCAATAGAGGCTCAAATAGTGGGCACGCCTTTCGTGAGAAATTTTGAACGATCTGATTATCAAGGTGGATTTCAAACATGGTCCATTGCACAAGGGGATAATGGAATGATGTATTTTGGTAATAATAACGGACTACTAGAATACGATGGAATCAATTGGATTTTGTATCCGTTGCCAAATAGCAGTATCGTGAGAGCACTCTGCAAAGGAAAAGATCATGTGCTTTTTTCCGGAGGATTTAATGAGATTGGCTATTTCGAATTGGGCAAAATGGGTGGTGTAACTTTTAAAAGTTTGTTATCTCTTGTCCCGGAAGAAAGTAGAGATTTTGGCGAAATATGGAAAATATTTATGCATTCTGACGGTGTGATATTCCAGTCGTTTTCACAACTGATGTTTTACAAAGACAATGAAATCAAGATAATAAAAGCACCCTCCTCCTTTCATTTCTCCTTTTTAGTGAATGGTGAATACTACGTAAACGATCTTGAAAAAGGGTTGATGCGCTATTCCATGGGCGAACTTTTTCCATTGGTAGGAATGGAGAGACTTAAAGGGTTAGAATTGTGGTCTGTTTTGCCTTTTGAAAACAAACTCATGATTGCCACCGCATCCAAAGGAATCTATTTGTATGATGGTAATTCACTCAAAGAATGGGCATGTGAAACCAATACATTGTTAAAACCCCAGCAAATTTATAGTGCGATACGATTAAGTGAAAACGAACTGGCCTTTGGAACCATTCAAAATGGACTGTTGATCAGCGATAGAACCGGTAAACCCTTACAAGAGTTAAATTGGAGAGATGGATTACAAAACAATACCATTTTATGTATACATAAGGATCAATTTAATAATTTATGGCTAGGCACCGATCATGGCATTGATTATGTAGAAATTAACTCTTCACTAACAAGACTTTCATACAATTACGGACTCAGTACAGGATATACAGCCATTTTTCGGGAAGGGAATCTATATCTTGGTACAAACCAGGGTCTTTTTATAACACGTTGGAATGTGCCTGACCATGAATTATCCCATTCACGACCTTTTAAAATAATTAACGAAACGCAGGGACAGGTTTGGACATTAAATGAGATAGGAGGGGCTCTTTTCTGCGGGCATAATAGTGGTACATTCATCATTGAAAAAGACCGCGCCACGAAAATTAGTGATGTTGCAGGAGGGTGGACTTATTTAGAAATACCCTCTCAAAATAACAAAGTGATAGGAGGCACTTATTCCGGTCTTATTTTATTTGAAAAAATTAATGGGCAATGGACTTTTTCAAAACGAGTTCCCGGTTTTTCAGAATCCTCCAGAAGCCTTGCAATTGATACCGATGGATCTATATGGATGGCACATGGTATGAAAGGTGTTTTTCATCTTTGGCTGAATGAGCAATACGACAGTATCATTCAGTTTGACTTTTACAACAGTCAAAACAGTCCACTAAACGATTATGCCGTCAATATGGCTCAAACAAACTTAGGAATCCTCTTCAACAGCGGGGTTAATACGTTCAGATATGACAAAGTAAAGAAATCGTTTGAATCCATGTCCCAATTTGAATCTTATATGAATGGATTGTCAATCAGTTCATTAAAAGAGGATGACCAAGGTGATTTGTGGTATTTTGACAACAGCAGAGCTGGGGTGCTCAGGAGGCAGGAAGATGGGACATTTAATAAAATAGACCTTCCGTTTCGACGATTGGAAGGAAGTTTTGTCAACGGATTTGAGTTTGTATATCCCTATCATGAGGGAAATGTTATATTTGGTACAGAAAATGGATTCGTGCATTACAACCCAAGCTTGAATAAATCCTATGCATATCCGTTTAAGGCCTATATAAGAACTATTCACACATTTTATCCCGACACAATTCTTCATGTAGATTCATCGCTGTTAGAAAAGCCGGTTGTATTAAACTACAGCAATAACGGAGCTGATTTCAGCTTTTCGGCCAACGATTTTGAAAATTCAGATAAAATTTTGTTTTCTACCAGACTGGAAGGTTACGAAATCAAGTGGTCGGAATGGCAATCCAGGCCATCACGCGAATTTACTAACCTGGAGGAAGGAAATTACATTTTCAGCGTGAAAGCAAAAAACACTTATGGCACAGTTACCAAGCCTGTCAGTGTAGAATTCAGGGTGCTACCTCCATGGAAACGAACAATAACAGCTTATATCATTTACCTGCTATTTGTAGTTGGATTGCTGGTCATGTTAGCTTGGTGGATTAAAAAGCGAGTTGAAAAAACGAAACTTCACACCCAATTGCAGCAGGAAGAATTGTTCCGGAAAAGGGAAGAAGTTCTGCAAAGAGAAACATTGGAGGCAGAGAAAAAAGTTATTAAAATGCGAAACGAAAAGCTTCGTGAGGAAATGGTGATAAAAGACAAAGAGCTGGCCAATGCTACCATGCAAACGTTGCATAAAAACAAGACAATGATCAATATCAAGAATGAACTAAATAAAATATCCAGTTCATTCGATACCCAGCAGAAATACCATATACAGCTCCTGATTCGTAAAATTAACAAAGAAATTGACAATGAAAACCAATGGAAAGTATTCGAAACTCATTTTGAAAATGTTCATGAAGCTTTCCTTACACGCATAAAATTGGCTTTCCCAATCCTCACTCCACGCGAACTTAAATTGTGTGCCTACCTGCGTATGAATATTTCCAGCAAAGAAATTTCAGTACTTATGAATATTTCAACCAGGGGAGTAGAAATAAGTCGCTATCGTTTGCGTAAAAAGTTTAATCTCGGTCGAGAAGAAAATTTAACAGACTTCATTCTTTCCTTTTAGAATAGAAAATATTATCGTATTCAATGCAAATTGGTATGGAACTTAATTATAAATAGTAATCCCTGTCATAAGAAATTGTTTACCAGTCTTATATAATTTTGTTGATGTATTTATGTTGTAGTGTATTTTTACTACTGATGTATTTTTGACGCACCAAATATATTGACATATCCTAATTTTAATATTTACTTCGTCCAAATATTCTAATTGTCGCAATCGATTTAATACTTGATGAATCAAAAAAATGTTATAAAAAAACCCTATGCTCATGACAAAAATTTATTCTGTTTTATTGCTGTTGGTGCTGTTGATTCCGTGGCAGGTAAAAGCCCAGGGAAGTGCAGTACAGGGTGTGGTTATCTCTTCGGAGGATTTACTGCCCATTCCCGGAGCTACCGTTCTGGAGAAAGGAACCACAAATGGTACCTCCACAGACCTCGATGGTAAGTTTGTCTTACAAAATGTTTCTCCTCAATCAACCCTCATATTCTCATATGTAGGTATGAAGTCTCAGGAGATTCTATTAACAAGTGGACAAAATAATGTGAAGGTCACATTGGATCTTGACATATCATTACTAAATGAAGTTGTAGTAATTGGTTATGGAACCGTCAAGAAAAAGGATGTAACAGGAGCCGTTTCAATTGTTGATTCTAAAACAATTAGTAAATTGAATCCTGTTAAAATAGAACAGGCACTTCAAGGAACCATTACAGGGGTTAATGTAACTGAACAATCCGGTGCCCCTGGTGCCGGTTTGGATATTCGAATCCGTGGAATATCAACCAATGGTGATGCATCACCTGTTGCTATTATTGATGGATATCAAGGTGATTTGAATACACTTAATCCAAACGATATTGAAACGATAACTGTTTTAAAGGATGCGCAGGCGGCAATTTATGGAACTGTTGGTGCCAATGGTATTATTCTTATCACCACAAAAACTGGTAAAAGAAACACACCTACCACTGTAAAGTTCAACAGCACTTCCGGTTTGCAACAAACAACACGAAAATTGCCTGTATTAAATGCAACCGAATATGCAGTTTTGTTAAATGAAAGTTATGCCAGCGCCGGTAAGCCCCTTCCGTTTCCTGATGTTTCAGGCTTAGGGAAAGGCACCAATTGGCAGGATCAGCTTTTCACCACACAACCTATTTTTGATAACAATGTAAGCATTTCAGGAGGGTCAGCAAAAATGACTTATTCTATTAGTGCTTCCGATTTAAGGCAGAAGGGCATAATTGGTGGTGACAAAGCAGCATTTGAAAGATCCACCGCCCGTATTAGCATGGGAGCAGATTTTACAAATTGGTTAAAATTTAACTCGAGCATTACCTATACCCATATCGATCGTACGTCTTTCAACGACTTTGGTTTGGGATCGGTGCTGTTTAACGCTGTCAATATGCCTTCTACGGTACCTGTTTATAATCCGGATGGAAGTTATTTTATTGCCCCGGCCAATGTGGGAATCGAAATTATCAACCCATTACAGCAAATTGCAAATACCTTTAATTCATATTATCTTAATAAGCTAAATGGTAATCTTGGACTTGAAGCTAAATTCGCCAATCATTTTACAGCTACAGCACGGATAGGGTTTAACTCGACATTTGATCATGGCAAATCGTTTACAAAAGTGGTGGATTATGGAGAATCAAAAGTGTTTAATGTACCGCGCAGCAGTGTTTATCAAAGCAGGAACAACTATAATGATTATACTTTTGATGCGTTCGTCAATTATGATAACAATTTCAATGAAACACACCATGTTACAGGAACGCTGGGAACATCAGTTTTTCAGGAATGGGGCAACGGTCTTAATGCCACAGGCTACGATGTACCCAATAATTCATGGGAATTTGCCGATATAAGCCTGACTACAGGATATGTTGATAGTAAATCTTCAGGTTCATATACTTATGATCAACGACGGTTGTCCTATTTCGCAAGGGCTCAATACGATTATAAAGGCAAATACCTGGTATCTGCTATGTTTAGAAGAGATGCTTCAACAAAATTTGGTCCAGACAATGCGGTGGCTTATTTCCCTTCTGCAACCGTAGGATGGATTATATCGGATGAAGGTTTTTTAAAGGATGTTAAACAAATAAATTTTCTAAAACTAAGAGCGAGTTATGGTATCCTGGGGTCAGATAAAATTGATTCCTATAAATACATTTCGCAGCTTAATGGTGAAGGAGTTTATGTGCTTAACGGACAGCTTGTTTATGGAACGGCAATCGGTACCTTACCAAATCCGGGTATCAAGTGGGAACAATCAGAACAAATTGATGCAGGATTCGACCTCACCTTCCTAAACGACCGGATGGATTTTACTGCTGACTACTTTGTAAAAACGACAAAAGATCTGCTAATTCCTAACATCCCCGTATCAGGTATTCTTGGAACCTATGCCCCGGGGGCAGGAAGTCCGACTATTAATGCTGGTACGGTACGTAACAGTGGATTGGAATTTGCTCTTGGTTTTCGTGGCCCGGCGGTTGAAAATTTTAGTTATCGGATAAATTATAACCTGACCATACTTAAAAATGAAGTCCTGAAGGTAGATAATGGAACAGGATTTTACCCTGGTGGAAGTTTTGGCGTTGGACAACCTTCACCTGCCCGCATGGAAGTAGGGCAACCTATCGGTTATTTTTATGGATACAAAACCGATGGTTTATTTCAAACTCAGGAAGAAGTTGATGCTCACCCTTCTCAACAGGCATTGGGTTCAGTAGCTTCTCCGGGAGATCTTAGATTTGTGGATGTCAACGGTGACGGCGTGCTCAATTCCAATGACAAAACCTATATTGGTGATCCTATTCCTGACTTTGTGATGGGATTAAATATTTCATTACAATATAAAAACTTTGATTTTGTTGCCTATACATTTGCCAGCATAGGAAATGACATTGTTAGAAATTATGAACGTGCACAACCGGATGTTAACAAACTCAGTACCACGATCGACAGGTGGACAGGTCCGGGTACAAGCAATCAAGTGCCAAGGGTTACCTATGGAGCTACTGCCAATACAATTTTTTCAGATTACTATGTTGAAGATGGATCTTATTTAAGGCTTCAAAGAGTTTCGCTGGGTTACCGAATCCCTCAGGTTATAACTAAAAGAGCGAGAATTGACGAGGTTAGGTTCTTTGTGGCAGTCAATAACCTGGTTACACTTACCAGGTATATGGGGTTCGATCCCGGCGCATCAACTGGACAGCCAATTGGAGGTGGTTTCGACTCAGGATTCTACCCTGCCGCGAGAACATACTGGTTTGGATTTAGCATTAACCTTTAATAACTGTAAAATGAAAAGATTTATTTATAATAAAACAATAGTTACTCTCGCTCTCCTGACACTATTATTGGGCTACTCATGCAGCGATAAATTTGTTGAGGTTTCACCTGAGTATTCCATCGACTCTGAAAATTACTTTAACTCAGAGTCTGATTACTATATGGCTCTTGTGGCATCATACGACCTGCTTCAATCGACCTATGCCAATGCGATATTAGGCGAAATAGCTTCAAACAATACCCGTTGCGGAGGAGAAAGCCCTACAGATGTTATAGGCTGGCAACAGGTTGATCAAATGACACAAACACCCACCAATAGCAACCTGAGTGATATATGGGATTGGATGTTTGCCGGAGTTCAGCGCACAAATTACTTCATGGAATTCAAAGATAAATCTGATTTTGACGGGAAAGATGAGATGATTGGCGAGGTGCGGTTCCTTAGGGCGTATTTCAATTTCGAATTGGTAAAATGGTTTGGCCCCATTCCTTTTAAAGTGGACGAACGTTTTAAACTTGGAGATGAAACAACTATTCCCAGGTATCCGGTAGCGGAAGTGTATACCTTTATCGAAGAAGACCTTCAGTATGCGGCCAGTGTACTTCCTTCCACGCCCATTCAGGCTGGCAGAGCCACCAAGGGAGCTGCACAGGCCTTATTGGGCAAAGTTTACCTTTATCAGGATAAGTTTGCAGAATCAGCCGAAGTGCTGGATAAAGTAATTACCGAAGGCCCTTACTTTTTGGTAAATGATTACAATTCAATTTTTGAAGCCGAAGGCGAAAACGGCTCCGAGTCCGTATTCGAAGTACAATATACCGATGCCGAGGGTGCAAGCTTTAATTGTTTACAATGTGTTGAAGGCAATGTAGCTGTTGGTTTTAGCGGCGTTAGGGGGTATGATGGTCCATTGTTCACATCAGGTTTTAGTTTTAATGTACCTACTCAGGAAGCTGTTGATCAATTTGAATCGGGAGATTTACGCATGGGAGTAACCATCCTCGATATTGCAGCATGGGCAGACTCTACAGGTGCAGTGTATTCTACAGGTAATGATCATACAGGATATTTTAACAGAAAATACCTGCCACGTAAAAGAAGTGAAAATGCGCAACCCGACTTAAATTTGACGAATCCCAATAATTACCGGGCTATCCGGTATTCAGATGTCCTGCTTATGGCTGCTGAAGCCAACAACCGGGGTGGAATTTCTGATGCCAAAGCTCAGGAATATCTTAACATGGTTCGCCGCAGGGCTTTCGGAGATGACGACCACAACATTACTTTAGCAGGTGCTGCCCTTACCGATGCCATATATCACGAACGAAGGGTGGAATTAATGGGCGAAGGAATACACTTTTTTGACCTGGTAAGAACAGGACGAGCTGCCGGCCAAGTCGAAGGATTTGTAGCAGGTAAAAATGAAGTCTTTCCAATTCCAATCGAAGAAATAGAATTCTCAGCTGGAAACTGGAAACAAAACCCAAATTATTAATCCAAAACTTATAAACGATGAATAGCATAAAAAATATAGCCGTATTTATCTTCGTTCTGGTGGTATTAGCTTCCTGCAAAAAGGACGTTGATAACCTGAAAGTATTGGATAACGTAAAAGCTCCCACCAACGTAAACGCCATCTTTGATATTACGCAGGACAATACGGGGGTGGTAACAATTATTCCAACAGCGGAAGGTGTAACCGAATTTTTTATCACCTTTGGCGATGCAACTGACGAAAAACCAACTACCTATGCCATCAATGAAGTAATAACGCATACCTATACAGAAGGAGTTTTTACTGTGGGTATTACTGCATCCGGGTTAACCGGACTTACTTCTAAAATCGAAAAAGAGCTAAATGTCACTTTTAAAGCTCCTGAAAACCTGGTGGTTACCATCGTACCTGATGCAATCAATCCTAAAACTATTTCAGTTACCGCTACCGCGGATTACGCCACCATAATGGAAATTTATTTTGGTGAAGTAACAGGGGAGGAGCCTGTTAAGGTCCTTCCGGGAGAGGCTGCCCTTCACACCTACGCTGAAGCAGGCAACTACGTGGTTCGGGTTGTAGCCAAAAGTGGTGGATCAGCAACAGTGGAACATAGCGAAACAGTGACTATTTCTGCGGCTTCTGATCCGGTTACTTTACCCATCACCTTTGAATCGTACACCGTTAATTACTCGTTTGTTGATTTTGGCAATGAGGTTACTTCCGTGGTCGACAATCCCGATGCTTCCGGTATCAACAACAGTGCACGTGTGGCTCAATCGATAAAAACCACCGGTGCTGAAACCTGGGCCGGCACCTTGTTAACCCTGGCATCACCCATCGACTTTACTGCCAAAAAGTTAATCAGGGTAAAAGTCTTGTCACCGAAGAGGGGAGTTGTAGTTAAATTCAAAATTGAGAATTTAAACAATGCTGACATCAACGCAGAAGTGGACGTCATAACAACAACTTCAAACGAATGGGAAGAGTTGACCTTCGACTTTTCAGGCATTGATTTGGGACAAGAATACCAGAAAGTAGTCATGTTTTTCGATTTTGGAAATACTGGAGATGACGCCACTTACTATTTTGATGACATCAAACAAGCCAGTGCTGCTGTTAGTACAGGAATAGTTGGAACATGGAAAATAAAACCTGAAGCCGGATCACTTGGCGTTGGTCCTGAGTTGGGTGATATCTCCTGGTGGGCCATTGATGCAGCTGGTGTAGAGGCTCGTGCTTGCTTCTATGATGACGATTATATCTTTGGTGCAGATGGTTCATTTAGCAATGTACTGGGCACGGAAACCTGGATTGAAGGATGGCAAGGTGGGTCAGATGCTTGTGGAACTCCCGTTGCACCACATGATGGATCCGCAGTAGCCAATTACACATACGATGCTGCAGCGGGTACCGTTACTTTAAACGGAGTTGGAGCCTATTTGGGCATTGCAAAAGCATATAATGGAGGCGAATTGACAACTCCGTCGGATGCTCCTGAATCCATTACCTATCAAATCACGTTTTCGGATGAAGAAACAGTTATGACCCTTGACATCAACATTGGAGGCGGATGGTGGAGATTTATCCTGGTAAAAGACGGAACCGTAGTTTCATCTCCATTGGATGGCACATGGAAAATAGCTCCAGAGGCTGGTTCACTGGGCGTAGGTCCTGAATTGGGCGATATCTCCTGGTGGGCCATTGATGCGGCTGGTGTAGAGGCTCGTGCTTGTTTTTATGATGACGAATATATCTTTGGTTCTGATGGCTCATTCTCAAATGTGTTGGGCACAGAAACCTGGGTAGAAGGGTGGCAAGGTGGCACCGATGCTTGTGGCGCACCTGTTGCTCCACATGATGGATCTGCTTCAGCTACATTCGCCTATGATGCTGATGCTGGTACTGTAACAATTAATGGAGTGGGAGCCTATCTGGGTATTCCTAAGGCATATAACGGTGGTGAATTGACCACACCTGCCGATGCTCCCGAAACCATTACCTACAACATTGCTCTCGAAGACGAAAATACCAGAATGACCCTGGATATCAATATCGGAGGTGGTTGGTGGAGATTTATTCTCGTTAAAAACTAGAAAAAAGTAAAAACATGAAAAAGATAAAATACATATTACCTATCCTGGTCTGGATGCTCTTTATTTTTAGCAGCTGCCAGAAAGACAAATTTGAACTGGGCGATTTGGTAGCCCCGACCAATGTATCGTTAACCTACAATATTGTAGGAGTTGACGATGAAAATCCTTACGGAGATGGTAGCGGCATAGTTAATTTCATTGCTACTGCGGATAATGAAATCACCTTTAATTATGTTTTTGGCGATGGATTTGACACCATATCAGCAAATGGAGTAAAATCGCACAGATTCTCAAAACCAGGAGTCAATACTTATATTGTAGCAGTTTTTGCCATCGGAACAGGTGGCGTTACATCCAATAATACTGTTCAGGTTGAGGTGCTTAGTAATTTCTCCGATGAAGAAGCAGTGCAATTACTCACCGGGGGATCTTCAAAAACATGGTATTGGGCAGCAGATCAGCTTGGCCATTTAGGTTTAGGGCCCAACTTTGTAGAAGATGGAAATGAAAATCATACATGGCCATCATGGTATCAGGCTGCACCGTGGGAGAAATCAGCTTCATCATTGTATGAATGTGAGTTTGTGTTCTCACTTGAAGGTGGAGATATGAAATTTGAGCAAAAAAATCATACCGGTGAAGCATTTATTCAGGGCATCTATGCTGCTGAACTTGGCTTAGGAGATGAGGGAAGCCATCCATTTGATATTGAAGGGATAAAAAATGCACAATTTAGTCCTTCCTCTTCAATTGCTACAATTGATGGTGGTTATAGAGGCACTACAATTAATTTCTCAGATGGTGGATTTATGGGGTTTTATGCAGGGTCAAGCTCTTATGAAATTATTGAGGTTACAGAAAATATGCTAAGAGTAAGAATGGTGCAGGCCAATAATCCTGACTTTGCCTGGTATCACATTTTTACCAATGTAAAACCTGTACAATAAATTCAATAAAAATAATTGGTTTTGAATTGGGTGGTCGTTGAAAACAGTCGATGTAACAAGGAATTTAAGCTCCCTTGCTGCATCGGCTGTCGGAGACCAAAATGATCAAATGATTTATAAAAAGACCTCCCTGTTTTTCAAATCAATTATACTACAAAAGTCAATCTTAATCCTATATAAATGAAGACGTTTACTAAAACAAATCTTTTTATCAAAATTCCTCTAATTTCGCTATTCATCACTACCCTGACAAGTTTTGGAGGTTGTGATAATAATAATGATGCTGATTTTAAGGCAGATTTTACTTACACTTTTAATGATGAAAATCATGTGGCATACGTTAATACCTCTGAGGGTGAGTACTATTCAATGATTTGGAATTTTGGAAACGGGGATGGCGATACCACTACCAATAAAAAAAAATCATATGACATCTACTATCCTATTGCCGGAGATTATGAAGTATCGTTGCACCTGACCGATTATAACGGGAACAATACATCTTCCAATAAAGCGATTACAATTGCCAACACAGAGATTCAGTTGTCCTTTACTTTGGAGATCACCCCTGACAACCCCAATTATGTCAACCTGATTAATACAACCACTGGTCAATACGACTCTTTTAGCTGGCACTTTCGCGATGAGCTTATCGAAAATGAAATGGAATATACTGCCTATTTCCCTCTCGAAGGAAACTATCCAATTGAATTGGTGGTCATGATTGGCTCCGACAGTTTCTCGTTAATTCAGATTGTTAATATCCTGCAAGATGATCCCGACTATATTCCCAACCTGACCCTGGTTTGGTCTGATGAGTTTGACGGGACGTCGGTAAACTCAAACAACTGGATCTTTGACACAGGCTCAGGCGGTTGGGGAAATCAGGAACTTCAAAACTATACCAATGGTAACAATGCTGAAGTAGTTGATGGTAATCTGGTAATTACAGCACGAAAAATAAATGACAACACTACGGTGGGCTCCTATACATCAGCGCGTATGGTTAGCCAGGGCAAGCATGATTTTAAATATGGTAAAATGGAGATCCGTGCCAAATTGCCCTCAGGCAGAGGTATTTGGCCCGCCATCTGGATGCTGGGTAGCGATATCAACAGTATTGGCTGGCCTGCTTGTGGGGAAATAGATATTATGGAATATGTTGGATACGAGCCAGATGTGGTTCATTCTACCGTGCACACGACTTCAGGGAATGGGGGAACGGGAAGTGGCAGTAGTTTGAGCTTGCCCACTTGTGAAGAGGAATTTCATGTTTATGGATTGCTTTGGACAGAAAAAAAACTTGTTTTTTATGTGGATGATCTGGAAAACATAGTCCATACTTATTCACCTGTGGTTAAAACGGACGAAAACTGGCCTTTCGACAAACCTGCCTTCTTTATTCTCAACGTTGCTGTAGGAGGAACCTGGGGTGGATTGCAAGGTATTGACAATACCATCTTTCCTCAAAGTATGGAAGTTGATTATGTAAGGGTATATCAGGAAGTTAAATAGCACTTATTGCCATCGTGATGAAAACACTAATTCCATTTACATGCTTACTTCTATTTTGGATGGCTTGTGATACCAAACACAACAAAAACAGGGCTGTTTCCGATGTCAAAAACGAAGACTATCAATTGGTTTGGCATGATGAGTTTGATTATGATGGTCTGCCAGACTCTGCCAAATGGAAATACGACACCGAAGGAAATGAAGTCGGTTGGGGAAATTTGGAAGCACAGGAATACACTGTGGCTAAAAAAGAAAATGCTGGTGTGGAAAACGGAATCCTTCGCATTACAGCACTTTATCAGGATAGTAATGAAAAAGAATTCACCTCTGCCCGGCTAACTTCCAAAGCAGACTGGCAATATGGACGTGTAGAAGTAAATGCGAGATTGCCACGTGCCAGAGGTACATGGTCAGCTATTTGGATGATGCCTGGAAATTGGACTTTTAAAGACGGTAACTGGCCCGATATTGGCGAAATCGATATCATGGAGCATGTGGGACATGATGAGGGGATAGTTCACGCTTCAGCGCATTCCAAAGATTACCAGTGGCAGACTAAAACCCAGCAAACAGCCACCCTGTTTGTGCCACAGGTTACATCCCGGTTCCATACTTATGCGCTGGAATGGACTCCTGACAGGCTTTTTGCCTTTGTAGATGATAGCTTGTATTTTCAATATCAAAATGAAGGACTTGGAGAATCAAAATGGCCATACAATAAGCCTTATTATCTAATACTCAATTTGGCCATCGGTGGTGCCTGGGGAGGTTTGAATGGCATTGATACCAATGCCTTTCCTCAAACCATGGAAGTTGATTTTGTAAGGATTTATCAAAAAACAAAGTAAACATGAAAAATAACAACGTATATGTCGTGTTTATTTCACTAATTGTGACTCCGGGCACCTTCTTAATGGGATTTGATGCATCGGTCATATCGGGCGTTGTAAAATTGATTGAACCTGAATTTGGACTTATCAAAATCGAAGCCCATCAATAGACATTCCATGGAGCATAAAAAAATATTTATCGGAAATAGTGAGTTAAAAACCATTAAAGGAGGAATTACAGGGCGATTTGTTGACCTGGATGGTGAAAAGTATTATCAAATACAGAATTACCACGAAATGCCGGATTTCCTTATGAGCATTGTAAGCGATTCAGATCATTGGATGTTTATTTCGAGCAATGGTGCACTAACAGCTGGCAGAAAAGACCGAAACCATGCATTGTTTCCTTACTACACCGATGACAAAATACATGATTACAAAGGAATTACAGGAAGCGTTTCCTCATTTCTAGTTACCAGGGATAACCGTACTCTTTTGTGGGAACCTTTTACAGAGGAGTCGCTTAAATTTTATCAGATCACACGAAACATTTACAAAAGCACCTATGGAAATAGCGTGGTTTTTGAAGAAATTAACAACGAACTTGGCTTGTGTTTTCGTTACGGATGGTATAACAGTGAGCAGTTTGGATTTGTAAAAAAGTCAATGATTGTTAATTTGGGCAAAAAAACAACTCAGATAGCTTTATTGGATGGTCTGCGCAACATCCTTCCTTATGGAGTAGATTATGGTTTCCAAAACGAATACAGCAACTTGCTGGATGCGTATAAAAAGAATGAGTTATTGCCTGACACCACCTTGGGCTTGTTTATGTTGAGTTCAATTCCGGTTGATAGGGCAGAGCCCAGTGAAGCACTTAAAACAACAGCGGTTTGGTCGATTGGCTTCGGCAAGGAGAGTAAAATTCTTGTGTCGGATAAACAAGTCGGAAAATTTAAACAGGGAGATGCGGTTGAACAGGAAACGGATATCAGGGCATCCCGTGGAGCTTATCATATTTATGCTTCCCTGGATTTGCAGGCTCAACAGGAAAAATCTTGGTTTACAGTATCAGAAATCAATTTGGGAAGTACCGAAGTGGCCAACCTTAAAAGGCACATCCTGCAAACGGAGGACCTGGAATCTCAGTTAATGTCTGATATACGCAAAGGTACTGGTAATTTAAAAAAAATGGTGGCAAATGCCGATGGCTTTCAGGTAACCAATACACCTTTATGTAGTGCAAGGCATTATTCAAATACCCTGTACAATATCATGCGGGGAGGCGTGTTTGCCAATAATTATACGGTTGAAAGACATGATTTCAAGTTGTATGTCGGGCAAATTAACAAGCGAGCAGCAAAAAAACATCACTTATGGCTCGATAGCTTACCTGTCCAGGTTTCTTATACAGATTTACTGGCCATGGCCGAAAAGTTCGATGATGCTGATTTAACGCGTATTACCTGTGAATACCTGCCGTTAACTTTTAGTCGCAGGCATGGTGATCCAAGCCGACCATGGAATCAATTCTCCATTGAAACAAAAAATGAGGATGCTAGCCTTAAATACAATTATCAGGGTAACTGGCGCGATATTTTTCAGAATTGGGAAGCACTTTGCCTGTCCTATCCTGAATTTATTGAAGGAATCATTTCCAGGTTTGTAAATGCTTCCACCATGGATGGTTACAATCCTTACAGAATCATGCGTAATGGGTTCGAATGGGAAGTTCCCGACCCGCACAATGCCTGGTCATATATTGGTTATTGGGGCGATCATCAAATCATTTACCTTCAAAAACTCATGGAACTTTCTCATCAGTTTCATCCGGGTAAAATAGACGTTCTGCTTAACCAAAGGATTTTCACCTATGCCAATATACCTTATCAGATTAAGTCTTACGATGAAATTATTGAAAATCCGAAAGATACGGTTCTATTTAATGCAGCTCTGCATGAGCGCATCCATATCAATGTTGCACATTTGGGCGCAGATGCCAGATTACTTTGGGATAAATCAGGACACCATACGTACAAAGTAAACCTTACTGAAAAAATTCTGGCCACCTTGCTGTCTAAACTTAGCAATTTTATTCCTGAAGCCGGCATTTGGTTAAATACACAACGTCCTGAGTGGAACGATGCCAACAACGCACTGGTGGGCAATGGAACCTCCATGGTAACCCTCTGTTATTTGCGTAGATTCTTAAAATTTTGGGAAGAATTATTTGCCAATTCGACCCACGAACAGGTTGCTGTTTCTGAAGAAATGGCCACATTTTTTCAGGATATTTTTACCATCTTTAAAAACGGAGTCAGGCTGTTAACAAGTGGGTTTACCGATCAGGATCGAAAGAGCATGACAGATTCCCTTGGCCTGGCTTACGAAAAGTTCAGAAAAAAAATCTACGCTGAATCCTTTTCAGGAGAAACCAATTGGCTCTCATTGATTAACATATCTGATTTCTGCACCCTCAGTTTAAAATATATTGATCAGACCATTCGGGTGAATAAACGGACTGACGGTCTGTATCACGCTTACAATCTCATATCCTTTCATTCAGACAGTATTTCCATCAGAAATTTATATGAAATGCTTGAGGGTCAGGTGGCTGTATTAAGTTCCGGACTTTTATCCACACAAGAAAGTCTGGATGTGCTCAATTCATTGAAAAACAGCCAGATTTTCAGGGAAGATCAATACAGTTATATGCTGTATCCCAACCGCGAACTTCCTCGTTTTGAGAATAAAAATAATATTCCGGCAGATCTTGTTGAACAATCATTTTTACTGAAAATGCTCATTGCAGATCAGGATACCTCTATTATAAAAGTAGACCAAACAGGCAGATTTCATTTCAATGAATCCTTTAGAAATGTGGAAAAACTTCGGCTGGCTTTAAATAAATTAGATGCAAAAACCGATGAACACCCCATCGGTCAGGAAAAAGACCTGATTCTGAGTATCTACGAAAAAATATTCGATCACAAGTCGTTTACAGGACGATCGGGAGCATTCTATGGATATGAAGGCCTGGGCTCAATCTACTGGCACATGGTTTCCAAACTCCTGCTTGCTACCCAGGAGTGTTACCTAAAAGCCATCGACGAAGGTGCTGATAGCTCTCTGTCGGGACAACTAAAGGCTCATTATTATGAAATTAAAGCCGGTATAGGGCTTTACAAGTCTCCCGAATTGTATGGGGCTTTTCCAACGGATGCATACTCGCATACACCTTTTAACGCGGGGGTAAAACAGCCGGGTTTAACCGGACAGGTAAAGGAAGACATCATCACGCGATTGGGTGAAATGGGGGTAAGGGTTAACTCAGGCCGAATAATTTTTAATCCTTCTTTGCTCAATGAAGATGAAATATTGAACGAAAGTCATCAATTTGAATATCTGTCTGTTGAAGGTGATAATCTATGTATTGAATTAAATAAAAATCAAATAGGGTTTACCTACTGCCAGGTGCCTGTAATCGTTACTTTTTCCAATGAGGAAATAATTACCATCCATTATAAAAATGGCAAAACAAATGAAATACAGGGCAAATGCATCAATATTGCTACCAGCAAACAACTATTTAATCGCGATGGCGAAATTCAAATGATCAGCGTAACAGTAAATAAACCAAAGCATGTTGGTTAATCACAAAAATATCAGGAATTGATGGACTGGGCTGAACAACATAATATTACAACCTTTTGGTTTGAAGCTTCTGACGAGTACTGGAAGGGCGATCCATACGACGTGATGGGAGCAGAGAAACACTGGGAGCTTTTTACGGTAGATCGCAATACCAAACCTGTAGCAGATTATTTACTTGCCGAAACAATGAAGTTGAAAATTAAAGACAATAAAAAAAATAGGAGAGACCATGGCGCACTATAAGACAGCAACAGCTGATATCGTTCCTTTCGGGCAAAAAATAGCCTTTGGATCAGGTCATCTGGCCAACCAGTTGTTTCCGGCAGCGCTGGGGGTTTTTATGGTCGTGTTGATTATGTCTTTAAATATGAACCCGATACTTGCCGGAATATTGGGCGCATTTCCTCGACTTTTAGACGCCTTAACTGATCCCATCATGGGGTTTATATCTGATAATACAAAATCCAAATGGGGACGAAGAAAGCCCTATATCCTGCTGGGAAGTATTATCACCGGGATAACCTTCATGATTATGTGGCAACTAAATCCTGAAGATTCGCAAACCTATAATTTTTTCTATTTCTTAATCGTATCCATATTTTTCTACATCGGATATACCATTTTTGCGACCCCGTTAATTGGATTAGGTTATGAAATGACATCTGATTACAATGAGAGAACAAGATTAATGGCAGTTTCGCAGTGGATGGGACAAATTGCATGGATGATAGCTCCCTGGTTTTGGGTAATTATTTATGATCCTTCTATTTTTGAGTCAGCTCCGCAAGGTGCCAGAGTACTTTCTATATGGGTTGGTGCTGCCTGTATGATATTGGGGATCCTACCTGCGATTTTCAATAAAGAAATGATTGTTCCCGATAAGGATAAAATGTCCAATCTCACCATGAAAGAGTTAGCTAAAAATACCAAAGAATTTATCAGAGGGATAAAACTTACACTTAGAAACAAACCATTTGTCAAGTTATGCGGAGCCACATTCCTCATATTTAACGGCTTTCAAACCATTGCTCAATTTGCCATGTTTATCATTGTTTATTATCTCTTTAATGGCGACAAGGCTGCCTCAGGAACATGGCCGGCATGGTTTGGTACCATCAGTGCCTTGGCTACTGCATTCATCGTTATCCCGATAGTCACAAAATTCTCTGAAAAATATGGCAAGAAAAATGCCTTTATTATCGCGACTCTTCTTTCAATCGTGGGTTACATTCTAAAATGGTGGGGATTTAATCCGGCTAACCCCTGGCTTATGTTTATGCCCATTCCATTTTTGTCATTTGGTATCGGAGGTTTGTTTACTCTGATGATGTCAATGACCGCAGATGTTTGTGATTTGGATGAACTTAATAATGGAGAACGTCGCGAAGGCATGTTTGGTGCGGTGTATTGGTGGATGGTCAAACTTGGTACTGCCATAGCGTTACTTACCAGTGGTATTGTTTTGTCTCTCGTTGGATTTGATCAATCCATTGACAAACAATCAATAGAGACTATCACAAACCTTCGGATTGCGGATATTGTAATTCCTGTATTTACTGCAATAATGGCCATTATTATTATTTGGAAATATGATGTTACCGAACAAAAAGCCTATGAAATCAGAGAGGCACTTATCATACGTCGTGGAAAAGTAAAACATCAGGGTCGTGATGAAGTTGATAACCAGTAATAAAATACCAATGAAAGTAGTTAATTTATTCATAATCATACTGATGGTAGCAAAACTGGAAGGTTGTCATCCAAATCAAAACAGCCTTCAGGCAGAGGTATATGAAACCTCCGCCAGCGGCCATAAAATCAGTAAATTAACTACAATTCCGGTGGGTAAGAAGGCCATCGCTGTTCAACTGTTTCCCGATCAAAAATATCAAACCATGACCGGATTTGGTGGCTCATTTACTGAATCATCTGCTTATTTACTGAATCAATTAAGCAAAAAAAACCGTGATTTAATATTGAATGCCTATTTTGGATCAGAAGGAGCCAAATATTCGTTAACCCGTACCCATATCAATTCGTGTGATTTTTCGCTGGGACATTATTCCTATGCCCCTGTTGAGGGTGACAAAGAGCTGGTGAATTTTTCCATCGATGAAGACCGGGATGATATTATTCCCATGATTAAGGAGGCCATGGATATATCCGAAGAAGGATTTAAGATTATCGCTTCTCCATGGACAGCGCCTCCCTGGATGAAGGATAATCATGATTGGATGGGTGGCAAATTATTACCAGAATACCATCAAAGCTGGGCATTGTTTTTTTCCAAATATTTGAACGCCTATAAAAATGAAGGTATTGATATATGGGGTATTACGGTAGAAAATGAACCATTAGGAAACAGCAATAATTGGGAAAGCATGCACTATTCGGCCATGGATATGGCAGATTTTGTTACCAATGATCTCGGACCTAAACTTGAAGCCGATCATCCTGATGTTAAAATACTTGCCTATGATCAAAACCGCGGAAAGGAATTATTGGAATGGGCCAAAGTAATCTATGGTGATAAGGAGTCATTAAAATATTTCGATGGATTTGCCATTCACTGGTATGCCAGTACATTCGACTGGTTTCCTGAGTCATTGAAATATACCCATGACATGGCTCCTGACAAATATCTTATTCAAACAGAAACATGTGTCGATTCGGAAGTTCCCCACTGGCAGGAGGATTGCTGGTATTGGTCGAAAGAAGCAACGGATTGGGGATGGGACTGGGCCTCCGAAGAGGATAAAATAGATCATCCAAAATACGTTCCTGTATTTCGTTATGCCAGAGATATCATTGGATGTATGAACAATTGGGTAGATGGTTGGGTAGATTGGAATATGGTGCTCGACCGACAAGGTGGCCCAAACTGGTTCAAAAATTGGTGCATAGCTCCTGTTATTGTTGATACTAAAAGCGATGAAGTATACTTTACCCCTTTGTACTATACCATGGCTCATTTCAGTAAGTTTATCAGACCCGGCGCTGTGCGCATCGGATTTGAGAATCCAGATAAAGATCTAATGATGACCGCTGCACAAAATCCTGACGGAACCATTGCTGTCGTCATATTAAATATGTCCTCAGATCCAAGAAACATCAATTTGTCAATTGGAGATCAAAGAGTAGGTTTTCAGATTAGCGCAGATGCACTACAAACAATAGTGCTTTCTCCATAACTTAAATTCTTAAAAATAATGGTGACAAAAAAAATAATAGCATTCTTACTCTTTACAAGCCTTGGCTTGTTTAGCATCATTCATGCAAATGCAGTAAAAGAAAAGTATAACGACTTACAATAGGAATCATGGAAATCACCAGCACAAAATTATCGATCAAAGAAAAAGTGGGATATGGTCTCGGCGACACGGCTTCTCATTTTGTTTGGGATATGGTGGGTTTCTGGATTCTCATTTTTTATACCGATACTTTTGGAATATCTGCAGCTGCAGCAGGAACCATTATGCTTATTGCACGTGTCTGGGACATGGTAAGCGATCCCTTGATGGGAATTATTGCCGACAGAACCACTACAAAATGGGGCAAATTCAGGCCTTATATTTTGTGGATGGCTGTTCCTTACAGCATATTGGCAGTTTTAACATTTACCACCCCCGATCTGGGAGCAACTGGTAAGATCATATATGCCGGAGTTACCTACTTTTTATTGATGACCGTTTTTACCGCAATCAACCTACCCTATTCATCGCTCGGCGCAGTCATGACTTCCGATTCCTACGAACGTGCCGGTTTAAATTCGTACCGATTTGTTTTCGCCTTTATTGGTCAGCTTATTGTAACAGGAAGTGCACTTACCCTCGCACTCTATTTTGGTAATGGCGATACCGCTCAGGGTTATCAATACACCCTGATTTTGTTTGCGGTGATCAGTTTTTTACTGTTTATGATCACTTTTAAAACAACCAAAGAAAGGGTGCAACCACCTAAAGAACAACAGCAAAATCTAAAAGAAGATTTAAGAAATCTGTTCAAAAATAAACCCTGGGTGATTCTGTTTTTTGTGGGAATTATTTCTTTTGTGATGTTTGCCATGCAAAACCTAAGTATTGCGTATTATTTTAAATACTATATGGGCAATGAGGAAAACGTGCAGCTTTTTAACGTTATTGGAACGCTGGCATTGATTGTTGGGATACCTTTTTCCAAGCCATTGGCCATAAAATTTGGAAAACGCAATGTGTTTTTAGCCAGTTCACTTATTTCAGGGTTTTTCTTTATTCTTTTGTATCTCCCTTCGGCAGAAAATATCATTTCTATTTATGTGCTCAACATTCTGGCAAAGCTTACCTATGCTCCGGCAGTACCTTTGTTGTGGACCATGATAGCCGATACTGCTGACTATTCTGAGTGGAAAAATGAACGCCGATCTACCGGCCTTGTTTTTTCTGCAGCTACTTTTGCTCAAAAGGCAGGATGGGGCATTGGTGGTGCCCTGGCGGGATGGTTACTGGCTCTATATCAATTTATTCCCAATGCCGAACAATCGGCAACTGCTCTCACCGGAATTAAACTCATGATTTCAGTCTTTCCGGGAATTCTATACATGTTTTGCGCCGTTCTACTCTATTTCTATACCATCGATCACAAAACCTGTATCGTCATGCAAAAAGACCTGGAGCTCAGGCGAATTAATTCAATTAGTAATGCAAATAATTAGTCCATTAAACACCTTTTTATGGGAAAATAATCCATTAACTATCATTTAAACTAACTATTATTATGAAACAATTCTTTACTTTTATGACCTTGATTTTACTGGCTTTCGGACTGAATGCACAGTATATCTACAACGATTATGATGCCAATCAGAATGAAGTATTCCTGGCATGGCCCAATATGCCCGTTACCATTGCCAATCCCTATGTGTCCGGAATAAATACGAGTGCAAATGTTGCACAATGGGACCGCAGCAATTGGGCGCAGTGGGACAATGTATACACTGAACTCTCGGGTAAAATTGATTTTACAACTGGCACCATTTTCTCAGTCAAAGTGTATTCTCCCATTGCCTGCAATGTTCTGTTTAAGCTTGAAGACAAGGCAAACGGCGGGATATTCACGGAGAGGACACTGCCTATTGCCACACCAAATCAATGGGTACAACTCAACTTTGATTTTTCAGGTGAACCATCGGGAACATTTGACAAGATTGTATTCTTTCTTGACTTTTCTACATTTAACGCTAACACCTTTTATTTCGATGATATCGAGGGTCCATATTATGCAGGCAGCCAGGGTAAACCTTTAAATGCGGATGATGTACAGGATAATTTCGAGAACAATGGCTGGGGAAATATCACCAGTTGGATTTTTCAGGATCCTGGATTGAATCCATTGACAATTACTTCCGATCCCGTTAATAGTACAAACAATGTGGCCGATTATAATCGTTCAGGTGGTTTCGAATGGACCAACGCCCAGGCAGAACTGGATCATCGGATGGATTTGACCAATAGAAACGTGTTTGAAATGGACGTTTATTTTCCATCGTCAAATGATTATACTGGATTACTCACGAATACCGTAGATATAAAGCTGCAAAACAGCTTGCTGGGAGGAAACGCCTGGACCACTGAGGCGGTTGTTTCACATTCGGTTAATACCTACGATCAATGGGTAACACTGTCATTTGATTTCAGTGGATGGGCCACAACCGAGGAGTATGATAAAATAGTAGTTCAGTTTGGAGGTCAGGGGCATTGGGTATCTGGACAGTTTTATTTTGATAATATTGAATTAATTCCCTGGTATCCAACACCTGAGTTCACCTACAACAATTTTGACGACACACAAAATGTTGCCTACCAGGGATGGCCCAACATGCCAACAATAGTGGCCAACCCAAATCCATCAGGAATTAATAACAGCGCACAGGTGGCCGAATGGATTCGCTCATCCGAGCAATGGGCAAACAGCTTTATGGTACTGGACGGACCTGTCAACTTTACCAATGGCACCAACTTTCAACTCAAAGTTCTTTCGCCGATCGTTTGTAATGTGCTCTTAAAACTGGAAAACCAAAACAACGGTGCCCTTTTTGTTGAACAAACCTCCACCATTTGGAATGTAAACGAATGGACACTTCTAAACTTTGATTTTCCTGGTGCTGCTTCAGAGACTTATGACAAAATTACGATCTTCTTCGATTTCTCATCGGTAAACGATAACACTTTTTATGTGGATGATATTGTTGGGCCAGCTTACGACGAACCTAAACCCGTGCTTGCCACCGATGTTCAGGATAATTTTGAAAATGACGGATGGAGCACCATTGACGAATGGATATTCCAAAACCCAAACATGGATCCCCTGGCAACGATTACCGATCCGGTAAATTCCAACAATACGGTAGCTGATTACAACAGAAACGGAGCCTTTGAATATGCCAATGCACAAACAATTCTTGACCACCGCCTTGATTTATCAGAGAGAAACAAATTTGAATTAAAGGTATTCTTTCCCTCTTCAAATAACTATACGGGAGCATTGACTCCAACCGCATCCTTAAAGTTACAAAATAGCCTGTTAGGTGGAAATGCCTGGACTACACAGGCTGAAATTGTGCAGACGATTACCGTGTTTGATGAATGGGTTACTCTGACATATGATTTTAGTGCCTGGAGCGAAAATATTGATTATGATCAAATTGTCGTTCAACTTGGGGGCGAAGGCCATTGGGCTCCGGGTCAGTTTTATTTTGATAATTTATACCTTTTGCATGTACCTTATGTAGCTGTTTTGTCTCCCAACGGTGGTGAAATGATCGATCAGGGATCACAATTTGACATTGAATGGGATTATGATTATTGGACCGGTTCTGTAACCATTGAGCTAATAAAAGGGAATGAGGATCCTCAACTGATCGGATATAATGTCAGTGCTTCAGATACCCTCTTTACATGGGGTGTTTTCCCCAATCAGGAGCCGGGATCCGACTATCGCATCATCATAACTTCAACGGATAATTCATTTCCAACTGATACCAGCGATGCCTATTTTACAATCGTTGCTGTTACCACTATTCAATCAAATTTCGCTGCCAACCAAACAACTCTTGCAGAAGGAGACAGTGTCTTGTTTACAGATATGTCAACAGGATCTCCCATAAGCTGGGAATGGACATTTGAAGGCGGGACACCTTCTTCATTTTCAGGACAACAACCACCGGAAATTATCTATGAAACAGCCGGTGTATATCAAGTTACCCTGATTGTGGATAATGGTACGGAATCCGACACACTAACAAAAGAAGATTACATAACAGTTGGTGTAGTACCTGCTGCCGATTTTGTAGCCAATCAAACTGTACTCCTTGCAGGATTACCAGTAGATTTTACCAGTCTGTCGATAGGCAGTGGGCTTACCTATAACTGGTATTTTGAAGGTGGAACTCCTGAAACCTCCTCGGAAGAAATGCCAACGGGTATTGTGTTCTATGAGGCTGGCTTTTTTGATGTACAGCTGATTGTGTCCAATGAATTTGGAGCCGACACCTTGCTCAAGCCAGATTACATCGAAGCTCAACCTGAAGCGGTAAACTCTTTAGATCAAATATCGTTCGTTGTTTTTCCCAACCCTGTAGTAGATCTTTTGCACATCCAAATGGAAAATAATACTCCATGGACAGTTAATTTGATTAACTTTACAGGAAAAGTTGTTAGCCAAAAGAAAGTGTCAACTAACATGCTTATCATGGATGTTAGCCATTTGAATAGCGGCATTTATATACTAAAAGTTAAGTCGGATAGCTCTTCACAGATACTTACAATGAAAATAATTATTCTATAAATAAATTTAGAAGGCTTTGCAGGGTTTCTGCAAAGCCTTCTATTAAAACCACTCAATAAATCTAATATGATGAAACATTTTTTTACTTTTCTAGTGGGCATGATGTTTGCGTTTAGCATAAACGCACAATACATCTACAACGATTTTGATGCAAATCAAAATGAAACCTTTTTAGGTGACCCTAACATTCCAACAGTAGTTGCCAACCCTGATATATCAGGGATTAATACGAGTGCCGGCGTGGCTGAATGGCTGCGCGCAGCAGGCAGTCAATGGACACATGTTTATACCATTGTTGAAGGCACGATTGATTTTTCAACCGGTACAACTTTTCAACTTAAAGTGTATTCACCCATAGCATGTGAGGTACTTTTTAAGTTGGAAGCCAGTTCAAATCCGGCTATCTCAACTGAAGTGATGGGAAATGTTACCACCCCAAATGCATGGCAGCTGATCACTTATGACTTTACTGGTGCTGCATCAGGCACCTATGATAAAGTGGTGATTTTCTTCGATTTTGCAACAACAACTGAAAACACATTTTATTTTGATGATGTGATCGGACCTGAGTATTCAGGTGGGGGAGTAGGAGTCCCTGTTACACTTCCTGTTACTTTTGATGATCCAGACGTGAATTACGGCTTGACAGATTTTGGTGGTAACTCCAGCGAAATTATTGTAGATCCAACAGATGATGCCAATAAAGTAGCTAAAACCATAAAGACAGAAAGTGCTGAATTATGGGCAGGTACCACAGTAGGAGGAGTTGTTGGATTTCCAACTCCCATCCCTTTTGCCGAAGGTTCAACCATTATGAGTGTCAAAGTGTGGTCACCCGCAGCCGGAACACCCATTAGATTAAAGGTGGAAGATTTCAACGATGTAACCATCACCTGTGAAACAGAAACCAATACCACGGTAGCCGCCGACTGGGAAATCATCCTGTTTGATTTCAGCAATGAAGCACCCGGAACAGCTGAACTCAACCTGGCCAACAACTACAATAAAGCATCCATCTTCTTTAATTTCGGCACAACCGGTGCAGTAGCAGGCGAACAAACCTATTACTGGGATGACATGGAATTTGTTGGTGGAACAGAGGAGAAACCACTTTTAGCTCTGGATGTCCAGGATAACTTTGAAAATGATGGATATGGTACCATTGCTGATTGGAAATTCCAGGATGCGCCCGAATTGACAGATTTACTGATAGTGGGAGATCCTGTAAACGCTTCTAATCATGTAGCTGATTACAACCGCTCAGGTGCTTTTGAATGGACCAATGCACAATTTATTCTTGACCACAGAATGGACCTCACTAACCGTAATAAATTTGAGCTCAAAGTGTATTTTCCTTCTTCAAACGACTACACCGGTACTTTAACACCTACAGCTTCCATGAAATTGCAGAACAGCCTGTTGGGAGCCAATGCATGGACTACGCAAACAGAAGTTAAACTGGACGTAACCGAATTTGATAGCTGGGTGTCTTTGTTATTCGATTTCAGCGCTGTGGCTGATCGCATAGATTACGACCAGGTGGTTGTCCAGCTCGGTGGCGAAGGTCACTTTGTTCCTGGACAGTTTTATTTTGACGATATTTATTTGATTGATTACTCTTCCGTTGCTCAAAATTCAATGGTTGAAATGTCTGTTTATCCCAATCCGGCTTATGAGGTTCTGAATGTCAATATGCAGTTGGTACAATCGAAGATTTATTCAGTTACCGGACAAAAGGTATATCAGTCGCACAACGCCCAAAATACCATCGACATTAGCCAACTTCATGCAGGGATTTATCTGTTAACAGGTTTTTCTATTGATGGCAACGAATACAAAGCCAGGTTTATCAAAAAATAGTTTTGAGCTAATTTTATTAGATATCACAATAATTTTTTTTCCTAAGTATTGTAGGAAGCAGAGTAAACCTGGATGTTGCTCTGCTTCTTTTTTTAACTGGACTGAGACAACATTCCAATAAATTCAATTTAAAATAACAAGGAAGTATGCCACTCTCTAATATGGAACCTTTTGATCACTCTTATTCCAGGCTTCAAACACCTTTACCGCATCATCGCGCATCATTTGAAGCGAAACCATTGTGCGTTCATTCTTTGGCAAAGCAAATTCCTTGTAGATATACGAATCGTCGAAGTCGGCCTTTGCGGCATCGTCCTTAGTAGCAGCGTAATACAACTTGGTAATCTTGGCCCAGTAAATGGCTCCCAAACACATGGGACAGGGTTCGCAACTGGCGTAAATCTCGCATCCGGTCAGATCGAAGGTGCCCAGTTTGGTGGTAGCTTCTCGAATGGCAACAATTTCGGCATGTGCTGTAGGATCGTTGGAAGCGGTTACCTGGTTGGTGCCCGAACCTATGACCACCCCCTCTTTAACTACCACTGCACCAAAAGGCCCTCCATGGCTGTTTTTCACATTACTAAGTGCCAATGTGATGGCCTCCTTCATAAATACTTTTCTATCTTCCATACCATTTGGTTTTTGCTGTCAAACAACGATTCAAATTTGGGAATCCATCATTTCCCCTGTCCACTTTCCAACTTTCGAAGGTTTTGATGTTGATTGAACTAACAAATGTAAAAAATCTTTTCTACTGATTAACTTTCCCCCCATGTTTCGTAAGTGCTTTGTGTCCTGCTGGGCATCGATCAAATCAAAATCCCAGGCAATTAATAACTCTACCAGGTGCCACAGTGCAACCTTGGAGGCATCGCTCATGGTATGAAACATGGATTCACCAAAAAACATCCCACCCAAAGAAATGCCATACAATCCTCCCACAAGTTCGCCTTCAAACCAGGTTTCAACCGAATGGGCATAACCAGCCCTGTGTAGTCTTTTGTACGCACGAACCATCTCTTCCGTTATCCATGTGCCATTTGGCAGACCTAACCGTTCTACCTCCGCACATTTTCTAATGACTTTGTCGAAGACTGTGTCGAATGTTACCTGAAATTTCCCCTTGTTAATCAGGGAACGCAAACTTTTGTGCCTGATAAATGCCTGTGTGAATAACACCATCCGGGGATCGGGGGACCACCATAAGATGGGGTCTTCATCCGAAAACCAGGGAAATATACCTTCTGAATAGGCCACCAATAAACGCTTCACGCTCAAATCGCCACCGTAAGCCAATAAGCCATCAGGCTCAGAAAGATTTGGATCAGGGAATAGGCAATCTTTAGTTAGTTCAAAAACAGGCATGCTAATAAATGATTAACTTGATGACTTCTTCCTTATCCTTGGTGTTCAACCTGACTAGGTACACTCCGGGCGATACAAAACGCTTAATATTTACAGGTTGATTATTGGTAACAGAAGTTTCAAATAACAGCTGACCATTTAATGTATAAAGCCGCATTTCAGCCTGATTCATTTTATCAGAAAGTTGAAACCTAATCATACCGTTCCCGGGATTGGGAAATACAAAGGAGGTGTTGAATTTCTCAGTGAGATCAATCTCCGACACCACATCAAACCAAAAAGTGAAGTTCCCATCGGGAGCCGAAAGAGGATAAGTCGTAGTGGCAGAAGTAGAGTTGGCTTCCAGATAGTAGTGGACGGTATCATCTTCAGCCAGACCCTCTATTACGCCAAAGTGTTCAGGGCAAACCAAATAGATAGGCGTTTTTGTATAATTGGTATCTGAATTAACCCGGTAATACATCCACATGCTTTCAACCAATTCACCGGCTTTGGAAATGCAGGTCACCTGAACATCGGGTTGATAAGGTTGAGGTCCGGTAATTTTCCGGTGTTCGATACGCAAATAATGTGATTGAGGAATAACCGCGGACAGGCTGCGGATGGCTCCATATTCCGGTGTAAGTGCGCTTGCATCTACCATAGTAATTTGATAACCGGGCATGGCCTCCTTAAAAACTGCCCGGGCGACAGAATCATACCACGGCAATCCGTAGGATGGAACCAATACCTGGTTGTTTAAGATTAATGCATTTGTATAGGTGCGCATTTCACCCTGCTGCGAGGTGGTAAATGTACCATCGGCCATGGGTGGAGCAGGAACCCTGAAAATAGTATACGGACGGCTAAAGGCGTTGGTAAAGTTTTGCAGTGTTGATATATTGTATTCAAGAACCTCATAATCGGGCAGGGTATCAGGATATTCCGAAATCAGGATGGTCTCAAAATCCAGCACCAACATAAACCCATCCAGTCGATTACCATCACCACCGCCACTATGTTCCAAAGTCTCCAGAAAAACCCAATCATTCAGGTTGTATTTTTCTTTCAGCATGTTTTTAATGTCAATTTCTGAAAGTAGTGGATTCATTTCCAATACGCGTTTGGTTGAAAACCCTCTTTTCAGGCCATCATTTAACAGGTTTCCTGCATCCAACTCCAATGGAATTTCAGCTAAGGGCCAATGCCAGTAATGTGCCAGTTGTGCAGGAATGCTGTCATCTTCAGGCGGATAATTATAAGCATAACCTGCATCATAAATAAACCGTTCCAAATCCTGATCAAAAACACCATAACCCATGATGGGACCATAGTTTCTAATCCAGTTACCCTGATATTGAGCAGGAATGAAATGGACATTTTCCACAGTTGCTCCGTGAGAAATAAGAAAAAGACTGATCTCAGCGGTATCCATGGGAACAGGATCACTTTGATAAAGAATCCAGATGGGTATTGTTTGTTGTTGAACTGAGGTAATAATTTGGACAGTTGCCAGATTGAACTCCTCCTGGTTGTTCCAGGTGAGGATTAATCCTTCACTTTTTTCAAAATCCCCAGGCATGGTTACTGCCATTTGTGCGGTAAGCCGGAAGCAAGTAATCAAAAGCAGGATGAGCTGCACTGGTTTTTTCATTGGATTAAAGTTCGTTTAAGCTTTGAATAACCAATTTTGCAGATTCTACAACCTCCGAATTGGTAATAGTCAGGGGAGGAGCAATCCGGAAAGCAGTAGAATTGAATAGGAATTGATCTACGATAAGTCGGTTCTTTTGAAGTATTTTGACTAGTTTATCCACTGAATAGCCGGGAATAAGTTCTACTGCCAGCATCAGACCAATCTGTCTAATTTGGGCAACCAAAGGATGTTTTTCAAGTAAGTTAACAAATTGTTTTCCTTTGAGTTGCGCCGACAAGGAAAGATTCTCGTCCAGAATGACCTGAAGACTGGCCAGCGCTGCTGCTGCACACACCGGATGTCCACCAAAAGTGGTGATATGACCCAGGGCCGGATGATGTGTCAGCAAGTTCATCAATTGCCTGGAAGCCACGAAAGCCCCGATGGGCATGCCACCACCCATGCCTTTGGCCAGACAGAGAATGTCGGGAACAATGCCAAAATGTTCAAAGGCCATCAATTTGCCAGTTCGGCCAAAACCCATTTGAACTTCATCGAATATCAGCAAAGTACCGGTATTTGAACACCGATGCCGCAATGCTTTAATCCATTCCGTATCCGGAATTACAATACCGGCTTCCGCCTGAATGGGTTCTACGATAACGCCGGCAGCTCTTTCAGTAATTTCCGGAAGCATATTTGGGTCGTTAAACGTGCAAAATTTCACATCCGGGAGTAACGGCCTGAAAGCCGATTTCATTTCTTCATTTCCCAATATGCTCAAGGCACCATGCGTGCTGCCGTGGTAGGCATTTTTAAAAGCAATAAGTTCTGAACGTCCTGTGGCTCTTTTAGCTAGTTTTAATGCGCCTTCAATGGCTTCACTGCCTGAGTTGACCAGAAAAACCGATTGCAGGGATTCAGGTAAATTAGCTGCGAGCGTACCTGCCAATTGCACTTGGGGCGATTGAATATATTTTCCGTACACCATCAGGTGCATGTATTTACCCAGTTGATCTTCAATGGCTTTAATAACTTTTGGATGGCGGTGCCCAACATTGCTTACCGATACACCCGACACCAGGTCGATGTACCTGTCGCCGCTCAATTCATACAAATAAATACCTTCGGCATAAACAATTTCCAGGGCATCGGGAACGATTGCCGGTATTGCCAGGTTTTGCAGAAAAAGTTGTCGATTTGTGAGTTGCATCGAAATAATTTTCTACAAATTTACACTAATTACAAATAATGTTAAGTAGTTCTTTTAATTGGGAATTATTGCTATCATTGTAAAAAAATTGAAGTGAGGGGAAAGGTAGTCGTTATTACAGGAGCCAGTTCAGGTATTGGCAAGGCTCTGGCACAACTTTTTGCACGAAATGGATCAAAAGTAGTCATTGGTGCCCGTAACCATAAAAAGTTGATGGAAGTCGCTGAACAGATCAAATTGTCAGGCGGTGAGATTGCTTTTGTAAAAACGGATGTAAGTATTGAAAATGATTGCAAAAACCTGATATCAACTGCCGTCAACAGCTTTGGAACCATCGATGTATTGATTAACAATGCGGGAATTTCTATGAGGGCACTTTTCGAGGTAACCGATTTGGCAGTAATAAAACAGCTCATGGATGTTAACTTCTGGGGTGCTGTTTATTGTACCAAATATGCTTTGCCACATTTATTAAAACAGAAGGGGAGTGTTGTAAGTGTTTCTTCAATTGCCGGTATCAAAGGCCTGCCCGGACGAACTGGTTATTCAGCTTCCAAATTTGCCATTAACGGATTTATGCAATCACTGCGGATCGAAAATTTAAAAAAAGACCTGCATGTGATGCTGGCTTTTCCCGGTTTTACAGCTTCCAATATCCGCATGACAGCCTTGGCAGCCGATGGGTCGATGCAAGGTGAATCGCCTCGTGATGAAAATAGCATGATGACTGCCGAAGAAGTGGCACTTCATCTTTACAACGCCATTGGCCGACGAAAAAATAGAATAATTCTGACAAAACAGGGAAAACTGACCAATTTAATCAATAAGTTTTTTCCTGATATGCTTGATAAGATGGTGTTTAATCACATGGCAAAAGAACCAGATTCACCATTTAAGTAAATTTTAATTTTGATTTAAAAATCAATAACCACTAACAATATAAATGTTTTAAAATGCTGAATAATTTTGAGATTAAACCTAATATCGGTTATGGAAACATCACCTTTGGATTGGGCTTGGATGAATTTGTAGAGAAATTTGGTGAACCCGAGGAAATTGACCATTTTGATGAAGATGAGCAAATGAATACCACTGTCCTGCACTATTGGAAAGCAGGTTTTTCTGCTTTCTTCGTTGGCCTTGCGTCGCAAATTTTGGCAGGCATAGAAGTAGACCATCCCAAAACCACTCTCTTTGGTGAAGAAATATTGGGTAAACCGCAGGAGTTCATTATCAATTTGATGAAACAGCACGGAATGAAAGCCTACGAAACCGAAACCGAAGATGATGAGGGAGGCGAAGGACATGAAATCCGCTTGTCGTATGAAGAAAGTATGATGGATTTTTTCTTTCGCGAAGGCGCATTGGTCTATATGAATTTCGGAATGTTTATTGACGAAAACGGAAATATACAAGCTGTTTAACGTAAGTGCCTTAATTGGAGTTGTGAATACTCGGTTTAATTTCTGATAAAAAAACTGGCTTTAGCGCACTTTTCTTTCTCTAATAAGACGTATTGCGTGGATGATATTTTAAAATAGCCTTTCGCAAGTCACGGATATTGAGGTGCGTGTATATTTCGGTCGTGGTAATGGAAGCATGTCCGAGTAATTCCTGCACAGCTCTTAAATTGGCTCCATTTTGAACCAGGTGGGTTGCGTATGAATGCCTGAAGGTATGAGGACTGACCCTCTTTTTTATTCCTGCTTTTTGAACCAGTTCCTTTACAACGAGAAATACCATCTGACGCGAAAGCATGCTACCTCTGATGTTAAGAAACAGTATATCTTCCGATCCTTTCTTTGGGGAAACATGTACCCTGATTTGCTTCAGATAGGTGGTAATTTGCCTTTCGGCCATTGAGCCGAGTGGGACCAACCGTTGTTTATCACCCTTTCCCGTTACCGAAATAATTCCTTCTTTTAAGCGTAGGTCAGAAACACGCATATTGATCAGCTCCGAAACCCTCAGCCCGCATCCATACAAAGTTTCGATAATCGCCTTATTTCGCTCACCTTGTGAGGAAGACAAATCAATTTGTGCGATGAGAAGTTCTATTTCATCTATGGTGAGATATTCCGGGAGTTTCATTCCCATTTGAGGCGATTGCAGTAATTCTGTGGGATCCGTTTCCACCAGCTTCTCAATGACCAGGTAACGGAAAAAAGCCTTGATTCCGGAAATAACCCGTGCCTGAGAAGCCGGCCCCAGTTCCATTTCGGTAATAAAACCAACAAAATCCTGAAGATCTTCCAGTTTAAGGACATTTAATCCGGAGGTTTGTTTCGACTCTTTCAGAAACCTGAGGAATAAATCCACATCGTGCAAATACGCCTCCAATGTATTGACCGACAAGCCTCTTTCGAGTTGAAGGTAGGTTTTAAATCCGTTGCGTAAGGAAGAATGACTCAATGGAAGATTATTTTAAAATGAGGTACTTAACTCCGTTATCCGGCCTCATTGATAATGAATACAATTGAATAAATAACTAAACAGTTGCACGAAATTAACCAAAAACTCGTGGTAGTAATGATTTTTTATCTATTTTCGGGGTCAAATTAATCACAACTCATTTCATTCATTAACACACACTACAAAATGGTAGATTTCTCATTAGAACCCAAACAGATTGAACTTCAAGAGAAAGTTCGTGATTTTGCTAACCGCCACATGCGCCCGAATGCCAGAAAGTATGACGAACTGGCTACTTTCCCCTGGGATGTGGTAAAACAAGCCTACAAAGAAGGTCTGATGAACGGACCGATGGCAAAAATTTACGGAGGCAGCGAACACACCATTTTTGAAAGCGCTTTGGCCTCTGAAGAACTGGGGGCAGGTTGCGTTGGTATTGGTATTTGCATGGACGCCAACACGTTGGCTTTAACGCCTCTGTATCTGGGAGCTACTGAAGAACAGAAGAAAAGATTTTTTGGACAGATTAGTGAAGAACAAAGTGTGGCCGCTTATGCGCTCACCGAACCCAATGCCGGTTCAGATGTGGCCGGAATCAAAACCCAGGCCATCCTTCATGGCGATAAATACATTATGAACGGACATAAACGCTATATCACCAATGGAAGCGTTTCTTCATTTATTACGGTTTTTGCGTTGACTGATCCTTCAAAAGGTGCACGCAGTTTAACCGCCTTTGTTGTTCCAACCAATTCTCCCGGAGTAGAAATTGTTTCTGATCTGAAGAAGATGGGGCAAAGGGCTTCTGTTCAAACCGAATTTAAATTCCATGATGTTGAAATCCCCATCGATCATCGAATTGGAGGAGACGGGCAAGGATTTTTATTGGCCATGAAAACCTTTGAACGTACCCGTACCGGAGTTGCCGCTTTGAGTATTGGCAATGCACGCGAAGCTTACGAAACCTCGAAGAGCTGGGCTAAAAACCGAATTCAATTCGGTAAACCTATCACCGTTAACCAGGGGGTCAGTTTTATGATTGCCGATATGGCGACTGAAATAGAAGCCGCCCGCTTATTGACATGGAATGCTGCCTGGGCCTATGATACAGGTCAGAAAACAGCCAATACGCTATCTGCCATGGCCAAATTGCTTGCCTCAGATATGGCCATGAAAGTAACTACAGATGCCGTGCAGATTATGGCAGGCGAAGGGTACTCGACTGAATTTCTGGTGGAGAAAATGATGCGCGATGCCAAACTGTGTCAGATATACGAAGGCACTAACCAGATTCAACGGTTGGTTATTGGTAAAGGAGTGATAAAATAGCCTGACCTGTTAGAAAAAACAAATCCGGGTGAATGATTTCATCCGGATTTTTTTTGATTTGTTATTCTACTCAAAAAGGGTCAGTTGACTTTCTTTTTTTTGTAACATACTATCTATAAAACTATCCCATAATTCTAATGATAGATTAACCTTATACTTTTCATTTAATTTAATCAATTCATCAGCTAAGTATTGTTTATCAATCATTCGACCCAATTCTAATAGGTTAATCCGCATTAAAACATCTTTGGTAAAAGTTCTCTTTGCATCCGAAAATGTTACTGACTGGAGAAACTGAACAGTAGTATCAGAATTCAAAAGAATTAGGGAGTAAACAGCAAACTCTACTTTTTCAAAACCAATTAGATAACACGTATCATCAAGCATTACCGGTTTATTTTCTTGCGGGAGAATAAGTGTAAAATGAAATGTCTTGTAAAGCCCTGAAATAGCAACTTTGTAGGGTTTGAAAGAATAGTCGCCGATACCGAATATCGAGAATAATGGTTTGTTATTATAAATGCTTGATTTTCTTGCATCAAAGTGTGCTTGATGTTGTATCAAGTATTGATAGGTATTTGGATATTTAGTTTTTATATAATTGGTTTCCTGTCCTACTTTTTTTTGGGTAACAATTGTAAATTTTCTTGTCTGATTGATTACCATGTTTTTAAGGTCGGAACTTTTAAGAAAACCATAAACTAATCCATCCTCCAGATTTACTGCTTCATTCAATCCATTTATATAATATCCATTTACTTTGTCTAACTCCATAATGGTTGAACAATCATGCTTTAAGCCTTGCCGCCATACAAAAGGACATTCTCCATCATTTTTTCTGGTGTGAATGTACGTGTCGAAGTTAGAAACAAATTTATCGTTTAACCACCCAAATCTGAGATATGAAGATTGATTATTATAAAAGTTAAATTCTGTGCAATCAAATGTTGGGTGTGAATTGAGTTGACAGTATAAAAGAGCTGCTTCCACAGAAACATTAAATTCCTTTTTGCTATCGATGCAATGTTTCTCGATGGCTGAAATTTTGAAACGGTATTTTATCTGATCAAATACAATGTTTTTGATAACTGAGTTTTTAACCAATAACAATAAATCACCTTTCATACTTTGAAAAGTTCTTATCAACGTCAGGGTTATAAATTCGGCAATATCAAAATTACCCTTGCCTGTTATTGCATCTAAACCTGTATGATTTTTGAAATTTGTCTTTTTCGGAAGATTGGTCGAGTTAAGGCCACCTAATTTTGAGTTGGTCACCCAAGGCGGATTGCCTATCACTAAAACATCTTTGTTTGAATGAATTTTTGCTATCTCCTCAAAATTATAGTCAAAAACATTACAATGAATAATTGAAATTTCAGGTTTGTTGGTATTTGGGTTTTTAAGAAAAAAATCTACTATGCTAAATTTGGTTTCCCACACATAAGGTCTGTAAATTTCAACACCAAAGACATTTTTTATGTTTTTAAAGCTGCGTAATGATGCAATAATGAAATTTCCTTTTCCACAAGTTGGCTCAATTAAAATCTCAGGTGATATTTCCCTTGATGATAAATGCAATATAACCTTGTTTGCCAGATCAGAATTGGTTTGAAAATCTCCATATTCTGCTCTGTCAGGTTCTTCTACAATTTTATGATTAACTGAAAGTATTTCTTTAAGTGATTCCAATTCTTCATTATTATCAAAAAAATGGATGATACCAAAGTCATCATGCATTTTTTGATTTGCTTTTTCAAGAGATCTAACTGTTTTAAGGCTGTAATTTAAAAACTCTGAAACTTGATGAATAATATTTGCTTCAAATACTTTCATTATTCAGGTTTGTTGTAACTTATAATCTTATCAATACCCGGAACATCATTTTTTCATAATTTGCTTTCAAGTGAGCCTGAAACTTTTGTTCTATAAGGGTTCCAACAGCTTTTCCATCTGTTACACCATACAATTCTTTGTGTTGAAATGTTGATTGTTTAACACAAAAAAGTTGCGCTTCTTTGATTAAAGTATCTTTTGTTAATTTTTGTTTCATCAATTAGCCAGGTTTTTACGGCAAAGTTAAGGATTATCGCCTTAAATAAGGCCAGATCAAGTTGTAAAGTTATACACAGAAGCTCGAGGATAAGCGGCCTCTATGGCTCTTTCCATCGCTAATTTAACATTGGGAATACCTGGAAAACATTACTGTAAAAAGCTCATTATCTCCCTATTTAGGTGTACTTTAGGTGTCTTTCTCCGATCCACTACGAGGGAAAATTTAATTGGAATTGAAATATTGCTTGTAGCATGCATTTCAACCTAGTTTCGGACAATAACACTGGCATTCTTCGGCAATGCCCGGTAAATGGCTTCAGCCTCTTTATCATTTATCCAGATAAACAGGGTAGGAGTGAAGTCAGTAAAGGGGCTTATAGTTTTTTCAGCTATACGGAATTTTAATACATCGTATCGAAAAGAGGGAACTACTTCAAGCGAGTCAGTTCCATAGCCCTTAATTACAATACGAATATTGTTGTTGGTAACAAAACTCCATGAAAATGCTTTTGGCTTATAAGTTAGTGTATCAACAGCTTGTGTATTACCTTCTGCCGTAACTATCATTTTGCGAAAAGGTCGTTTTGAAATATTTGCATTGGCATTATCAATGGTCAATAAATGCCCGAAAATTTTGCTGTAATTTTCCGCACTCAAGGATGATAAGAAGTGCTCAGGCCAGGTTCGGGCAATTCTACTTTTGATCAGGGGAAGCCCTTTGAACTGAAGTTGAATGGTGCTGTCTTTAAAATTGATTCCCAAACTCATCGAATCTTCTTTGGAAACCCTTATTTGATTTTCGATCCAGAATTTCTCCTTCCATAAATTTTGTTGCTCTTCGTTTTCCCAATTGTGGAACACCTCCCTATTTTCAATAGTGGTTGATTTAACTATATTCAAAGCCCTATTCACAGCAAAAAAAGAAAAGATCACGTTCGCGATTAACAACATGAACGTGAAAACCATCAATGCCATACCGAAAATGATGGTGCTTTTATAAGGTGATTCGGATAAAAATTGCTTTAATTTCATGTTAGTAGATAAAAACTTTCGCCCCTACAGGCATTTCCTTATAAATAAACTTGAGGTCTCCATCGCTCAAACGCACACAACCATGCGTGACAGCCATTCCCAGAAACCGCTGGTACAAGGTACCATGAATCAAATAACCATCTCCAAGATTTAATGCGTAATCGCCAAGAACACCATATTCATATCGTGAGTCATGGTTGGGTGGTGGTATGGGCAATCCCTCCTCTGCAAAAGCCCAGTCTGGTTTTTTCCACACTGGATCAACAATTTTACCTTTAACTGTGAAAACGCCCTTGGGAGTTTCAAATTTATAGGTTTTCTCATTGCCTACATCCAGTTCAATATAGCTGCCGGTTGAACAGATACCTTCACGGACAAGTTTATTATTCTTGAACATTTTAAAAGTATTGTCGGTCGAGTTAATTACCAGGTATTGCTTGCCCGGACTTAGCTTGTCAAGTTTAGTTTTTAAGGCAGATACCTCTTTTTTCAAATCAAACCCCTTTTCGGGTAAACTTGCTTCCTGTGGGGAAGTGCGCAAGTTGTTTACCCTCATATTAAACAGCCTGTATTCCATGTTTGGCACCAAATACAGGGTTCCAATACCGAAAATCATCAAAGCGCAAAGCACTGAAATGATATAAATTGCCGATCGGATCATTTTTTCTTTTTTTTCCATCATCAGGTTATTTTAAATACTCTTTTAATGGTTTTTCGGAGCCAATAATTATCACAGGAGTAGAAATACTGCAAAGGCTGTAAATCTTGTCCATATCGTCGTTGGTCACGGCTATACAACCATCTGTCCAATGAACTCCTTTTCCACCGTCCCCATGGATTTCGATAAGGTTGCCAATTCTGGAATTCTTAGGAATCCTGCCGGTTTTCAATAAGGCAGTGAACCTGGATTTATCATCCTCATTTGGGTAATTGATTAGTAATGACTTATAATATTTAGTCTCTTTACCGCTCTTTTTCTTGTACACTTTATAAACACCTTCAGGAGTAGCTTTATCACCCATCCTCACTTTTCCACCCAACCAATTCTTACCGAATTCGGCATTAAAGGTTTCAATTATCTTCCCTGATTTCAGTATATTGCATGAGGATTCAAGTTTATTTACTAAAACCACGATCTTTCCTCCGGAAGAAAGTTCTCTCGCCAATATTACATTTTTCTCCCAGTCAGGATAATCATCGTAAAAGGCCTCCAATTTTTCTTTACCTTTTGCGGAAGCTTTTGTTATCAGAATTTCAGCTTCATCAGCTAATTCTACGGCTTCATGAACCTGGCCATGTTTATAAGAGGTCTCTGCTTCATCACATTTTAAACGGGCTTTACTAAATTGTTGAAAAACAGATTTTTCGAGTGGCAGATTTTTGTAATATTTTTCAAATTGATTGATCTTCTTTTTCAGTGTTGCCAATTGTTTTTTTACCTGACTGTTGAGGGAGGTTTTTTCGGATGAACCATCGTTTATCGACTCCATGCACAGTTCAATCGTTTGGTTTGCCAGGCTCCTTACCTTTGTGTAGTCTCTTTTAAGGAAAAATCGTTCATTCTGAATTTTCCATTCATCCATGGCTTGTTCGAAAACCTTTTCCGCTTCCAAATATTTTTTAGCTGCAAATTTATCGGCTTGTGACTTTTTTACAGAGGCCAGCGCCTCAATGGCACTCTTAATTTCCTTATCGGGAGGTATATTTTCAAGGTGTTTATAAGTGGCAGAACCTACCACGATGATAACTACCAGAAAAAATAAAACCAATACAGCAATTATTCTATGTTTCTTTTTCATACTAAAAAAAAATGCCGGGAAATGTTCCCGGCAGATTCTATTTCTCCAGATTTTACTTCCGTTTCTTATTGTATTTTTCAACTACGGCCTTAAGCTCCTGGTTAATTGATAAAGCTTTGTCGTAAGTTGCTTTTGCCTTTGATTGAGCGGCGAGTAATTTACCGGCTTGCAGCAATTGGGCAACTTCAGCGGTAGCTCCATCAATTACTGTAAGTTCACCTTTTATTGCTTCTATTGCAGCTTTGCCTTCTTTACCTTTTGGTGCATTCTCAACAAGAGCAGCATTTTCGGTAGCAAGTGCTTGTAACTCAGCTAAAACGGCGTTAACTTCTTGTTTAATCGACTCTTTTTTTGCATCGGTGCTAACAACAAGTTCGTTTGCCTGTACTTCAAGAGCGGCCAATTTAACTTTTACATCGTTAAAATTTTTAAATAATTTCCCTTTATTTGCTTCTATTTCAGCATTAATTACATTTAATGAATCCATAATAGCAGTAAACGCTGGTTGAAGATACACATTGGCTTCAGCAACTTTAGCTTTTTCAATAGCAGCATTGGTTGCATCCAACTCAACTTGTGGTACTTTAGCACAACCACCAAACACTAAGGCCATTACAACAACGGCCATTGCAATAAAACTTTTTTTCATAACTTTAATTGATTTTTTTTAATTTAAAATGTTAAACGCATCATGCAGTTTATTCATTTATTGAGACGAATCATTTGATAAAGGTAACAACACAATCGTAAAAATTGTATTTTTATACTCTTTTATTTACGAATTGGAATACCGAATTATATGAATGAACAGAAAGATAACAACTTAAGTGATGAAGCTGTTCTGAAAAAAATGATTGAGAACAATAATTCTCAGTTATTCGAAATAATTTATGATAGATATTTTAAGAAAGTACAAGATCGGTGCTACAGTTTTTTAAAAAATAAACAACTGGCAGCCGAATTTGCCAATGATATACTCACTAAGGTTTATGAAAAAATTCCCGGGTTTAAGGGCCATTCGTCCTTCTCATCCTGGTTGTATTCCATTACATATAACCATTTGATTGATTATCTCAGGAAGAAAAAACAGTTGCATTATCCAAGTTGGAACGAAAAAAACGAAATACCTGAAATTATTGATGAGTCTGATTCTGACGTGGAAGAATTAAGTTATGAAAAACTCCTGGTGATATTTGAAAAAATCCATCCTGAAGAAAAAGCGTTGCTATTAATGAAATATCAAGATGGGCTTTCGATAAAAGATATAGCACACAGCCTTGTCATTAGCGATGATGCTGTCAAAATGAGATTAAAACGGGCACGATCCAGGGTAGTTTATATTTATTATCATGAAAGCAACTAAATACACCCATTACTTGTTACTTTACCTTTTTTTTGCGTCAAACTACTGTAATAAAATCGAGTGCCAAATATGAATTTCAGTTTTTTAAAAAAAGACCATAAATCAATTCCTAAATTTATAAATCAAAAATTGTTGGCGTTTTTTCCACGCGCCATTAATATTGAATGGAATAAAAACCAAAATACTTTTGAAGCTCTTTTTTACATGGATGAGGTTGAGCTTATTGCCAAACTTAACGACAAAGGTGAGCTGATTGAGTACAAAAAAAATATCCGCAAGAATGAAATCCCCGAGATTGTTGGGCTGGAAACATACAAACACGGAGAAATAATGAGCGCCATTGCTATTTATTTTGGAGAAGAAGTACATTATGAAATAATTATCCGCCAAAAAGACCTTGTCAGGTATTTACTTATTTTAGATAGTCAGGGAATATTGCTCGAAAAACGGATGGTTTAACGAACTAAGCTGGAAAATCAGAATTAAAAAGTATATGTCCTGCCGACTTGCCCTTTTTTTTTACAGTTAGAATTTATACATTCCGTCGTCAATAAGTTGGTTTGCAATGCGCCGCCGCGATTCCTTTACATTAAACGCCGGGGCGTAAGTAAGCTTATTTAAAGCATTAACGAGCGGTATTAATTGCTCCCCTTCAACAATCGATCCAATGGCATCGAATGCAGCCTGATGAACCTTCTGAACAGTTGAATGAGTTAAAACATCAAGCATATCCTTGTATAATTCAATCTGTTTTTTATCCATCATCTGTAGTTTTTCAACCCTGAGTTCAGTCGATTCAACCACGTAGATATTCATGATGGCGTCAGAAATGTTCATTAAAATTTCCTCTTCAAACATCAGTTTTCTCTGGAAAATATCCTGGGCGAGTGGCAACAGAATCAATACCACTTTCTTCAAATTAGCAATTTGATCTTTTTTAATCCGGTAATAGTCTCCGGAAAAGTCAACAGCTTCCAGGAGGTCAATATGAGCCAATATTTCTCTGGCTTTTTCAAAAAGAGCGATGCGGTGTTTCAGTCCTTTTTTCATCACCGAATCCACGGTAATTAACCGGTTGATTTCATTGGTTCCTTCAAAAATGCGGTTGATGCGGCTATCACGATATGAACGATCGGCAGGAGCTTCGGATGAAAACCCCATTCCTCCAAAAATCTGGACCATCTCATCAACGATGTAATCTAAAGATTCTGAACCATATACCTTAAGTAGTGCACATTCGGGTTCATATTCTGCCACACCTTCTATGTTGGCTTCGCCATAGGATTTACCCTCTTCCAGATTGTTCTCAATGGTATCCTGAATGTCTTTGCTGGCACGATAAACGGCTGATTCAGTAGAAAACAGTAAAATTACCTGCTCGGCAAGTTTAAATTTGATGGCTCCAAAATCCGACAAAGGAGAGCCAAATTGTTTGCGTTCTCCAGAATAGGTTACCGAATTGTTGATAGCTCGGCGCATTCCACCTAAAACAGTGGCACCAAGCTTGATACGGCCAATATGAAGTATATTCAAAGCAATACGGAATCCTTCTCCACGTTTGCCCAGTAAATTCTCAACAGGCACTTTTACGTCATTAAAAAAGATCTGACGGGTGGATGATCCCTTTATACCCATTTTATGTTCTTCGGGATTCATGGTGATGCCCGGAGTGTTGGCTTCTACCAAAAAGGCACTCAAAACCCGATCGTTATCAATTTTAGCAAAAACAGTCAATAAATCGGCAAATCCACCATTGGTGATCCACATTTTCTGACCATTTAAGATATAATGACTTCCGTCATCACTCAGCACAGCTTTTGTTTTGCCTGCATTGGCATCACTACCGGCACCCGGTTCAGTAAGGCAATATGCAGCCAGCATTTCCCCCGTGGCCAATCTTGGCATGTATTTATGGTGCTGCATGGAGTTTCCGTAATAGAGTAGAGGAAGTGTGCCAATTCCTGTATGAGCCATAAACGCCACAGAGAAAGAATAGGCTGAACCCATGGCTTCATTGGCCTTCATGTTGGTCACAAACGATTGTCCAAATCCTTCAAATTCTTCGGGGATACTAATCCCAAGCAGGCCCATTACTCCGGCTTTTTTAAGCAATGAAGGCATCAAACCTGCCTGGTGATTGTCGAGGGCATCAAAATAAGGATCCACTTCAGTTTCGACAAAATCAATACACGATTCAGCAATTAATCGCTGTTCTTCATCAAATTCTTCAGGTATAAAAATTTGATCCGGGGTGATTTCTTTTAACAGGAATTCTCCACCAACAATGGCAGGTTTTGTTACCATGATGTTCAAGTTAGTTATTAATCTGCCGGCAAAGATAAAATTTGAATTAAAAGGTAGTCCGATTATTATCTTATTTAGATCGTATCAAAACATAAAAAAAACCCTTAGTGAGAGGTTTTTTTTATCATGCTGTTTAGTAATGCATTAGTTCTTTTTTATAAGACTTTTTGGAGCTGAAAAGGTAATTTTTATTTCGTCCTTTTTACCATCATAACTCACTTTAATGTGGGTGCCTTCGATCATATTCGTTTTAATGATCTCTTCAGCCAGTTGATCTTCGATGTATTTCTGAATGGCCCGCTTAAGGGGTCTCGCTCCAAACTGTTCATCCCAGCCTTTATCAATCAGATAATCTTTTGCCTTCGGACTAACCGTAATTTGATATCCCATTTGGATGATCCGGTTAATCAAATGCGACAATTCAATGTCGATAATCTTATGAATTTCACCTCGTTGCAAAGATTCAAAAATAACCACATCATCAATACGATTTAAAAACTCGGGTGAAAAGGCGCGCTTCAATGCATTTTCGATGACCGTTTGATTGTGTGTCGATTTGGCAGCTACCTTGGCTTGAGTTGAAAATCCCACACCTTGTCCGAAATCTTTTAGCTGTCGTGAACCAATGTTGGATGTCATGATGATGATGGTATTTTTAAAATCCACCCTACGACCAAGCCCGTCGGTTAATTGTCCATCATCTAATACCTGTAACAAGAGATGAAAAATATCCGGATGTGCTTTTTCTATTTCATCAAGCAAAACGATGGAATATGGTTTTCGTCTGATCTTTTCGGTTAATTGTCCGCCTTCTTCGTAACCAACGTATCCGGGAGGTGCGCCAACAAGCCGGCTCACGGCAAATTTTTCCATATATTCACTCATGTCCACCCTTACCAGGGCATCTTCGCTGTCGAAAAGAAACTTGGCTAACATCTTGGCCAGATAAGTCTTTCCAACTCCTGTCGGACCTAAAAATACGAATGAACCGATGGGTTTATTTGGATCTTTCAACCCTGCACGGTTTCTCCTGATAGCCTTTACCACTTTTTTAATGGCATTGTCCTGTCCAATGACTTCTTTCCTTAGTTCATCTTCCATATTGATCAGGCGCAGGCTTTCCTTTTGGGCTATATTTTGAACCGGTATACCGGTCATCATGGCAACAACTTCTGCAACGTTTTCAGCGGTTACATTTTCCCTGTGAATGTTGGACTCTTCCTCCCATCTTTTCTTAGCTCTTACCAAGTCGGCAACATAGCGACGCTCGATGTCCCGAAACTGAGCCGCTTCTTCAAACTTCTGGCTTTTAATGGCTGAAGTTTTACTTGTCTTAATTTCTTCAATGGCGTTTTCAAGGTTGATAATTTCGGAAGGAACATGGATGTTTGTTATGTGCACACGCGCACCTGCTTCATCTAAAGCATCAAGCGCTTTGTCGGGTAAAAACCGGTCGCTGATATAGCGGTTTGTTAGTGTCACGCATGACTTGATGGCTTCATCACTATATTTTACCAGGTGATGATCTTCATATTTACCCTTCACGTTATTTAATATCTCGATGGTTTCCTCGGGTGAGGTGGCTTCGATCAAAACCTTTTGAAAACGGCGTTCGAGTGCCCCATCTTTTTCAATATGCTGCCGGTATTCATCCAGTGTGGTAGCACCTATGCATTGTAGTTCGCCGCGTGCCAATGCCGGTTTAAACATATTTGAGGCATCCAGTGCTCCCGATGCATTTCCTGCACCTACAATGGTGTGTATCTCATCTATAAACAGAATGATATCAGGATTTTTCGTTAATTCGTTAAGCACCGCTTTCATTCGTTCTTCAAACTGACCACGGTATTTAGTACCGGCCACAATGGAAGCCAGGTCAAGAGTAATGATTCGCTTATTGAATAACGCTCTGGAAACCTTTCTTTCGATTATCCGCAACGCCAGTCCTTCGGCAATGGCTGATTTACCCACGCCCGGTTCTCCAATTAATATCGGATTGTTCTTTTTTCTTCTACTCAATATTTGGGCGATACGCTGAAGTTCCAGTTCACGACCAACGATGGGATCCAGTTTCCCTTCTTCCGCATAACGGGTAAGGTCGCGACCAAAATTGTCCAATACCGGTGTTTTTGATTTCGGTGCGCCGGGTTTTTTCTCGGCACTCCCAAAAGTCCGTCCAAACTCTTCAGGCGGATCTTCCATATCATCCTGTAATTCAGCGCGTGGTTCAATGGGAGGGGGTATGTCCTTTTGTTCTCGTACTATGGACGCAAGTTCATCTTTTATTGACTTATAATTTACGCCATCCTTTCCCAGTTTACTGGTAACCAAATTGTTTTCGTCCTTCAGGATAGCCAGTAACAAGTGCTCAGTCCCTATCAGGTCGGCGTGAAAAACTTTGGCTTCCAAATAGGTGATTTTTAGTGCTTTCTCCACTTGTTTTACCAGTGGAATGTTTTCGATGTTTACCCTCTGCGAAATTGGATTTTTTATCGAGTCTTCCAGTTCATGCTTACATTTTTCTAAATCTACGCCAAAGTAGTTCAGCAGTTGCACTGCCATTCCTTCCCCGTCGCGGATAATTCCCAATAATAAGTGTTCTAGTCCGATATAATTATTTCCCAACCTTACAGCTTCTTCACGGCTGAAAGCGAGTACGTCCTTTACGCGCTGAGAAAATTTAGCTTCCATATTTATTTTTTATTTCAGATGACAAAATTACATAAAACTTTACCGTCATGTATTTATTCATTGTGATTAATGCTCACCAAAAGTTAATGCAAAGCAAACTTGTCAATTTTTATGCCAATAAAAGTTGTCCTCATGAATTATATCACACTTCGTTTATTGCAAGTACGAAAGTAAGTGTGTGTCCAACACAACTACGCAACAATAAACTTAATTTTTAAACAGACAATTGTTAAGATATAATATGGATTCATCATTAAAAACATTTGTCCGAATTTTCTAAATTCGTACCTTTGCATACTTTTTAGTTGAATTAAGAGAAGAAAGTAAATCCTTATGGAGAATCTATTTGATACTGAGAGAATTATCAAGGTAAATATTGAAAATCAGATGAAATCGGCCTACATCGACTATTCGATGTCGGTCATTGTTTCAAGGGCTTTGCCCGATGTACGTGACGGTTTTAAACCGGTTCACCGCCGGGTTTTGTTTGGCATGCATGAACTAGGTGTTTATTCTAACAGACCCTATAAGAAATCTGCCAGAATCGTAGGGGAAGTACTAGGTAAATACCATCCTCATGGTGATACATCAGTATATGATTCCATGGTGAGAATGGCTCAGGATTGGTCGTTGCGTTATCCTTTGGTTGATGGACAGGGAAACTTTGGCTCCGTTGATGGTGACAGTCCTGCAGCCATGCGGTATACCGAAGTACGACTCAGAAAGATAGCGGAAGAAATGCTGGTAGACATTGACAAGGATACAGTAGATTTCCAGTTGAATTTTGATGATAGCTTATCGGAACCTACCGTCCTGCCAACTCAAATACCTAACTTATTAATCAATGGCGCTTCGGGTATTGCTGTTGGTATGGCAACCAACATGGCGCCTCATAACCTGTCGCAGGTAATTGATGGTATTCTGGCCTATATTGACGACAATGATATTGACATTCCAGGCTTAACCAAGTTGGTTCAGGCACCCGATTTCCCTACAGGCGGAATTATTTATGGATACGAAGGTATCGTAAATGCTTTTGAAACCGGACGTGGAAGGGTTGTGATCAGGGGCGAAGTTACAGTTGAAGAATCCGGCAACGGCAGAGAACGATTGGTTGCCACTTCCATTCCTTACCAGGTTAACAAAGCTGAAATGATCAAAAAAACAGCCGATCTGGTAAACGAAAAGAAAATTGATGGAATATCAGATATTAACGATGAGTCGGACCGCAATGGTATGCGCATCGTGTACGATCTGAAAAAGGACGCACTTCCAAGCATCGTCATTAACAAACTCTATCAACTTACTGCGCTTCAAAGTTCCTTCAGCATCAACAATGTAGCCTTGGTAAAGGGAAGGCCACGGACTTTAAACCTCAAGGACCTGATCGTTTATTTTGTTGAACACCGCCACGAAGTAGTGGTTCGGCGCACACAATTCGAACTGGCAGAAGCTGAGCGTAAAGCGCACATCCTGATTGGATTGATGATTGCACTTGACAACCTGGATGCGGTAATCGCCCTGATCCGTGCCTCAACAACACCTGATGAAGCCAAAACAGGTCTGATGACCTCATTTCAACTTTCAGAATTACAGGCAAAAGCAATTCTGGACATGCGTCTACAGAAATTAACAGGATTAGAAAGAGACAAAGTCAGAGCTGATTATGAAGAGTTAATGCTCCTGATCACCAAGCTGAATGAGTTGTTGGCAAGCAAGGAAATGCGCATGGAAGTGATCAAAGAAGAACTTAAAAGGATAAAAGAAAAGTACGGTGACGAAAGAAAGTCACAAATTGTATATACGGCTGAAGACATCCGGATGGAAGATGTTATTCCGGACGAAGAGGTGGTGATTACGATTTCAAGATTGGGATATATTAAACGAACCGCCCTTACTGAGTACCGCCAACAAAAAAGAGGCGGGCGTGGTTCAAAAGCCGGCATCACCCGCGATGAAGATTTCCTGGAACATCTTTTCGTGGCTACCAACCACAATTACATGCTTTTCTTTACCGAAAAAGGAAAAGTATTCTGGATGCGCGTGTTCGAGATCCCGGAAGGATCGAAAAATTCAAAAGGAAGAGCCATTCAAAATCTCATTAACATTGAGCAAAATGATAAGATTAAAGCCATCATCAACACGAAGGACCTAAAGGATGAGGAATACATTAACAACAACTTTATCATTTTGGCTACAAAAAAAGGCGTCATCAAAAAAACATCGCTCGAAGCCTATTCCCGTCCACGTCAAAATGGCATCAACGCCATAACAGTGCGCGAGGGTGATGTTTTGATTGAAGCCAGACTCACCAATGGAACCAACGAAATCATTCTCGCTAACAAATCGGGGAGGGCCATCAGGTTTAACGAGACCAAAGTCCGTCCGATGGGAAGAAATGCCGCTGGTGTGCGTGGTATTTCGCTTGCCAGGGAAACAGATGAAGTGGTTGGAATGATTTGTCTTGACAAGGACTCCATTGATGCCGAAAGCATCCTGGTGGTTTCGGAAAAAGGATATGGAAAGCGTTCGGAAGTGGACGATTACCGTGTGACCAACAGGGGAGGGAAGGGAGTTAAAACGCTCAATATCACTGATAAAACGGGTGACCTGATAGCTATAAAAAATGTAACTGATAAGGATGGACTGATGATTATTAATAAATCGGGCATTGCAATTCGTATACCAGTGGTTGATTTGAGGGTCATGGGGAGAGCTACACAAGGTGTTAGGTTAATCAGGATTGATGATGGTGATGAAATTGCCGCTGTTGCTAAAGTAAGTATTGCCGAAGAAGAAATTGAACCGGAAATGCCATTAGCTATTGGATTGCAGGAAGGTGATACTGAAGTAAATGAAAATGAAGTAGATAACACCCAATTGCCAAACGCGGATCCTCAGGATGAATAGCATTAAAAAGAGGTTGTTTAGATTTTATTTAAATTATTACAAACATTTGGCACATCTTTGGTATAACAATATCTTTGCTTAACTAAAATTATTAAATAATGAAAAAAATACTCGTAACCATTAGCCTGATAGCCTTCGTCTTTAGTATTGGTTTGGGACAAACCAACAAAAGGACCAGTGCGTACATGTACAATAAAAACAAACAGTACGACAAAGCCAAAGAAGCTATTGATGAGGCCATTCTTCATCCAAAAACGGAAAATGATGCCAAAACATGGATGTACCGGGGGATTATTTATTACAACATAGCGATGTCGGAAGACGAACAGGTAAAAGCACTTGCTCCGGATGCTCCGGAAATTTCATACGAATCTTTACTTAAATCCAAGCAACTTGATGATAAAAAGCAACTTGATGTGGAGACTTCTATTTACCTCATTCAATTAACCAACCTGTTTTATCAAAGGGGAGCAGACGGATTTCAAAATTCAGATTATGCAGTAGCCATCAAAAACTTTACAATTGCCTATAAAATTGCTGAAGCCGATGGACGCTTTGATACAATTGCAGCTTTTAACATAGGGATGAGTGGTGTATATTCCGAAGACAAGACTTTAGCCGAATCAACCATGCCTTATCTTAAAAAATGTATTGATGTTAACTTTATGGATCCCAGGGTGTATCTGTTTTATGCCAGATCGGAAAAGCAAATAGGAGATACTACTGCCGCATTTGCTACCCTGGAAAAAGGTAGGGTATTGTTTCCACAGGAATTGAGCCTCCAACTGGAACAATCGCAACTTTACCTGGAAACAGGGCAAAACGAAAAACTGATAGCCAGTTTAAAAGAGGCCATCGAAGCCGATCCAACAAATGAAAACCTGTATCGAGTACTGGGTCAGACATTCGAAAAGGTTGGCGACAAAGAAAACGCGATTGTGTATTATAGAAAAGCCATTGAAATAAACCCTGACTTTGGTGATGCCATTTTCAACCTTGGCGCCATCTATGTGAACGACGCTGCGGAATTATACACGGAAGCCAACAATTTACCCTTTGAAGAGCAGAAGAAGTATGATGAATTGAAAAAACAGGCTGACGACAACCTGTACAAAGCATTACCTTATCTGGAACGTTCATTGGAATTGAATCCAACTGATCAGGTCGTGATTTCAGCTTTGAAAGAAGCCTATGCCAACCTGAAGATGAATGAAAAGCTTAATTCTTTGATGGAAAAAGAGTAGACTCTTCAATTAAAGTAAAAAGGGAGAACCCATCGGTTCTCCCTTTTTTTGTTGTATATAGAAGGTGGAGGAGGCCCGACAGGGTTTTTCTTTTTTATTTATTAGAATTTGTATTTAACATAATATTAATTATAGGACATTATAAGACCGCCAAAAAATCAAATAACCATGAATCGCAATCAATTAAATATCCATCCCACAGAAATTTAAGCATTGATGAATAATATCCCGATTCATTCCCCACATTAATCTTTCAACAAATATTCGTGATAAAAGTAAAAGTGACTTTATTTAGTTTAGATTTGTTCCACCAAAATCAATTACAAGAAACCAATGTCTTTAGATCATGAAATTCTGAAGCGCACTTGTGCAGATGAGTTTGAAAGCCTTTATCGTTCGCTCTATCTGGCGTTGTCAGAGCATCAGGATATCCTATTACTAGCCCGTACAGGAACAGAAAAAATACTTAGTGCTGTAAAGGCCATTCAAGGTCAACCCATGTTTTCAACCTACGAGCCTCGCATCATGCTTCTACTTTGCAATCCGGGCATGGTTGCTGAACTAATATCTTCAGGAGTCATGGATGATGAGAAAATGGGAATGGCCAATATTGTGCCGGGCAAGCACACAAATAATTTAATTAAGCAACTCATCTCTTTCCCAAATCTTGTTTCCGGGACACCTGCCAAAATGATCCAATTTATCCAAAAAGGATATATCGATATTCACACGTTTGATGCCATTATTATTGAGGATGTCAGTTATTTTCAGTATTTAGGCTATTTTGATCACCTCCAATACCTGTTGGACACCCTGGATGAACATACCAAGGTTATTTTTACTTCAAGGCTTGAAAATCAACTGGATTTACCCATTCCATTGCGCAATAGTGTTCACATTGTTAATGAATTACGTCTAAAATTTCCTTTTAAATTCCACGCCTTTACCATTATAGCCGATGAAGCAGAGAAACCTGAGACTTGTTTTGGTTTATTATGCGAATTAAATTTGCGTCCAACCCTTGTTTTTTGTAGTCACCGTGGTGCTGTTATCCGTTTGGAAAAATTTCTCCTTAGTAAACAGCTAAAGGCAGGGAGCATTCATGGGGGATTAAGTAATGAAGCGTACGAACAATTGATGGCCATGTTCCGCAATGGAACCATCCACGTTTTGATCACCACGGATCTGGCTACCATGGATACAATACTACCGGAAATTGAATACATCGTACACTATCATTTGCCATTGAATTCGAAATCCTATCAACGAAGAAATCAAATCCTGTTGAGCCAGCGCTCTTTTGGAACTGCATTTCATCTGATACAAGAGGATGAGGACCAACCTGATTTTATTCAAACCCTGCCAGACGTTATTCACCTTAACCTGAATCATCAATTGCCTTTAAACTCTTGGTGGTCAACAATAAAGCTGGTTGTGGAAGGAAAGCGTTCGCTAAGCCAGGAAGATGTCATCAACTTAATGTTAACTCACGGTAAGCTGCACCGGGATGAAATTGGCCTTTTTGAGGTTGGCGAAAAATGTTACTATCAGGCAGTTTCATCAAAAAAAGCGGACAAAGCAGCAAAGCGCCTTGATGGTGTTCATTTAGATAAAAGTATACTCTACGCAAGTGTTGTCGATATTACCTATAGTTAGCATAGGTGATTCAGGCCATTTCTTCCAACTCCAGCCAACGCATCATTTTTTCATCAATTAATTGTATGAGCGATGAAATTCTTTCTGACGTTTCTGTCAGTTTTTCGTAATCATGTGTTCCGGAATTCATAAATGAAATGAGGGTTTCTTTTTCCTTTTCCAACAATTCAATTTCATTCTCAAGTTGTTCGTATTCTTTTCGCTCGGAAAAGGTCAACTTTTTTCTTGGATTTTGTTGTTGCGGCGCTGATACCACAATTTTCTTTTTTTCTTCTTTGATTTTGGCCCTTAATTTTTTGTCCTTTTGATCCAATGAGGCACGATATTGCGAGTAATTTCCAGGAAAATCCCTGATTGACCCCTCCCCTTCAAATACAAATAAATGATTGATGGTATGGTCCAGAAAATACCGATCGTGCGAAACCAGCAGCAGACATCCTTTGTAGTTGACCAGAAACTCTTCCAGTTTGTCCAGTGTCATCAAATCCAAATCGTTGGTGGGCTCGTCGAGGATGAGAAAATTAGGGTTTTTAATTAAAACCGTAAGCAGGTAAAGACGCCTTCTTTCGCCACCGCTAAGCAAAGCCACCACCTGATTTTGCATTTCAGAAGTAAACATAAAAAGTTGCAACAGTTGCGAGGCCGTCAGGCTCCCCTCCTTTCCCTGTGGAACTATTTCAGCAATTCCTTTTACTACGTCTATTACGCGCTGGTCCTCTTTAATTTGAATACCTTCCTGCGAATAATGCCCGTAAACAATGGTGTCACCAGAAGAAATGGTTCCGCTATCCGCCTTTATTTTTTCTGTGATCAGCTTCAGAAAAGTAGATTTACCCACTCCGTTTTTCCCGACAATGCCTATGCGTTCTCCTTTTTTAAACAGGTAGCTAAAATCCTTCATCAACAAAAGATCGCCATAGCTTTTCGAAACATGTTTCATTTCAAGAATTTTACCTCCAATGCGGGTATGATTTACCTGTAATTTAAGTTCCTTGTCAGTTTTAAGGCTATGGGCTTTTTCCTTGGTTTTTTCAAAGCTTTGGATCCGCGATTTCGATTTGTGGGTTCTGGCCTTTGGCATGCGATTGATCCACTCCTGCTCTTTTTTCATCAACTTACGGGCCTTGTCGATTTCAGTGCGTTCAACCTCTTCTCTCTCAGCTTTTTGATGTAAAAACGAAGTGTAATTCCCTGTGTATGAATATAATGTGCCATAACTCAACTCCATAATCTGATTACACACCCTGTCGAGGAAATACCGGTCGTGGGTCACCATGATAAAAGTAATATGACTCTGGCTTAGGTACTTCTCAAGCCATTCAATCATATCTATATCCAGGTGGTTGGTGGGCTCGTCAAGCAAAAGAACATCAGGGTTATCGAGCAATGTAACGGCCAATGAGAGCCTCTTTTTCTGTCCACCAGAAAGTGTTGCCACCTGCTGCGATTGATCGGTAATATTAAACCGTTGGAGAAGTATATCCAACCGGCGTTCATGGTCCCATGCCTGATGTACATCCATTTTGTTGGAGGCTTGGGCAAGTGCCGCTTCCGCTTCACGGCTTTGATCATGCGAATGCAAATCAAGTGCTTTGGCATATTCACCCGTAATATCTGTCAAATTGTTCTGGTGGCTTTTTAACAATTCGGCAACACTCTGGTTTTCGTTAAAATCAGGATCCTGAGGCAACAAGGCCATTCTGATCCCTGAACGGTATGCAACAATTCCGGCATCAGGTTCTTCTATTTTGCCCAACACCCGTAGCAAGGTTGATTTGCCTGCTCCATTTTTTGCAACCAAACCCACTTTGTCACCTTTGTCCAGACCAAAGCTTATTTCACTGAAAAGTGTGAGTTCGACAATATGTTTATCAAGTTTTTCAACCGAAAGGAAATTCATGCAATATTGATTAGTTTGTGGCAAAAGTAAGGCTGTTTTTTGAACTGTACTATTTTAAGTTCCTTTGTATACAAAGCTCCAATCTTGCCTTCCTACTCTTATCAACTCTGTACTAATGATCATTTAAAGGTAACCCTCTTTTCTGGTATTCCATCCAATTGATATATTCCAGCCCAACGCGTTTTTCAAGCATCGTAATACACTCATCCACAGGACAAACCAATTTGCACAGGTTGCATCCTACACAGTCTTCTTCTTTTATGGTGTAGGTATTATATGGCTTTCCATATTCCAGGTTGATGGACTGGTGTGATGTATCTTCGCATGCAATATAACAAAGGCCACAACCGATACATTTCTCCTGGTTAATGTTAGCCACAATATGGTAGTTCAGATCCAGGTTCTCCCATTTGGTCATGAACGGAACCGATTTTCCAATAAAATCAGTTGTTGTTTTAAATCCCTTTTCATCCATCCAGTTGTTCAGGCCATCGATCATATCTTCCACAATTCTGAATCCGTGTTTCATCGCCGCCGTACACACCTGAATATTGGTTGCCCCGAGCAACATAAACTCTACGGCATCTCGCCATGTGCCAATACCGCCAATACCTGAAATGGGGACTTTGTTGGTATCTTTATTCACACTTAGCGAGGCCAACATTTTCAAGGCGATGGGCTTCACTGCCGGCCCGCAATAACCACCATAAGTTGATTTTCCGGCTACGCTGGGATTGGGCACAAAACTATCCAAATCGATACCGGTAATGGACTGGATGGTATTAATTAATGACAGTGCATTGGTTCCACCTTCCACACAGGCTGTAGCTGTTGGCACAACCGAATGAACATTGGGGGTCAGTTTAGTTATTACCGGTATCGTGGCTACTTCCATAACCCATTCAACAATCATTTTCGCGATATCCGGATTCTGACCTACGGTTGATCCCATGCCACGTTCATTCATGCCATGAGGACATCCAAAATTTAATTCAAGGCCATGTGCCCCGGTATCTTCGGTCTGTTTGATCAGTTTGTGCCAGCTTTCCTTGTCATTATCAGCCATGAGCGAAACCACTACCGCCCTGTCGGGGAATTCACGTATGACTTCTTTAATTTCGCGAAGATTACTCTCAAGCGGACGATCGCTGATGAGTTCAATATTGTTGAATCCCATCACCCGATGGCCATTGAAGTCTAACGACGAATACCTTGAAGAGACATTTTTAACCTGTGAGCCCAATGTTTTCCAAACAACGCCGCCCCAGCCTGCCTCAAAGGCTCGCATCACATTGTATTTTTTATCTGTTGGCGGGCCACTAGCCAGCCAGAAAGGGTTTGGGGATTTTATTCCGAGAAAATTTGATGATAGATCTGCCATGGTTTTCTTTTCTTAAAGTGATGTATTATTTGTTAGGTGTCATTGGCCAATTCATTTTTTGGAATACATGATGAATTGCTATTCAATAATCCCCAGATATTTTAAAATTGATTTGGCCCCTTCCTTACCTGCCTGAACGGCGTCTACCACTTCCTTTCCGCCGTTTACACAATCGCCGCCTGCAAATACATTCCCTATATTGGAGGTATGGTTGGCATCTATTCTGATTTTGCCTTTTGTTAATTCGATTCCAGAGTTTTGCAATAAGTCTGAATAAGGAACTTGTCCCGTTGCTTTAATCACCATATCTACCTCAAGGGTAAAAGTTTCGCCGGTATCGAACGGAAATCTTCTACCTGATTCGTCAGGTGCTCCCAGTTCCATTTTACTGCAAACCAAGCTTTTCACTTTTCCGTTTTCACTTATGATTTCTTTTGGTGAAGCCAGCCAGATGATTTTACATCCATCGAGTTTGGCAATTTCAAGCTCCACATCGGTACAGGGTTTTTCGTTTTCGGTACGGCGGTACACCAATGTAACCTCTTTGGCTCCCAGACGTTTGGCTTGTGTGGCTGCATCTATGGCGGTCATCCCCATTCCGATAACAGCAACCTGATCACCCACGGCCGTTTTAGCAAACCCCTCTTCACGTAGCCCGTAAATAAAACGGATGGCATCTACTACGCCTTCCAGATTTTCACCCGGAATTTCAAGTTGCCGGGTGAGACCTACGCCAATGCCCAGGAAAACAGCATCATAGTTTTTCTGAAGTTCAGAAAGTGAGAGGTTTTTTCCCAGTTCCTGGTTGTACAATATTTCGATTCCACCCAGTGAAATAATAAAGTCAGTCTCCTCCCGACAAAATTCAGGTGTAACCTTATAAGCAGCAATTCCATACGTCATAAGTCCGCCCGCTTTGCTTTCCTTTTCATAAATAGTAACATCAATGCCTTGACGGGATAAGCCATGTGCACACGAAAGTCCGGACGGTCCGGCACCCACTACAGCCACTTTTTTACCTATGGATGGCTTTCTCTCAAATAGATTCCATTTTTTCTCCAAAGCCATGTCGGTAGAATAACGCTGAAGCCTGGCGATTTGAATGGGTTTTTCCAACTCCTTGTTAAGTACGCACGATCCTTCACAAAGTTTTTCAACGGGGCATACACGGGCACATCCCCCTCCAAGAATATTGGACGACAGGATGGTAAAGGCTGAACCTTTTATATTTCCGGTGTTAATTTGCTTTATAAATTTTGGTACATCAATGCTGGTTGGGCAAACCTTGGTGCAGGGCGCATCAAAACAAAAAAGACAGCGGTTGACTTCTGTTAGCGCAGCATCCCTGCTTTCAAAAGGAGTGTGTAAATCAGTAAAATTTTCATTGTACTGTTCCGGGGTTAACCTGCTATTTTTAATAGCCATTTTGGTGATGAATAATGATTAAAGTTTGGTGAGCAGATCGTAGGTTTCAGGACGACGGTCACGATAGAATTGCCAGGTGCTTCTTACCTCATCGATCATTTCCAGGTCAAAATCTGAAACAAGCAATTCATCCTGATCGTCCGAAGCCTGTGCGAGAATTTGCCCACGCGGATTAACAAAATAGGAAGACCCGTAAAATTTACCCAGGTTCCATGGTTTTTCTTCCCCTACCCTATTGATGCAGCCCATGAAATAGCCATTGGCCACTGCATGGGCAGGCTGTTCCAACTTCCATAAATACTGGCTTAATCCGGCAACTGTAGCCGATGGATTGTAAACAATTTCGGCTCCATTCAGTCCCAGGCACCTCGCTCCTTCCGGGAAATGCCTGTCGTAACAGATATAAACACCCACTTTAGCATACTTGGTTTGGAAAACAGGATAACCCAGGTTTCCGGGTTTAAAAAAGAACTTTTCCCAGAAACCGGTGGTGTGGGGAATGTGGTGTTTGCGGTATTTTCCCAAATAGGTTCCGTCTGCATCAATCACGGCTGCGGTGTTATACAACACGCCGGGTTGTTCTTTTTCATAAACGGGCGCTATGATGACCATATCGTACTTTTTTGCATATTCTGCCAGGCGTTCGGTAGTTGGACCAGGAACAGGTTCGGCTGATTGATACCACTTGCTGTCCTGTCCCGGACAGAAGTATGGCGTACTAAATATTTCCTGCAGGCAAAGTATCTGAACGCCTTTTTTACCAGCCTCTTCAATAAAAGGAACATGCTTTTGAAACATGGCTTCCTTGATTTCAGCAATGCTTCCTTCACCCTCGGTGAGGGCCAGACTCATCTGAATTAGCCCTGATTTTATCATTCTTGCCATAATATTTTGATGTTAAGTGTTAAACAATGGATTTCTATTTTGATCTTTCTAATTTGATTTCATTTGCAAGAGGGATTGAATCTTTCTCAAAGAATCCCGTTCACTTTTGAACGCTTAATGTATTTCCCATAACCCTTATTTATTTTACATTGCTCATTTTCAATAGCAATTTGTCCACGCAATAACACCATTTTTACCTTTCCAGTTAATTTCCATCCTTCAAAAGCTGAATAATCCACGTTCATGTGATGGGTATCAACTGAAATGGTGTGTTTTAAGTTGGTGTCGAACAAGATGATATCGGCATCAGAACCAACAGCAATGGTTCCCTTTCGGGGATACATTCCAAAGAGTTTGGCGGCGGCGGTGCTGGTTACGTCAACGTATTTGCTTAGTGAAATCTTTCCTGGCACAACTCCTTCGGAATAAAGCAGTTCCATCCGGTGTTCGATGCCAGGCTGGCCGTTGGGTATTTTCGAAAAATCATCCTTACCTACCAATTTTTGATCCCAGTTGAAGGGACAATGATCGGTGGCTACAGTCTCAACCAAACCTTGGTTGATACCGGCCCAAAGAGCTATCTGGTCTTTCTTTTCGCGTAATGGCGGGCTCATAACCCATTTGGCACTTTCAAACCCTTTATCATACAGAGAAGCATCAAGTGTAAGATACTGAATACACGTTTCCCCAAAAACCATCTGATTGCGTTGCGTTGCTTTCCGAATGGCATTCAGTGAGCCTTCGCACGAAACATGAACGATATAACCCGGACAGCCCGTAGCATTTGCCATATCCACAAAGCGCTCGCTTGCTTCCCTCTCCGTTTCCTCAGGCTGAGAAAGATAATGGTAGAGTGGTGAAAGATGGCCCTCGTTTCTGTTTTTGGTTACGAGCTCATCAATCATGTCGCCATTGGTTGCGTGTGATGTAACCATGCCCCCGTGGAGCTTGACTTCCTTCATCAATTCAACCATCTGATGGTCATCAATCATCAAAGCACCTTTGTAGGCCATAAAGGTTTTGAATGAAGTGATGCCTTCGTCCTCAATCAACTTTTTTATTTCTTTTTGTGTGTTTTCGTTAAAATCGGTTACTGCCATGTGAAAGGCATAATCACCCACACAATTGTTGTCGGCTCTGGAGCGCCATTCATCAAGTGCCGATTGCAATGAGTTCCCTTGTTTTTGTATTACAAAGTCGATCACTAATGTCGTACCCCCGTGCAAAGCGGCCCGGGTGCCGGATTCATAGTTGTCGCTTGACGAAGTACCCATAAAAGGCATTTCGAGGTGCACATGCGGATCTATTCCACCGGGAAGAACAAGCAGTCCGGTAGCATCAATTATTTTATCGGCTTTCATGGAGAGATTTTTCCCAATGGCCGTTATTAGTTCACCTTCTATAAAAATATCTGCAACACTGTCAGTTGCGACTGTAATGACTCTTCCGTTTTTAATAAGTATTGACATAACAATAATTTTTAATGTTCTTTTTTCATGATCATCCAATAGAGCAGAAAAGAAATTCCAAATGTAACAAACCAGGCGTATGAATAGATATTAACCAAAGTTTGTGGGAAATACCCGGCTTCAGAAATACCCACTGCTACCATAAATCCCGGTATCACCGGTAAAAGACTGAGCACGAATGCAATCCAGGCCGGTGTGTTCCAACCTTTAAACTTTCCATTCACTTTAAACAATTCAGCCAGATCGAAGTTGGTTTTCCTGATGATATAATAATCGCAAATCATGATTCCAGCCAGCGAACCCAGTAAAGCGGAATACGCGATTAACCAACGGAAAATATATCCTTCCGGGTCGGCAATTAATTTCCATGGAAAAATAAGGATACCAATGATGCCTGTTATATATCCGCCCATTTTATAACTTATTCTACGGGGCATCATGTTGGCAAAGCTATTGGCCGGAGCTACCACATTGGCAGCAATATTGGTTGAAAGTGTCGCGATGGTAAGTCCGAACATGGATACCGCTACAACAATTGGGGATTCAAATTTTCCTAACAGGGTTACAGGATCCCAGATGGCTTTTCCATATATCAGGACCGTAGCGCTCGTAACGGCAATACCGATGAACGAATAGAACACCATAGTTGTTGGTAAGCCGATAAGTTGACCCACCATCTGGTCTTTCTGTGAACGGGCGTATCGGGTAAAATCCGGAATATTTAATGAGAGGGTAGCCCAAAACCCAATCATGGCGGTTAATCCCGGAAAGAAAATTTTCCAGAAATCGACACTACCTGTGCCTGATAAAGTATATGATGCGTCCAGGATATCGCTCATCGAACCCACCCTGTTCCAGGCCCAGATCAATAAAAATAGACCTATGAGTAATAAAAACGGAGCTGCCCAGGTTTCCAACACTTTAATTGAGTCGATCCCTTTATATACGATCCAGATATTGATGGCCCAAAAGAACAGAAAACAAGAAGCTTGCGCCACATTAAGACCAATGAATTGACCAAGGAAAGCTGAGAATGCCAATTCCGGAAAAATGGTCAACAACAATTGGTAAATAGCGGCCCCGCCAATCCAGGTTTGAATACCAAACCACCCACAAGCGACAAATCCACGAAATAAGGAAGCCAGGATTGCTCCCTGAACACCGAAACTTAACCGAAGGAAAACAGGAAGTGGCACGCCGTATTTTGTGCCTACATGCGCATTTAAAATCATGGGAGCCAGTACGATGACATTCCCTAACAAAATGGTAATCAGTGCCTGCCACCAGTTCATCCCCTGTTCAATCAGGCTACTGGCCAGCATATAAGTCGGGATGCAAACTGCCATTCCTACCCAAATGGAGGCAATATGCCATTTGCTCCATGTCCGCTGCGAAGCAGGCACGGGAGCCAGATCGCTGCTATACAACGGCGATGAGGATATGTCTTCTGTCAATTCTATGATTTCATTGTTCATTGGCAGTTGTGTTAGTTATTGTGTGCGTTGTTAGTTAATAATCGCAGTAACTATCCGCAATTGCAATGGCTTGCGAAATGATGTTCATACCTTCATCAATCTGTTCTTTGTTAATAATTAAAGGAGGTGCCACGAAGATATAGTTCCAGCGGACAAAGGTATACATGCCTAATTCTTTGATTTTTGCAGCTACCTGGTTCATCACCACCGATTCTTCCGGTTTGGCGTTAAAGGGAGCCATGGGTTCTTTCGTCTTGCGGTTTTTCACCAGTTCAAAGCAACCGAACAAGCCTGTATTTCTGAAGTCGCCGATACTCGGATGCTTTTGTTTCAAGTCTTCGGCTACTTCCTCTAGGTATTTACCCATGTTGACCACGTTTTCCAGCATCTTTTCGTCTTCATATATTTTTAGCACTTCAACTGCAGCTGCACACGATACAGGATGAGCCGAATAGGTCATGCCAAGCATGAGGGGCTTGTCATCATAATAAGCAGCAATCTTATCGCTTACAATCAGTGCTCCCAGAGGCAGGTAGCCCGCTGTAAGTCCTTTGGCTGTAGCCATCATATCAGGAACTACGCCATGGTTTTCGATGCCAAACCACTTTCCGGTCCTGCCAAAGCCACTCATGACTTCATCGGCAATTAAAAGAATACCGTGTTTATCGCAAAGGGCCCTCAATT